>Ga0302046_10001572_pt1 | contig 21415 bp, 22 predicted proteins | sample RVTome_11_FD_200261 | JGI IMG/M metagenome (GOLD analysis project Ga0302046, IMG submission 200261) | Soil microbial communities from uranium-contaminated site in the Upper Colorado River Basin, Wyoming, United States - RVT147D111 (version 2) ...
GCGATCGCGACCGGCGACACCGCCGGCGCCGGCGGCGAGGCCGAGGCCAGGCGTCCGGCCAATCCCGCGATCCCCTCGGGGGCCAGCAGCACCGCGGCCAGCAGCACGCCGCCATAGGCGATGAGGTAGTGGTCCTCCAGGAAGCGGAACCATTCGGGCAGCGGGTAGAGCAGCAGCGCGCCCACGAAGGCGCCGGCGATCGCGGTGCGCCCGCCGACCACGGTGATGGCGAGGCAGGCGACCATGACCTTGAACTCGACCACCTCGGGCGAGATCACCCGCACCACCGGCACCGCGAGCGCGCCCGCGACCGCGCCGTAGGCGGCGCTCAGCAGGAAGGCGTCGAAGCGCAGGCGGCCGCTGTCGATCCCCGCCGCGGCGGCGGCGATCGGATCCTCGCGGGCCAGCGTGCGGATGCGCGCCGGCAGCCCGCGCTGGAGCCGCCAGGCGAGCAGCGCCAGCAGCCCCGCCACGGCCCAGACCACGGCGAACTCGCCCCAGCCGCGCGGCACCGCGATCCCGAAGAGCGCCATGCCCGGCACGCCCGCCAGGCCGTCGCCGCCGCCGGTCAGCGCCTGCCAGTTGCGCGCGCCGATCAGCACCACCTCGGCGATGCCGAGCGTGGCGAGCGCGAAGTAATGCGACCGCAGGCGCCGCACCGGCACCGCGATCAGCGCCGCCAGGACCACGGCGACGAGCACCGCTGCCGCGACATTGAACAGGTAGGGCGTGCCGGCCCTGAGCCCGAGCAGCGCCGCCGCGTAGGCGCCGACCCCGAAGAAGGTCCCCTGCGCCAGGGAGAGCGCGCCCAGGTGCCCGAAGACGAACTGGTAGCCCATCGCCATGATCGCGTAGGCGCCCGTCAGCGTCAGCACCCGCAGCACGTAGCCGTCGGCGAAGCCAAACGCGTAGATCGCCAGCGCCGCCGCCGCGCAGGCCCACAGGAGCGCCGGCGCCCGCCGCCCGATGCCGAATGAGCGCGCGTCGAGGGCCATCGCGCTCAGGCGCGCCGGCCGGCGGGCTCGCCGAAGAGCCCCTGCGGCCGCAGCACCAGCGTGAGCAGCAGCGCGCCGTAGAGCGCCGCCTCGGCGACCGGGCTCGAAAGCCAGGCGGCGACGCCGACCTCGAAGACCGCGATCATCAGCGCGCCGGCGAGCGCCCCCGGCACGCTGCCCCAGCCGCCGATGGTGACCGCGATATAGGCCTTGATCATCAGGTTGCCGCCGGAATCGGGGGCCACGAAGTAGCTGTTGGCGAAGAGCAGCCCCGCCGCCCCCGCCAGCGCCGTGCCGAGGGCGAAGCTCGCGGCGATCATCGCGCGCACCGGCACGCCGAGCGCGCGCGCCATCTCCGCGTCCTGCGCGCTCGCCCGCAGCCGCCGCCCGAACTGGGTGCGCGCGAGCGCGAGCGCCGTGCCGCCGATCAGGAGGGCCGCGACGGCGAGCGTCGCCAGCGCCTGCGGGCCCGCCGCGAGCCCGGCGAGCGAGAGATGCGCCCCGGCGACGAGCGGCGGTGCGGCCTGCTCGGCCGGGCCCATCGCCGCCTTCACGCCGTGCTGCAGGATGATGCCGACGGCGATGGTCGAGATGAAGACCGAGACCGGCGGCCCGCGCCGCAGCGGGAAGTAGGCGACGAGCGAGAACAGCAGCCCGGCGCCCGCCATCGCCACCAGCACCAGCGGCAGCACGAGCAGCCCCGGCACCGTCTCGCCGAGCGGCAGCGCCGCGGCCAGCGCCACGGCCAGCATGCCGCCCGCCATCACCAGGTCGCCATGCGCGAAGTTGACCGCCGCCGTCGCGTTCAGCACCAGCACGAAGCCCAGCGCCACCAGCGCGTAGGACGCGCCCAGCACCGCCGCGTTCAGGACGAGCTGGCCGGCCTCCATCGCTTCACTCGCCCGGGGACGCGGTCACGGCGATGCCGGCGCCTCAGCGCGCCCGGTCGACGTCGCGGTAGCGCTTGACGATGGCCGGCGCGCGGGTCTTGCCGTCGTAGCAGACGATCACCGCGTCGTGCGCCATGTTGCCCTTGCCGTCGGATCTGTAGGTCATGGCGATGCCGTCGTGGCGGCCCTCGGCCAGCGCCTTGCGCACCGCCGCCGCCGTCCGCGCGCCGCCGGCCACCGCCTTCAGCACCATGGTCACGCCGTCGTACTGCGCGGCCGCGAAGGCGTCGGGGGCGCGCCCGAACCGCGCGCGGAACGCCTTGGCGAAAGCGCGCATGCGCGGCGAGCCGCCGGAAATCGGCGAGGAGCCGCTCTCCGCGCAGACGCCCTTCAGCGCGGCGGGGTCGAGGAGGGCGGCGGTCGATGGCTGGTGCATCGCCGAGCCGGCGACGATCGGCAGGCCGAGCTTCAGGCCCGCCGCCTGCTTCACGATCAGCGCCGTCGGTCCCGAATGGAGCTGCAGGACGAGCACGTCGGCGCCCGAGCGCTTCAGCTTCACCAGCACCGGCGTCATGTCCTTGACCCGCGGCGACAAGCCTTCCTCGAGCACCACCGTCGCGCCGAGCCTGGCGAAGTTGGCGCGCAGATGCGCGCGCCCGCTCTGGCCGTAGGCGGTGGTCTGGTAGACCAGCGCCACTTTGCCGCGCTTCAGCTCCTCGACCGTGTAGCGCGCCTGCGCGGCCTTGACCACGGCGTCGCCCGGGAAGAAGCGGAAGACGTATGGGTTGCCGAGCTCGGTGATCTTGGCGGTGCCCGAGATCGTCACCAGCGGCACCTTGCGCTCCTTGGCGAGCGGCATGATCGCCAGCATCTCCGGCCCGAAGATCGGCGCTGAGATGGCGACGGGCAGGGCGCCGCGCACCGCCTTCTCGAAGGCCTGCACGGCGCGCTGCGGCGAGGAGCCGGTGTCGAGCACGAGGCGCTCGACGGCGACGTCCCTCGGCGCGTGATTCAGCGCCAGCAGCGCGCCGTCGCGCTGGCTCGCGCCCTCGAGCGCCAGGATGCCCGAGGTCGGCGCCAGGATCGGCAGGCGCACGGCCTCGGCGCGCGCCGCGCCCGGCCAGGCGAGCGCGATCGCGGCCGCGACCAGCGCGCCGCGCGTTCCGCGGCGGCGCGACGTGCAAGAGGGTTCGGTTCGGGGGGCGGCGTCTTTCGCGGCGGTGGTCATGGTCGTTTGCTCCCTGTTCCAAGGAGCGGTTCGCGCGTGATCGCCGGTCGTTGTTGCTGGCGTATCCCGCGTGATGCTCCCTACGCTGGTATGAACCAGGTCAGGTTCTATGGGTTTGCTCTCAGTCTCCGTTCCGGAGACACCCCAGCTTCACGCTGCAGCCGCAAGCATCGCCCGCGCGGGGGAAATGTCAAGTCGGCCCGGGCCACGCGCCGGCCCGCGCTGCCGTCCGGCATACGCATTTAGTCAGTAAAACCGCGCGAAACCGCAGAATTAAACCGCGGAAGTATTGCGCGCCGCCCGCCGTCCGCTCAATTCGCCCGACGGCGCGGCCGGTAGAGCCCGTCCGCCATGCCGTCGAAATAGCTGTCGATCAGCGCGTGGCGGATCGGCGCGCCGCTGTCGTCGGCTTCCAGGTTGCGCTCGGCCACATATGTCGTGTGCCCGGCGCCGTGCACAAGCACGTGATACCACGGCGCGTCCTTGGGCGGCCGCGAGCGCGCCATCGTCTCGTACCATTCGTCGCTGCCGCGGAACTCGCCGTCGACGTCGAACACCACGCCGCGATAATCGAACAGGCGATGATGCACGATTGCGCCGATCGGAAACTTCGCCGCGTCGCGCATTGTCCCTCCATTTCCCTGGTGTTGCCGCATTTTTCAAAAAATTGCCGTAATGTGACACTTGATTTTGTTACTTAGATTTGCGATCAAATTCATTAAGAAGGCAGATCGATTTAATGCGGTCCTAAAGAAGTTTCGCGGCACGCGCCTGTCCACAAAGAAAAAAGTGAAACGAAATGGATCGCGAATCCTTCGGCCCCGAGCTCGATGAAGCCGCCGCGACGCCCACGGACGGACTTCCCGCGCCCCAGACACCCGGACCGAAGACCGACGCGAAATCCAAGTGGGACCGCCACGAAAATAGGGATCAGATGGAATTGTTCGGCGGCATCGCCCCGATCGAGCATGGCGGCGCCGCCACCATCCGTCCGGTCGCCGGCGGCCCGCATCAGGGCGAGCTGCGCCTCGTGCGCGTCGTCCAGCCGGCCCACGGCATAGTCTCGCGAAACGCCGACCAGACGCTGACCTACCGGCCCGAGCGGGGCTTCGCCGGCACCGACGCCTTCGACTACACGCTGACCGACGACGCGGGCGCGCTGTTCTCGGCGACCGTGACCGTGTCGGTGACCATCGAATCGAAGCGTCCGCGCTCGGTGCTGCCGGCGAGCTTCGAGAGCGAGCCGCCCGAGCAGCCGGTGGCGAACACGCCAATCTCCAATTCCGCCGTGCAGGGCGAGCCGGCGAGCCCGTTCGAGCGTCCCTTCGCGCGGCCGATGCCCGACCGCGCCGCCGCGCTGATGATGGGCAAATAGCGCGCCGCCCTCCGCGGATCCCGCCTTCACGATCCCGGACGTCGTATTCGCACGGCCCTCGCCGTGCGGCTTCTCGCGGGCGCGCCGGATCAGAACGACGCCGGGCCGCCCTGGGGCGGCGGCTGGTTGCCGCGCCGGCCCTGGCGCAGGCTCTCCGGCGTCACCTGGAAGAGGGCGGCCAATCCGGCCAGAGCAGGTCGTGATAAGGTCGAATCACTTCTTGCTTCGACCTTATCACGTGAATCTGCTCTATTATCAAATAGTTGGATCGGATTCACGCATTTGGGCCGGATCAATTTTCGATCCGGCCCAAATGCGACCCGATCCAGGAAACCGGCGATCCATCTTTCGAATGACGACATCTCCGAAGCTCCCGCTCACGGCGCGCGCGCCATGGCGCGCTGGCGTATCGCGGCCTGGCCATGCACCATGCGTTGGCCGAGGTCGCGCTCGTCCTGAATCTGGTTGCGCGCGGGGCTTCGGCAAGCCCGCGTTGCCCGAAACCACGATCGAACTCCCGCGATGAGCGACGACGCCATGGCCGACGACAGCAAAGACCCCTGGCTGCTCACCCCCGGCCCGCTCACCACCTCGATGGGCGTCAAGCGCGCGATGCTGCGCGACTGGGGCTCGCGCGACCCGGCCTTCATCGCCATGACCGCGCGGGTGCGCGAGCGCCTGGTCGCGCTGGCGGGCGGGCAGGGCGGCCACGTCTGCGTGCCGCTCCAGGGCAGCGGCACCTTCGTGGTCGAGGCGGCGCTCGCCACGCTGATCCCCTGGAGCGGCAAGACGCTGGTGCTGGCGAACGGCGCCTACGGCGCGCGCGTGGCCAGGATCCTCGGCCTGATCGGCCGCGCCCACGAGGTCTACGCGACGCCCGAGGACACGCCGCCCGACCCCGGGGAGGTCGCGGCCCGCCTCGCCGCCGATCCCGCGATCGGCCATGTCGTGCTGGTCCACTGCGAGACCACCAGCGGCATCCTGAACCCGGTCGAGGCGATCGCCGGCGCGGTCGCCGGGGCCGGCCGCGCCCTCATCCTCGATGCGATGAGCGCCTTCGGCGCGCTCCCGCTCGACCTCCAGGCGACGCCCGTCGCCGCCGTCCTCGCCTCGGCCAACAAGTGCCTGGAGGGCGTGCCCGGCATCGGCTTCGCCATCGTGAACAGGCAAGCGCTCGAAGCCGCCGCCGGCAACGCCGCCTCGCTCAGCCTCGACCTGCACGACCAATGGCGGGGGCTGGAGGCGAACGGCCAGTGGCGCTTCACCCCGCCGACCCACGTGCTGGCCGCGCTCGACGCGGCGCTCGACGAGCACGCGGCGGAAGGCGGCGTGGCCGGCCGCGGCGCGCGCTACGCGCGGAACTGCGAAATCCTGGTCGAGGGCCTCCGCGGGCTCGGCCTCGCGCCCTATCTGCCCGAGGCGCTGCAGGCCCCGATCATCGTCACCCTGCACGCCCCCGCCGATCCGGCCTTCGACTTCGCCGCCTTCTACGCGGCGGTCGCCGCCCAGGGCTATCTCATCTATCCCGGCAAGCTGACGCGCGCGGAGACCTTCCGCGTCGGCTGCATCGGCCGGCTCGGCGAGGCGGAGATGCGCGGCGCCGTCGCCGCCATCGGCGCGGCGCTCGACGCGCTCGGCGTCAGGGAGCGCGGGCCGATCTAACTATTTAATCTTAGAGCATTTTGATGCGTCGTTTCGACCGAGGGAGCGTGAGCGACCGAGCGGAGAAATCTGGCCGGAAGCCGCGCATGGCTTCAACCTGGATTTCACCGCTCGCTAACGCTCGGTCGAAACGACGATTCAACTCGTTCGGAATTCGCTTTAACGCCCGGCGCTCAGGCGAGCCGCAGGCGCTCGATCGGCAGCGCCGCCGCCTCGCGCGCCGGGCGCGAGAGATAGAACTCGGCGTGCAGCTCGCCCTCGGCCTCCTTGCCCGCCGGGTCGATGCCGAGCCCGACCAGCTGCTCGATCACCTGCTCCTGCTCCTCGGTCGAGGCGAAGCGGCGCTGTACGAAGGTGTGGCCTTCCAGCTTCTCGGTCGCGTAGCCGCGCTCGCCCAGGCGCATTGCGATCGCATCGAAGGGAAACATGCGCAGCACGAAGTTGGCGAGCCAGGCCGGCCGGCCGCGGCTGACCGCAGGCAAAAGCCGCTCGAAGCTCTTTTCGGTGACGTAGCCGACGCAGCCGGTCGAGGCGACGAGGTCGACGGGCGCGAGCTCGTCCCGCGCCGGCGCAGGCAGCACCTCGGTCTCCAGGTTGACCGCCAACGCCTCGTCGATCAGCCCGGCCTCCTCGGCGAAGGCGACGGCGCGCTCGGCCTGGTCGAGCCCGATCACCTCGATGTCCTGGGTCTGGTCGAGATCGGCGAAGAAGCGGCGGTCGCGCTCGACGACCTGCTCGGGCGAGGCGGAGGCGATGGTGTCCTGCCCCCAATGCTCGTAAAGCTCGGACATCGTCAGGTCGTGTTTCAGCAGCGCCGCGTTGACGCCGTAGGAGCAGCCGAGGTCGAGGATGTGGACCGTGCCGCCGCGCCGCCCGCGGATATGCGAGATCAGCTTCTGGAAAACCGGCTTGGCGGTTCCCGGGATCGCATAGCCGAGCTTCTTCAGCTCGCGGAAGTAGGCCCGCGGGTCGCGCTGGTTGTAGATGTGATCCATGTCGGTCTTGACTTCGTTGATCTCCTCGAACACGGCGGCGGCGGTCATCGTTTCCCTCCTTGAGGTTTGCACTGGGACGTTTGCACTGGCTCGCGGCCGCCGGCCGGTGACGGACGAACGGCCGTTTCCGGCTACCGCCCCCGGATCCGGCGGGCGCGGCAATCGATTGCAGGGCGCCAACGGGTCGGGCCGGAAAGTCTTTGATGTCTGCTTGGTCCGCCAGGATAACACGGCGCGGCGCGATCCGGAAATTCCGGCCGGAATCGCCCGAAACACGCGCGGTTGCGCGCGGCCGGCGAAGGCCTATCATCGCCCCGGGATGACGACGATCCACCAGCACGCCCTGCCGAGCGGCACCGAGTTCGCGGGCTTCCGCATCGAGGGCGTGCTGGGCGCGGGCGGCTTCGGCATCACCTACCGGGCGCGCACGGTCGGCTCGGCAACGCCCGGCGGCGAGCGCGTCGCCGTCAAGGAATACCTGCCGCGCGGCATCGCCACCCGCGAGCCCGAGGGCTTCTCGGTGATGCCGGTCAGCACCGACGACACCGAGGACTACGGCTTCGGCCTCGAGCGCTTCCGCGCCGAGGCGGAGGTGCTGGCGCGCTTCTCGCACCCCAACCTGGTGCGCACCCGCGATTTCTTCGAGGCCAACGGCACCGCCTACCTGATCATGGACTTCGTCGACGGCGAGAGCCTCTACGCGCGCCTCAAGCCCGACCGCACGCTCGACGGCCCGGCGCTCGACGCCATCGTGGCGCCGCTGCTCGACGGCCTGGAGAGCGTGCACGCCGGCAAGGTCCTGCACCGCGACATCAAGCCCGGCAACATCGTCGTCCAGCGCGACGGCACGCCGGTGCTGATCGACTTCGGCGCCGCGCGCGAGGCCCTCGGCGAGAAGAGCCAGAGCCTCACCAGCATCTTCACCCCCGGCTACGCCCCGCCCGAGCAGTACCACCGGCGCGGCAACCAGGGGCCGTGGACCGACATCTACGCGCTCGCCGCCACCGTCTACCGCTGCATCACCGGCGAGCGCCCGCCGCCCGCGGTCGAGCGCGTGATGAAGGACGACTACGTGCCGGTCGCCGGGCGCATCGGCGCCGGCCACGCGCCGTCGCTGCTGCGCGCGGTCGACGCGGCGCTGCGCATCGAGGAGGCCGACCGCCCCCAGGACGTCGCCGACTGGCGGCGGCTCATATCGGGCGAGATCGACGAGGTCAGCCAGATCACCCGGGCGATGCCGCGCCCGCATACCTCCAATGTGGCGCCCAATGCGGCGCCCAAGTTGGCGCCCAAGCTGCCGCCCGCCCGCCCGCGCAAGCGTCCCGGCGCGCGCCCGGCGCTCTCGGATGCCGCGCCCGCGCGCATGGCCGGCGGCTCGTGGCGGCGCTGGGGGACGACGCTCGCCTCCTTCGCGGTGCTGATCACCGCCGGCACGATCGGCTATTACGGCTTGGAGCAGTATCGCGGCGGCGCCGGCGGCGAGGGCGAGCCCGTGGTGACGGGCCGGGCCGCGCCGCCGGGCACAGCCGAGGGCGGCGGACAGGACGAGGCGGCGCGCAAGCGGCGCTCCGCCCGGCCGCCCGCGCGCCCCACGCCGCAGCCCGCGCCGCGCGCCGCCGCGCCGGCGCTCGGCTGCGCGATCGCGGTCGCCGCGCTGCGCCCGCACCTCGCGGCGGGCGATTGCAAGGCGATCGCCGCCATCCTCGACCGGCCCGCCGCCCAGGCCCCGCGCGCCGGCCGGACGATCGCCTGGCGGAACGCCGCGACCGGCCACGCGGGCACGCTGAGCTTCGAGGACGCGAGCACCGACGCCGCGGGCCGCCCCTGCTGGCGGCTCCGCCAGACCTTCACCGGCGGGGGCGTCACGGCCTCGGGCGCCGGCCTCGCCTGCAAGCTCGACGCCGGCTGGCGCATCGTGAAGTGAGCGCCGCGGCCACGCCGCGCCGGGGCAGCGCCGCCGTCGCCCTGTTCGCGCTGCTGGCGTCGGGGCAAGTGTCGGCCGCGTCCGAGGCGCTCGACGAGCGGCCGAAGGCGGCCCGCGACGCCCGCCGCGCGCGGCGGCTGTCGCCGACGCCGTGACCCGGCCGGAGCGCTTGACCGCGCCCCGCGCCTCGCCCACCCTTCGGGCGGAGGCCGACAGGGGAGGGACCGGCGATGGCGGCGGAAGCGGATGGCGCGCGCGATCTCGGCAGCTTCGACTATGTGATCGTCGGCGCCGGCTCGGCGGGCTGCGTGCTGGCCAATCGCCTGTCGGCCGACCCCGACGTCTCCGTGCTGCTGCTCGAGGCCGGCGGCAAGGACGACTACTTCTGGATCAAGATCCCGGTCGGCTACCTCTTCACCATCGACAACCCGCGCACCGACTGGCGCTACCGCACCGAGCCCGAGCCGGGCTTGAACGGCCGCGCGCTCGGCTATCCGCGCGGGCGCACGCTGGGCGGCTGCTCCTCGATCAACGCCATGATCTACATGCGCGGCCAGGCGCGCGACTACGATACCTGGCGCCAGCTCGGCAATACCGGATGGGGCTGGGACGACGTGCTGCCCTACTTCAAGAAATCGGAGGACTACGCCCCCGGCGCCGACGACCTGCACGGGCAGGGCGGCGAGTGGCGGGTGGAGGAGGCGCGCCTCTCCTGGGCGATCCTCGACGCCTTCCGCGAGGCCGCCGCCCAATGCGGCATCGCGCCCACCGACGACTTCAACCGCGGCGACAACGCCGGCTGCGGCTACTTCAAGGTCAACCAGCGCCGCGGCGTGCGCGTCAGCACCGCCCGCGCCTTCCTGCATCCGGTGACGAGCCGGCCCAACCTGACGGTCGTCACCCACGCCCAGGCCGAGCGCCTGGTCTTGGAGGGCAAGCGCGCCACCGGCATACGGTTGCGGGTCGACGGCGCGCCCGCGACGGCGCGGGCGCGCGGCGAGGTGATCGTCTCCACGGGCTCGATCGGCTCGCCGCAGATCCTTCAGCTCTCGGGGGTCGGGCCCGCCGGGCTCCTGAAGGCCCACGGCATCGATGTCGCGCACGACTTGCCGGGCGTGGGGGAGAACCTGCAGGACCACCTGCGGCTTCGCACCATATATAAAGTGTCGAATGCGACCACGTTGAACCAGCAGGCGAATTCGCTGCTCGGCAAGGCGCGGATGGGGCTCGAATACGCGCTCTTCAGGCGCGGGCCCCTGACCATGGCGCCGTCACAGCTCGGCGCCTTCGCGAAGTCGGATCCGAGCTTCGAGACGGCCAATCTCGAATACCACATCCAGCCGCTCTCGCTCGACAAGTTCGGCGACCCGCTGCACGACTTCCCGGCCTTCACCGCCTCGGTCTGCAACCTGCGTCCCGAGTCGCGCGGCCATGTGCGGATCAAGAGCGCCGATCCCGCCGAGCACCCCGCGATCGCGCCGAATTACCTCGCGGCCGAGGCCGACCGCCGCGTCGCCGTCGATGCGATCAAGCTCACCCGCAGGATCTGCGCCGCCGACGCGCTCAACAAGTATCAGCCGGAGGAATACCTGCCGGGTCCGCAGGTCCGCTCGGACGACGAGCTCGCCAAGGCGGCGGGCGACATCGGCACGACCATCTTCCACCCCGTCGGCACCTGCAAGATGGGCGACGACGAGCGGGCGGTGGTCGACGCGCGCCTCCGCGTCCACGGCCTTCAGGGGCTGCGCGTGGTCGACGCCTCGATCATGCCGCGCATCACCTCGGGCAACACCAACTCGCCCACGGTGATGATCGCCGAGAAGGCCGCCGCGATGATCCGCGAGGACCGCTTGGCCAGGTAATCGACGCCCGCCGGGGCGATCCCAATCCGTCATTTCGACCGAGGGAGCGTGAGCGACCGAGCGGAGAAATCTAGGCTGAGGCCAGGTTAGCCGCCGCCAGATTTCTCCGCTCGCTACGCTCGGTCGAAATGACGCCTTTAAGGACGCAACAAAAAAGCGCGCCCGCTGAGCCGGGCCAATCAGTCGACACGCCGGGCGCCTTTACACTCTCGGAAAACGGTTTCTAGGCTAGTTCCGCTTGCCGCTGTCGGCGCCCATGGCGCGGCCGGCGGCGGAGATGTCCTTGCCGATGCCGTCGACCGTGTTGCAGGCCGTGGCGCCCAGGCCGAGCCCGATGGCGACGGCGATCACGAAAGCCGTGCGGAAGTTGCGCGTCCTGTCCTGGCGCGGTTTGGTCATGGCACCCTCCTTGCCCGAATGCAGCCGATATCCCACCGAAGTTTCACCGACGTCTCACCGACGTCTTGTCGTGCTGATCGGTACGGGCGGGTGCGGGAAACCATCCCCCCGCGGGCAACCCGCGGGGGGATGGAAATCCAGGTCTCGCGGGGGGTTCGGCGGGGGCCTACTCCATCTTCTTTTCGTCGTCGTTCACCAGGCCGAGGCTCTTGCCGGCCTCGTTGAAGTCCTTGCCCAGCCCGTCGAAGGTGTTGCAGGCCGAGACGCCGAGCCCGAAGACGGCGACGAAGGCGACCGCGAGCGCGCGGCGGAACGTGTGGGACTTGCTCATGGCTCACTCCTCCACAATGCCCGTCGACCGGATCGGCCGCGGGTCGGGAGGCCAGCCTTCACGCGAGCCCGCTAAATTTTTCTGACGATTTGCCGCAATTCGCCTGAAGGTTTACGCAAATGCGGGCGGTATTCCGCCGTCACGCCCGGGCCGAGACTGGCCCGGCCCGCGCCCGGCCGCCGCAAGGACGGACACGGGGGGACGGACAAGGGGGTCGCCCTACTGCGTCGCCTTGTTGAGCGCCCGGCCCGTTGCGGTGATGTCCTTGCCGATGCCTTCGATGGTGTTGCAGGCGCCAAGCGCACCGGTAAAGCCCAATATCAGGACCGCCGCGATGATCCGACGAAGCATGATTGCCTAACCCTCGATATTGACAATTGGTTACGCAACCCTACTAGGTATTGTGGGTCAATGTCCATCACCAAGTGAGCGTTCCCATCGAAATTCGTGCCCCTCGCGCCGACCGGCGGTCTGAATAAGCGCTTACGTCACAAGGCAAATCGGCCGCCGGGCGCGGATCCCGGCGGCCGATGCCGCGCGTGGACGCTCGACGGTTCGGGACGCGCCCCGGTGACGCCCGCCGCGGTCAGGCGAACATGCCCTTGCCGGCCTTGATGATATGGCTCTTCGCCGTCTGGTCGTGCAGGCAGCGCCCCACCGGATCCATGAAGAAGGTGGCGAAGATGACGATCACCGCGATCAGCACCAGCAGCGACAGGATGGTGCCGAGCGCGGGCGCGATCCCGCCGAGCAGCGACAACAGGTTGAGCCACCAGGGCCAGGTGCGCATGAAGGCCTGCTGCTGGTTCGCCCGCGCGCCCTGGTCGTTCACCAGCTTGAGGCCGAAGCACATCTTGCCGGGGGTCGCCTGCAGCGGCCCGCCCTCGAAGATCACCTTGTAGGCGACGAACAGCACGGTGTTGATGAGGGCCGCGAGGACCAGCATGTAGTAGCCCCCCATCGCCACGAAGATCGCGTTGATGATGAACGCGATGACGATGAAGATCACCCCGTCGATCAGCGCCGCCAGGAACCTCTGCCACCACTCCGGATACGTCATCGCCTGTGCTCCCGCTTCAAATGGCCTCGTGCCGGATCTGCTCCGCCGCCTTTGGCGGCCGCGCCCCGTTAACCATACTAGCAGGCAACGGGTGCGGCGGGGGAGGGAGTAAATGCGAGGAAGCCACGGCGGTGTGACATTATGGCCGCGCGCCGGCGGCCTCCAATAGTTTGGCGATTTCGGTGTGGCCGCGGTCGCGCGCCAGCTTGAGCGGCCGCGCCCCGGCGCGGTCGCCGATATTGAGGTTGGCGCCGGCGGCGATCAGCGCTCGGACGACTTGCGTGTGCCGCGCGCCGCCGCCGCCCAGCACGATCGCCTCGATCAGCGCCGTCCAGCCGAGGTTGTTGATGTGGTCGAGCGGCGCCTTGGCCGCGATCAGCGCCTTGACCGCGGCGACGTTGCCGAGGTGCGCCGCCGCGATCAGCGCCGTGCCGTCGTAGGGGCTGGTGACCGCGGCCGCGTTGCCGCCCGAGGCGAGCGCCAGCTTCAGCATCTCGATGTCGCCCGCCACCGCGGCGATGGTCACCACGTCGTAACGCGCGTTGTCGAAGGCGTTGACGTTGGCGTTGGCGTCGATCAGCGCCTTCGCGACGGCGAGCTGGCGGCCGTGCGCCGCGACGATGAGCGGCGTGCGCCGGCTGGCGTCGCGCCCGTTCACGTCCGCCCCGGCCTTGACCCAGCGCTCGACCGCCGCCACGTCGCCCGCCGCCGCCGCGGCGTGCAGGCCCTGATAGGCGGCGATCTCCTCGGCGGTCGGCGGGGTCTGCGCGCGAGCCGTCGCGCCGAGCGTGCCGACGGCGAGCGCCGCCAACAGGACCGCACCCGCCCGTCGCCAGGAGTTGAACCGCGGCGTCCGCATCGCTCAGCCTCCCGCCAGGAACCCCTTGAACCGCTCGGCCACCTCCGGCGGCTTCACCGTCGGCCGACCCAGATCCTTCATCGAACCCGGCGCGATGCGCAAGTGGATCAGCGCCGGACCCTCGCCGGCGAAGCCCGCCTTCAGCGCCTCGTCGAAGCCGGCGAGGTCGTCGCACGACCAGGCCGCGCGGTAGCCGCAGGCGAGCGCCGCCTCGGCGAAGCCGACCACGGGCGACACGGTCGCCTGGCCGCCGGTCGAATCGTGCACCGCGTTGTCGAGCAGGATGTGCAGCAGCGTCTTCGGCCCCTGCGCGCCGATGGTCGCGAGGTTGCCCATGTGCATCAGCGCCGCCCCGTCGCCGTCGAGCACGGCGACCGGCCGGTCGGTGTTGAGCGCCACGCCGAGCCCCATCGCCGAGGCGCAGCCCATCGAGCCGACCTGGTAGAGATGCGCCGCGCGGTCGTCGAGGGTGAAGAGCTCGCGCCCGCATTTGCCCGTGGTGGCGATCACCCCGGCCGCGGCCGGCGCCGCGGCGAGAAAGCGCTCCAGCGCCGCCGCGCGTGCCGGCGGCTGGCCGCCGCTGCGCAGGTCGTGATGCGTGCCGGCGGGCGGGCGCGCGGCCGGCGCCTGCTCCAGCCCGTCGTCGCGCACCGCGCCCTTCTCCATGATGAAGGCGAAGGGCAGGCGCGACTTCTCCATGCGCGCCTCGGCCTCGGCGAGCGCGCCCGCCACCGCCTCCTCGGCGTCGGGGAAGATGCCGTAGGGGATGCGCATGGTCCGCAGCAGCGCGCCCGTCACCTGGCCCATCAGCTCGTGCTGGGGCTCGTCCTTCAGGCCCGGCTGGCCGCGCCAGGTCACCACCATCAAGGTCGGGATGCGGAAGGGGAAGTTGAGCGAGGTCAGCGGGTTGACCGTGTTGCCGAGCCCGGAGTTCTGGCACATCACCACGGTCTTGCGCCCGGCGAGCCAGGCCCCCGCGGCGATCGCCACCGCCTCGCCCTCGTTGGCGGCGCCGACATAGGCGATCGCGTCGTCTGAGATCACGGCGTTGATCACCGGCGTCAGGAACGAGCACGGCACCCCGGTGTAGAAATCGAAGCCGCGCGCGCCGGCCGGGCCGAGGAAGGCTTGGGCTGGGATCATGGAACGCTGTGTAGCGCGCCCGGACGCGAAATGCGAGAGGCGCGCGAACGGCGCGCGAGCGGCGCACGTAGAGGGCCGCGGGCGCCGGCCGGCGCGCCGCAAGCCGGGTTTACCCCGCTAATCGCGAATTAACGGGTCGCGGCTATGCTCCGTCATCCGGCCGTACGGCCGGCTGAACGTATTCGGAGAACATCCATGCGGCGTATTCTCGTCGTCTCCTGCCTACTCTACATGAGCGTCGCGGTCGTCGTCGGGATCCACGCCATCGTCACCGAGAACGACGGCGCCTCGGACGACGAGGCGATCTCCTTAGAGGTCATCGACCGGGCGATCCTCTGGCCGCTGCGGCTCTTCGACTAGCGCGCAATTCGATCAATTTGGTCCGTCGTTTCGACCGAGCGCCAGCGAGCGGAGAAATCCAGGTTGAAACCGTGCGCGGCGTCCGGCCGGGTTTCTCCGCTCGGTCGCTCACGCTCCCTCGGTCGAAATGACGCCTCAAATTGATCGAACTGTGCTCAAGCGCGCGGACGCGCCTGCCCTTTTTGCTTTCTCCCGAGCGCCGCTGACGGCAGACTAGAGCAGGTCGTGACTAGGTCGAATCACTTCTTGATTCGACCTAGTCACGTGAATCCGATCTAGGCGTCCGACGACGCCTCGCACCCTTGCCCGTCCCCCCGCGGAAACGACGCTCATGCCGCCCCGACGCAATCCCCTCAAGCTCAACAAGCTGCAGCTGCGCACGCTGGCGCTGGCCCAGTTGATCGCGGCCGATCCGAAGAGCGGCGCGCGCGACGAGGCGACGGGCGAGGTGGCGCTGCAGAGCCTGCCCCAGCCGCACGGCGACCACGTCCACGTCGCCGACATCGTGGTCGCGAGCCGCGAGGTCAGCGGCTTTGCCAATCCCGCGGTGTGGACGGCGCTGCAGCGCAAGGGGCTGGTGCGGCCGGGCGGGCCGGTCGGCATCACCCTGACCGCCGACGGCGTCGCCTACGACACGGGACTTGCCGAGCGCCTGCGTCCGGCGTAATCGCGCGTCCGTCATGACCTCACCGGCGGTCGCGCGCGGTCGCCCGATCAACCACCCGACACCACGAAACACGCTTCACGGGAAAGGAGAGCACCCATGGCCGACACCGAGCGCGCCAAGCGCGGCGACGACATCCGCAAGAAACTGTTCGGAACCCCGCCGGCGCCGAGCGAGACCTTCGCGCGCCTCAACGAGGTCACCGTAGAGCATCTCTTCGGCGACATCTGGACGCGGCCGGGGCTCGCGCTGCGCGACCGCTCGCTGATCACCTGCGCGGTGCTCACGGCGCTCGGCAAGGAGCTCCAGCTCAAGGTCCACTTGAAGGGCGCGCTCAACATCGGCATTGGCCGCGAGGAGATCCTGGAGATGATGGTCCACCTCGCCCACTACTCGGGCTGGCCCACCGCCGTCAACGGCACCCGCGTCGCCGAGGATGTCTTCAAGGAGCTCGACGAGGCCGGGTAGGGCAGGGCGCGCGATCGCCCACCCGTCGTTTCGACCGAGCTACCCACCCGTCGTTTCGACCGAGGGAGCGCGAGCGACCAACCTTCCCGCCCGTCGTTTCGACCGAGGGAGCGAAGCGACCGAGCGGAGAAATCTAGCCGGATTCCATGCGAGCGGCGGCCAGATTTCTCCGCTCGCTGGCGCTCGGTCGAAACGACGAATGTGTGGGTCGTTGCCGGAATATCAGCCGTCGTCGAACCAACCGGCGCTCAAGTCCAAATATCCGGCATTGACGGTCTCAATCAGTGCCAGCTTTTTCTCCCGGCGCCATTTCTTGATCTGTTTCTCGCGCGCAATCGCGTCCCGGATGTCGCCGAACTGCTCGTAGTACAGCAGCCGGTCGACGTTATACTTCTTGGTGAATCCAGGGACGACCTTGTTCTTGTGCTCCCACACGCGACGCATGAGGTCGTTGGTAACGCCCACATAGAGCGTGAGTTGAAGGCTGCCCAGAATATAGACGTACCCGCCCTTCGCCATCATCTTGAGTCAACTACTCAATCGTCGTTTCGACCGAGGGAGCGAAGCGACCGAGCGGAGAAATCTAACCGGATGCCGCGCACGGCCTCGACCCGGATTTCTCCGCTCGCTGGCGCTCGGTCGAAACGACGCAAAGGGGAGGGTGGCCCCCCTCGGCCCGTCTCACATCAGGTTGCGCGCCTTGGCGAGGTCGAAGGCGTCGTCGACGTCGAACCAGTGGCCGGTCACGTAGGCCACGGCGATGGTTTCGCCGGCGTCGAGCAGGCGCTGGAAGAGGTCGAGCAGGCTGGCGCGCTTCAGCGTGCCGTCGGCGCGCATCGCCTCGATCTCGCCCGCCACCCGCGCCGCGCCCTTGTCGGACAGGCGCGCCAGCCCGACCCATTCGGCGTCGACCTGGTCGGGCGCGAGGCCGTTGCCGATGCGCGTGAGCGTCACCGGGTCGTCGTCGAGGAACTCGCCGGTGAAGGGCCGCGAGCAGCCGACCAGGTCGACCAGCCGCCCGGCCTCCGAGGCATCGCGGCCGCGCGACAGCGCGTCGGCCGCCAGCACGATGTCGCCCGCGGTGTCGGCCAGCGCGTCGAGCACGAAGCGCTTGAACAGGATATCGCCGTAGCCGACCACCACCTCGCCGGCGAGCTTGTCGGCGGCGCAGGCGAGCGAGGCGACTTCGCCGGTCTCGGCGAAATCGTCGTTGTCGGCGGTGGCGATCGAGGGCAGGTCGATCGCCTCCTTCTTCCAGCCGCGCACCACCGTGACCTCGCCGATGCCGGCCTCGCGCAGCGTGCCGACTAGGCGCTTCAGCAGCGGCTCGCCGCGCACGTCGACCATGCACTTTGGCTTGTCCTCGGTCAGCTTGCCGAGCTTCGAGCCGCGCGAGGCGGCGAGCACGACGGCGGAGGTCTTGCGCTCGGCGGCCTCCAGGTAGCGCCGCTCGGCCTCGGCCAGCTCCTTGTTGCCGGCGATGTCGAAGACGTCGCCGACGCTGGCGATCTCCGCCTCGGCGCCGATCAGGCTCTCCTCGTCCTTGATGCGCCGCGTCACCGCGCGCATCGCCGACAAGGCGGCGCGCAGGTTGTGGTTGGCCCAGATGGCGAGCGAGATCTCGTGCTCGCGATACGCGTCGGTCGGCGTGCGGTAGTAGGTGGTCGGCACGATCACCAGCGGCGCCCGGCCCGCCCATTCGCGCGCGAAGGTGAGGATCTCCTCCGCCGTCGCCATCTTGGAGTGGATGAGGATGCCGTCGGCGCCGGCGTCGTGGTAGGCCTCGGCGCGCTTCAGCGCCTCGGCCATGCCGCGGCCCGAGATCAGCGCCTCGACGCGGGCGATTACGGAAAACCCGTCGTCGAGCTGGCTGTCCTTGCCGGCCTTGATCTTGCCGCAGAACTCGGCGATCTCGGCCAGCGGCTGGGCCTGGCCGATGAAGGAGTTGGTCTTCGGGAACAGCTTGTCCTCGATGCAGACCGCCGCGATATCCCGTTGCCCCAGCTTCTTCACGAGGCGGCGCACGTTGTTGAAATTGCCGTATCCGGTGTCGCCGTCGACCAGGATCGGGATCTCCGTCGCGTCCGACATGAACTCGAGCGCCTCGAGGACCTGCGTCCACGAGGCCTCGTTCGAGTCGCGCACGCCGAGCGCCGCCGACATCGACAGGCCCGAGGCCCAGATGCCCTTGAAGCCGGCCTCCTCGACGATCTTCGCCGAGAGGCCGTTATGCGCCTCCATCAGGAAGTCGAGCTCGGGCGCGGTCAGCAGCGCGCGGAACTGCGCGGCCTTGGAGACCGGCTCGGCGCGCGCTTGCCCGCGCACCACTTTCAGGCTGCGGTTCATCGACCAGACTCTCCACCCGCCGGCGCCGCCCCGTCAATGGCCGCGGCGCGCGTTGTAACGGCTTGGCGACGGAAATACCGGGAATATGTTGCAATTCGGTATGCGAATTGCAACAGGGCAGGGAGTCGCATCGTCGGGGCAGGCCCAATGGCCGCCCGGGCCGATCGCGGGTTCCGGCATCGGCGGGGACCACCGCATCGGTGCCGGCGATCCGTCAAATTTCCAGCCCCGCCTTGCGCAGACCGTCGAGCAGATGCTCGTGCATCGCACCATCGGTCGACGGGAACGCCGTGCGCCAATACTCCAGCCACCCCGTCGCATCCCCGCCCGCCGGCGCGCCGTGCAGGCCGCCGACGTCGCGGCGGAAATCCTCCAGCCTGGCGCGGGCCTCCCCCGGGCGGCCCAGCTGCGCGTAGGCCGCCGCCACCCAGGCGCTGGCGTTCGCGGTCGGTCGCCGCATCTTGGCGAAGGCGAGGATCGCATCGCCGTAGTTGCCGGCGAGATACTCCGCGGCCACCCGGGTGTAGAGGCAGTCGTCGGGGACGAGCGGGCTGCGCCGCAGCGCCTCGTTCGAGCAGGCGACCGCGGTTTCGAGCTCTCCCGAGCAGGTCGACAGCCAGCCCTTGAAGCAATAGTTGTCGAAGTCGTTCGGGTTCAGCTTCAGCGCCTCGTCGATCTGCGCCCTGGCGAGGCTGAAGTCGGATCTGATCGCCATGTAGCCCCAGGCCAGGGCGAGGTGCGCGCGGCTGTTGTAGGGGTCGAGCTCCGCCGCCTTATGCGCCAGCTCGAAGACCTTCTGCGTCGCCGCCTCCGGCGAAGTTGTCCAGGCCGATCCCGCCTCCAAGAAATAGGTCTCGCCAAGCTCGATATATGCGGCGGCGTAGTTGGGATCCATTGCGATCGCCCGCTCGAACAGGGCCCGCGCCTGCAGCACGTCCTCCTTCGTGCCCTGGTGAAAGAGGCATTTTCCGCGCAAGCAGCAGTCATAGGCGGAGAGATTCTGAGGATCGCTGCGCCGGCTGCGAAGGCGCTCGGCATCCTCCACATGAACCGCCAAGGTAGCGACGATCGTCTGCGTGACCTCGTCCTGAACGGCAAAGACGTCGGTCAGGTCGCGGTCGTATCGTTCCGCCCAAAGATGATTGCCGCTCGGCGCCTCGATGAGCTGCACGCTGATGCGCACCCGCTCGCCGCTCCGCCGGACGCTGCCCTCGACCAGGTATGTGGCGCCCAGCTCGCGGTCGATCTCGCCAACGTCCGCCGGGCGGCCTTTGAACTCGAACGTGGAGTTGCGGGCTATGACGATCAGCGAGCGAAAGCGGCAGAGCTCGGTGATGATGTCGTCGGTGATCCCGTCGGCGAAGTATTCTTGCTCCGGACGGCCGGTCAGATTTTCGAACGGCAGGACGGCGATGCACGGCTTGGCCGCCGATTCGAGTGCCGCTATGGCCTGCGGCGGTGTGGGCGCCGCCGCCCCGTCGGGCGCGGTCACTACCCGGTAGGCGTGAACCGGCTCTGACAGGTTCTTGACCTTGTGCGCGCCCATCTCCTCGAACCCCAGCGCCACCTTGTCCTTGACGCTTTCGAACACGATCCGTGAGATGCAGACGCCGCCCACGTCGGCCAGCCCTTCGAGCCGCGCCGCCACGTTCACGCCGTCGCCCAGGATGTCGTCCCCGTCGACCACGATGTCGCCCAGGTTGACGCCGACGCGATACCGGATGCGCCGGTCGTCCGGCAGGTCCGCTTCGCGCTCGAGCATCGCCCGCTGCACGGCGACGGCGCATTCGACGGCATCGACGACGCTGGCGAACTCGACCAGCAGCCCGTCGCCCGTGGTCTTGACGATCCGTCCCTTGTATTCGGCGATGGTGGGATCGATCAGGGTCGTGCGGTACTCCCGCTGGCGCGCAATCGTTCCGCTCTCGTCGGCTTGCATCAGCCGCGAGTAGCCCACCATGTCGGCGGCCAGAACTGCCGCCAGCCGTCGTTCCTCGCGCACCGTTGCCACGGCTGTCGCTCCGCAGCTTTTTCACACTACGACATCACTCTAGGGGCCGCCGTTGCGGGTGTCCAATCGGTTCCCAGGCAGGTGAATACGTCGCGGCATCGTCCCGGCCGCACCATCCGATGCACGGCGCTCGGCGGGCCTCGAATGCCCCGCTCGCGCCAGCCGAGCCCGACGCTCAGCGACGCGCCAGCGCGATGTCGTGCAGCACGCTGGTCTCGAGCTCGAGCTCTTCGAGGCGCGACTTCACGGTATCGCCGATGCTGACCAGGCCGACCAGCGCGCCCCGCTCGACGACGGGCAGGTGACGGACCCGGTTGACCGTCATCTTGGCCATGACGTCCTTGAGCGAATCGGTCGGCGCGCACGTCACCACCTGGCGCCGCATTATGTCGCGGACATGGAGGTCGGCGAGCGCCCGGCTGTGATGGGCGAAGCTCCAGACGATCGTGCGCTCGTCGAGGATGCCGTCGATCGACCTGCCGTCCTCGCTCACCACCAGCGCCCCGACGCCGCGGAGGCGCATCTGGCTGACCGCCACCACGACCGTCGATCCCGGCTTGGTCGTCTCGACGCTCGAGCCCTTGCGGTCGAGGAGATCGTGTACCTGCATGATGCCGTCCTCCCTTGGCGCTGCGGCGGCGGGGATAGGCCTTGCCGGGGGCGGGTCGCCCGCGCCGGCGCAGAACGACACCCGGCCCCGATCGCGCATGGGCCGGCATGGCCGGCATGGCCGGCGAGCCTAGGCTTCGCCGCCCACCTCGTCGAGCACGGCGTCCGGGCGGGTCCACACATGGACCTCGCCACAATAGGGGCACTCAATGCAGCTTTCGCCGATTTTGTAGA
>Ga0302046_10001574_pt1 | contig 21398 bp, 22 predicted proteins | sample RVTome_11_FD_200261 | JGI IMG/M metagenome (GOLD analysis project Ga0302046, IMG submission 200261) | Soil microbial communities from uranium-contaminated site in the Upper Colorado River Basin, Wyoming, United States - RVT147D111 (version 2) ...
CTGGATCAGTTCGATCGCCATCCTGGCGACCTCACCGGGCCTCGCGGCCAGGAGCGCGAGCCTCCAGCGATTCGTCACCGCGCGATCGCCATGAAGCCGAAGGAGCTGATGAGTTGGCCGAGCCGGCAGCCCACCTTGGCTCGCCACCTCTCGGAATCGGTCGCCGATCAGGCCGACATAAACTGCCTCAGGCGACGGACTCGAGTCCGCCATGGCGGTCTGGGTCGTCCATTGGGCGGGGTGCCGCCGCCACGAACCCACCACCGAGTCATGGTAGGCGAATGAGCCTTCGAGGGCCAACAGTAGCCAGGTAGGATGGTCGACATACGGGATGCCGTCGGGCTGCCAGAACCCCCCGATAGTCTCCAAGGCTGTCCGTCGGACGACGACCGTGGGCGACAGGATTGGGTTAGCGGAAATGAGGCTCGGGACGATCGTGCCGACCGGCCGGTTCGTGCGGATCCCATGCCGGAACGGCCTAACCAGTCCATATTCGCATCCGCATTGGTCGATTAACCAGCCCACGCCGTACGAAAGAACGACTGAGGGATCATCGAAATCCGGCACCTGGCGGGCGAGCTTGTCGGGTGGCCAGCGGTCGTCTCCTTCGAGGATCGCCACGAGTGGTGCGGACGACTGCTCCAGGGCCGCGCGGTACGCGGTGCCCAAACCTGCAAGCCCGGCGTGCTCCCGCTTTACAACGCGGATCCGCGGATCGCGGTACCGACGGATGATGTCGAGAGTCTCGTCAGTTGACCCGTCGTCAACGACCACGAGTTCCCACGCCTGGAATGTCTGGGTAAGTACGCTCTCTACCGCCTCTGCGACAAACGGGGCGTGGTTGTAGGTCGGCATGGCGACCACGACAGTCGGCGCTCGGGAGGTTGCCCGGTGGGTCACTACTGGACAGGCGCCACGCGAACGGCGTCGAGGTGCCTCCCGGCGTACTGATCGTCAGGCCAGTTAGGCACCTCAATGTCGAGATACGCGCCGAGGATCGACCCAAGGAGATTCACGGGCGTCGGCCCATCCCCCAGTAAGCGGGGGTGGCCGGGCGAGCGGATCGTCAGCAGGTTCCGGAACTGCTCGTCTTCATCGGACGGCACCCCTCTGCTGCCGTGGTCGCCCATGATCACCACCACCGCTTCGGGATCGCCGGTGATCACCCGGTCGACAGCCGCTAGGGTCTCGCGGTTCACAAACTGCACCTGAGCCACGTACCCTTCGGCGAACTCCGAGGGGGAGAACGTGTCCCATGGCTCCCAGAACCAGCATCGCGGAAAGCAGTTCGGCATCGGAAGTGCTCTCCCCTCCGCGTCGAACACGAACGGATGATGAGGGCTAATGACGTGGGCCAGAAGCAATGTGGGGCGTGGCTGGGGCGTCACACGGGCGAAGCTGTCGCTGATGCGGTCACGGTGTTGGGCGCCAACGAAGTCCGGGGCCACGATGCCGACGATGCCGGCGAGCGTCGTGTCCTGAAGGAGGTGGATCTCAAATTCGGTGAGCTGACCGGGGTCCAGGAAGGCATCGACATCCCGCAGGACCACGTAATCCGCCAACGGGGGAATCGCCACCAGCCTGTACCCATTCTCCCTCAGCATCTCGAGACCGAAGGCGCTGTTGATAGCACGACGGAGCGCCCTCGTCTGTTGCCGGTCCGGGCTGCCCCGGTCAGGCAGCTCCGGGATCTCGTGAAGGGGGCGCATGTTGAGCATGCTCGCCAGCGTTGAGCTGGTCCACGTGTAGTTCGAGCGAGAGTCACGGTAGACATCGAATCCGCGCCTCTCGAGCTCGGCGAGAAATGGCTCGTTGTCGTAACCCATTGACGCGAGCGTGTCCTGGCGGGCGTACGCGTCAAGCACGACGATATAGATGCTCGGGGCCGTGGCGGGTGCGCTCGCACTCACGCGAGGCGCCGATACGATGTCCTCGACGGTAATCGTTCCTTCCACGAAGACGCGGCCGACCGCGGCCGTGAGGAACGCCGCTGCGAGGACAAAGGCGGTGGCAGGCTGGATGCTCGGCAGACTCCGCCTACGCGCGAACCAAAGGAGTGCGATGAGTCCGGCTGCGCCGACGAAGGCAAAACCGGCGCGACTGCCCGACAGCAGGAGCAGTAGGACGATCGTGACGGTGGCGCTTCGTGTGGGCGACTGGCGGAGGACCATAAGCGCCATCTGTGCAATAGCAGCCCCAGCCATCGCCACCACCGTTGGGCGGACGACGACGGTCCAATGCGCTCCGGTGTCCGCGTACTCGCCTAGCACCATCCCAGCTGCGACCAGCAGTGGCGCGAGGAAGAACGGAGCTGATCTTCGGACGCGGTTCAGCACGGGGAGGCTTCCTCGCAGGTCTGGTCCGTGTCCGACAACCCCTCTGTGCGACGGTAGTGTGGCATCTTACCCCCCGCCGGACGCTGGTCTGAGGGCGAGGTCAACCACCTGGGACGACCGGTCGGAACACCTACGGCGGTACCTCGGAGCACGGTTGGCGAGCTAACCGTGAGGCCATCCATATCATGAGACGAATTGTCCAGGCCAGTGTCCGGTATGGACTTCGGCAGAAACGTGTCCCGCCGGGTTGTTGAGGCCGAGCTGGCTAGCCGCCGCGTGTGCGGCTGGCTGTCGCGCAGGCCGAACTCGAGCTGTGGCTCTGCTGCCCTGGTCCGATTGAGCCCTCGTCTCTGACCTTATTCCACAGATCGTGTCGGATGTGCAGCAGGCCTACCCGGCGGCAGCGGCGGAGGTTCTCATCGCCACGTTCGTGAGTGTCGTCGTACGCAAGCCGTAACCCTAGGCGCGGGGTCCCGAATCACCAGAGGGGTGGCGCTTGAGCCGACGCACTGCCGAGGAGATCCTCCGCGCAGCCCGTCCTATGAGCCCGGTCACCATAAGCAAATCTGCACGAGACTCGCGGTCAGCCCGAAGATGGAGCCATGCGAGAGCCGCCCACGTCACACCGAATAGCCCGGCCTGAAGACCCGCATGGAGAACCACGCCTGTCGGATCGAGCCGCGGTACGAGGGCGTCGGCGACGACCGCACCCACAAGAAGCTCGATCGTCGGTAGCACGAAGATAGGCATGAGACGCAGCAGCTGGCGGACTGGTTGTCCCGCCACGCGATGCGCCGCCACCTGCATGACGATTCCAAAGCCAAGGTATGCAGCGGCGTCCACACCCGCGGCGACCTGAAGCGACATCATGCCGCTTGCCCCCGCCACGAGGTAGGTACACGCCATGACTGCGAGGATCGACCCTGAGATGGCGACTTGGCGCCACTGTCTGTTGACCGTGATCAGGTAGTCGGCGGCCGGCATAGAGAATGCGAGACCGGCCACGCCGACGAGCAAGAGGCGCATGGGCCCAATCGCTTCGCGGAAGGCAGGGAGAGCCAGGAAGACGAGTGCCGGCAGCGCCACAAAGAAGGTGGCCACCAATGCGGGCATGGCGATGGCCAGAGCGCCAGTTGTTCGCCAGGCCATCGCGAAGACCCGCCCCGTATCGGACGTAGCGCCCAACTCGCGCTGCAGCCTCGGGTAGATGACGGTTTCGATGAGAGTGGGAACCCTCAGGACGAATGCGTTGCCCAGGTACGCGGCCGAGTACAGCCCCAGACTCGTAACGCCGAGCGTGAACCCGACCGCGAGTTGGTCAACGCTCAGGAGCAGAGTTGTAGTCGCCCCGGAAGCGAGGAACGCCGGGGAAAGCGTCGCAAGCTTTAGAAAGGACCTTCGTGGTGGAATCGCGAGGCCGCCGATCCGTGCAACCTTTGATAGCAGCGCCGCCTGGATGACCGCTGCGATGACAACGCCGACGAGCGCACCTAGTGCCCCCCCTACTGAGGCGCCGACGATCGCGAGGAATGCCCAGGCGACCCCGCCCGCGGCTGTCGACCAACCGAACGCCATGAACCGCAGGCGGGTGCGGAGTCTGACGATGGCCCAGATGCCGATCTGCTGGGTGAGCAGGATGATCGAGGCGCAGATGAGCGCCGCCCCGAGTAGGGGATCGGTCGAGGAGCGAAGTACGCCAATCGCAAAGAGTGCAGCGCAGGCGATCACAGACACCGTAAGGGCGACAACAAATCCCGCGAGCTCAAGCGACCGCGCCGCTTCCTCATCACCACGGGCGATTGCGATCGGGATTTCGCGTTCGGCCGCCTGCATTGCCCCTAGGCTCAAGAATGGGGCATACGTTGCGACGAGTTGGGTCAGTGCGAGGTATCCCATTCCCGCCGGCCCGAGCTCCCGCCGAAGCAGGATGGCAAGCCCGAGTATTAACACCTGGCTTAGGTATCCGGTCAGGATCAACCAGAAGGCGTCGGTAGTGGCCGCGGTGCCTCGCCGCAGCGCCTCCGGTGACTCAATCACCCGCGCGAGCTCACGAGTGTCGGAGCTCGGCCACAAGGTCAGCGAGCCGCCGCACCGCCACACCGGGTTGCCCGAACCCGTGGATGAACGAGCGAGCATAGGCACGGCCGCGTTCGACCGCGTCGCCATAAGCCGATCTGTCCGATAACAGGTGTTCCGTCGCGGTGGCCAGCTCCTCCACCGAATCCACTCGACGGGCTGCCCCAGACTCTCCGATGAACTCAGTAGGCCCGATATAACCCCGCGGCGGGACCTGGAGCACAGGACGGCCCAGGCTCATGGCCTCGATGCCCGTCGTACTCCTGACAACGAGGACGACCCGCGCCGAGGAGATTAGTGCGAGCGATTCGGCGGTCACGAGCTGCGCGTGCCGAACCGGGGGTGGGACGAAACCGTAGGTCCGGCTCGAAGGATGGAGCTTGATCGCAACTCTCCGGTCTGGGTGCAGCCGGGCGTACTCCTCGACCATCTGGAGGGCGTGGAGGTGTTCTTCGGGCCAGTTACCAGCCGATAGGTCCTCCGAAGGCTGGCTGAAGTGAAGGAGGTCCCAGGCATCGCGTCCTGGTGGCGGCGCAATGGCCGCCGCGGACTCCAGGCGGGGCCAGCCGACGGCCACGACGCGTAGCCCAGGTGGACTGGCCGTCCGAGTGTAGGCGGCCTGCGGCTCGCCCCACGCGGCGAGGACGTCGGCCACAGGCGACACCTGCTCCGTGTAACCGCCCGACAGGCCGTGCTCGAGGGTGATGACGCTCCCTCCCGCTGCCCTCAACCCAAGCAGGAACGCGCGTTGTGGGGGCAGAACGTCCTGCGCCACGACGGCCACCACCCCGGACCCACCGACCCGACGTCCCGCGTCGGCCCACGCGGACAGCGACGCTTCGAGCATCTGGAACCGTGCCTCGACAGCCCGCAGGGGCTCATGCTCAGGGGACGTGACCGCCGAATCGGACAGCGTCGCTAAGGGGCTGTGCCGAGCGAGATCCGCCAGCCAGATACTCGTGACCCTGGCCCGCTGGCCCATCGCATAGAGCAGCGCTCGAGAACCTGGGTCGACGAGTTGAGCCGATGCACGTCGCAAGAGGTGACGGTGATACGGGCGAGCCCCGGCTGACCACCCCACGAGGACAAGCCACGGGTTCTTTGGTGGCCGCAGGCCAACAAGGCGTGCAGCCAGGCGGCGCGACCGCGATGGCGGCGTCAGGTCGGCTCCGGTGGTTGGTGATGGGACCAAACCTGGGCCTTCCGCGATCGGCACAGCCCCGAGCGCCCGCGCCATGGTCTGCCACTCGTCACCCACTCCGCGCAAACGAACGGTCTTTTCCGCCGAATCCGCGAGGAGCTTTCGGAGAACGAGGGCGGCCCGATGCTGGCGGACGAGGATCTCAGTTGCGCTGTACTCGAAGGCACGCCCAAGTGAGACGCCGTCGACAACGGTCGTGTCCAAACCTTGGTTGACATACCACGATCGTGCATCGCGATATGCCCCGAGATCGATCGCTTCACACTCCTGTGCGCTCATCAACGATGAATAGGTAAGCCGATTCGGCTCCGGATCACTCAACTGCCGGACGAACGCTCGCTCGCCGGTCGCGACCAGATCCACCGAATGCGCGATGACCCAGCCCTTCACGAGCGCACGTCAGGCGTCGGCGATCGGCGGCAAGACGTCGTCCGGGTGTATGCCCTCTCCAGCTGGAATGTGGTGCGCCGCGCGGCGTCCTCGCATTGTGTCGATGTGGCGTGGGTGCATGCCTGGCGAGCGTTTGCCAGGCCGCAGCACGTCGAAATTGTCGCCCTCGGCGAGCGCGTCGCCAGGCTGGATGTCCCGCGTTGCCTGGACGGCGCGAACGGCGAAACGTTTCAGCTCCATCTCGTGAGATCCGACGTCCTTGACGCCATCGCCGCGTGCCTGTTCGGCGGCCCGAACTGCCTGCACCATCGCCGTCAGGTCCTCTGGCTCGAGTGCATAGGCATGGTCGGGACCGGGCAGCCGGTTGTCGATCGTAAAGTGCTTCTCGATGACGGTTGCGCCGAGGGCGACTGCGCCGACCGGTCCCACGATCGGATCGCGGCTGTGATCGGAAAACCCGACTGGCACGCCGAATCGTTGGCCGAGCCAAGGGATAACCATCAGATTTAGGCTGTCGGGTGGAGCGGGGTAGCTCGATGTGCACTGCAGCAGAGTGATGTCCCGTGCGCCCGCCTCCCGCACGGTTGTCAGGCAGAAATCGATGTCATCTTCGGTGGCAGCCCCCGTCGAGATGATGATCGGCTTGCCCATTGCGGCAAGCCGCTGCAGCAGTCGTACGTGGTTTATTTCGAAGCTGGCTACCTTATGGCGCCGCACATGGGGATCGACGGCCTCCGCATCTGCAACGGAGAATGGCGTCGACATGAACTCGATCCCGACATGATCACAGTGGGCGGCGATCTCTCCGACCAACTCATACGGCATTTCGAGATCCACGAAGATCTCGTTGATCGAGCGGTGGATGCCCTGTTCGGCGAGGTAGTCGCTGGCCCCGGCATCGACGACATAGGTGTCACGCGCTCGGAACGTCTGGAATTTGACGGCGTCGGCACCGGCCTCGACCGCGACATTGACGAGTGCACGGGCCATCTGACGGTCGCGATCCGGGGTACCCATTCGCCAATTGCTTCCCGCCTCGGCAACAACGAATACATGCGGTGAGTCGCTCATTTTCCCGCTACCTGTTCCAGCGTGGGCGTCGCGTCGGCCAACGCAGCAGCTTGGTACAGGAGCACTCCCCGACGGTCGCCGACCAGCCGGAACCCTGCTCGCTCGAACAGCCTACGTGACGGTCCGTTGTCGATCTTGACCTGCGCGACGAGATTTGCCTGAGGCAACCAGCGACGGAATCGGCGCACGGCACTTTCGAGGAGGAGCCCGCCAACGGTTCCTCGGTGCTCGGGAGCGACAGATATCGACACCTCTGCGTCCGCCTCGCGACGGTCGAACCGAACCTGCCCCAATGGTCCGGCCCCGTTCCCTCCGATCAAGAGGAGGCACGACCGGTCAGCCAGCCGTTGTCGCAGCCAGCCCACGTGGTCAGGGTAGGAGATCGGCTCCGGGTTAAACGACGCTGAGCGAATGTCCGGGTCGTTTGCCCAGGCCCAGAGCAGGCGGGCATCAGCCATGGTTGCACGGCGGACTCGCACGCCATCGAGATGGTGCGCTATTCGTTCGACTCCTCTGCCATCGACAAGGTCCCAAGCCCGATCGCTCATAGCCTGCCGGCGCGATCGATCGTTTGCCAACTGACGGATCAAATCGGAAAGCGGGGCAACGTCGAGCAGTTCTACTGCCCCAGCGTCCACCGCCGCTCCAGCCGCATCCAGCTGGCGGGCGATGGCGTCCTGATTTCGTGCGAGGCGGAGGATTATCGTTGGCAGACCGAGGGCGCAGCGCTCCCATGACGTCGTGCCACCCGCGCCTATCGCGATGTCGGCGTCCATCATCAGCTGGGCCATGGCCTCGCCGCCGATTGCCCGATGGACATGTATCCCCGGTCCGCGGACAAGCTCGTCGGCGTAAAGGGCCCCCAAGACGACGTCGATCCGGACACTTGGGAGTGCCGATCGTACGGCCTTGACTGCGGTCGTGGTGGCGTCGGACAGATCGCTGCCACCCATGGTGACAAGGACGTTTCGGACCGCGCCGACGGGACGTCGGCCAGCTGCGCGAGTGGTTCGAAATGGCGGACGAAGAAGGACAAAGCGAACGCCGAGCAGCAGGCGGGTGGCCGGAGCCACGAGGCTAGCGTAATCGCCGGACGCGACGCCGGGGTTTGGGTTGACGAGGAGCTCGCACGGAAGGCTCCGGTCTGCGAGGTCGTCGATCACGAGCCGCCGCGTCGCCAGTTGCCGGGCTTCGTTCAGCCATTCCGCGCCAAGGCCGTAGTGATCCATCACCAGCGCGGCGAAGGGTCGGCGCCGGATATTCCGCGGGACGTGATCGCTGATCACGGCCAATTCGGCGGAGGCAGGGCCCTCGAGGTGAACTACAGGGTGACCACTGGCGTCGATCTGGTCCGCTGGAGCGGCCACGCCGCGAGACGCGAACCACGGCTCGATGCCTCGGCGTGCGAGTTCCAGTGACAGCGCCAGGCAGCGCACGACGTGGCCCGTACCGATCGACTCCGATGCGTCAACCCGGAAGAGGATCCTGCGTGGCCGCGAGCGACCCATCGACGCAGCTACTCGAGCGTTTCCCGCGCGACCGCATTTACCGTCTCGATAACGCGTTCGACGTCACTATCCGTGAGCCCGGGAAAGATCGGGAGCGAAACCGCGCGGGCGTAAAAGTCTTCCGCCCGCGGGCACATACCCTCCGGGTAACCCAGATCCTGGTAATACGGGTGACGATAGACGGGCAGGTAATGCACCTGGACTCCGATCGCGGAACGCCAGAGAGCCTCAAAGAACCGCCTGCGCCGCGACGGTTCGGAGACGCGGACAACATAGAGGTGCCAGGCAGACTCTGCACCTTTTCGGCGCCCCGGCAGGTCTAGCCCGGAGATCGAGGAAAGGCCCCTGTCATACGAGTCCGCGATGGCTCGACGACGGGCGAGGAAACGAGGCAGCTTTCGGAGCTGGCTACGGCCCAGCGCGCATTGAATATCGGTTATCCGGTAGTTGAAGCCAAGGCTCTGCATCTCCATGTACCACGGTCCGTCGTCGCGGGTCAGCCGGGACCGCTCCAGGACCATGCCGTGCGACCGGAGTTCCGTAACGCGAGCATGAACGTCGGGGTCGTCGGTTAGAACCGCCCCGCCTTCTCCCGTCGTAATCAGCTTGACTGGGTGGAACGAAAGCGCCGTGACATCAGCGAGCGTGCCGACCGCCCGCCCTTTATCGCTGGCTCCGAGTGAATGCGCGGCATCAGCGACAATGGGCACATTGTGCCGGTCGGCGATCCGGCGCAGAGCGTCGTAGTCGGCAGGCTGCCCTGCATAGTCGATCGCCACGATGGCGCGGGTGCGGCTGGTGACCGCGCCCTCGACCAATACGGGATCGATCAGGCCCGTCGAGGGGTCGATGTCCACGAACACCGGTCGCGCACCAAGATACAGAGCGGCGTTACCGGTCGCGGCAAACGTCAACGGCGAGGTGACAATCTCATCCCCGGGACCGACCCCGATCGCCGCGTAGGCCGCGTGCAATGCCGAAGTGCAGGAGTTCAGGACCGCTGCGTGGGATGCGCCGCTCACGGTGGATAGATCGGCCTCGAATGCCGCGACTTCCGGCCCGGTCGTCAGGAAGTCTGACGCCAAGGTCCGGACCACGGCCTCTATGTCGTCGCTGTCGATGGTCTGGTGTCCGTATGGCAGGAGGGATTCAGTCATCGATCATCGCCTTGAGCTGCTCCACCGTCAGCCATTCACGGTTCGTGTCGCTCGCGTAGCTGAATCCCTCCGGGACTGGATTCACGTCAGCCCAGGCATTGCCGTCCCACCAGTCTGCGTCCGGCTGGATTACGTAGTACGTTCCTGCGTCAACGGTGCGCCGGGCATCATCCACGCTGATCAGCTGTTCATGGATCTTCTCGCCCGGCCGGATCCCGACTATTTCCAGCCGTGCCTCGGGTGCTATGGCTCGGGCGAGGTCGACGATGCGCATACTGGGGATCTTGGGCACGAACAGCTCCCCACCATGCATCGCCCCTAGCATGGCGATCACGAAATCAACCCCCTGCTCGAGGGTGATCCAGAAACGCGTCATCCGCTCGTCGGTGATCGGGATGACTCCGGTCGGCGCGAGCCGCTGGAAGAACGGGATCACGCTACCCCGACTGCCTACCACGTTGCCGTATCGGACCACCGCGAACCTGGTCGGCTTGGCTCCGGCGTATGCGTTCGCCGCGACAAACAGCTTGTCGCTGACGAGCTTCGTCGCGCCGTACAGGTTGATTGGGCTCGACGCCTTGTCCGTGCTTAACGCGATCACTCGCTCTATTTGCCGGTCCAGGGCGGCGTCTATGACGTTCTGCGCACCGTGGATGTTCGTCTTGATAGCCTCGAACGGGTTGTACTCGGCCGCCGGAACTTGTTTCAGCGCCGCGGCGTGGATGACCACGTCTATGCCATCGAACGCGCGCCACAAGCGCTCGGCGTCCCGTACGTCACCGAGGAAGAACCGCACCCTCGGGTCATGACCCAGCTCGGCCGCGAGGTCGTACTGCTTGAGCTCATCGCGGCTCAGGACGACCAGGCGGGCCGGATCGTGCTCGGCGAGAAGGTGGCGCACAATGAACCGACCAAACGAGCCCGTTCCTCCGGTGACAAGAATGGATTTGCCGGTCAGGATGCTCACGCTGGGAAGGATACGGGAGAAAGTGTTAGCGACAACCGATGTCGGTATCCTTCCTCGACGGAGGTGCTGGCATGGTCGCTGATGCGGGTGCGAACGTTCCCGAGGCCGCTCGGATCGAGGGGTTGTGGGCGGGTGCCTTCGGTGACGCCTACTCCGAGAGGAACTCCGCGGCGGGGGTTGGGCGCAACGCCTTCTGGGAAATGCTGCTCTCGAAGTACCCCGTTCGACGAGTCCTCGAGGTCGGCTGCAACGTGGGAGCCAACTTGCAGTGGATCGCGCCGCATCTTGCGCCGGGGGAGGCGTACGGGATCGACATAAACCACGAGGCACTTGCGCGGCTCCGGGAGCGTGTTCCCTATGTGAGTGCCGTCGCGTCCACAGCTAGAGAGCTGCCATTCCGCGACCGCTGGTTCGACCTCTGCTTTACGACCGGTGTCCTGATCCACCAGCCGGGATCCACGCTGCCGCTTGTGATGGCGGAGGTCGTCCGCGTGTCGCGACGTTTCGTCATGTGCGGCGAGTACTACGCGCCGCAGACCGTCGAGGTGCCGTACCGCGGCATGGACGGCGCGCTCTTCAAGCGCGACTACGGCGGCCTGTACGGTGAGCTGTTCCCGGAGCTTCGCCTGATCGATCAGGGAACCCTCGGACGAGCAGAGGGCTGGGACGACGTCACCTGGTGGTTGTTTGAGAAGTCTTGAGCCCGACATCCACCCACGATGTCAATGAGGCGGGTCTGCGTCGTTCAGGCCCGCATGGGCTCGACCCGGCTGCCCGGGAAGGTGCTGCGCGACCTCGCGGGACGGCCAATGCTTGCCCAGCTACTTCGCCGGTTGGGCGCGTGCACGTCGCTTGACGAGATCGTCGTTGCCACGACTATCGAAGCCAGCGATGATCCAATTGCGGAACTCGGCGTATCCGAGGGAATCCGGGTCTGCCGGGGCAGCGAGACGGACGTGCTGAGCCGGATTGTGGAGGCCGCCCGCGACACCGACGCGGACGTCATCGTCCGAGTCACCGCAGACTGCCCACTGATCGATCCTCAAGTCATGGACCGCGTGATCAACGAACTCACGACCAACGCCAGCACCGCGGACTATGCGAGCAACGTTATCCGCAGGACGTTTCCTCGGGGTCTGGACGTAGAGGCCATGTTTCTCGACACCCTATTGAGGGTGGATCGGCTCGCACGGACGCGGACAGAACGCGAGCACGTGACCATCACAATTCTTTCCGAACGGCCCAACGTCTTCCTGACCCGGTCCGTGGAGAGCGACAACGACGATTCGGATCTCCGCTGGACCGTCGACGAAGAACGTGACCTCGAGCTCGTCGGGAGGCTGTATGAAGCGCTCCGCCTCGGGGAACGCATCGTGCCATACGCGATCGTCGTCGATCACGTCCGGGAGCACCCAGAGCTGGCGAGCATCAACGCCGGCGTCGCAACATGGACGCCGCGTCCCAGCTAGGTGTGAAAGTGGACCGAGGGAACGATGGAATGATCCGGTATTGCTGTCGGTGCGTAATGCCGGAGACAAAGCCGGACCCGTTCATCGCCGATGAAGTCACACCGCCCGTCGATATCGAGAGGTCAGAAGCCGGCCGCCCTGGCCCTGGTCAAGGAATTCCGAGCGAGATCGCGGAAGTCGCATGACGAACGTTGGACTTGTCGATTACGGGATGGGCAACCTCCGCTCCGTGCGTAATGCGCTGGAACTGCTGGGGGCCCGCGTCTTCGTGCTAGAGGACCCGGTCGGCCTTTCCGGGGTCGACCGAGTCGTGCTGCCTGGTGTGGGGGCGTTTGGTGTTGCGATGGCCAACCTACGAAACGCGGGGTGGGACGATGCGCTTTCGGAGTACGTACTGCAGAAGGGCCACCCCTTCCTGGGTGTCTGCCTCGGTCTTCAGCTTCTCGCCGACCGTGGTTCTGAGGATGGCGAGCACCGGGGACTCGGTTTCATCAGAGGGACAACGCTCCGGCTTGAGCGCCCAGCCGACGTTCCCATTCCACACATCGGATGGAACGAAGTGAGACCGATACGGACGGATGGGATCCTGTCTGATGTCACGCCCGGCACGTGCTTCTACTTTGTACACGGCTATACCCTGGTGCCGGAGGACCCGTCCGTCGTCGCGGGTGTTACCGAGTACGGTGGGCAGGACTTCGTCTCCGTGATCGAGCGGGACAACGTCGTGGCGACACAGTTTCACCCCGAGAAGAGCCAGAAACCCGGCCTGGACCTTCTGCGCCGCTTTCTGGCGATGTGACGTGCATGCTGCGCACGCGACTCATTCCCGTGCTTCTACTGCAGAACGGCTTGCTGGTCCGCAGTCAGTCATTCAGCATCCACCAAGCGATTGGAAACCCGATTCACGAGGCCCGCCGTTTCAACGAGTGGAACGTCGATGAACTCGTCTACCTCGACATATCGCGGGACGACGTCTACGACCTCCGACGCGACGACCACAAGGTGAAGAACCTCACCGGACCGATGGAGATTCTCGAGGAAGTGAGTCGCACCTGCTTCATGCCCCTCACATGGGGTGGAGGCATCCGCACGGTCGAGGACATGCGCGGTTGCTTCCGACGTGGCGCTGACAAGGTCTCCATCAATACGGCGGCCTTCCGAACCCCGCAGTTGATTCGCGACGCATCGAAGGTCTTTGGCCGCCAGGCGATTGTCATTTGCGTCGACGTGCGTCGACGTGACGATGGCCGACCAGAGGTCGTTGTCGACGGCGGCCGCGAACCTACTGGCGTCGACCCGGTCGACTGGATCACAGACGCTGTTTCCCAGGGCGCCGGGGAGATCCTGCTCCAGAGCATCGACCGTGATGGCACTGCGCAAGGGTACGACCTCGAGCTCATTCGCTCGGTGAGCGACATCAGCGCCGTGCCTATCATCGCCCTTGGGGGCGTCGGGCATTACGAGCATTTCTTCGACGGGTGGGAGGCGGGGGCCGACGCGGTCGCGGCAGCGAACATCTTCCACTTCAAGGAACTCTCTGATCGGAACGCCAAGCGAGCCATGGCGAAGGCGGGTATTCCCGTGAGGAAATGAATGTCCGTTCGCTACTGTGCCAACTGCGTCCACCCATCCCTCGCCGCGACTCCGCTGACCTTCGACGATCGAGGCGTCTGCAGCGGTTGCCGCGCGTCCGAGCAGACGAGGACGATTGACTGGAACGAGCGATTCGGCTGGCTAAAGAAGATCGCTGATGAGTACCGCTCCGAGTCGAGCTACGACATCCTCATTCCTGTCAGCGGCGGCAAGGACAGCTACTACCAGACACATGTCGCGGTGCACGACCTCGGGCTCAAGGCGCTGCTCGTCACGTACCACGGCAACAATTACCTCCCCGAGGGGGAGGAGAACCTCTTCCGAATGCGGGAGGTGTTCGACTGCGACCACATCATCGTGCGCCCGAGCATCCGCACGCTCATCAAGTTGAACCGCATCGGGTTCAGCTTGCAGGGCGACATGAACTGGCACAATCATTGCGGCATCTTCACGACCCCCATCCAAGTGGCCGTCCGATACAAAGTGCCGCTCATGTTGTGGGGCGAGCACGGCTTCCTCAATTTGGGAGGCATGTACTCCCTCCATGACATGGTCGAGTTCACATCCAAATTCCGCCTCGAGCATGCGCTACGGGGCTACGATTGGGACGATTTCACGGACGAGGGCCTCGATGCCCTCGGCAAGCCCCAGTTCAAGGAGGGCCTTGGGAAGAAGGACCTTCAATGGGCGCAGTACCCCACTGACGACGAGATCGACGAAGTAGGCGTGCGCGGCATTTATCTTGGTAACTTCGTGAACTGGGACGCCAACGTGCATGCGAAGCTGGTGACGGAGAAGTACGGCTGGCAACCCGCACAGCAGCCTTTCGAGCGCACCTACCGACGTATGTCGAACCTGGACGACATGCACGAGAACGGCGTCCACGACTACCTCAAGTTCATCAAACTTGGGTACGGCCGCGCGACGGACCACGCCTCAAAGGACATTCGCTCCGGGCACATGACGCGTGATCGTGCTGTCGAGATGGTGCGCAAGTACGACCACGTCAAGCCGCGGCGCGATCTCGACCGGTGGCTCGCCTACGTCAGCCTGTCCGAGAAGGAGTTCGACGCCATTTGCGACACGTTCCGGGATCCCCGCGTGTGGTGGATCGAAAATGACGAGTGGTGGAAGGACAACATCTGGGGCACGCCGGCGCCCTATGGCTCGGTGCAGCTCCCGGCAAGCGACCGGCAGAAGTACACGGAGGGGCGTGCGAGGTGAGCATTACCTCCGCGCCAGAGTTCGACCTTGGCGCGGTGCCCTTGATCCAACCAGCGACCCTCGCCGGCCTGGAGGCCGGCGCCTGGATCGACGAGGCGAAGCGAGTTGTCCTACTGGGCAACAGCGGGCCGGGGAAGACGACCTCCTGATCGGCCTCGGGATGGCCGCCTGCGAGCAGGGTGGGCGGGGGTCCACCACGTCATTGAGCGCCCTGCCCTCCGCGGGGCAGGCATGATCGTTGCCCTCGCTGTGGCGGGCTACGACTCCGGTGCCGTCGGAAAGAACAAACACGAACCTGACTCCGACTCCGTCACGGACGCCTGCGTTTGCGTTCGGCCCGCTGCCCTGAGGAGGATACGGGGTGGTGGCCGACCTCCCGTGGCTCCTAATGGAGGCTCGTGAACAAGATCCTTGTGTCGCTGCCGTCGAGTGCCGGAAACGTCGACCGATCGAACCTCCTTGACGGAAAGAAGCCCGGGAGCAGATCAGGATGGAACGTGGTGCTCAGATCGAATGCATCGTAGGAGAGCATCACGACGGCCGTCGACTCGAAGCGCGCGAGCTTCGCCAAGTGGTCGGCGTAGTTCGCCACAATGAACCGCGGCATCTCGACGAACGAATGGGCGTTGTAGAAAACATCCACGCCAAGGTCGAGCCTCTCAATCTGCCAGGGGGCGATCGCGAGGATCTCCCGTTCTTTATCTGTCGAGAACTGTATGCGGTGAAGCGTTCGGCTCTCGCGATAGTCTCGAATCGAGTCGCCGTAGATCGACTTCAGGTACTGGGTGCCTACGTACAGGTTCGGGGGAATGTCGAGATAGACGACCTTCCTGATGTTCGGGTAGTTCTCGAGCAAGAGATGGACGTTCGTGCCGAACCCGCCGCCAATCTCAAAGAAGCTCCTCACGGTGGAGAAGTCCACCTGCTCCGCCACGAGATCGTGCTCATGAAGCAGCATTAAGTAGAGTGTCGCGATCTTCTCTCCGTTGACCTCCACGTACTCCAAGCACCCGCCCTCCAACGAAGGCGGCATGGCGTACTTCCGAAGAAGCTCATGAACCCGGGGATTGTCGTTAAGGAGGAGTCTCCGAAGTCGGCGGGCCTCGTTACAATACGATGTCGTCAAAGAGACTTGGGAATCGAATTGCCCTTTGAAGGGGAAGACCGATTCCAACAGGAACCTCAACGGTTCACGAAGCCCGCCAGTCAGGCTGTGGCGAACGTCCAGGATGACCGAGTCGGCGTAACTCTGCCCTATGGTCGACGTCGCCCCTCGAAAATCCGCAAGCCCGTGAAGTGCGATCTGGTTCGCAGCGTTCTTGCTTTTCCTTCTCCAGTAGGGCCCCGGCTTATAGGTGTCGCGCTGAGCGCTAGCGTCCGAGAGCATCATTCGCAGAAGCTGGTAGTCGTCGCTGATGGCCGTGCCGGTGGTCATTCCTAGGACTCCAAACCGCGAGAACGGGCTTCATATGATTCGATCGTGCGGGCGAGGCCTTCCTCGAAACTCGTCTTTGGGAGGAACCCGAAGAGGTCTCTCGCCCGGCTCGTCTCAAGAGCGCGCCGTGGCTGGCCGTCAGGCTTCGATGGATCCCAGCGGATCTCGCCGTCGAACCGCGTCAGGCGGGCGATGAGCTCGACGAGCTCGCGGATCGTGATCTCGCGACCGATGCCGAGGTTGAAAGGCTCGGCTCCGTCGTAGCGCTCTCCCCCCAGGACGATCCCTTCCGCGGCGTCATCCACATAGAGGAATTCGCGCGACACGGAACCCGTTCCCCAAACGTCGATGTGATCCGCACCGGATTCACGCGCGTCGACGCACTTCTTGATGAGCGCGGGGATGACGTGCGACGAGTCCGGGTCGAAGTTGTCACCGGGGGCGTACAGGTTGACCGGGATTAGGTGGATCGCGTTGAAGCCGTACTGCTGCCGGTAGGCCTGTCCCTGGACGAGGAGCATCTTCTACGCCAGGCCGTAGGGTGCGTTGGTCTCCTCGGGGTAGCCGTTCCAGAAGTCGTCCTCGTGAAACGGGAGCGGCGTGAACTTCGGGTACGAGCAGACCGTCCCAATCTGGACGTACTTGCCGACGCCCGCCCGTCGAGCCTGCTCCATCAGCTCGATACCCATAATCGCGTTCTCATAAAAGAAGCGGCCCGGGTTGTCATGTCCCGATCGCCGCTGTCTCGGCCGTGAACTCCGGCATCTCGAAGCTCGCCTTGACGTGGCTCTGTGCCCCCAGGTTGTAGACCTCCGCGGGCTTGATGGCGTGGAGGTGACCGATGAGGCTCGAACTGTCGGTCATGTCACCGTAGTGGAGAAAGAGCCGGGTGGGTCCCTCGTGCGGATCGTGATAGAGGTGGTCGATCCGGCCGGTGTTGAACTGGCTCGAGCGCCGGATGAGGCCGTGGACCTCGTAGCCCTTCTCGAGGAGGAGCTCGGCGAGGTAGGAGCCGTCCTGTCCGGTGATCAGGGCACGGGAGCTCATAGGCGCAGCATCATCCTCCCGTCAAGCCTCTTTGTGGGACCTCGCTGGACCCAGATTGTAAGACGGGTATCCGTTGGCGACGCTCGTCCATTCAATGCGGAGGCCTAACGCGCTGGCCCGGCGGGTATCGAGGATGGCTCGTTTGGGTGGTTGGGAAGGACGTGGGTAATCGGCCAGCGTGATCGGCAGGATCTGGACTTCAACATCTTTGAGGACATGGTCGGCCCATTGCCGCCTCGACGTGGGCGGCTCACCGGCGAGGTGCCAAACTCTCGCGCCCACGCTCCGAGGATCCGAGACAAGAGAGGCGATCGCGTCGGCGAGCGAGGGGGTCCAGGTCGGGTTCCCCCACTCGTCGTCGACCACGCGGAGCGGCTCGCCAGCGGCAACTGCGCGCTCGGCGGCGGCGAGGATCTTCGTAACGAAACTCGTTCCTCGAGGGCCGAACAGCCACGCGGTGCGGACGATGAGGTGCCGCGGGTTGGCCGCAGCCACCGCGTGCTCGCCCGCCAGCTTCGAGGCGCCGTACGGGTTGATCGGGTTTGGCTCGTCCTCTTCGGTGTAGGGCCTTTCCAGCGTTCCGTCAAAGACCTCGTTGGTGCTGATCTGCGCGATCAGCGCACCGGCCGCCGCGGCAGCACGCGCGACCGCCCCCGCCGCCTCACCGTTGATCCACAGGGCCCGCTCCGGGTCGCGGGCGCAGGCGTCGACATCGGTCCAGGCAGCCGAGTTGACGACGACGTCGGGACGCCAGGCGGTCAGCCGCTCGAGGTCCCCCGTCCGGGTGATGTCGAAATCCGGCCGTGCCAGCGCCAGCACCTCGTCACTGGCCGCCGCGAAGGCCCGGACCAGCTCCACGCCAAGCTGACCGCCCGCACCGGTGATGGCGACCCGGCGCCCGGTCATCGGCTCCAGGCGACCTCCTCCTTGACCGGCGCCCGCTCGAGGAGTGGCTCCCACCAAGCGCGGTGATCGGCATACCAGCGGACGGTCTCGGCGATCCCCTCATCGAACGGGACCTGCGGCTGCCAACCGAGCTCACGGCGGATCTTCGTCCAGTCGAGCACGTAGCGGCGGTCGTGGCCCGGGCGGTCTGGGACGGTGCTCTTCAGGTTCGCCGGCTTGCCGAGGGCGCCGAGCACCAGGTCGGCGATCTCATCGACGCTCTTCTCCACGCCGGTGCCAACGTGGTAGGTCTCGCCCACCTGCCCCCGGTCGAGCACCAGCTCGATGGCGCGGCAGTGGTCGAGGACGTGGATCCACTCGCGGCGATTCTCCTTCGAGGCATACAGCGGCAACGGGCGATCGTCCAGGGCGCGCGCCGTGAAGAGCGGGATCACCTTCTCCGGGAACTGGTACGGCCCGTAGTTGTTCGCACAGTTCGTGATCGTGATCGGTAGCCCGAACGTCTCGTGGTAGGCGCGCACAACATGGTCTCCCCCTGCCTTGGAGGCGCTGTACGGGGTCCGCGGTCGGTAGGGTGCACTCTCACTGAAGACGGCATCGGCGTCGAGTGCCAGGTCCCCGTAGACCTCGCAGGTCGATATGTGGTGGAGGCGCTCCACGCCCACCCGCCGGGCCGCCTCGCACAGGACCTGTGTGCCGGCGACGTTCGTGCGAAAGAAGGCGCCCGGGTTGACGATGGCGTGGCTGTTGTGGGACTCGGCGGCGAAGTTCACCACGACATCAGTCCGGTGCGTGCGGAGGAGCCCTTCTACCAGCTCGGCGTCACCGATGTCGCCCTGAACAAAGGCGTAGCGGCCCTCAAGGTCGGTGAGGTTGGCGCGGGTGCCGGCGTAGGTCAGCAGGTCGAGCACCACGAGCCGATCGTCCGGGTGCGCCTCGACCCAGTGCCGGACGAAGTTCGAACCGATGAAGCCGGCCCCACCGGTGACCAGTATCGAGCGGCCGCCGGTCATGTGCGCACCTGCCGCGGATCGGTCCGCTGCGCCTCGGCCGCCTCCGCCTCGGCCGCCTCGATCGGCTCCCCGGTCGCGAACGAGGCCGCGAACTCGCTCGCCTTCAGAAGCGCCTCGATGGTGCCGGCATCCTGCCACTCCCCCTCGAAGACCGTGTGCGCCAGACTTCCCGCCGCGAGGTAATGGTTCAGCAGGTCGGTGATCTCGAACTCGCCGCGGGCCGATGGCCGCAAGTTACCGATGACGTCGAAGACCGACGGCCGGAAGAAGTAGACCCCGATCGGGATCAGGCTGCTCTTCGGCCGGGCCGGCTTCTCCTCGAAGCCAATAAGGCGGCCGTTGCCGTCGAGCTCGGCCACGCCAAAGCGCTCGGGATCCGGCACCTCCTTCAGGACGGCGCCGGCCTCCACCGACGGATCGCCCACGAATCGATCGACGAAGTCACGGAGCGAGCCGCGGACGATGTTGTCGCCCAGGACGACAGCAACCGGGTCAGCGCCGACGAAGTCGCGGGTCAGGCCAATGGCGTGGGCGATCCCCAGCGCCCCCCGCTGGTATCGGTAGGTCAGGTCGAGGCCGACGTCTGACCCGTCATGGAGGAGCTCCAGGACGTCACCCACCGATCGGCCACCGACCACCACCATGACCTCGCGGCAGCCCATCTCCTTGAGGACAGCCAGTGGGTAGAAGATCATCGGCCGGTCGTAGACCGGCAACAGGTGCTTGTTGGTAACCAGCGTCAGGGGGAAGAGTCGCGATCCGCTCCCGCCGGCCAGGACAACGCCCTTCAACGCCATCGCTCGCCTCGCGGCGGCGCGCCGGGCCTAATACGCTCCGCGGCCAGTCAACACCGCCCCGGGGGTCTGGATCAGGATCTGGAGGTCGAGCCACAGGCCGCGTCGGGCGGCATAGTCGAGGTCGAGCGCGATCCGATCCTCGAACGTGCGGTCGGACCGCCCGTTCACCTGCCACAGGCCGGTCAGGCCCGGCCGCAGCCCAAGGATTTCGGATCGCTCCGGCCGCCCGTCCAGTTCGTGGATGAAGTAGGGGCGCGGCCCGACCAGGCTCATCTGCCCCGTGAGCACGTTCCACAACTGCGGCAGCTCGTCCAGCGACGTGCGCCGCAGGATGGGCCCGACCCGTGTCTGGCGCGGATCATTCCGCAACTTCCGGTTGAGCGCGTACTCGAGCCGCCGCTCCTCGTCGTTGCTGAGCAGTCCCTCGAGGTGTTGGTGGCTGCCGTTCCGCATGGTCCGAAACTTGAGAATGACCATCGGATGCCCGGATCGGGCCAGTCGCTGACACCGGTAGATGACCGGGAGCCCAGTGTCGAGGGCGATGGCGATGCCGATGATCAGGAAGACCGGCGAAAGGACGACCAACAGGATCGCGGCGCCGACAATGTCGATGAGGCGCTTGATGGCCGGGTAGGCCGATGGGGCAAGCGGGGTTGGGCGCGCAGTCGCGCCTCGCTCGGAGATCTCCTCCACACCCATCCCTTACTAATACACGCTGATCGGCCCGGGTGGGAGTATACCGATGGTGGTCAACGGGGATAGGACCTGCTGTCAATCGCCAGGGAGCGGCGTCGCCGCCGGTGACGACTCCGGCTCTTCGCCGAGCAAATCCCGCCCGAGCGCCACGATCGCCGGGTAGTCCGGCAGCAGAATGGAGCCGGCCACCGGATCCAGGCGGTACGAAACGAGCGGTGGCTGGATCACCGCCCGTCGCAGGGCATCGCGGTCCGCGTCCTGCACGGCCTGAGCCAGGAGAGAGAACTGGTCGGCGGGAATGTCCATGATGATCGTGTTTTCCACCGCGTCGAGGAGGCCCGGCAGGGCCAGCAGCAGGTTGCCGGCGGTCAACTTTGCCTGGATCGCGGCCAGCAGCTGCTGCTGGCGATCGGCCCGGGTGAAGTCGTTGTCTCCCGACCCTAGGCGGGATCGGACGTAGGCGAGCGCCAGGTGCCCATCCATGTAGTGGGTCCCCGGATCCAGGTAGAACC
>Ga0302046_10001575_pt1 | contig 21395 bp, 29 predicted proteins | sample RVTome_11_FD_200261 | JGI IMG/M metagenome (GOLD analysis project Ga0302046, IMG submission 200261) | Soil microbial communities from uranium-contaminated site in the Upper Colorado River Basin, Wyoming, United States - RVT147D111 (version 2) ...
GGCACGGACACGGATCCGATTGTTGATCGAGCGCAGGTCGCATCCGCCGTACATGCCGAGCCCACGTTTGCCCGCGCGGATCTCGCAATTCGTCACGAGTACCGAGCCGGCTTGGGGCACGGCCGAGGTCTGCCCGTGGACTCCCAAGCCTTCCAACGCGGCCTCGAGGATGCAATTGTCGATTTCGAGCTTGTGGAACGTTTGAGTCGCCACGGGGATCAACCTTTGCCCGATCAGGATCGCGGGGTCCGGCGCCAGCCCGTCGTTTTTGGCGCCCGAGGCCAGGCGCACGACGCGTAGGTTCGCGATCCGCACCCCCACTACGGTCTCGGTCCCGTTCGGCGCCACACGCAGCGTACCGTTGTTCGGCGAGCCTTGATTGTGGTCCGAGCGCAGCACGCACTCATGCGGCGACATCCCGATCAGCGAGACCCAGCTTTTGCAGTCGATCACTTGATCGTAAATCCCCGGTCCGATCATGATCGCGTAGCGGTTGTCCGACGCGGCATCCGTGATCGAGTCCAGCGCGGCCTGGACCGACGTGTACGCGTAGGATTTCGACGGCCCGACCGTGACCCATTGGACGTGATGCCCCGGTGCGCGTTGCCTTCTCATGGTCGATCTTCCTCCAGGTAGGATCCGTGTTCGTCCGCGGTGTGCCGGACTCCCGCGCTCAGCACGGCCGGGGTAGGAATGTAGAACCCGGCTTGCCAGGTCCAGGTCTTCATGCCCGGCGCACCGATCGCGCCGACCCAGTCGACGCGGGTCGGCGTCGCCGGGAACCCGACCGTCATCACGATCGGGACCGTTGCGACGGTGCCGTCCGAAAAGCGGTGATACAGCTTGCTTCCCGTGCCCCCGGTGCCGCCGACGAGCAGATCGACCCAGCACGAGAGCAGCGCGACACCCTCGGCAATCCCCGGAGGCACGTCGATCTGGAACGTGTCGATCGCGAAATACACCGTGGGCGGGTCTACGCCGGTGTTGGGATCGCCGAAGGACTTTTGTAGTGGGATCAATGCCGCAAACGGGCCGTGGAACGTATGTCGCGCCACGGCACGCGAGCCGTCGCGGAAATCCCGTAACAGACGCGCGGCCACCGGCGCATACGCGGCGACCCGTGCATCCGAGATTTCCTGGTACGGCATCAGTAGAACACCGTGCCCGCGATGCGGTTCGGCGCTTGGGCGAATGCGGTCCCGCCACTCAACTTCCGCGCCTGGACCTCGAACGTGCGTACGGTATCGAGCCACGACGCATCGATGTCGATCTCGAGCGTTTGCGGCGTGTAGCTCGTCGCGGTGATCCCGGTCACCGCGGTCCCGGTGTTGCCCGAGACCGCTTCGCGCAGCCGGTATTCCCCGGTGCCGCCGCCGGAGATCTTGACGTCGAGCACGATGCGGACCTTACGCACGAGCCCGGTATACGCGCCCAGGTTGGGGATCGGGAGCTCGACCGACGTCCCGGTCAGCGTCACGAACGTCGCCGAAGTCGTAGACTTCTCCGCGAAGATCCAGGGGAACAGCCCGCGACGCAGCTCCCGCAGGTTGTTCCGCAGCCGCTGGAATACCAGGTCCTCACGACAGTAGGAGCCGACGTCGACGTCCGTATCGGGGATCTCGATCCAAGCCATGGCGCCTCCCAGTCTAGATCAAGCGATACCCGTCCGAGCCGTCGGGCATCTGTTCCGCGCTGTTGCAAATGAAGGCGAACGTGTTGCGCTCGGTCGGCGTGGCCGTCGAGTAGTCCCCGGTCACCGAGCTCGGGGAGATGACCCCGTAGCGCCTCAGGCCCACGTCGAGCAGCTCGAGCACGATGCGGCCCGCGAGCAGGTCGGGCTCGGCCCGTAACACGGTCATCAAGCGTGACGTGACCCCGCGCACCCCGGTCCTTTGGTCCGGGACGTCCGGGTGGGTCAACGCGATCACGTCCCCGGACTCGATCCGCCGCTGTCGGAAGTTGACCGCCACGGTGACCCGCGCCGGCATGGGCAGCCACAGTTGCCGCAGGCGCCCGGCGAGCTCCGCGGCGATCGCGGCGCCGGACAACGTGGAGCGCAGCCAGCGCGACTCGACCCGGTATTCCACGGTCTCGCCGGTCGCGGATTGGTCCGCAGTGTCCTCCGCGGAGTCCGTGTCATACAGCGACGCGAACGCTGGATCCGCGTCGGGGTCGTGATCCCCCGAGACCCGAAAGCGGTTCAGGTGGTCGACGAGGGACTGGCTCCAGGCCACCAGGTCCTCCACCGTGTCCAGGGTCACGACGGGCGCCGCGGACGCGGTCAGCGCCGCGACGTTGAATCGGAAACCCAACAGCCCGTTGCCCAGGATCGTCAGTCGTGCTTGGAACGCGCGGAAGAAGTCCCGCTGCAGGTACCCGCGTGCCGGCTCGGGGTCGCGGATCTCGAGCTCGACCCGGTCGTCCGAGCGCCAGGTGTCCCGTTCGAGCTTCATGCCCGCGATGTCCAGCGCGGAATCGTCGATCCCGAGCCCGGTCGGCGCGGAGCTCGACCCCGTGTCCGTCGACACGGCCTCCAGCGGGAAATCCGGGTCGGACGTGGAGAACACCCCGCGAAGGAACGACGCGAACACGTTGACCACGTTGCCGCGGATCGTCGCCGGCGTCGTCTCCGTGGCCCCGGTGCAGAGATCTCCGTCCAGCAGGTAGGACGCGTCACTGATTTGGAGTTCGAACGTCGCGCCGCCGTCGGCGAGCTCGAGCCCCGTGACCCGCCCCGTGAACACGGTGACGAAGAATTGGTAGGCCAGGTCGCGGTAACCGGCCTTGAGGGTCACGACCCGGTTTTTCCAGGTCGCGACCGGGGCACCCGCGGCGCCGACCCCGAAAAGCGCCGTGGCTTCGCCGGCGACGTCGTGAAACGGTAGGGTCACCCGCGCCACGGTCCAGGAGCCCTCGAGCAGGTCCAGCCCGCCGGGGGAGATCCGCGGGGTCCCGAGCAGCAGCTTGACGGTTCCGGGCGCCGCGCTGATCGGCACGGTCGCGTAGATCGTGTTCGCGACCCCGTCGATCACGACGAAGTAGCTCGGCGCTTGATCGTCGGCGTCGGCCCGCGGATTGAACTCCGAATTCCCGCTCAGCACGTCAAGCTCGGAACGTGCGGAAACGCATGCGGAAATCCCACAGATGCACCCCGAGCCCCGCGTCGCGTTCCGCCAACGCGATCTCTCCGGGGCGGCACCGGCAGTGCTCGAGGAACTGGAAATGGCGCACGGCCGAGCCCGCGGGCTGGGCATGATGCAGCGCGGGGGAGATCGTGAACGACGTCGGCGCGGGAGGCCCGGAGATCGACGTCGACTGCCGGCGCGGGTCGGTCGCGTGCTCGATCACGACCGTATCCCCGGCCGCGAGGCCCGTGGCCGACGCGACCGAAAGGGTCGTCGCGCCGCGGGCCGCGCCGGCACTCAGGGTCGACGAGTAGGTTTTGGCGGAGTCGACCTGCAGGGTGAACTCCGCGCCGGAGCCGGCGTGGGCCAAGAACGATTGCAGTTGGAGCCAGGCTTGCGCGTCGTCCGTACGGTGGATCCCGTCGACGTGGACCTCATACGTGGACCACACATCATGAAACAGCACGACCGCGCGACCCGCCGGCGTGATGGTACGTTCCGCGTCGGTCTCGACCCCTCCGGCGAGCCGTTGCAGCCCGAGGTTGGTGAGGTCGACGTTCTCGGTGCCCGATTCGCCGATCGGGGTCCAGACGATCTTCGAGCCTGCCACTCAGGTCCTCCGCGCCCGCACCGGGCGCACGGTCTCGGTCGCGACCAGACGCGCGCCGCCGCGCTCGACCTCGACCGTCAGCGCATCCGCGAAGCGTCGCAGGTTGGGCCCGAGCTCCACGCGCACGGTCAGCGGGCCGGAGCCGGCGCCGCCGCGGATCTCCCGTTGCTGATCGCGATTGAGCACCAACTCGCCCGGGCGCAGCAAAGCGGGCACGACGTCGCCGCGGTTCGGCGGCCCGGGGACCGCAAAGCCCGCCGCGGCGCGTACCGGGGCGCCGCCGGGCACGGCACCCCCGCGGGCGAAGAAGAATCCGGTCCCCCCGGTGAGCACCCCGGCGACCGCGCGCAGGATCAGCGCTTGTACGATGGCTTTCGCGAGATCGGCCAGCAGTTGCCGGAAGAAATCGCCCCACGCGACCTTGGCTCCGAATGCCGCGTCGACCAGCGTATCGCCCAGCGCGAGCGCGCCTGCGACCGCACGGTCACGGATCACGCGATCGATCGTCGCGCCGAGGCGCAGCACCGGGGGTTCGACGTCTTTCTCCATGGCGAGGCCGAGATCGAGCGCGGCCGCGGTGGCATCCTTGGTCGCCTGTTCGGTGATTTCCCAGGATGCCTTGAGGCGCAGGACTTCCTCTTCGGTGAACCCGACCAAGTCCTTCTGATCCAGGATGCCGATGGAGATCGCCTCGAGCTCCGGGCGGACCCGGGTGAAGGTATCGATCCAGGCCTCGGTTGCCGCATTGACCCGCGCCAGCGCCTCTTGTGCGTCCGTGCCGATCGCGTCGCCGGCGCCACCCTCCTCACGTAGCCGTGCCAGCGTGGCACGTAGCCGGTCGGTCGCCGCGGTCGACGCATCGAACTCCGCGGTAGCGAGCACCAGGGCCCCCGCCACGTTGCCCATCACCGGCCCGGCGCTCTTGGCAACCCCCAGGCCGACGCGTAGCGCCGAGGCGAACGCGGACACGTTGCGCGTCAGCAGCTCGACCGGCTCGAGCACCGCGGTCAGCACGTCGGCCAGGTCGAGGACCTCCAGCCGGAACCCGTCGGTCTCCGTCGCCGACTCCTGCAGATCGTCGATCAGCGGACCCAGGAACTCCGAGAGGAACGCGGTGCCCACTTCGCGTAGCGGCCCGCCGATGATCTCTGCCAGGTCGCCGAACTTGCCGGACACCGCGGTCAATTGCCCTTCGTACGTGCGGAGGCGTGCCGCGGCCTGCCCGCCGAACGTCGACTCGAGCTTGCCCAGCGCGGCCTCGAACTTCTCGGCCTGCGGGATCGAATCGCCGATCACGATCCCGTAGCGCTTGAGCCTCCCGGTCTCACCCGCCGCGGCCTTGCCCACCAGCTCGAACGCGGTTTTGAGATCCACCCCGGAGGCCGAGAGATCGAGCGCGGCTTTCGTGGCGCGCTCGAGCCCTTCGCCTCGTAGCTTGCCGATGGACACCAGGATCGCTTGGTTCTCCAGGATCAGCTCGTCGCCGATGCCGGTCGCACGCTGGAGCTCCGATGCATAGGCCTTGAGGCCCGGAAGCGTGCCGCGGATCGATTGCCCGGTGTTCGCCAGCGCGACCGCGAGCTTGGTCTCCGCGCGTTCCTGTTGCGCCGACGCGGCCACCGCGGCCTCCAGCCCGGCCTTGAACAGCCGGCCGAACTGGTACACCCCGACGGCCGCGGCGACCCCGCCGAGCGCCTGGAGCCCGCTGCGGGTGCGCGAAAAGACCGGGCTCGCCCGGTCGACCGCTTCGATGATGATCGCCGCGCGTCGCGCCATCTAGTCTCCCGCGAGCGCGTGCAGCGCCGCGAAATCGAGGATCAGGCCGGCGAGATCGCAGCCGGGCTCGTCGCCGGCGATGCCGACGAGCTCTGCGGGGCGTCGGCCGAAGGCTTGTCCGACCTGGCCGAGCCCGCGGAGGAAGTCTCGCCGGCCGTGGTAGGGCGGTAGAACGCGCGTGCCGCCGCGATGGCTTCGCCGCGTAGCCGCCCGATGGCCTGCGACAACGCCTGGAAATCGGGTTCCAGGAGGTCACGTACCTCCTCGCGTTTCAGCTTCGGCTCCCGGACCCCGTGGAGGATCAGCAGTTCACCCAAAGCGAGGATCTTGCCTTCGTCCTGTTCCTCGGCCTTGCCGCCCCGGATGCCGTCGAACACCGCGGCCAGGTCGGGGATCGCGCCGAAGGCCTCGAGCTCGAATCCCATACCCGGCGCGCGGATCGTGAACGTCCGCCCGTCGGAGATCGTGACGTGTTCCTCGCCGCGCCTCATGGCAAGGTCGCCTTGTCATTGATCGAACTGAACAGCACGGGATACGGAACGACAGCGCCCAATTGCGCCTCGAACTCGTACACCGGCTTGGGCGTCGCGCGACCCTCGAGCGCCGGCGTGGCCTGGATCAGCTTGGCACGCGGGATCAGCACTTCGAACGTCTCGGGCGCCGCGCCGGCCAGCGCGGCCAGGAGCTCGATCTGCAGGTCCGAGTGCCCGGTGAACTTCGAATATTGCGTCGCGTCGTGCTCGAGCAGCGTGAACGACCCACGGATCGTGAGCTCTCCCGCGTCGCGTGGCTTGCGCGCCAGCCCCACCGCGCCGAGCTTGCTCGGTTCGTCCGCGGGCCAGGACAACGCGACCTGGAACCGCTCGACGGCGACCGCGACGCTGTCGACCTCGACAGTGCAATCGGTCGGGACGACCAGGTCGAAATCGGGATAGCTCGGCGTGCTCGGGGAGCCCAGGGTCTCCGCACCGCCGAGCACTGCGCCTGCGATCTCCGCGGCTTCGTTCACCGCGACTTGCACCGCGAGCTCGGTCATGATGCAGTCGGCGTACTTGTGGGTAGCGCCGCCGTCGCCCACGTCGCGTTGCGCCTCGACGGTGAACGTCGGGCGCACGTAGGCCGGCGTCGCGGAGTCCGGGACGTTGTGCGTGTACGGCCCGGCTCCGGTCGTGTCTCCGTCGCCGAACATCAGCCAGACCAGCGAGATCGCGTCCTGGTAGTTCACAATGGCGCGGAAGTTGCCGCGGGCCAGCTCACTCCCGAGCGACAGCGCGCGCGGGGACACCGAGCGGATCGAATTCAGCGGCTGGTACTGCGGCTCCAGCCGCACGGCCTCGCCCAGGATCTCGGCCCAGATCGTCGCGGCGACCGGCCCGGTGCCGAAACCCCCGCTCTGGTGTCCAAATCCTACGTGTTTGCTTCCCATGGGATCACCCCTCTACTTTCGTTGACTCACGCGTCCCCTCGACTGTACAAACGCTCGCATTCGACCCGGAAACGGATCTGGTGCAGCAACGACCGCTGGACGTCCGGGCCCTCGATGAACTCCCACCCCACGACGTCGACGCGTACGACCTTCAGTCCGGCTTGCAGCACCGCGGAGCCCTTGCGCTCGATCACGTTGCGCACGTCCGCCGCGGCACGTTCGAGCCCGCCCGGGAGATCACCGGGCCGTGCGAACAGGTCCAGCGCATAGCTCAGGGTCTCGACCCCGGCGTTTGCGGCGCTGGCTTCCTCCGCCGCGCCCTCGACCGCGAGCAGTTGCACCGCAGGCGTGGCCAGGATGTCGGGCGCGACCTCGCCGGTCAGGTCGACCTGAACGAGGTCGAAGGATCGGCCGCCGGCGACCGTGAGGGTCTCGAGGTCCTCCCCGAGCTTGATCCGGATCTGTTCCGCGCCGTACATCGGTCACCAGCCCGGCAGGATACGCGCCACGACCGCCGCGAGCTCGCGCCGGACGGCCGGACGGGTCAGGCGGTCGGCGATGGCCGCGGTAGCGCGGCGCGGATGGGTCTTGCTCCCGAACTCGTGGAACGCGAGGTAGAACCCCGGGCCCGGGATCCCCGCACCGCCCCGCGGCCCGATGAACACCCGGAACGAGTCCCGACGAATCCGAATCCGGATCCCGATCGCGCGACGCGCGCGGCCGCTGAAACGGCCCACCCGTGCGGAACGGTCGCGTCGGCGACGGGTCACGGGGTCGGTCAGCCGGCCCGCGAACTGTGCGCGGAACGCGCGTTGCGCGACACGTCCGAGCTCGCGTAGCGCGCGTCGCAGGCGGCGCTTGAGATCCGGGCCCGCGCGGCCGAGCTCGCGCTGGGAGCTCAGCAGGCGGCGGAACGACAGACGCAGCTCGATATCGGGCATCAGATCGCCGCCACGCGGAGCCGCCACTGCCCCGCAATCCGCTCGGTCAGCCGGTCGAGCTCTGCGACGTCGATCGGCGTGGAGCTCAGGTCCGCGCGGCCCTCGGACACCAGTCCCTCGAGATCCGAGCGTCGGAAATGCGCGACCACGAGCCGGGTCGCATCGAGCGTCAGCGCCGGCGGGATCACCGTGTACCCCGCGTCATACGTGACGCGCCAGCGCCCGCGACCCTCCCCCCACGTCCCGCCGTCCGTACGCTGGACTCCCGCGCGGTCGTCGTCACCGCCGGCGCCATGGGAGATCCCCACGCCGCGGTAGAGCGTGGGGTCGACCGCGGTCGCCGCGACCCCGCCCGACGTATAGGCCAGTTCCTCGACCGCGGCAAGACTCACCAGCGGCCCTTGCGCCAGCCACAGCGTCGGCGTGCCCCACCCGTCCAAGTCTTCGATGTACGAGTAGAGACCGATATGTCGTTGGGCCCGCTGCTCGATCTGCGACGTGATCCCGTCGATCAGGACCTCCAGCAGATCATCGTGCGACGTTTGCGAATCCGGTAGCCGGAGCATCCGATGCACCCGTTCGAGGGTCGTCAGGCCGTAGCCCGCCAGGGGCACCCCGGGGATCCCGACGTCGGCCACGGAGATCGGGTAATCGAAGTCCTGCCCGCTGGCCGTCGGTGCCGCGGGATCGGTCAGGGTCAAGACCCATTGCCCCGCGGCATCCGGCGTGAACGTGGCCAGATACCACCCCGTCGTGCCAATCTCGGTCACGGTCACCGCGAGCGCGCTCGCGACCCCCGCGGGATCCGACAACGTCGCCGCGGACGCGAGGGTCGCGGCCTGCCCGGTGACCAGCGCGCCGGCCAGGTCGCGCACGGCGTGACGCAACGTGACCGGGACCCCGCGTGCCGCAGCCCAGCTCACGGGTTATTTGACCGCGGCCTTTCCGCGCCCGGTCTTCGCCTCGGGAGTCTCGCCCTCGACCTGGCCCGAGCCCCGGAACGTCGACGGGAGCCCGAGCTCGACCTCGGAGGCCCCGAGGTCCTCCAGCCACTCACAGAAGCCCAGCCGGCGCCACTTGATCGCCAGACGGGTCGGGATCGCGATCTCCGCGCCGGCTTTGTGATGCGTACCCTGCAGATGGTCGCCGGCGTAGTCCACGCCCGCGGCACGCGTGACCTTGACTCGGATCATGTTTCGGTCTCCTGCCCCCCGGGAAAAATCGGGACCGGGCGCGCCGGGGAGAGTCGCGCGCCCGGTCCCCCCTGCCCTACGTCGTCGCCGCCGCGTACTTGATCGAGCCCGCGCCGCCGTCGACCAGGTCGCCGTCGAGCCGCAGGAACGCGAGGAAGCCGACCTGCAGCAGCTCCGCGTAGCGCTCGTCGAGCCGCAGCAGCGTTCCGCCGGCGACCCGGCGGATCTTGTACCGGCTCAGGTCCCCGAACAGCAAGCATTTGTTGGTGCCCGAGACCGCGGGGACGAACTGATTGAGGTAGTACCGGTAGCCCAGGATGGTCGGAGGCGCGTTGTTCGCGACGCCTCCGGGATTCCACAACGGCTGTCCGGTCGTGTCGACCTGTTTGCGGAGACGGGTGTAGATCCCATCGGCGAACATCCACCCGCACGACGGAGAAATGCGGTACGGCTCGGCGATCGTGGCTTCGATGTCCACGAGATCGTCGTAATCCGGATCCCCGCCGGCGATCGAGATCGTCACGGCCGAATTCCCGGCCGCGGTGACGATCCCGTTCGGCTGCGCGGTGCCCGTCCCGGTCGTCAGGTGCGTCCCGGTGATGCGGCCCAGGCGCTCGCCCAGCGCGCCCGCGAGCACGCCCTCGAGATCGATCGCTTCGTCCGTCAGCAATTGCCGCTGGACCTTGACGACCTTGCTCGAGTAGGTGTATGCGTCGAACACGACGCGCGACAGCACGAGATCTCCCGTGGAATCCGCGTGACCCGCCGCGGCCGATCCTTCGCCCAGCAGCTCGCCCGAGACCGAGCGATCGTCTCCCGTGGGCCAGGGCATCGGGGCCCCGCTGGCGGTCGCGAACTGTTCGCAGGGCGCGCGGAACACCCCGTTCCACGCGTCCATGGCCAGCACGACCCGATTCATGAACGCTTCAGGGATGCTGTAGCCGCCGAACGGCGAGCCTCCCACGCCCGTGCCCATGATGCGCTGTTCGCCGCCGTCGAGCGCCTCGACCAGCAGCCCGCGCTCGTTTCCGTCGAGCGCGCGGAACTGCCCTTCGAGCACCGCGCGCTGATCCGCCGGAAGCGCCGTGGGCCCGAAACGCATCATGTTGCGGAACGCGGTCGCGTAGCGTTTCTTCTCCCGCTCGGGGTCGGAATTCGCGTCGCGCTCGCGCCGGTCGGCATCGATCCGCTCGCGCTCGCGCGCTTCCATGTCCCGTTGCTCGATCTGTTCCTGACTCTTCAGGCGCTCGCGGAGGTTGACCGCGCGATCGGCTTCCGCGTGGTACGCGTCGATCTGCAGATCTTCCTCGGCCGTCAGGTCGCGGTTTTCGCGTTCTGCGGTTTCGACGATCAGCCGCGCGGCGGCCAGGGCACGCTTGGCTTTTTCGTCGAGTCTTCGGATTTCCAACATGACTCACTCTCCATTCAAACGCCAGAGCAGGGCATCGCCCGCCCGGCGTTGTCGGATCCGTCGCAGGGCATCCGCCGCGGCCCTCGCTCGCTCGGTAGCACCGTCGAGCGTACGCGCGCGCATGGCGACGCTGGTATCGGGATAGGCCGGCAAGGTCACCGGGCCCAGTTCCGCGACTCGGATTTTCGTCAGGGTCCGCAGGTCTTTCTCTCCGACCTTGGACCACTTCTGCGCCTCGGCTTCGAACACGAACGAACTACCCTTGAGGTCCCCGCGGGTCACGAGCTCGCGCACGTCACGCCCGGCCGACGTTTGCGGGAGATCGATCGAGTAGGCCACGCCGACGTCGTCGATCGTGACCGCCAGCGTGCCGCTCGAGGTCCGACCGAGCAGGTTGTCGATGCGGTGATTCAAGGTCGCGAGCACGTCCGAGGCCAGCTCGACCGCGCCACGTGCGACCCGTTCCACGAACCCGCCCAGGTCGAGCGACAGCGCTTCGAAGACGATCGCGTAGCCCGTGAGCTTGTTGCCCCGCAGCCGGAGCTCGGCCAGGTGCGACACCGTGGCTTGGACCTCGGGGTTGAGCTCGAGAGTCAAAATGCGCATCTCGGGATCTTTCATGGGCTGGCCCTCCGGGCAGTTTGCCTCACGACGTGGATCCTACACCGGCACCCGGGCCCGCTCGGCGGACCGTACACCGCGCGTGGCGCCACGCCCAGCCCGGGGATCGGGTCGCCACGATTGAGGAACGGGGCCGCGCCACGCGCTCGCCGGCCGGCCGCGGCACGACAGATCGGCGACGCGCAATCCTCGGCCGCGACCCAGGCCAGCTCGAGCCCCGCGAGGCTCGCCGCGCGACGGATCCGGTCGCGTGCTACCGCCGCCAGCTCGAGCCAGGCCAGCTCCGCGGAGCGCGCGGGCCAGCCCAGGAGCTTTGCGCGTAGCCGCCGCGCCGCGCCGGCCGGCGACCCCGAAGCGTCTTCGATCGCGCCGGCCACGATCGCGGCACGGTACGCCACGTGTGCCGCGGCACGTCGAGGCAGGTAGTCCGCGCCGAGCTCCGGCGGGTCGAGGCGAGAGAGCTGAGCGGCCGCGGCCACGCGGTCGCCGAGCTCGGCCGCCGCTAGGCCCACGGGTGCGCGGAACGCGCGGGCAAACCGTTCGCGTACCGCGGCCCACAGTTTCTCGAGTAGCGGTTCCGCGAGCGCGACGGGCGCGCCACGTTCGAGCCGCGTAGCCAGCAGCTCGAGCCGGCCGAGCTCGTGGCGCGAGATGCGCTCCGCGGCGTCCCGGAACAGCGGGAGTAGCCGTTCGTCGAGCCCCGCGGCCACGTCGAGGCCTCGGGCATCTTCATTCGGCTCCGACCCTGGCTCCGGATCCGGCGCGGGGTCCGGGTCGGGGTCCGGGTCGGGCTCCGGGTCGGACGCGAGGTCCTCCGCTGCGTCGACCAGGTTCAGCGGCACCAGGTACACCGAGCCCGCGCGGCCGGGGATCGGAGGCTCGTCCTCCAGCTCGCGAATCTCGTTCGCGTTCTTCAGCCCGTTCATGCGGGCGATCGCATAGCCTTCCATGCGAGACTTGAAGTCCGCGCGCAGCACCCCTCGGAGATCGATCTTCACGTAACGCCCGCGCTCGCGATCGGCCTCGGACAACCCGGCACGGCCCAGCACCCGCTCGAACCGCGTCGCCGCGGGGACCAACACGTCGGAGGCGAAACGGAGGTTCTCCTGTTCGACGTTCGCGCGATCGCCCGCGTCCTTGAGAAATCCGATCTTGTGCGGCGGGACCAGGAACAGCCGCGCCACGTCCAACAATCCGAAGTCCATCTGTTCCACGAACTGCGCCGACTGCGGCGGGAGCCCGATCGATTGATACTCCGACCCCGCGCCCACGACCCCGACACGCCCGAGGTTGTTCGCGCGTTGCTCGTATTCCCATTTCTCACGGATCGCTTCGGCCGCGCCCGGCGCGAGCTTGTGCGGGACCTTGAGCAACCCCGCGGGCCGCGCGTCGTTCGCCAACAGACGCGACCCCGCGCGGCGCGCGGACAACATGAAGCCCAGGGTCTCGGCGTGCATCTGCAACACGGGATAGCCCGAGATCCCATCCCAGCCCGGGCCCGCGACGTGCGCGACCGAGTCCGCAGGGATCGCGCGCGGCTCCCCGCCGGGAGCATGGATCACCCAGAGCCGGCCCGTCGGCGAACGCTCGACCCGGGTCACGTCCGGAGTCAACAGCCGCAGGCCTAGGAGGGAGTCGCCAGCCCCGCCGAGGATCTCGAGGTATCCGTTGCCCCACGCGTCGACGTGCCAGGTCAAGGCCTCGCGCAACGTCATCGATTCCAGGAGCTCCGCTAGAGGGTGAGACCGGATCTCGACCCGTCCGCCGCCGGACGACCGTTCGAAGACCCCGAAGGGCAGCGCCGCGAAAGCCTCGGCGCGTACCCGGAGGCAGGACCAGACCACGGACAGACGCATCGCGGCCTGCGTCGTGACCTCGACCCCGGCCTCGGTCGACTGCGCGAGCCCGATGAACGACAGGATCTCCGGCGAAGAAAGGGGGACCGCGGGATTCTCGATCGACCGTGCGGGGCGCCGAGGCGCGAGCGCCGCGGTCAGGAATCCCACGACGCGCCGCCTACTGGGATTCGAGTCGCAGGCCGAGCAGGACCAGGCCGGCTCCGGCCACGATACATGCCGCGGCGAGAGACCACAGGCCGACCCCCACGACGCATATCAGGAATCCGCACGCCACCAGGATATCCGACGCGTCAAGCCTATCCAACCCCTTCATTGAATGACCTCATCGGCCTCGACCGGGAGATCCCCGCCGATCAGCAGCCATACCGCCATGATCCCGCCGACGATCTCGTCGATCCGAGACCGGCTGCGGTCCTTCGCGGGCTTGATGTTGCCCGCGGGGTCCTCGAGCACCGCGGCGCATGAGGCCTGATACGCGAGCAGCTCGTCGCCCGAATGTACGAGGCGGCCTTCCCGCCAGAATCTTTGGAACATCGCCGTGGGCTCGCCCATCGTGCGCCAGCCCTGGCGAAACTCCACAGTCTGAAACCCCGATTGTTCGAGCCGCTGGCGGAAATGCTCCGCGTTCCACGGGTCGAACGCGACCTGGGTCAGGGTGCAGCGCTCGGAGCACTCCAGGAAGTACGCGAGCACCGCGTCATAGGAAATCACGTTGCCCGGGGTCAGGGTGCACAGTCCGCGCGCGGCCCAGTCGCGATAAGGCACGACGTCGACCCGTTCGCGCTCGTCGACCGTGGCCTCCGGGATGAACGCGTGAGGCCAGATCGCAATCCGCCCGTCAGGCCGTTGCCAGGCCAGAACCACCGCAGTGGTATCCGTCGTAGTCGAGAGATCGAGCCCCGCGGAGCACACCGCACCGTCCGGGAACGCGAGCTCGGGATCGGCGCACGCGGCCCAGGCCTCCCGCGGGATCCAGATCGTCGACTGTTCGGTCCAGATGTCCAGCTCGAGGCGCTTGAACGTGTTGAGCTCCGACGGGAGGTCCGCGGCGAGCTCGGCCTTCTCGCGCATGTATTCGACCCGTTTGGAGATCCCGAGCCCGGGATTCGCCGCAGCCCAAACCTCGGGGTCGCGCCAGTCCGCATCCGCCGGCGCCTCATAGATCACGGGTAGGTAGCTCGGCCGTGCGAACAGGCCGTCACGTACTGCGCAAGCCCGGGTGTACTCCTGATAGCACATCGAATTCCGGTCGTATCCCGCGGTCGTGATGATGATTTCGAGGGGTTGGCGCCGGCTGGATGTCGACGTCGACAGCGCCTCGAGCAGCGACCCCTGATAGCTACCCTTCCACGCGTGGAGCTCGTCGCAGATCACCGCGGAGAGATTCTGCCCGTGGGCCCGGCGCCCGTCGGCCGACACGACGCGGTAGATTCCGCCGCGGGTCGTCACGATGCGTTTGTTGTTGCCCAGGAACACCCGCGAACGTTGCGCCAGCCCCGGAGAGCTCGCGACACTCCGCGCCGCGGACTCGTACACGATCGAGGCCTGTTCGCGGTCGACCGCGGCCGAGATCACCCGGGCCCCGGGCTCCCGATCGGCGAACAGCATCTTGCAGGCCAGCCCCGAGGCCAGCAGCGATTTGCCGTTCTTGCGCGGGACCTCCACGAACACCCGGCGGATCGCGCGGAGCCCGTCGTCGCGCTTGAGGCCGAAGATCGGCCGTACGATGCGCGAGGCCTGCCAGGGTGCGAGATCGAACGGCTTGCCGCCGAGCTCCCCTTCGTGATGGCGCATGTACCGCGAGAAGAAGCGGACCGCACCCTCCGCGGCCTCTGCGTCGTATACCAGCCCGGCCTCGAGCCCGCGCCAGTTCACGGGCAGCTCGACCCCGGGCCAGGGCGTAACGGTGTCAGTCGAGATCGGATTCATCCGGGTCCTCGGGCGGCGGACCGAACCCGGTGCCCAGCCGCAGCCGGGCCCGTGCCGTGGGGGTCAGCCCGAGATCCGAGGCGAATCGGGACGCGCGCAAGGCGGCCGCATTCTTGATGCCCATGGCCGGGTGCGGTTTCTGCCCCCCGGCCGCAGTCGCGACGATCCGGCCTTCCTTGCGCACCCGGTTCATGGCCCAGCCCAGCTCGGCGCGGGCCTCGGCATAGAGCGCGATCAGGCCTCGATCGGCCGTGTCCAGCGTCCCCAAGCGCTCGAGCTCGCGCACGGTCTCGTGCCAGATCCGCAGCGCGGCCCCCTGGAGGTTGGCGGGAGGCTGGGGGATCTCCCGGTCGAGCTCGGGAAACAGCGTCGGCCCCGGCGCGACCGGCCGCGGGCCGTGCCGGTCCGCGCGGTAGGTCCCGTCGGCCACGTGGAGCGCCGTGGGCTTCGGCTTCCGTCCCCGCACCTAGTCCTCTTCGTCGAACAAGCCCGGCTGGAACTCCCCGGAGCGGATGGCGTGGGCCAGGTCACGGCAGCGTTTCTCGAGGGCATCGATCACCGCGCGCCACTGCTTGGACCCTTCTCGCGCGTCCTCACGCGCCATGGCCAGACGCTCGAGCACCCGCGCGAGCTCCGCGCCCGCCCGCAGGACATCCGTCACCGTCCGATCGTCCATCATGGCTCCCCCCGCATCGTGTAGTACACCAGATCCCCCGGCGCATCCTGGAACAACGCGCAACACGGGCCGCCGCCGGCCGGGCACGCGGTCGCCGCGTCGACCCGCGCCAGCTCGCGCCACGCGTTGCCCGGCGGCCCCGGGGTCGCGTAGCTCAGGACGTAGACCGCAGCGCCGTCCAGCGCGTCCCAGCAGAACTCCCCGCCGGTCGGCTCCGCGGCGGCGGCTGCCGCGAGGGCCCCGGCAAGATCGGCTCCATGGAATTTCCTTTCTATTTGCGAAATTGCCCTCTCAATTTCGACGCGACGTGCGCGAAGGGGGAGCGCGGTCCGCAAGGGTTTTCGTGGGAACTCGCCCCCCCCCTCCCCATCATGCGCCGGCCGCAGTCTTGCGACTGTGGCACGACTTGCAGAGCCCCTGCAGGTTGCCAGGCTCGTCGGATCCGCCCGCACGACGAGCCAACACGTGATCGACCTCCACCGCCTCCCGCGTGCAGCCAGGAGCCCGACAGAACGTGTCACGGGCCAGCACCAGCGCCCGCAAGCGTTCCCATCGCCGGCCGTAGCCCCGCCGGGCCGCGCTTGGCCGGTCGTCCCCCGGGTTCCTCGAGGTACACCGGGCACAGCGAGAGCCCGGGTCGGCCGGGCGCCGCCGACACTGCCGACAGAGTACGCGTGCCTTCTGCGGACTCAATCAATCCTCTGTGGGGGAGATACCCTGTAGCAGTAGTGCTGTGGAAATCTCCCTCACGACCAGCCAGATGACAGACCGTTTCGCGCGCCGGGCCCGCACGACCGGGCCGAGCTCGAGCCCACGATCGTTGCGTACGATGCCCGCATCCTGGAGCCCGTCGAATGCGGCCTTGAGCGAGGCCAGGATGTTGTCCGCATCCGGCTTGGGTTGTCGAGGCCCCAGGTAGGCCAACACGTTGACCGAGGCCCGTTTCCACTCCGGCCGTGGCAGCCGCAAGGCCCGCAGCGCAGCCGTCGCGGACCACGCGGCCTCCAGGCGGTAGGCAGCCAGGGCACGGGCGCGGGCGAAGCGGTGTACCCGGGCATTGGGAGACAGGTCCCGCGGCGGCCAGGCCAGCTCGATCAGCAGCATCCGATGCTCGTTCCACGCCCTGTGGAAATCCTGTGGAAAAACCTGTGGAAAAGCTGTGGAAATCTCCCGCGCCAGCGCCGCCCCTCCAGAAACACGGTTCCGACGGGGAGATTTCCACAGCTTTTCCACAGGTTTTTCCACAGCTTTTCCACACCAGCCCCGGGCCGGGCGCCCCGACGGCGAGTAAGGGGGATCTCACGGCCGCCAGCCGGGGGAAGCCCGCCCGAGATTTCCTAGACGATTTCCGTGGTCGCGAGGTCGTCGATCCCGATCTCGGACTCGTCGTCCGGACCTTTCACGGCCTCGACCGCGAACTCGACCACCAGGTTCGCGACCCGGCGTTGTAGCTCTTGCCCGGTCGCCTTGGCCTCGATCCGCAGATAGTCCGCGACCGCGTCGCGCTTGCTGCGACTGGCCCACCAGTCGGGATCCTCGCGCGCGAGGGTCTCGACCGCGGTCACGGCCCCCACGGCCTTGCGTAGCAGCACCGCGCCGACCTCGGCGCCGACGCGCTTGGCGATTTTCACGGTCGTTTTCTTACAGCCCATGCGGGTGTCCTCCATGGAAACACGTGTGTTGGCAGACCACGAACTCGCGCGGACAGTTCCGCGCCGGGTCCCGCTCCCCCGCGCAGCGATGGTATTCGAGCTCGCACCGCGCGAGACAGCCCGGCTCGCGCTCGCGGAGCACGACGTCGGGATCGTCGCAGCCGAGTAGGAGCAGCAGACCGAGCGCGATGAATCCAGCGGCGACGGACACGACAGCGATCACCAGACACTCCAGGTGGAATCGGTCGCGGATGCGCGGTCGCACCCCGGGGGTCATGGGAGCGTCTCCGATTCGGCCTCGGGCTCTTTTCCGGAGGCCTCGACCCAATCTCCCTCTACCGCCGCCTCGCGCAGAACTTCGCGGACGAACCGTTCATAGCTTCGTCGTAGCCGATCTTGCCGGGGCCCTCGCGGCGGAGCCGACCGGCGGGGAGTTCTGCGAAGGGTGCAAACCCATTCAACTGGTCGCGATCCGGCAACCTCGGTCAAACTCCAGAAGATCCAGACTCCGTCCGCGTCTTCCCACGCCCGCGCCTCTAGGCGAAAGGCATCCGCCTTCGGGCCGGTCATAGGACCGCCAGCAGCCAGAAGGCCAGCGCCAGGAGCACGATCGCGGCCCAGCGCCACAGCGCATCGCGCCGGCGTTCCCGGCGCTCGCGCTCGATCTCGCGGCGCCAGGTGAACGCGCGGCGGATCCGGTGCGCGAGATCGGCCTCTTGGATCGTCGGGTCGACGGCGATGCAGCGGCAACCCCCGGCGGACGGCTCCATCCATCGCGGGCGATTGCAGAGCAGGCAGTCGCCCTCGACCGCGGACTCGATCAGCGCACGCGACGCGCTCGCGCCCAGCCCCGTCGCGTCATGGACCCGGCCGGTCATGGCCGCCGATCCCACGGCAACGTGCGGATCGCTTCTAGGACCCGCTCGCGCCAGGCGTCGATTTCCTGCAGCAGCGCCTCGAGGTATTCGAGCGTCGACCCCTCGCGCAGCGACCCGTGACGCGCCACCCCCATCCGATCTCGTGCGTCGTCGGCGGTCACGTTCGGTCTGTCGTCCGGCAGGGGCGTACGATGCGCGCATCCTGGAGCCCGTCGAATGTGTTGAAGTAGCTCGTCCCGTTCGGCCACGACCGATTGCAGCCGGCAGCGGTAGCATTCCCCGTCGTTACAGGAGCCGTCATCGCAGATCCGGGCCAGCTTCGTGCCCATGGATTCGATCCCCCTTACTTTGGGTTCCGGGCCCGGCGACCACAAGATGCGGGAGCCGGGTCCGGTAACAGGTCTTATGTCAACTTTCGCCCCTACAACACCTTGCGGTCCGTGCCTGGCACTCCGAGCACCCACACACCTTGCGGAACATCTCGATCAGCACGCAACGGGCGGGGGTCCGGCACTCCTCGCACGAGCCGCAGGAGTCGCAGAGCTCGGCCACGCTGTCACAATTCCTACAGATCCCGGCTTGGATCCGGCGCTCGATCTCCGCGAGCTCGCCCACGGCTTTCGCCGTTTCGGCCGCCCGTATCTGCGCCGGGGTCTTGAACGGCATCGGATCCCCCCTGTGCCGGGGAACTTACTCCCCGCGCCGGCCCGAGTCAACCCCTCCCGGCGGCCGTGGCGCCGTTCGGCAGATCGCTCGACCACGGCGATCTACCTCCTCCTCCAGGTAGCGCTCGGCCAGGACGCGCACAGCTCCCGAGATCGTGCGGCCGTCGGCGTGGACCGCCTCGCGGAAGCGCTCGACGAGATCGCGGGGCAGGCTGACGGTCATCCGGTAGGTGGTCATCGCCAGTCCTCCCACTCGCCGATCTCGATCCGGCTATCGCCGATCTCGACCGCGCCGCGCCGCAGCTCGGCCAGCGCCTCGGCCATCAGATCGTCGTCGCTCAGACCGGCGTCCTTGCCGGGGCCCTCGCGGCAGCCGCCGCCGCGGAGCCCGGTCAGTACGGTCTCACCATCGCCGTCTGTCAGGTACGCCGCTCGGTAGGTCGTCATGTCGTCTCCTCGTGTGATGCTCATACTATACACCGCTAGGCGCACTGTGTCAACACCCAGCCGCACACTTTACACTGGCTTTGCCTCGGTTTCGCTCGTGGTCGGGCAAGCTCGCCCACGGCTTTCGCCGTTTCGGCCGCCAGCGCAGAAACGGGATCACACCAGCCGCAGGAACGTATGCCGGCCGATCTGGGCCGTCACCTTGAACGGGTCGGGCTGGGTGGGATCGTTCGGGTCCGCGGCCCACGCCGGCAGCTTGCCGGAGTCGCGTAGCACGGTCTCGACATTGAGGTAATGCGTCGCACCCTTCGTCGGGTCGACGGACAGGCCGTCGGCCAGGATGCAAGCCGCCACACAGGCCTCGAGCCCGGCCGGGTCGACCTTGGCGAGCGCGCGCCGGCGCGGGCTCGCGGTATTCCAAGACGAGAACTGGTATGGCTCTAGTACCGTGCGGGTCATGGATCCGCCACGGGTCGCCGAACGGTTCCGGATGACCCAGGCCACCGCGAGCTTGCCCGCCGCGGGCTCGCCCTCGGCCTCGAGGTACACGGTCCAGCACCAGAACAGCCAGTCCACCAGGTCGCGGGCTATGGGCATCGTTTCCGTTCAATCGAATCGACGAGCCGCAGCAGGCCCGCCAGGTGTTCGTTGCGTTTCTGGGCCAGCAGCTCGGTCTGTTTCGCGACCTCGCGCGTGTTCTCGAAATCCTTGTGCAGGCGGTAGAACAGCTCCCGCAGGAATTCCCGATCCGTGTCGCTAAAGATTCCGTTGTGCCGGCGTGGCGCCACGCGATCGACGAGCTTGCCCACGATGCTGGCCAGGATCTGCGCGACCCCGATCGCGGCAGCCAACGCGGCAATCATCGCTCCGTCCATCAGGCCTTCCCCCGGATCCCGATGATGGCGCCGTCGCCGGCGATCCACGCGGCGACGTCGAGGTCCGCGCGGCCACCGGGATAGTCCAATAGGATCGTATCCCAGTCCCGCGCCAGGCTCCCGGATTCGACGAGAGCGCGGAACGTGCCGCGCACGAGCGCGCCGCCGGGTGTCGCGACGAGATCGCGCACGATCTCGCGACCGTGTTCCAGGATCTCGTCCGATGTCTCGATCAGCGTGAGCGACAGGATCTCGCGGGCCAGAAGCCTTTCGATCAGCCGCCGGGTATTGATGCCCCAGCCCAGGCCGACCTCCAGCACGTCGCCGCGCGCGAGCTCGGCCCACGCCCGGAACGTCCACGACTTGGAATCGATCGGCACTCCGTCGAGCAGCAGCTCACGCCCGCCGTCCCCGGTCGAGATCATGGCTTGGTCGGGGCAGCGACGATCGTACCCGCGCCACGAGTCGCTTGGTCGGACTGCACCGGGCCCTCGATCGTATCGATCCCCGCGGTCACCGCGTGGAGCGAGTACGGGGTCCCGATGGCGTTTTCCACCCTGACGGACGGGTAGCCGTGGAGCTTCAGCAGCGCCGACCCCGTCCCCGTCGAGCTCGTCGCGTCGACCCGCACCCCGTCGACCGCGGCGGGTGCCGCGGCCCCGGTGTTCAGTTGCCGGACGTGGACGAACCCGCCGGTCACGACCAGCATGTCTTCCCCCACGGTGATCGGGTTCCCGTTCGGTTCTTCGGCATGGACGTGGATTCCGGCGACCCCGTTCGCCGGGGTCTTGTCGATATCCGAGGTCACCAGGATTTGCGGGCCGACGAACTTGATCGGGAGCATCAGGCTGGCCCCCGCGGTCCCCGCGTCCCACACCTTGATGCCCGAGATCCCGGATTCGTTGTTGTCCGTCGCGGGGTAGTTTTGGTCCACCACGACCTCGAACAGGTCGGCTTGCGAGAGCCACTGCGACCCCGGCGCGACGTCGCTCGCGTGCCAGATGTTGATTCCCGCGCCCATGAACCAGTTGTTCGACATCGACCCGTCGATATCCGGCTCGGCCACGAAATCCATGTGCGCCGCGTCGGCACGGACACGGATCCGATTGTTGATCGAGCGCAGGTCGCATCCGCCGTACATGCCGAGCCCACGTTTGCCCGCGCGGATCTCGCAATTCGTCACGAGTACCGAGCCGGCTTGGGGCACGGCCGAGTTCTGCCCGTGGACTCCCAAGCCTTCCATCGCGGCCTCGAGGATGCAATTGTCGATTTCGAGCTTGTGGAACGTTTGAGTCGCCACGGGGGTCAACC
>Ga0302046_10001576_pt1 | contig 21387 bp, 17 predicted proteins | sample RVTome_11_FD_200261 | JGI IMG/M metagenome (GOLD analysis project Ga0302046, IMG submission 200261) | Soil microbial communities from uranium-contaminated site in the Upper Colorado River Basin, Wyoming, United States - RVT147D111 (version 2) ...
CGTGAGGGAAGGTCTCGGAGACCTGCAGTTCCCGACCCCGAGCGCCGCGGTCGTGCTCGACCAGGACGGCTGCGTCTACGATCCGCACGTCCTCGGCGCCCAGGTCGGTCAGAGCCTGACGATCCGCAACTCCGACGGGATCCTCCACAACATCAAGGCTTCGCCCTCGGAGAACCGGCCGTTCAACGTGAGCCAGCCGGTGAACATGGACACGAACCGGTCCTTCAGCGTGCCGGAGGTCATGATCCCCGTGCAGTGTGACGTGCACAGCTGGATGAACGCCTACATCGGTGTGGTCGAGCACCCGTACTACGCCGTCAGCGACGCGAACGGCTCGGTGTCGCTCGAGGGACTGCCGCCGGGCGATTACGTCGTCGAGGCGTGGCACGAGCGATACGGGACCATGAGCACCAACGTGACGGTCGCGACCGGCCAGACCGCGGAGATCTCGTTCGAGTTCACCGACGAGATGGCCGGTTCCTACGTGCCGATCGGCGCGCCGATCGATCTGTTCCACCCGGACGGCCACCGCGGGGTGGATCATCCGTAGGCCCACCGCGGTCGCCCCACCTGGCCGGAGAGACCAATGAACTGGAGCTGGATGCTCCCGGAGAGCTTCTCGACCTTCGGCGGAGAGGTCGACGCGATCTACTACGTGATCCTGTGGGTCACCGGGATCGTCTTCGTGATCACCGAGGGCCTGCTCGTCTACTTCGTCGTGCGCTACCGGCACAAGGAGGGGCGCAAGGCCACCTTCGACCACGGGAGCACCAGGGTGGAGGTCGCCTGGACGCTGGCGCCGCTCTTCATCGTCATCGGCCTCGGCGTCGCGAGCAAGGGCGTCTGGGATCGGATGAAGCGGGACGTCCCGGACGGCGCCCTGGAGATGATCGTCACCGCCCAGCAGTTCGAGTGGCACGCCACGTACGCGGGCGCGGACGGGGTGCTCGGGACCGACGACGACTTCACGCTCGTCAACGAGCTCCACGCCCCGGAGGACCGTCCCGTCCTGGTGTACCTGCGGTCCAACGACGTGCTCCACTCGTTCTTCCTGCCCGAGATGCGGGTCAAGCAGGACGCCGTGCCGGGGCAGGAGATCCGGGCCTGGTTCGAGGCCGTCCAGCCCGGCGACTACACGCTGGGATGCGCCGAGCTCTGCGGGACCGGGCACACCACGATGAACGGCACGCTCACCGTGCACACGCAGGCGGACTACGACACGTGGGTGGCCGGCCAGGTCGCCCAGCAACAGTGACGCGCGGGGCCCCGAGAATGGACCACCTCCACGACCGGAACGCGAGATGAGCACGACGCAACACGACATGGTGAACAGGGCGGAGGCCGGTGGGCACCACGACCACCACGAGCCGCCCTTCATCCGGAAATACATCTTCTCGACCGATCACAAGACGATCGCGAAGCAGTTCATGTTCGTGAGCCTGTTCTTCCTGGTCGTCGGAGGGCTGCTCGCGACCCTGATGCGCTGGCAGCTCGGGTTCCCGAGCCAGCCGATGCCGGGCGGCGGGGTCTTCCCGGACGCGATGATGGCGCCGACCCCGGGGGGCGCGATCATGTTGCCCGAGTTCTACAACTCGCTGGTGACGATGCACGGCACGATCATGATCTTCTTCGCGATCATGCCGCTCCTGGTCGGCCTGTTCGGCAACCTGCTCATCCCGCTCCAGATCGGGGCTCCGGACATGGCGTTCCCGCGCCTCAACATGGCGTCGTTCTGGCTGGCGGTGCCGGCCGGCATCCTCATGCTGGCGAGCTTCGCCGTGGAAGGAGGCGCGGCCGGCGCCGGGTGGACGTCGTACGCGCCGCTGAGCGCCTCGGGCGAGTACACGGGAGTGTACCTCGGGCAGCAGCTCTGGCTGGTCAGCCTTGCCGTCCTCGGCTTCTCGTCGCTCGCCGGCGCGGTCAACTACATCTCGACGGTCATCAACATGCGCGCGCCGGGCATGACCTGGTTCCGCATCCCGCTCGCGACCTGGGCGCTCTTCATCACCGCGGTCCTGGTCCTGCTCGCGATGCCGATCCTGGCCGGCGCGCTCATCATGCTGCTCTTCGACCAGACGATCGGAACGGCCTTCTTCCTGCCCGAGTTCGACGGCGAGCCGCTCCTCTGGCAGCACCTCTTCTGGTTCTTCGGGCACCCCGAGGTCTACATCCTGATCCTGCCGGCGATGGGCATCGCGTCCGAGGTCATCTCGAACCGGGCCCGCAAGCCGATCTTCGGCTACCACTCGATGGTGCTCGCGATCATCGCCATCGCGTTTCTGGGCTGGATCGTGTGGGGGCACCACATGTTCCAGAGCGGCATGAACCCGATGCTCGGCACGTCGTTCATGATCTCCACGATGGCGATCGCCGTCCCGTCGGCGATCAAAACGTTCAACTGGCTGGCGACGCTCTGGAAGGGCGACCTCCACCTCGACTCGCCGATGCTGTACGCGATCGCGTTCGTATCGCTCTTCATCATCGGGGGCCTGTCGGGGGTGTACATGGCCTCGACGCCGGTCGACGTCTACATCCACGATACGTACTTCATCGTCGCGCACATCCACTACGTGCTCTTCGGCGGAAGCCTGTTCGCGATCTTCGCGGGGATCACGTTCTGGTACCCGAAGATGTTCGGCCGGCTCATGAACGAGCGGCTGAACAAGATCCACTTCCTGCTGACGTTCGTCTTCTACAACCTCGTGTTCTGGCCGATGCACAACCTGGGGCTCCAGGGCATGATGCGCCGAATCTACGACTTCACGCAGTACGAGTACCTGCAGCCGCTCCAGCCGATGAACCGCTTCATCACGATCTGCGTGTTCATCCTGGTGGCGTCGCAGTCTCTCTACGCGATCAGCTTCTTCTGGAGCCTGTTCAAGGGCGAGAAGGCGACCAACAACCCGTGGAACTCGAACGGTCTCGAGTGGACCGTGCCCTCGCCCCCGCCGCACGGGAACTTCGCCGAGATGCCGGTCGTCTACCGGGGTCCGTACGAGTACAGCTCGCCCGAGTCGGACACCGACTTCCTGCCGCAGACCACACCGCCGAGGGACCGGCCCGCACCCGCGCCGGTGCCCACTCCCCAAGGAGCCTGACAGATGACGACGCACGCCGCCGCCGTCGGCCGGGCGCCCATGCCCGGAATGGAGGTCTACAACCTCAAGCTGGGCATGTGGGTCTTCCTCCTCTCGGAGGTGATGTTCTTCACGGGCCTCATCGGGTCGTACATCATTCTGCGCTTCGCGCACCCCGAGCACTTCGCGCAGCCCGGTGTGGTGCTGAACGTGCCGCTGACCGCGTTCAACACCTTCATCCTGATCTGCTCCAGCGTTACGATGGTCAAGGCGTTCGCGGCCATCGAGCAGGGCGACCAGAAGGGGCTCAAGCGGTGGCTGCTCGCCACGATCGCGCTCGGGACCCTCTTCGTCGGCGTGCAGGTGGTGGAGTACACCGTCCTCGCGAGCGAGGGTTTCGTGCCGATGGCCGAGGCGTACCACGCGATCGGCCGGGGCAACCCGCACGACGGCCCGGCGCTGGGAGGCCCGCTCTACGGAGCGACGTTCTACACGATGACGGGGTTCCACGGGACGCACGTGACGATCGGCGTGCTCTGCATGTGGTTCGTGCTCTGGCGCGCATCGAAGGGCGCGTACACCGCGCAGAGCTACGGGGGCGTGGAGATCATGGGTCTCTACTGGCACTTCGTCGATCTCGTGTGGATCATTCTCTTCACGATCGTCTACCTCATCTAGCGAGCCGGCACTCGGAGCACGCGAACAAGGAGCGCGCATGGAAACAGAGGCTCGGCACAAGCATCCCCCGTATATGTTGGTGTGGGGCGTGCTCTTCGTGCTCACGATGGTGGAGGTGTTCTACGCCTTCATGGACATCCCCAAGGTCTACATCGCGGTGGGGCTGATCATCATGGCCGTCTGGAAGGCGCTGCTCGTCGCGCTCTACTACATGCACCTCCGCTTCGAGCCGAAGCGCCTGTGGGTCCTTGCCGCGTCGCCGCTCCCGCTCGTCGTGATCCTCCTCACGTTCGTGCTCTTCGAGAACTTCTGACCCGGTCGGCTCGCCAACGCCCATGTCCCTCATCAGCTTCCATCGCTTCTTGATCGTGACGGCGATCGTGTTCTGCCTCGGATTCGGCCTGTGGGAGTTCAACTCGATCGGGTCCGGGGGGGGCACGGGAGCAGTGATTCTGGGCTCGGTGTTCACGCTCCTCGGTATCGGGCTGAGCGTCTATCTGAGGCAACTGGCGCGCTTCCTGGGGTACGAGGACGATCGCTCCGTGCCTCGCTGATACCGGTCACGCGTGATCCGGGATGGAGCGTCGTTGACGGTCGTCATCGTGTTGGCGGCCGTCGGGGTGATCCTGGTAGCGACGACGTTGCGGGCGCCGGAGATGCCGAGCTACCCGCCGACGCCCCCGGCACCGGTCGAGGTCGGCGCGAAGAAGGTGGGTTCCATCACCGTCACCGTGGACGCGTCCGCCGGCGACGAGTGGGTCTACTTCGACTTCTCACGTGGCTCGGTGGTCGAATCACCGGGACCGTGGGAGTGGGACCTGGCGTTCCGGCGGCACCGCATCATCGCCAACGGCGGGCCGGGCTTCGCAGGGGCGGGAGGCGTGCTTCCATTGCCCGGGGCGCACTTCGACTCGGTGGCCGCGGTGCCGAAGACCGGCTACGTCGTCGCGCGTGCCGAAGGGGATTCGCTGAACTCGGCGCTCGAGCGCTGGTATGACTATAGCTGGACGAGCCACGTCCTGAAGCCGAAGCAAGTCGTCTACGCCCTGCGCACCGCCGACGGACGGTACGCCAAGCTCCAGATCCTAGGCTACTACTGTCCGGGCGCGCGCGCCGGCTGCCTGACCCTCCGCTACGTGTATCAGGGCGCAGGCGGAGCCGACGTAGGGACACCATGAATCAACGCGAGATGCATCGTCGAAAGATCCGGCGACACACGAGTCGGCCCGCCTGCCTCACCGCCGTCGTCCTGCTCGCATGCGGTGTGCCTGCGGACGGGGGCCGTGTGGGTGAGCTCCGGGGGACGCCGATGCACACCCCGATCCCGAAGCCCGATCTCGTGTTGACCGATACCGAAGGCCGTCGGTTCAGTCTGCGCGACGAGACCGAGGGCCAAGTAACGCTGGTTTTCTTCGGCTACACGCATTGTCCGGACGTCTGCCCGATCCAGATGGCGACCCTCGGAGCGGCGTTCGGGGACCTGAGTCCCGAGCTTCGCAGCCGAATCGAGGTGATCTTCGTCTCGACCGACCCGGAGCGGGACACCCCCGAGCGACTGCGGAGCTGGTTGGACGGGTTCGACAAGGCCTTCGTGGGGCTGCGCGGCTCGATCGAGCAAATCAACGAGGCGCTGTCCTCCATGATGCTGCCCGGAGTGGCCATGATGCCTGCCGAGTCCCACGGTGAACCGGTGATCGGACACCCCGCCGCGGTGCTGGCCTTCGGCCCCGACGGCCTGGCGCGGATCCGCTACGGCTTCGGTGTCCGGCGCTCCGACTGGTCACACGACCTGCCGTTGCTCGTAAGCCCGTAGGGACCGTGCCCGCCATCCAGTGGTGGTGCTTCGCTCAGCAGGAGGCGTGGAGTTGGACGTGGCGACCCCTCGTCGGCGTGTGGGTCGTCATCGGGCTCCTGGCATGGGCGTACCGTCGACTGCTCTCCGGCGTGGACCCCGGCGCCGAGCCGGAGAGCGTCGGACGGTGGCGGAGGGCGTCATTCGCCTCGGCGCTCTTCCTCCTCTGGGCTTCCCTTGACTGGCCACTGGGCCCGTTGGGGGCGAGCTACCTGGCGAGCGTGCACATGGTGCAGTTCCTGGCCGTGGGGGTGGCGGCACCGGCCCTCCTGCTCCTGGCGCTACCACGGGCGGCGTTCGAGGCGCTCAGGGCCCGGCCACGTACCCTGGGGCTCGTCGAAGCCGTCACCCAGCCCGTGGCCGCGTTCTTCATCTTCAACATCGCCATGACGACATCGCACTGGCCGGGTGTCGTGGACGGGCTCATGCCAACCCAGGCCGGCTCGTTCCTCCTCGATCTGGTCTGGTTTGCGGCAGGGCTCGTGTTCTGGTGGCCCCTGGTGGCGCCTGTTCCCGAGCGGGCCGGCTTCCAACCGATGGGCAAGATCGCGTACCTGGCGCTCAACGCGATCCTGATCCGGCCCCCGTTCGCGATGATGATCTTCAGCGAGCACCCGATCTATTCGATTTACGAGCTGGCACCGCCTGTGGCGGGTGATCCGTTGGACGACCAGCAGTTTGCGGGGGTGATCATGGAGATCGGGCTGGCATGGATCATGTTCTCGGGCGTCGTCGTGGTCTTTGACCGCTGGAGGCGATCGGAAGCGGCGGGTGCGTCATGAGAGCGCCGTGGCGTCCGGCGCACCCGGGACTCGTCGGGAATCCCTTTCTCCTGATCTACCAAGGCGGCGATCCGACGTGGATGGAGACGAGGACGCCCGAGGAGGTCCAGCGCGTGATGGGGGAATGGGGTGCGTGGTTCAAGGAGCTCGAGACCTCGAGCCACCTCCGCAATCCGGGCGCCGCGCTGGCCCCTGGGGGCGCGGTGTTGCGCTCCAACGGCAAGCGGATCCAGACCGATCAGGCCCTGCCGGAGGTGAAGGAGCTGATCGGAGGCTTTTCGGTCATCGCCGCGGGATCGCTCGACGAGGCCACACGCCTCGCCAAGGGGTCGCCGTTCCTGCGGAACAACCCCGAAGGGAGCGTGCTCGTGCGGCCCATCCTCCAAATGGACGGCTAAAGGCTTCCGGTTGCTCTGCTGACCTGCACCTCGATCAGGCGGCGCTCGTGCTCGGTCCTGGCCCGCGCGAGCGCCGCTTCGAGATGACCCCGCGCCCTTTCGGGTTGTCCGGCGCGTGCATACAGGTGCGCAAGCGACGCGGCGACCACGTGGCTGTGCGGCACGACGCCCGCCGAGTCGAGGCCCTCGATCAGATCGATGCCCGCTTGCGGGCCGCTCCGATACGAGATCGCCACCGCACGGTTCAGGCTCGTCAGCGGAGTCGGGGCGATCTCGAGCAGGCGATCGTAAAGGTTGCAGATCGACGGCCAGTCCGTATCGGCGAACGTGGCGGCGGAGCAGTGGCGCGACGCGATGGCGGCCTCCAAGTGATATGGCCCCGCCCAGAGGGCCTCCATCTGCGACGACTGCTGCAGGTAGGAGAACCCGCGGTCGATCAGAGTGCGGTCCCAGAGCGACCGGTCCTGCTGATCGAGCGGCACGAGCCGCCCCGAGTCGTCGATCCGGGAGTCGAGGCGCGCTGCGGCGAAGCACATCAGCGCGAGCAGCGCCACGGTGCTGCTGTTGGAGACCGACGGCTGGTCGACGAGCAGCTTCGTCAGCACCATCGCGTCCCGGCATAGCTCGCGCAGGATCGGCTTCTCGGTCGTGGAGAAGTAGCCCTCGTTGAAGAGCAGGTATAGGACCGTGTGAACCGTTTCGAGCGCCTCCGGCAGCTCCCCCTCCGGGGGAAGGCGGAAGTCGTGGCCCTCGAGCGCGCGCCGCGTTCGATACAGGCGCTTGTTGATCGTTGACTCGGTGGTGAGCAGGCCGCGCGCGATCGCGGGCACACTCATCCCGCAGAGCGTCTTGAGGATCAAGGGCAGTCGGTTCTCCGGAGCGATCGCCCGGTCGCAGCACATGAAGATCATCCGGAGCAGATCGTCCTCGATCCAATCCTCCTGAAAGGTCTCGTCGACGGTTCGGGTGAGTGTCCACTCGCTGTCGAGAAACACCGCCAAGTTGGGAGCGAACCTTCGCCGGGTGCGCTCCTGCGGATCAGGTCGATGGCTCGTCGCCGGGCCGTCGTGAGGAGCCACGCCGGCGCGTTGTCGGGAATGCCCCCGGCGGACCAGTGGTCCAGCGCAGCGATGAAGGACTCCTGAACCACGTCCTCCGCGAGCGACAGGTTGTGCGGACCCAAGATGCGGGTGAGGACCGCGGTCAAACGGCCCGACTCCCGACGGAAGAGCAGCTCGATCTCGGTCCTGATGGTGCCGGCGTTCATCCGGGTGGAATCATGGTGACGGGCACCCGAAGGCGCACCACCCCAAGGCGATCCTCGCGCCGCTCCCGGGCCTGAGAAAGTAGTCTTGGCACCGTGACCGCCGGCATTTATTGGTACTCTCGTGATACGACTCGTGTTGGCGCCCCCATCGCCGCGCTCGGACTGTCCCCGACCATCCCGCGGGCGCCGTCGTTCTAGTCCGTTCCCCGCACGCTGAACGTGGTGGTGCGCACCGGCGGCACCCGCGAGACGCGGGCGCCCGCGCGCCCCGCTTCCTCACCATCTCCTCGGCCTCGTGCACCGCAATGGCGCACCTGTGACGTGATTCGCAGCGGTCCCGGCGGCGCCAGGCCGCAAAGGACGGGGCTCGCTCCGGCCCGAAGCGCTTTCGCTTACCGCGGCCAGAACAGCCCTCCCGAGTACCCTTCGAGATCCCCGAGCCCCCGGGCGAGGCGGATGTCCGGAATGCCACGGACGTGCAAATCGACACCGAGCCCGAGGGTGAGCAGGGCGTCGCTCGCGAAGATGATGGTCGGTTGCGCATAGGGAGTCAGGTGCAGGGCCTGACCGTCCAGCACCAGCCTGCGGCCGAGTGCGAGCCCGATCGGGACGATCGTCTGTCCGCCTCCCGACACAAACGTTCGACCAACCCCCAGGATGAGTGCGCGGTCCAGGGGGAATGTCGGGCTTCGCCCCAGCACGGGGACTCGCACCTCGATTCCAGCGACGAAGTCGCCGTCTGCGCTTCCTCCGGGGTCGACATATCCCCGTAGCGCGAGGTCGGCACGGTCGAGAGATGCCCCGAAGCGGACCTCCAGACCGGTCGCGTCCCCTCCCGGCCGACTCAGCGTGACACCCGCCTCCGACGACCCGAAGCCGCGCGAGGGCGCAAAGAACGTCGGAGTGCCCGTCGCTTGCGCCGACACGGCCCCGGCTGCCACGGTCGCCACGACGACTGCGGTGGCGGCGATCCTGTCGAGCCGCATTCTGTCGCTCCAGGTCCAAAGCGCTCCAGGCATGTTGCTCCGGTTGGACGAGACACGTGCCGAGGGGGATGGCGAAGGTCCTCCGGTGCTTTGGCGTGTTCAGCCTAGGCGTCAGCACCCACCGGCGGGCGTCGGGATGGGTGCCATGCCGGCATTGCCCAACGCCGTCAGCCCACTGCCCGAAACCGTGACCGTCCCGCAGAACGCGTTGTTGAGCAGGATGGCCCCGCTTCCGTCGATCTCCACGTCACCCGCGACGCGGCTGAACGAGACCCCGACGCCGCTTCCGGGAACGGAGAGACTGCCCGTGATCCGCGCCCCCCGGATCCGATTGAAGCTGCCGTCCACCGTGACGTTGCCGTCGAGGGTGACCGTGCCGCCCGTGGGCCCTTCGCCGAACAGGGTCACGTTGCTCCCGGAGAACTGGAGATCGCCGCTGTAGGACCCCGCCCGGAAGAAGACGATCGTATTGCTCTGGGACAGGGCGTCGTTGACCTCGGCGAGGGACATCGAGGGGGTGATCTCCACCACCTCGCCGCCGAACGCATATCGGACCTCGGCCATCACGCTCGCCGCACTCCCGTCGCGCGCGATCGCCACCTCGCGCAGGTCCTGCTCCACGATGCTCACGGTGACGTCGCTGCCGTCCGCCGAGAGCGTCTTGGTCCCCGGCTCGACCGGGCTCAGCACGACGACGCCACTCACGTTGGTGGACCCCGAAGGGCCTCCGGCGACCGACACGCTGACGCCGGACTGGTCACTCCCGGGCGCGGGCACCGACACCGCGTTGTCGTCGTTCACGATGGGATTGACCAGCACGACGAAGGTGGTCTCGCCGAGTGTGACCTCGAGCTCGGTGGGCGAGTCGCCCGAGCACGCCAATGCCGCGGCCAGAGAAGCAGCCAGCGCGACGCTACGGCGCGGCAGATTTTCGATGAAGGACATACCGAAACCCCCACTCGTTGAAAGACCGGAAGCCGCCGGAGTCGACCCTTACGCCGTCAGCCGCTCGCCACGACCTCGAAGTCGACATCCGGTACGGTCTCGGCCGCGCCCACATCGACCTCGACACTCTCGGGCGCCGTGGTGAGGCCCTCCGACGTCGTCACCGTCACAACATACGTGCCCGGCACCAGGAAGTGCAGCGCGTACGTGCCGTCCGCGTTGGTCGTCGTCGTGGCCGTCTCGGTCTGGAATTCCTCCACTTCACCCTCGTCGGCGCGCTCGGCCATGACGGCAAGTCCCTCGACGCTCACGCTCTCGAGCGACGTGGACACGGTGCCCGTGATCGTGCCCGCCGCGCTGGGGAGGGCCACCCGGATCGTGGGGGTGAACAGCACGCTGTTGATCCCCGCCGGGGTCTCCGGGTCGCCCTGGATCACGAAGCTCTGACCGACGTCGAAGTCGAGGACCAGCTCCATCTCGCCTGGGGCGATGATCAGCGGACCCTGCTCATCGGCGTCGGCAACGCCCAGGAGGAGCTTGATGCCCGTTTCGGCACCGCTCGGCACGATGAGATCCATCTCCGTCGAGCCGTCGTTGAACTCGTATCCGTCGGCCAGGCTCACGTGAGCCGCCTCGACGATCAGCCGGAGCTGCGCGTAGCTGCCCGCCGCGAACGTGGCCTCGGCGAGAACCATGGTGGCGGCGTTCTGGAGCTCGAACAGGTTCGTGAGCCCATCCGTCCCGTCTTCGGTCAGGAGCACCGGGGCCCCCTGCTCCGCCGGGATCAGCTCGACCGCGCCGATGTCGACCGATGCCGTGCCGATGTACTCCGCGGCGGCGTCGGTGAGAAGGACCCGGAGGTGAGCGTCGCCGTCGACGCCCGCGGAGTCGCCACAAGCCGACAAGGTGATGCCGGCGAGCGTGGCCAACGTAATCGATCTGAGCTTGCTGGGTTGCATGGTCCGTCGCTCCTAGCGTGAACGTATCTGCTCGGCGAGGGGGGGGTGCGCTCCGCCCGTGAACACCCGCCTTGCGGGAAAGCGGTCACATGGGATGGCCCACCAGGGAAAGGTTCAGGCCGCGTTGCGTCTCCCGAAGGGTTACTCCGAGACCACCGGCCTGCGGGACGCCATCCTCGGGGGGCGCCTCCCGCCGGGCGCGCGCATCCCTTCCACACGCCGGCTGGCCGCGTACCTCGCGGTGTCCCGGACCACCGTGCTGACGGCGTTCGATCAGCTCGCGGCCGAGGGATTCCTCATCGCTACGGTCGGCTCGGGGAGCCGCATATCGGAGCACCTTCCGCTGCGCCCGCCGGCCCCCGACGGCAACGGACCGGCCGGGGCCGGGACGCGGGCCCGGGCGGGGACGGCGGACGAGGACGGGAGGCCGCACGAGGAGGGAACGCCCCGCGAGATCCTCTCGGCGTGCGGCCGAAGCCTGATCGACCTGCCGCGGCCGTCGCGTCCGCTCTCGCCGGGGCCGAGGCCCTTCCGCACGGGACAGCCGCCGGTGGACGCGTTCCCGCTGGAGGTCTGGCGCCGGCTCGCCGCGCGCTGCCATCGCGCCCTCTCGACGGCCGACCTCTACCACGGCTCGCCGGGGGGGCTCCAAAGGCTTCGCGAAGCCATCGTGACCATCGCGGTGGCGCGTGGCATCCGCTGCGAGCCGCGACAGGTGCTGGTCCTGTCCTCCGCGCAGGAGGCCATGCAGCTTGTTTGCCAGATGCTCCTGGACCCCGGGGACCGGGCGTGGCTCGAGGATCCGGCGTGGTCCGGTGGGCACGCGGCGCTCCTCGCCGCAGGCGCTCGCGTGGTGCCGATCCCCGTCGACGACGCGGGCATGCGCGTCGACGTGGGCATCGCGTCGGCGCCCGAGGCGCGGCTCGCGTACGTGACGCCATCGCACCAGTATCCGATGGGCGTGACCATGAGCCTCGAGCGACGCACGCTGCTCCTGAGCTGGGCGAGGGAGCGCGGCGCGTGGATCCTCGAGGACGACTACGACAGCGAGTTCCGGTACTCGGACCGCCCCCTGCTCGCGCTCCAGGGCCTCGACCGGTCGGGTCGGGTCATCTACGTCGGCACGTTCAACAAGACGCTCTTCCCGGCCGTCAGACTGGCGTATCTGATCCTCCCGGACGGGTTGATCGACGGCTTCCGTCGCGCGCGCGGGATCGGGGGGCAGCATGCGCCACCCATCGATCAAGCCGTGCTCAGCGACTTCATCACGGAGGGTCATTACGCGCGGCACATCGGGCACGTGCGCACGATCGGCCGCGAGCGGAGGGACAGTCTCGTCTCGGCGGTACGGGAACGGCTCGACTGCTTGGAGCTCACGCACACCGACACCGGGCTCCACGCGGTGGCGTGGCTTCCGCCGGGCACGGACGACCGGCGCGTGAGCGGGGCGGCGCTCAGGCAGGGCGTGGAGGCGGCCGCGCTGTCGGCCTTCTACGTCGGACCCTGCCCAAGGCCCGGACTCGTGCTCGGGTACGGATCGCTGACGACGGCCCAGATCACGGATGGCGTTGCGCGTCTGGCCTCGGCGTTCAGCGAGGCGGCGCGGCCCGCGAGCCCGTAGTGGTATGGCGCGCGCCACGACAAATGGATCTTTACGGGCCAGGGCGTCCGCCTCGATCGTAAGCGGATCTACCTGACCGACCCCGTACGGCCGCCCCCTGGCAGGCGCGGCCGAGGGTGCGCGGACCACCGCGGCGCGGGGCAGTCCCCGAGGAGCATCCGATGCAGCACGACCGCATGATCACCAACCGATTCATCCGGCGCGTCTTCGGTGCCGCCGCCGTCGTCCTGGGCGCGGCGTGCGCCGGCGCGCCCGCGAACGAGAGCGCCCCTTCCGACGCGATGGGCTCCATGGAGGCCCCGATGGCGGGCGCCGGCCCGGAGCTCGAGGGAGAGGTCGCGCGCATCCGCGCCGCGACCGAGCAGTTCGCCTCACTCGACGAGGCCGTCGCCGCCGGGTATGCGCGCGACGCCGGTGGGTGCCTGGAGAACCCGCCGCACGGCGGCATGGGCTTCCATCACCAGAACGCGTCGTTGCTCGATGACCGGCTCGAGCTCGAGCGCCCGGAGATCCTGGTGTACGAGCGCCTGCCGAACGGGGACTACAGGTTCAACGGGGTGGAGTACATCGTACCGTTCACGTCGCGGGCAACGGACGAGGAGCCTCCCACCATCATGGGACAGCAGCTCAAGCCGGCCCCCTCGCTGGGGATCTGGTACCTCCACGTGTGGGTCTGGCACGAGAACCCCACGGGCCTGTTCGCCGACTGGCATCCGCGCGTAAACTGCTGAGGCGTGCGGGTCGCGCGACGCACGATGCGGTCGTAACGTACGATCGACGCTCCGGGTGCGTCCGGAACGGGCTGCGCCCAGCGCGGACCGCGACCTTCGAGCGGACCGCGACCTGCGAAGGGAGCGCCACGACACCCGAACCACGCACGATGGAGGCCGCAATGCGCCCTCAACCCCTGATCGCGGTGACCGACGTCGAAGCCAGCAGCCGTTGGTATCAGCGGCTCCTGGGCTGTGAGAGCGGGCACGGTGGACCGAACTACGAGCGGCTGCTCTCCGGCGGCGCGCTGATCATGCAGCTGCACAGCTTCGAGGTCGAGCATCATCACGGCCCCATCGGCGACCGCGGCGACAGGCCGTACGGCAACGGCGTCCTGTTGTGGTTCGAGACGGACGACTTCGACGGGGCGCTCGCCCGGGTCGAAGAGCTGGGAGCGGACGTCGTCCTGCCGCGCCATCGCAACCCCCCCTCCGGCGACGGCGGTCCGAACCACTGGGAGTGCTGGCTGCGCGATCCCGACGGCTATACCGTGGTGCTCGCCAGCCCGGACGGTTCGGCGGGACCAGCCCCCGACGGATCGGCGCCCACCGCCTGAGCGAGCGAGGCCGCGACTCCAACCCCGGTCGATGAGCGAGAGGATCCCGAGCAAGTCTCCGGTTACGGCGCCGCGTGCGCGGCTCGCGGCAGCGATCCGTCGGGCAGCGGCTGCGACCCTCCTCTCATCGCTCACGGCCCTCGCCGCGTGCGCCGAAGCGCCCTCCGGTATCGTGCTCGACGTCTACAAGTACCGGGAGCAGACGTTCGAGCGGGTAGTCGAGCGGTGCAACGCGGAGGCGGACGGCCGCTACACGATCGTGCTGCACGTCCTGCCGCGCGACGCGAACGGGCAGCGGGAGCAGCTCGTCCGGCGGCTCGCCGCCCGCGACGACGCCATGGACATCCTGGGCCTCGACGTGACCTGGACAGCCGAGTTCGCGGAGGCGGGCTGGATCCTGGAGTGGACGGGCGACGACCTGCGCGCGGCCCGAGAGGGCGTGCTGCCGGGTCCGCTCGCGACCACCACGTGGGAGGGCCGGACCTACGCGGCCACGGCCAACACCAACGTGCAGCTCCTGTGGTACCGGACCGATCTCGTGCCGGAGCCGCCCGCGACCTGGGACGGGATGATCGCCGTGGCCGAGGATCTCCGGGCGGCGGGCGAGCCGCACGTCATCGCCTTCACCGGCGCGCAGTACGAGGGCCTCGTGGTGGGCTTCAACACCCTGCTGGCCTCCTACGGCGGGCGGCTCGTGAGCGAGGACGGCGCCACGGCCGTGGTAGACGAGCGCACCGTACGCGCGCTCGAGATGCTGCGGCGCTTCGCCACCTCGGCGGGCGCGAGCGCGGCGCTGAGCAACGCGCGCGAGGCCGAGGCCCAGGCGCAGATGGAGAGCGGCTTCGCCGCCTTCGAGCTGAACTGGCCCTACGTCTGGGCGGCCATGCGGCAGAACAACCCGGAGATGGCCGAGCACTTTGCGTTCGCGCGATACCCGAGCGTGGTCCCAGGGCAGCCGGCGCGCGTGACGCCGGGCGGGCTGAACTACGCGGTGAGCGCGTACTCGAGGCACCCGGACGAGGCCAGAGAGGCGATCCTCTGCCTGCGCGACGCGGAGAGCCAGGAGTTCCTGGCGCTGAACGCGGGCACCCCGCCGAGCATCGAGGCGCTCTACGGCGACCCCGAGTTGCGCGAGGCGTACCCCATGCTCGACGTGATTCGCGACGAGCTCGAGAACGCGGTGCCGCGGCCGAAGACGCCGTTCTATCAGAACATCTCGACGATCGTGGCGGCGGCGCTCTCACCGCCCGCGGAGATCGAGCCACGCGAGGTGGCGGAGGAGCTACGGCGGCAGGTCCAGGCGGCGCTGGAGTCGCGGGGGGTGCTGCCGTGAGGGGCATCCCTGCCTCCGCCCTCCTTACCTCACCACCACCCGATCCGCCTTCCCCTGTCCGTACGTCTCGGGATGCTCCGTCTCCTCCACACGCGTGGGCAGCACCAGGAACGTGCCCGGCGTCGTGGCCCGCACCAGGTACGTCGTCTGATACGTCCCGGCGAGCATGAACGGCGTGTATGCTTCCATGCGGTCGTCTCGCCGCTCCTCGTGCGTGGCCCAGCGGCCGATGGAGCTCCTCCACCGGAAGTACATCTCGGTGAGATCCCACCCGTAGGGACCGTTCCAGATCGTCGCCGCCAGCGGCGCGGAGACGACACCGGCAGGCGGGAAGGCGACCGGCGGTGGCGAGGGATCGTCCGTGAACCCCGTCCCCCTCAGACGCGCGTTCAGCGCCTCGAACCCGCCGGGAATCGGATCGCGAAGCTGGACCTGATAGCGGCGGGCGAGCGCCGAAAAGGTCAGCCGGACGCGCACGCGGGCTCCGGCACGGATCCGCCAGGTCCCGTCGGGATCCAGCCGGACGTCCGCGCTGTCGTCCACGGCCTCGAAGCGCCGGCTCACCAGGAAGCCCCGCTCCTCGGCGGGCGTCTCCCTCGTGACGAGCGGCGCATAGCGGACACCCGCCCGCACGTAGAGCGATCCCGTGCCCTCGGTGTCGATCTCCAGCGACGCCCGACCGCCCGGAGCGGGCGTCGGCCCCTCAAGCACGGCCGTCACGCGCTCCGAGCCCAGGACGACCTCGTCCGAGAGCGGCGCGCCGCCGAGCGTCGCGCGGACCGTCAGCTCCGCCGCTTCCGCCTCGTGCACCGAGGCGTACCTTCCCAGCGCGAGCAGCACCCACGCGTTCTCGTGCGAGCGGCCTTCCCGGGTCCCGTCCCGGCCGGCGAGGAGGCCGCGCACGAGCCCCGGAATCAGCGGGTGCTCGGGCTCCTGCTCGAGCAGGGCGAGCAGGACCGCTGCGTCGCTCCGCCGGCCGGAGGCCAGCACGAGACGCCGCAGCTCCGAATCGGCCGCCTGGGCCACCGCGCGATCACCCTGGCGCAGCGTGACCGTCGCGCCCGTTGTCAGCGCCCGGTTGGACAGCTCTGTGAGGAACGCATCGCGGGCCGACGCCAGCGCCGGCACCCCGGCGGCGGGCTCGAGCAGCCACGCCAGCATCTCGACCGGGAGGTCGGCGGGCTCCAGGGTCGCGATCCACTCGATCCACTCCTCGCCGATCCCGACGTAGTCCAGGCGCGAGGCCAGGTACAGCGCGTAGGCCGCGGTGGCGAGCCGGAACCCGCGGACCGGCTCCCGCCGGCTGGAGATGACCGACCACTCGGCTTCCCAGATCTCCCGGACGCGCCGGGCGAAGAGCCATCGCCGGAAGTCGGAGGTGTAGCCCGCCTCCTCGGCAACGGTCATGGCGTGGATCGCGTTCAGGATGCTGAACCTGGAAAGGAACGCCCTCTGTGCGCCGGCCTCGCCATACTGAGCCAGCCACGCCCCGAGGCGCTCGACGTCGACGGCCGTCCGCTTCCTGATCTCGTCGGCCTCGGGGAGGTCGGCCGCCCGAAGCGACTCCAGCGCCGCGTCGATGCCCGCCAGGCCGAGGACCCGCGCGGCCGTGGCCTCGGGCCACGGGAGCGGATCCAGACAGAGACCCCGCACGACGTCGACCAGCGGCAGCAGGAGGGTCGTGGAGACGCCGATCTCGACGGCGCCGAAGCCCGGGTGCGCCCTGGCCGGCATCTCGACCGTGAGCCTCAGCGGAGAGCCCGCGGCGACGCGCTCGTGGACCGCGGCGGCCCGCGGCGCCAACGGCGGCGATACGGGCACGGGCACGCGCACCGCATCGGTCAGCTCCACGCGCCGGCCGCCGGCCGCCCCGCCCTCCCCGATCAACGGATCGAAGGCGGCGACGGCCAGGACCTCCAGCTCACCGCTGCCCAGGTGGACCGCCGTCGCGGGGAACCGCACCTCCGTGTGCGCACCGGCCGCGAGCCGCACGCGGAACCCGCGGCTGCCGGTCAGATCGAGTCCGCGCGCGCGCGCCACCACCTCGACGTCGGCCGCGCGATCGGAGGCGTTCTGCACCATGACGGGAAGCTCGGGCCGGTCCCCCGGGTGCAGCACGCGTGGCGGGCTCGCCCGTACGACCAGGTCCCTCGCGGCGGTGACCGCGCTCTCCGCCTGGCCGAAGCGCGTGGGCCCGTGCGTGGCCACCGCGAAGATCCGGTAGCGCGTCATCGTGTCCGGCAGGCGGACCGTGACCCGTGCCCGGCCGTCGCCGTCCAGGGGCGCGCTGGTTTCGAAGGCGGCGAGCGCCCGGAAGACGTGACGAACGTCGACCGTCTCCTGCTGCGCGCGCGGAGCCGGCAGCTCGATCGCGGGCGAGACGCGGCCGCGCGCTGCCTCCCTGGCGGTCCCACGGACCGAGATCTGCTCCAGTGCCAGGGCCGAGACCGACGAACCGAGCTCGCGGTAGCGGGACATGCGCTCCGGCTCGAGCACCAGCAACGTGCCCAGGTCCAGCCCGTCCGCCGACACGTCGATCGTCCGCTCCAGCACCACCGCGTCGCCCCGCGAGAGGACGAGCCGGTACGTCCCGGGCGCGACGTCCCGGATCAGGAGGGCACCCTCGTCCACCGAGCCCTCGTGGTCGGTGCCCTCGAGGCGCACCGTGAGCCCCGTCTCGGGGCTTCCGATCTCCGCGCTCAACACCTCCGCGCTGACGATGCCGGGACCGAGAGGGCGCCGGGCCCAGCGCACGAGGCGCTGGGGAAGGAGCAACCGGGCCTGGCCCCGATGATCGCTCGCGTACACGACGGCGAGCGGATCGGGGAGCTCGTAGCCGGCGAGCGCGAGGATCGCCTCGTCCACCACCCAGAGCGCGACCTCCCCACCCGCCGCGGGCGCGCCGAGGGCGTCCGCGACCCGAACCTCGATGTCCACGTCCTCTCCCGGCTCGACCACGTCCCGGGCCGGCGCCAAGGACACCTCCAGCCGGCGGGACTCCACGTCGACGATCAGCCGGGCACTCGCCACCTGAGCCTCCCGACCCCCCATCATCGGCGACGCCTCGATGCGAACCGAAAGCGCGCCCGCGTCTTCCTCGTGGACGGGAACCCTGATCTCCGTTCGGGGAGCGTCGATCGTGACGGGGCGCACCTCCCGGAGGCCGTGTCGCTCGACGATCAGGAGCCCGCGCAGGGGATGGAAGGGGGCCTCGACCAACAGCCGGGCCGTGTCTCCGGGGTGGTAGAGCTCGCGGTCCGCGGTCAGCGCCAACCGTTCCGTCCGCGGCCGCCAGAACGCGCCCGCCCGTCCGAAGACGAAGACCCGCACACTCGTCAGGCTCCGGCGTCCCTCATCGTCCGCGATATCCGCCTCGACCCGGTACGTGCCAGAGGAGGAGGGCCGCAGCGCGCAGCGCAGGGGCCGGAGCTGCTGGTCGGCCACGCGCTCGGGCTCTCCGCGGGCGCAGGCCAGCGGAACCGCGACGTCGCGCTCCCTCGCCTCCTGTCGGCTCTCGTCGGCCTCCAGGAACGCGCGCACGACGGGAACGGCATCCGGCCGCACGCGGCCGTCCAGGTCGACCGCCACGACGTCGAGCGGCAGCTCCTCCTCCGCCATGATCCAGCTACGCCCCAGCCGCACGCCGGCGCTGAGGGTGCCGGGGTGCACGAGCGCCCGGGCCACGGCCGACCCGACCTGGCGATTCAGGTCGCTGACCTGCACGCCGATGCGCACGTCGACCGGAACGGGCTCGCGCGGCGTGCCCGGGGTGAGCCGGAGCGTGTGTCCGCCCGACCGGTCCGTCTCGCCGGTGAGCTCGAGGGTCGCCGAGCCCCATTGGCGAAACCGCGCGACGCCGCCGAAGTGCCAACCGCTCCATCCGGGCGGATACCAGGCGGTCGCGAACGACGAGACCCGCCAGGTGACGGATCCGCCGCTCAGGGCGGCGCCGTCGTAGTACCGCGCCGAAGCGCGCGCCTCGAAGGACGCGTCCGGCAGGTGGGGGCCCAGGTCGACCTCGGCCATGACCTCGTACTCCGGCCGCCGGAACGCCTCCACCCGGAACGGCTGTCGCGACGTCCAGGGCGCGATCTCCTCCCCGCCGGAAACCGGAACCAGCTCGAGCGTGTGCGGGCCCGACCGAACGTCGTCGGACAGCGGCACCACCAGGTGGAACGACCCGTTGGCGGTGACCGCCACGCTCCCCTCGGTCACGAGCTGCTCGCGCGTCGACCTCACGCGATAGAGCAGCGAGTCCACCCGGACGGGAAACGAGGCGTCCCGCCGTGGCTCACCCGCCATCTCACGGATCCAGCCGTGCGCCTCCACCTCCTCGCCCGGCTGGTAGAGCCCGCGGTCGGTGAGCGTGAACCAGACCGGCGACGGATAGGTCGGATCGCCGACCCAGGACTCGCCTGGGACGCTGGCCATCAGCGCCGGCAGCATGGCCACCTCGTCCCCCCGTCGGCCGAGCAGGAGCGAGTCCGGGGCCTCCGTGAGCGCGACGCGCGCAAGGCCGCTGGCGTCGCTCGTGGCGACGGCCGGGGCGCCCGAGAGCCCGACATCAACGCCCGCGACCCCTTCTCCGTCCTCCGCGGAAACGGCCCAGGCGACGAGCTCCTCCGGGTTCCACGCGGCGCCGAGCGCGAACGACGTCGACTGGATCCAGGCGGCGGCGCGCCTATGCGGATAGAGCAGGGACTCCAGCCGGCTGACTCCGGCGGTGTCGCTGCCCGCCTCGACCCGCTGGATGCCGCGAGCCACGAGCACCGCGTGGTGCGCTCCGCCGTCGAAGGCGTGAGAGACGTCCGCCGGAACGCGGGAGTACCCGCGTCCGCCGTCGTCCGGCACGACGGTCCACTGGGCGAGGGGCTCCCTTCCCGGAGGGGGCCACTCCTGGTAGCGCTCGTGGTAAAACGGGTTCAGGAGGCTCCTCCGGAACGCGCTCCAGTCGTCCGGACCGACCGCGAAGAGCTGGAGCTCGAGGGCGTCCAGGGAGCGGGTGGCCACCTCGATCGTTCGGCTCGAGGCGGGATCCAGCATGAGGAACGGCGCGCCGGGGATCGTGACGAAGGCCCACGGCCTCCCGAAATGGGCCGCCACCTCGGTCCGGCGGCCGAGCCGCTGCCCGAACACGTCCTCGACCTCGGCGCTCAGCTCGACCCGGTAGCTGGTGTGAGGCCGGAAGTGGCCGGAGAACCAGATGTCGGAGCCGCTGACGCGCACCCTGAGGTCGTCCACTGCGGGCTCGACCTCGACGAGCTCGGGAATCGGCTGCGCGTCGTCGAGCGGGTTGGAGAGCCTCACCCACCACGAACGTGGAGGACAGCGAGTAATCTCGTCCGCACAGAGGTTGTCCAGCACCTGGAGCGCACCCCGTACGTCGAAGCGGAGCTCCTGGGCTCGTCCCGCCGGCCGCGGCCCCTCCCGCGACTGCAGGCCCGGCTCGAGCCTGAGGATCGCGGCGCTGCCGGGAGGCAGCGGATCGACAGGACGGAAGGCCACCCACGCGTCGGCCCCGACGGAGCGCGCGAGGGCCGCCATGTCATCGTCGAGGTCGGCGAGCTCGACGAGCCGCAGTGGACGACGCAGGCTATCCGCCAGCAAGCTGGCCGACGCCAGCGCCGACTCGCGATCGACCGCCTGGTCGAAGGTCAGCAGGATCGTGGGCAGCAGGTCCGCCAATCCCTCCTCACGAGGGAGGTCGCGACTCGGGAAGCCGCCGAGCGCGCGCGGGCCCGCGGTCGCGAAGCGCGCCTCGTACGACTCTTCCATCGGCGTGCCCTCCAGCGACTCGGCCGACCGCGGGACGCTGACGGTGAACTCGCTGGCTCCGGGCAGCCGGCCGCTCTCCGGCTCGAAGCGGAGCGTGCGCACGTCCAACCATCGCCACGAGCCGGGCACCTCCGGCGCGATCCGGGCGGGCCCGACCCCGTCGATCGGCTCCCCATCGATTCCCAACCCGACCATCGGCTTCGAGAACACGACGGTCAGGTACGGCGCGAGCTCCGTCTCTCCGGTGGGCGTGACGGCCAGCACGCGGAGCGCTTCGGACGGGGCCCGGTCCGGCGGGGGCCCCGACCGTCCCGACGGAGCCTGGGCAACTCCATCCGTCGCCGATGGTCCGCCGGTCTCGGATAGCCGAGCCAGGAGTTGCTCCAC
>Ga0302046_10001577_pt1 | contig 21383 bp, 20 predicted proteins | sample RVTome_11_FD_200261 | JGI IMG/M metagenome (GOLD analysis project Ga0302046, IMG submission 200261) | Soil microbial communities from uranium-contaminated site in the Upper Colorado River Basin, Wyoming, United States - RVT147D111 (version 2) ...
GACCGTCTCCAGAAGCACCGGCAGCTCGTCGGTGTGGTCGTTGTCGTCTCGGTCGTCCGATGATTGTCGAGGCATTTTGAAGGCCTAGAGGCGTTTTCTTTGGTACTACGTTAGGCCGTTTTGGGCAGAACGGCCAGCGCCGCCCTTATTCGGCTGGGACGGTGCGGTCCGAGGCCCAGTCGCGCAAGGCCCTTACGCGCTCCGCCATGACGATCGATAAGGGACGGGTCTTGCGCAACTCGGTCATGAGATGGTCGTGATCGAGCGTTTGGGTGGCGGCATGGGCGGCGTAGAGGGACGAGACGATGGCTTGCTCGATCTCGGCGCCCGAGAAGCCATCGGTCAGCGTCACGAGATCGGCCAAGCGCATGCGCTCGGGGGCGAGGCCGCGCTTGCGCAGGTGCAGCGTGAAGATCTCGGCGCGGCTCGGTGGTGGGGGTAGGTCGACGAAGAAGATTTCATCGAAGCGCCCCTTGCGGATGAGCTCGGGCGGAAGGTCGCTGACGTCGTTGGCCGTCGCGACGAGGAACACCTGGGCCTTTCGCTCCGCCATCCAGGTGAGCAGTCCGCCGAGCACTCGCCGTGCCGTGCCGCTGTCATCGTTGCCCGTGGCGAGACCTTTTTCGATCTCATCGAGCCACAGCACGCAGGGGCTCAACACTTCGGCGGTCTTGAGCGATTCGCGCAGGTTGCGCTCGGTCTCGCCATGGTATTTGTTGTAGAGGGCACCGAAGTCGAGGCGCAGCAGCGGTACGCCGAATGCGCCTGCCGTGGCTTTGGCGGCGAGGCTCTTGCCGCACCCTTGCACGCCGAGCAGCAGAATTCCCTTGGGCGGGTCCAGCCCCGTGGGTGGAGTCGGGCCGAAAGCCGAGGCCCGCTGCTCAAGCCAGTGCTTGAGGTTGCGGAAACCTGCGAGGTCGCTCAAGCGCGCCGTGTCGTACTCGAAGCTCAAGGTCCCGCCGCGGTTGAGGAGCTGATACTTCGCCTTCATGACCGCAGCGACGTCGCTGACCGTGATGGCGCCGTCGTCGCGTATCGCGTTGCGCGCCAACCGTTCGGTGTCCGCGTGCGTCAGGCCGGACAGGTTTTGGACGAGTAGCGCGACCGCGGCCGGATCGACCTTGGCCTGACGGCGATTTTCCTCCGCGTACTCCGCGGCGCAGCGCGCGACGATCGCGCGTCGCTCGTCCGGTCCCGGCAAGCGCAACGCGAAGCGCGCGGCGAAGCCGGCGAGCTCGTGCGGGATCTCGATGCGGTGGCCGAGCAGCAGCACCGTGATGCCGTTGCCGGCGAGCGCGACGTCCTTGAGCAAACGCACGTTGATGGGTTCGTTCAAGAACGGGTGAAAATCGAGCAACGCGTAGACACCCGCTTTTGCGACCGCACGGATGTGGCCCAGCACGTCTTCGGGCTGCGCGTTGTGCCGTTGGGGCTCGAGATCGAGGTCGAGTCGCTGCAGGCCGTCCGTGATCGACCAGCGGAACAAAGGCCGATAGGTGCTCGCCGGACGCGCGACGGCGATCTCCTTGAGCAGGTCGAGGACGCGTGTCTCGTCGGTCGTCTCGATGACGACCAGCGGTGTGCCCGAGTCGAGAACGAGCTCCAGGTCGCGGCGGTCGTTCATTGCTTTCGGCCTGCCGTGACGCAGGCTCCGGTGCCTTGTGCAGCGCGCAGTCTAAGGCCTGCCGCCGCGGCTGGCAGCGACGGAGTCGGCAGATCGCCCCGGGTCGCCGGGGCAAGACGGCTAGCCGACGTCGCGTTGCCGCCGGCGCCGTTCCTCGTAACCGTCAGGCGAGGTGAGGAATTGACGCAGCTGATCGGTGAGGCCGCGGCAGGCGTGCGCCTGCGGATTCGTCACCAGCGGAATCGGAATGATGATGGCCGGCATGACCGAGCGGCCCTTGACGTCGGCGTGGATCGTTCCTTCCGACTCGATGTCCTGGATGTCCCAGACGGTGGCGTCGTAGCGGGAATCGTCTTCCCACCAGGCGAGTCCCATGCAGCCTGCGCCGCCGACGCCGGCCGCACAGGTGATGCCGCCGCCGCTCGCGACGCGGTCGGTGGAACCGTCGAGCCAGACGACATACCGAACGCCCGTCTCCCGGACCTGATCGAGCACCCCGGGGCGGTCCAGCAGCGCGGACAGATCCTCGGTGGAGAGCGGCGCGGTCGAGGGCTCGAACCACGGGTACATCTTGTCCTCGAACTCTTTCGAAGAGTGCACGTCGAGGCCGGCGTTACCCTTCGCGAGCCCGTCGCTGATGCATTGCACGAACTCCTCCTCGGTTTCGTGCGTCGCATGCTGTTTCCGCGCGAGGACGACGACATGCTCGCCGGCGGCGATGACGGCATCGGTCTCCTTATAGGGTTCCATGCGTGCCGTGATGCCGCACGCGCCGAGCAGCGGCAGTGCCAGTGCGATGCTCGAATTCCGCCAGCAGGTCATGCTATTGGCTCGGCGCTTCGCTGGCGGATTCGGGGCTGTCCGAATCGGCGCTGTCCGAATCGGCGGCGGCCGCTTGTGGTCCTGCCGTGACGGGTGTGCCATAGCCTTTGTCCCCTAACCACTCTTTGATTTGAGGCTGCTGACTGAACTTCGTCGAGATCGTCGCGCCTGCTTCGCGCATGGCGACGATCGCGGCGCGCTGCACCGCGTCTTCCTGGTCGCGGAGCAACTCGGACTTTCCGTAGCCCGAGACGGGCCATTGCAGGACGGTTGCGCCGTCCGGCTCGTAAACCGTGATCTGGTACTGCATCCAAACTTCGACGAACTCGTCGCGCTCGCCGATCGGAATGTCGAACTCGAACTTCTCGAGCTTCGGCTCGATCGCGCCGTCGAGCGCTGCCACACCACCGGCGAGCGGAACGCCTTCCACGTCGGTGATTTCCTGGAACATCGCCTTGAACAGCGGCTCGAGCATTGCGACGTTCGCGTCGCCGAGCGCGATCGTCCAGAGCGACTGATCGGGGATGTCCTCGGTATAGATGAAGTTGTAGAGCTCGTCGGGAATGATCACGCCCATGCGCAACGGCAAGGGCTCGATGAGCGGCGCGGGGAAGCTCGACTCGACGATGACTTGCGTAGATCCGCAACCGCTCAAGCATGCGCCTGCGATCACGGCCGGCCAGAGTCGCTTCGTATGGACTTGGATCATCAGCGACATGAGCCGAATCTTACGTCGTGCGCCAAAGAATTACGTCCCGATTCAACGTTAACACCGAACGGCAGCCGCCAACAGGCCCGTGTGTGCGTCACGCCTCTATGACCAGAGGCAACGCCAAAAGATTCACTTTCGCATTGAACGTTCGTGGATGTTCTCGGGACTGCGGGCGCGGTGTCTGCCCGTCGGCTCGTGTCAGCGCGCTTCCGCTGCTGGGCCGGCCCAGTTCCCGGGCCGGTCGCGACCGTTGGCAAACGCGATGTCGACGCGACGGTTGAGCGCGCGGTTCGCGGCGGTGTCGTTCCCAACGCGCGGTTGCGTATCCGCGTGGCCGCTGACCATAAGACGGGTCGGGTCCAGGCCCGCGGCCAGCAGCTCGTGCCCGACGGAGGCGGCGCGCGCCGCCGATAGGTCCCAGTTCGAGCGGTACTGGTTACCGCTGCGAATCGGCACGTTGTCGGTGTGTCCCGAGACCATGATGGCGCCCGTCATGTCGCCGACGAGGAGGCCGACTCTCGCGAGCGTCGCGAGCGATTCGGCCTCGAGCTCCGCGCTGCCGGAGGGGAACGAGTCTTTCTCGAGCAGCTGTATGACCACGTTGCTGCCGTCCTGGCGAATCAGCAGGCGTCCGTCGTCGACGTCTTGGCGAAACAGAGCTCGCAGCTCCTGCGCTTGCCGGGCCGCCGCGTCCTCCTGCGCTTTGAGCTCGCGGAGGCGCATCGTAAGCCCCAAATCCAGGGTGTCGAGATCGGAGTCGACGGTTTGTTGCCGGACCACGTTCTCGGCGGTCGGCTCAGGTATCGCCGGGCTGAACTCTTGTGCTTCGAGGCTCGTGCCCTTCGGCGTGTCCGTAGCCGTGACCTCGGTCTGCACGCCGAATGCTTCGGTCAGGGAGCCCGACATGAGCTTGAACTTTTCGGCGTCCATCTCCGAGAACGACAGCATGAGCACGAAGAAGCACATGAGCACGACCATGAGGTCGGCGAACGTGATCAACCACGGCGGAGCACCGTGGCTCGGAACGACGTCGGCAACGTGCTCGCGCATGGACGCGTCGGGCTAGGCCGCCCGTTGCTCCTCGGAGCGGCGCGACTTCGGCAGGTAGTTCTTGAGCAGATCCTGCATGACGCGCGGATGCTGGCCATCCTGAATGCTCATGACGGCGTCGATGATCAACGATTTCGCGAGACGCTCGTCCGTGCTGCGCATCGCGAGCTTGTCCGCGATCGGAATCGCGATGACGTTGGCGATCATGGCGCCGTAGAGCGTCGTGAGCAGTGCGACAGCCATGGCCGGCGCGATCTGTTTCGGGTCGTTCATCGAGCCCAGCATCTGCACGAGGCCGATGAGCGTGCCGATCATTCCCATGGCGGGAGCCGCATCGCCGATGGCTTTGAAAATGGCCTGCCCGTCGCGGTGCCTCTTGAGCGTCAGATCGAGGTCCTTGGTGAGGATCGAGCGCACGACTTCGGGATCGTGGCCGTCGACGACGAGATCGAGCGCTTTCTTGAAGAACTCGTCGGGCACGTCTGCTTCCTCGAGCGCCAATAGCCCGCTCGCGCGGGCTTGGTTGGCGAGATGGATCGAGGCGTCGATGAGTGCCTCGGCCTCGGGAACGCGATAGATGAACGCCTTGATCGCAACCCTGGCCGCGTTGCCGAACTGGCGAAAGCTGAACTTCATGAGCGTCACGAGAAGCGTGCCGCCGATCACGAGGACGATCGCCGCCGGATCGACGAAGCCGCCGACCGACCCGCCGAGCACGATGGCCGTCAGCATGACGATGCAGGTGCCTACGAGCCCGATGAGTGTTGCTAGATCCAAGTGGCGTCCCTCGCCGCCGAGGCCCGCAAGTCGCGCGCCCCGTCGGCAATAGTTACGCAACGGTTATCGGCCGTGGCCGACGTTTCTTAAGGAGTGCGGGAACGACGCCCTTGGGGTGCGTGCTAGAGTAAAATTTGGGTCTCACGACCGGACGTTGGCCAGGCCAGGAGGGACGCGTGCGTAGATCGGCTGGGGCGCTGTGCCTCTTCGGACTGCTGGTTTGCGGCACCGGCGTCGCTCAAGACACGGGTTCGCGTTACGCGATCGATCCCGGCGCGTCCAACCTGCACTGGCTCGTCTACAAGGCGGGGACGCTCGCGAGGCTCGGGCACAATCACACGGTCGCGGTCGGCGATCTCAAGGGCTACGTCACGAAGAACGAATCGGATCTCGCCGCGTCCCGTTTCGAGCTCGAGTTCGCGGTCGCCGCGCTCGTCATCGACGACCCCAAGCTGCGCAGCACGCTCGGCGAGGAGTTCGCGAGTGTGCCGACCGCCGACAACATCGCCGGCACGCGCACCAACATGCTCAGCGACCGCGTGCTCGACGGTGAGAAACACCCGGCTATTCGCGTGGTCGGTACGGGGCCGGCTGGAAGCGGGGCAGCCCAGACCTTGGTCGTGACCGTAGAGATGCTCGGTCGAAGCATCACGCTGACCGTCCCGACTTCGGTCACGGTCGACGGCGACACGATCACGGCCAGCGGCGAATTCGAGCTCAACCACGCCGATCTCGGCATGCAGCCGTTCAGCGTCATGCTCGGTGCGCTCGCGGTCGGCGAGAAGCTGTCGTTCTCGTACCGCATCACGGCGCGCCGCGAAGGCCACTGAGCCCGAAGGGCCAAGCCGGCCGCGCGACCGACGCCCTCGTTCGACGCTGTTCCCCTCGGCGAAACGCCGCGCCCTGCGGTTCGACCACGCGATTTGCTGTGATTTGGAGCCCAGTTTCGCGGCTCAAGAATCCCTTTCGCGGGCCGAAAACGGTGGTCATGGGGGAGCACCGCAGGCGTGTTCCTGTAGTTAGTCAGGAGGCAGGATGCTAGTCCTCGTCGGCTACGTGCTCGTAGTCGGCTCCGTTTTCGGAGGTTACTCGCTCGCTGGCGGCCATCTCGGCGCCATGTACCAACCGCTCGAGCTGCTCATTATCGGGGGCGCCGCCGTGGGCGCGTTCGTCGTCGGCAACTCCAGCAAGACCATCAAGGCGACCCTGAAGGCCATGCCGACGCTATTCCAGGGGTCGAAGTACACGAAGGCGACCTACATGGAGCTCATGGCGCTGCTCTACGAGATCCTCGACAAGACGCGCAAGGAAGGGCTCTTGGCCATCGAGCGCGACATCGAGGCGCCGAAGGATAGCGCGCTGTTCAAGAAGTATCCCAAGGTCCTCAAGGACCATCACATGGTCGAGTTCATCTCCGACTATTTGCGGCTCATGGTCAGCGGCAAGCTCAACGCGATCGAGATCGAGGCGCTCATGGAGCGCGAGATCGACACGCACCATCACGAGGGCGCGGAGCCGGCGCATGCGTTGCAGAAGATCGCCGACGGCCTGCCGGCGTTCGGCATCGTCGCGGCGGTCATGGGCGTCGTTCACACGATGGAGTCGGTCGGCTTGCCGCCGCAGGAGCTCGGCATCCTCATCGCGCACGCGCTCGTCGGCACGTTCCTCGGCATCTTGCTGTCGTACGGCTTCGTCGCGCCGCTGGTCGGCGTGCTCGAAAAGAAGGGGCACGAGGCGAGCAAGGCGCTCGAGTGCATCAAAGTGACGCTGCTCGCGAGCTTGAACGACGCCGTGCCGACGGTCGCCGTCGAGTTCGGCCGCAAGGTGCTGTACTCGACCGAGCGGCCGGGGTTCGCCGAGCTCGAGAAGCACGTCAAGGGCGCGGCCAAGGGCGGAGCCAAGGCGGCGCCGGCGAAGGGCGCCAAGAAGTAGCGGCGCATGAACGACGAGTCACGCCCGCCGATCATCATCAAGCGGGTCAAGAAGGTCGCCGGCGGCCACCATGGTGGCGCCTGGAAGATCGCGTACGCGGACTTCGTCACGGCGATGATGGCGTTCTTCTTGCTCATGTGGCTCATCGGCTCGACGGCCGAAGGCGACCTCAATGGCATCGCGGAGTACTTTCAAACGCCGCTCAGAGTCGCGCTCGCGGGCGGGTCGGGCTCGGGAGACGCGTCGAGCATCATCCAAGGCGGTGGCGAGGATCTCACGCGCAGCGCCGGCCAGGTGCAGCGCGCCGACGAGCCTGCGCGGCGGCAGACGATCAACCTGCAAGCGGCGCGTGCCGAGATCGCGCGGCGGGAAGCGGAACGCCTCGAAGGCTTGAAGCGCCGGTTCGAGCAAGCGGTCGAAAGCAACGAGAAGCTCACGCCGTTCAAGAACCAGATCCGGCTCGCGATCACGGCCGAGGGGCTTCAGGTGACGGTCGTCGACGAGCTGAATCGCCCGATGTTCGATACGGGCGGCGCCGTGGTCAAGGACTACACGAGTGACGTCATGCGCGCGATCGGCGCGCTGCTCAACGACGTCGACAACGCCATCTCGTTGGCGGGGCACACGGACGCCGCGCAGTACGCGCTCGGCGAGAGGGGCTACTCGAACTGGGAGCTCTCCGCGGATCGCGCCAACGCTTCGCGGCGCGAGCTCGTGGCCGGCGGCATGAAAGAGAACAAAATCCTGCGTGTGGTCGGCCTGGGGTCGTCGTTGCCGCTCGACGCGGAGAATCCGCTGAATCCGATGAACCGTCGCATCAGCCTCGTCGTGCTGAACGACAAGACCGAGCGCCAGATACGCGGACTGCCCGAGGAGCCCGAGGAGCAGATTCTGGACGAGGCGGATGCGGCAGAGATCCTGGGAGTCGAGGTCGAAGCAGCGCCCGGCGACGCACCCACCGATGCTCTGCCCGGCGAGGCCGTTCCCGTGGCACCCGCGCGGCAGCAGCTCGCGCAGCCCGAGCCCGGGAGGGGCCCGGTTTAAGGGTGACCGCGGCGCGCGGTCAACAACAACGCCGCACGCCTTCCCACTTGCGCCGTTGCTCCTCGCGAACGAACGCCGTTCGATCGAGCGGCACGCCGCCCTCGGCCGCGTGGTGCAAGCGCCAATGCGCGAGATAGCGCTCGTAAGCGTCGTCGCCCGTGAGCTCGCGGAAGTGCGCCCAAGCGCGGCGTAATGTCGCGATCATCGCTCGGCCTCGGCAAGCCGCGTCGGCACGTACGGCGTTTCGGCGAGCGGCGGGCAACGGCGGCCCGACAAGGCCGCGTGGCAGATGCGCACGGTTTCCACGATCAAGACCCAGACGGTGACGAGGAAGAATAGCGTCAAAGCGGCATCGAGCCGGTCGTTGAAGATGAGCCGCGGCGCTTGTGCGGCGGCCGCGTCCGCGAGGGAGCCCGAAGCGAGTTGCGCGGCCAGGTCGTTGGCGTGTGACAGGAAGCCCACGCGCAGGTCCGGGCTGAAGAGCTTCTCCCACGCGGCTACGCTCGTGACGGTGACGAGCCACACGAGCGGCAAGCCAGTGACCCAGGCGAAGCGCACGCGTCCCGACTTGACGAGCACGGTCGTGGCGACGCAGAGCGCGATGGCGGCCAACATCTGATTGGCGATGCCGAACAGCGGCCAGAGGCTGTTGATGCCGCCGAGCGGATCGATCGTGCCGAAGTAGAGGAAGTAGCCCCAGCCCGCGACGACGAGGCCGCTGCAAATGAGCACGCTCGGGTACCAGCTCGTGCGCCCGAGCGCGGGCACGACGTTGCCGAGCAGGTCTTGCAGCATGAAACGCGCCACGCGCGTGCCGGCGTCGACGGTCGTCAGAATGAACAGCGCCTCGAACATGATCGCGAAGTGGTACCAGACCGACAGCAACGTGTTGCCGAACGCGCTCGAGAAAATGCTGGCCATGCCGACGGCCAGCGACGGCGCGCCGCCCGTGCGCGCGAACAACGTGCCTTCACCCATGTCGCTCGCCAACGCTGCCATTTGGTCGGCGGTGACGGGAAAGCCCCACGAGCTGATCGTCGCGACGGCAACCGCGGGGTCCGCGCCGACGACGCCGGCCGGGCTGTTGATCGCGAAATAGATACCGGGCTCGAGCACGCACGCGGCCACCATGGCCATGACTGCGACGAACGACTCCATGGCCATGGCGCCGTAGCCGATGAAGCGTGCATCGCGCTCGTTGGCGAGCAGCTTCGGTGTCGTCCCGGACGCGATCAGCGAGTGGAAACCCGAGATCGCGCCGCACGCGATCGTGATGAACACGAACGGGAAGACGTTGCCGCCGAAGATCGGTCCCGTGCCGTCGATGAATTGCGTCAGCGCCGGCATCTGCACCTGTGGGTTCAAGATGATGATCGCGATCGCGAGCGCTACGATCGTGCCGATCTTCATGAACGTGGAGAGGTAATCGCGTGGCGCGAGCAACAGCCAAACGGGCAGCACGGCGGCCGCGAAGCCGTAGAGGATCACCATGAGGGCGAGTGCCGGCGCGTCGTAGTCGAACCACGTGCGCAGCGTCGGGTGGTCGTCGATCCAACCGCCGCCGAAGACCGCCGCCAAGAGCAGCACGACGCCGATCGCGGTGCCCTCGAGCACGCGACCGGGGCGCAGGTGACGCATGAACAGGCCGATGAGCACGGCGATCGGGATCGTCGCGGCCACCGTCGACGTGGCCCACGGGCTGTTGCGCATCGCGTTGACCACTACGAGGCCGAGCACTGCGATGAGGATGATCATGATGGCCATGACGCCGATGAGCGCGACGGCGCCGCCGATCGGGCCGAGCTCGTCGCGCGCCATCTGGCCCAGCGAACGGCCGTCGCGGCGAATGGAGCAGAACAGCGCGACGAAATCCTGCACGCAGCCGCCGAGCACGGCGCCGATCAGAATCCAGAGCGTGCCCGGCAAATAGCCGAACTGTGCCGCGAGCGTGGGGCCGATCAGCGGGCCGGGGCCCGCGATGGCCGCGAAGTGATGGCCGAATACGATCCAACGATTCGTCGGCATGAAGTCGCGGCCGTCGTTGAAGCGCTCCGCCGGAGTGGCGCGCGTCGGATCGAGAGCGAACACCTTGGCCGCGAGGAAAGCGCTATAGAAGCGATAGCCGAGCGCGTAGAGACAAACCGCCGCGACGATGAACCACATCGCATCGACGCTCTCGCCGCGATTGAGCGCGATAGCCGCGAGCGCGAACGTGCCGAGCACGATGACGGCGCTCCAACCGATCATCGAGAGCGGCCGCGGCAGCCGCCGTGCAGTTGTGCTCGTCATCGCAACGAATCCCCCGAGGCCTATTCTTGTGCGGGCGGCGCAGTAAGCTACCGTAGTCCGGGCCGGCTTGTATATTCGGAGCGCTCGTGGCGATTCAGCAATCGAGGCTACGCGAATGGCGTCCCTCTGGCCGTTCGGCCAGAGGGACATTGGTGGAGGCGGCGGGACAGCCTGTCCATCTCTTTCGAGATGGGCTGGACTATGCCTTCATCCGCTACCCGGATTGCCGGGAAAGCGGAGCGGGGCGTGTTATTCGAATCTCCTCGATCCGAATCCTAGTGCAGGCTCCGTGCTTCCGCAGTCAGCCTGTCTATGAGTCTCTACAGGGCGAAAGAAGTTGGCCTTCCCGCACCCCTCGGCGTTGCCACGCGACTCGTCGCCGAGTCACACAGGGTTCACCGAATGAGCCCCGTTATCACTTTGCCCTCGCGGGCAAAGGCGACCATTGCGTTAATCGAACCCGCGTCCGTAAGTCCTCCGCCCTCAGCTCTACATGCGTAGTCGCGTCTATTGTTTTAACCGGCAGCAACCCGACGAACAGGGCGCGCTGACGGCGATTCCGTGAAGGATCTTAGCGATTCGGTCCCGGACTTACCTCGTCGCGATCTTGTGAAGATGACGCCTGAATGTCCTTGCGGACGCTGGACGCACAAGCACGGCTCCAGTCAGACGGCTTAAGCCGGTTTTTAGGCGGCTAGGGCGTAGTTGTCGTCGTTGGCAACTAACAGTTTGCAGACGGTTTAACGAGGAATTCTGCACCTCGGCATGCACCTCGGGTTTCGTGACCCACGTCGAAGCCAAGTCGCCCCCAAAGCGAGCCTCTAGTTTAGGGCCGTGCCGCGGGGTTGCAAGGACCCAAGTCGCTCGGGCTCAATGCGATTTGAGCGCTCGCGCCTTGTCGCGTTGCCAATCGCGGTCTTTCTCCGTGTCGCGCTTGTCGTGCTGCTTCTTGCCCTTGGCGAGCCCAATGGCGACCTTGACCCGGTTCTTGCTCCAGTACAGCTCCAGCGCGATGAGCGTGTAGCCCTTGCGCTCGACGAGGCCCGTGAGCCGATCGATCTCACGCCGGTTGAGCAGCAGCTTGCGGAGCCGCTTCGGCTCCGCGGTCACGTGCGTCGAGATGGTGTTGAGCGGCGTCAGGTGAGAGCCGAGCAGCCAGGCCTCGCCGTCGCGGATGATCACGTAGCTATCGACGAGCTGCGCTTTGCCGGCGCGCATGCTCTTGACCTCCCAGCCCTGCAATACGATGCCGGCTTCGAGGCGATCCTCGATGAAAAAGTCGAATCGCGCCTTCCTATTCTCCGCGATTCGGCTCTCGGCTTTGTCGGCTTTCTTGGTCATGCGCGCGCAATGATCCTAGAATCCCCCGCGAAAAACACGTCGACTCGACTGACGAAGGAATGATGCTTGCCCACGGTTCAGCGTAGCGCACGCGTCCCGTACACGCGGGAACAGATGTTCGACCTGGTGAACGACGTGGAGCGCTACCCGGAATTTCTGCATTGGTGCCAAGGCGCGCGTATCGATGCGCATCAGGGGAACACGATCGAGGCCACGCTGCAGATGGGCGGGTTCGGCTTCGAGCAGAGCTTCCGTACGCGCAACACGTCGCAGAGGCCCGAGCGCATCGGCATCGATCTCGTCTCGGGGCCGTTCCGGCGCCTGCGCGGCGAGTGGCGGTTCGTCGCGGCGAACGGCGGCGCGGACATTTCACTGACGCTGACGTTCGAAGTGACGCTATCGCCGTTCGGCGTGGTCTTCGCGAAGGTCTTCGAGGAGCTCGCCGCTGCGCAGATGACGGCCTTCGTCGCGCGCGCGAGGGAGATCTACGGGGGCGGCTCTTGAGCGCGTGAGCGCCACGCTCCCGGGGGCCGACGCCGCGAGCTCGGTCCTCAGGTCGGCGGTTGCAGCGTGAGATCGCGCTCGATGCGCGACACGCGGTCGTCCTCGAAATGGACGACGACCCAGCGCCGCAGGACGTCGTCGGAGCGGCCGCGCGCCAGGTAATAGGCGTAGTCCCAGCGGTCGCGATGAAAGCTGTCGGCGATCATCGGCGTACCGAGAACGAATTGCACTTGGCTTCGCGTCATGCCGACCTCGACTCGCATGACGTCCTCGTCGTCGAGCAGGTTGCCCTGCTGGATATCGATCCGGTAGACGCAGGCCGTGGCGGCCAGCGATGTGAGAGTCAGGACAAGCGTGCGCAGGCTCATCGGGGGGCGATTCGTCTGTTGTGGAGCGGCAACTCGGTCTGGGCCATAATTCGGACCGGCATCATACCCGATTAGTTCTCGAACGAGCGCCACGTGGAAGGGCAAGATCTCCGCAAAGTCGGCCTCAAAGTCACGTCGCCCCGCTTGAAAGTGCTTGCGGTGCTCGAGCAGAGCCGCCAGCGGCACATGTCGGCGGAGGCGATCTATCGCGCGTTGCTCGACGGCGGCGAAGAGCTCGGGCTCGCGACCGTGTACCGCGTCCTGACGCAATTCGAGCGTGCCGGTCTCGTGAGCCGTCACAACTTCGAAGGCGGCCAGCACGTCTTCGAGCTCGCGGACCGCACCCATCACGACCACATGGTCTGCTTGGAGACGGGCAGGGTCGTCGAGTTCTTCGACGACCGCATCGAGGAGCTGCAACGCGAGATCGCGGACAAGCACGGCTACGAGATCGAGGAGCACAGCCTCGTGTTGTACGTCCGGCCGAAGAAGAAGGCCTGACTCGGCGCGCTAGCGGCCCGCCCGGTCGATCATCTCGGCGGCGTGAGCGCGCGTCCTTGCCGTCACTTCGATACCGCCGAGCATGCGCGACAATTCCTCGACGCGCTCGTCGGCGTCGAGCCTCGACACTTCGGTCCGGCTGACCTTGCCGTCCGTAAGCTTGGTGACGCGATAGTGTCCTTCGCCGTGGCTAGCCACTTGCGGCAGGTGGGTCACGCAGAGCACCTGGCGTTTCCCTGAGATCTTGCGCAACTTGCGGCCGACGATGTCGGCGACGCGGCCGCCGATGCCGGCATCGACCTCGTCGAAGACGAAAGCCGTGACGGGCGATGCGCCCGACCGCACGACCTCGATCGCTAGGCTGATGCGCGAGAGCTCCCCGCCGGAAGCCACTTTGCTCAGGGGCGCGAACGGCAAGCCCGGATTCAATCTTATTAGGAACTCCACGCGCTCGAGGCCCGTGGCGTCGGGGCGCTCGGACGGTTTTGGCTCGAGCTCGATGCGCAGCTCGCCGTTCGGCATCCCGAGCTCGCCGAGCTCCGCGGTCACGGCCTTGGCGAGCTTCGCCGCCTGCTGAGTACGCTTCGCGCTCAGCGTCGCCGCGCCCGCGAAGAATCGAGCGCGCGCCTCGGCGACCTTGCTGTCCAGCGCTTCGACGGACTCCGTGCCGCCGTCCACGGCGGCCAGTCGGTCGCGCAGCGCAGTCAGCGCGGCGCCCACGTCTTCCTCCGCAACGCCGTGGCGGCGCGCCAGCGCCCGAATTTTCGCGAGGCGGTCGTCGAGCCACCCCAAGCGTGCGGGATCGGCTTCGATGCGGTCGCGATAGTGCTGCAGTGTCGTCTCGACGTCGCGGAGCTCGATCTCGATGCTGCCGAGCGCCGCGGCCGGCGCGCGCAGCGCGCCATCGACCGCAGTGAGCTTGTCGATCTCGCGCCGCGCCTGCACCACGGCGCTGTAGGCGCTCGGCGCGTCGTTGTCCGCGAGCGCGACCAAGGCCGTGCTCACACCGCTCAAAAGGCGGTCGGTGTTGGCCAGCCGCTCGCGCTCGGCCCGCAAGCTCGCGGGCTCGCCGGGCGCGGCCGCGAGCGTTTCGAGCTCGGTAACCTGGAAGCGCAGCAGCTCGACTTCGGCCTGTTGCTGGACGCTGGCGCCGCGCCGTTGCTCGAGCTGTGCCGCGAGGCTTTGCCACGCACCGAACTGCTCGGCGACCGTCGCCGCGAGCCCCGTGAGGCCGCCGTACGCGTCGAGCAGTGCGCGTTGGCTGCCGGTCTCGAGCAAAGACTGATGCGCGTGTTGGCCGTGGATATCGACGAGCAAGCTGCCGAGGCCTTTGAGGTCCTGCAGATTGACCGGTTGGCCGTTGATGAAGGCTCGCGTTCGACCGTCTTTTCCGAGCACACGTCGCAGCGTGCACGTGGAATCGTCGGCGACGTCGAGCTCGCGCGCGCGCAACCAATCGTGGGCGGCGTGTTTCGCCGGAATGTCGAAGGCCACGCTGATCTCGGCACGGTCCGCACCTTGCCGCACGGCCGTGGCATCGGCGCGGTCGCCGAGCGCCAATCCCAACGCGTCTACGAGGATCGACTTGCCCGCGCCCGTCTCACCCGTCATGACGTTGAAGCCGCCCGCGAACTCGACGGCAATCTCGTCGATGACGGCGTAGCTCTTGACGCGAATCAGGCTCAGCATGACTCGCTAGCCGCGAGTGTTCGGCCGATCGCGGCTCGCGCGTCCCCAGTTGAGCTTGGAGCGCAGCAGCTCGTAGTAGTTGTAGTCGCGCGGGTGGAGCAGCGTCACGGCTTCTCGAGCGAGCGAGATCGTGAGCGTGTCGCCGGCGTTCATGCGTCCTAGCGGCTCGCCGTCGCAAACGACGTGGGCAACACTGCCGCCGTCGTGATCGAGTGTGATGCGAATCGTGCTCGAGCTCGGCAGCACGAGCGGGCGGTCGCTCAGAGTGTGCGGACAGATCGGGACCATGACGAGCGCGTCGACGTTCGGCTGGATGATCGGACCGCTACACGACAGCGCGTAAGCGGTCGAGCCCGTCGGTGTCGCGACGATGAGCCCGTCGCCGCGATGAGTGTTGACATAGGTGCCGTCGACCTCGGTCGTGAAGTCGATGAGGCGGCCCGTGTCGCCTTTCTGCAAGACGACGTCGTTGAGCGCGAACAACGCATCCGCATCCGAGCTCTCGCGCAAGCGAGCGGCCACCATGAGCCTACGCTCGGCGAGATAGTCGCCGCCGAGAATTGCGTCGATCGCGTCGAGCATCTGCTCGGGCAACACGTCGGTCAGGAAGCCGAGGCGGCCGCGATTGATGCCGACGAGCGGCACTTCGCGTGTCGCGACGTGCCGCGCCGCATGCAGCAGCGTGCCGTCGCCGCCGATCGCGACGACGAGGTTCGCGCGCGCCGCGAGCTCGCGTTCGTCGACGTGCGTGGCGCCCGTGAGCTTGCGCGCTGCGTCTGCCGTCGCGGACGCCAGCACCGTTACGCCGCGTTTGCGCAAATGAGCGAGGACCTGCGCCGCCGGTTCCGCGACGCTTCGTTCACCGAGGCGTCCCCACAACGCGACCGTGGCGAATTCACGCGGCATCGTTGGTTTTCTTGACAGTGGCGGGAACCCGTTGCTAGCTTGAAAAAAGCCGGCCTTACGTTATCACAGCCTGGGTGTATGGCGAGCGACAGAACTCGGGAAGGGTTGGACGAACGCGCGCAGATTCTGCTGCGCATTCTCGTCGACAAATACATTCGCGACGGACAGCCCGTGGGCTCTCGCACACTGTCGCGCGAGTCGGGGTTGGATTTGAGTCCGGCCACGATCCGCAACATCGTTGCGGATCTCGAGGAGCTCGGGTTCGTGAGCTCGCCACACACATCTGCGGGCAGGGTGCCGACCAACAAGGGCTATCGTTTCTTCGTCGACACACTCATCAAGCTCACTCCGCCGAAAGGCGAGGAGCTGCTGCGTTTTCGTCAGAGCCTCGACGAAGTCGCGGGCGATCCGCAAGCGCTGGCGTTGTCGGTCTCCAATTTGTTGTCGGCCGTCACGAGCCTCGCGGGCATCGTGACGGTGCCGCGGCGTGCGCAAACCGCGGTGCGACAGATCGAGTTCTTGCCGTTGTCGGGACATCGCGTGCTTGCCATCCTCGTGGTCAACGATCGCGAGGTCCAGAACAAAATCTTGAACGTTCGGCGGGATTTCGGCACCGACGAGCTGCGGCGCGCGAGCAACTATTTGAACGAGCTGTTCGGCGGCCGGAGCCTGTCGCAGGTGCGCGAGCTCTTACTCGCCGAGCTCAAGAACACCCGCGCCACGATGAACGCCCTGATGGTCGAGGCCATCGAGTTGGCGCAGAAGGTGTTTCCCGAGACCGAGCCGGAGCGCGAGTTCATCGTGGCCGGCGAGACCAACCTCATGGGCGTCGATCAGGTCGGCAGCGTCGAGACGCTCAAGAGCTTGTTCGAAGCCTTCGGGCGCCAGCGCGACATCCTGCACCTGCTCGACCAGAGCATGAACGCCGACGGCGTGCAGATTTTCATCGGCCACGAATCCGGTTATCAACTGCTTGATTCCTATAGTATCGTCACGGCTCCCTATGTGACCGAGGACGACACGATGGGAGTGCTGGGCGTGATCGGCCCGACGCGGATGGCCTACGAGCGAGTCATACCGATCGTCGATATCACGGCCAAGCTGCTGGCCCGGGCCTTGAAGTCGAGCGGCTAGCGCCCCATCTGCGAAAGCTCGTTTCCCGGGGCGCGCCCTCGTTCAGGGTGTGCGCAAGGACTGCATGAACGAACAGACGGAACGCGACGAAACCTCGCCAGCGGTGGAGCCGGCCAATCCCGAGCTCGATGCCCTGCGGCGCGAGGCCGACGAGCATCGCGATCGCTATCTACGGGCCGCGGCCGAGCTCGACAATTTTCGTAAGCGCAGCGCTCGCGAGGTCGATGCGGCGCGACGGCTTGGCGCAGAGCGGCTGGCGCAGGCGATCTTGCCCGTGCGCGACAGCCTCGAGGCGGGGCTCGCGGCGGCAGAGAAAGCCGGCGAGACCGCCGTGCTCGACGGCCTACGGGCTACGCTGCGCCTGTTCGAAGAAGCGTTCCACGCGTGCGGCATCCGCGAAATCTCCCCCGCGGGGCAACCCTTCGACCCAAGCAAGCACGAGGCATTGAGCGTGCTGCCGGCCGCCGGCGTCGCCCCGAACACGGTGATCGAGGTCGTGCAGAAGGGCTACGAGCTCCACGAGCGGCTGTTGCGAGCCGCCAAGGTCATCGTCGCACGCGCTGCAGACGGCGCTTGAATTGGCGGGGCGGCGCCCCATCTCGCGGAGTCAACGGTTTTAGTGTTTTCGGAGCAGGCAAATGAGCAAAGTGATCGGCATCGACCTCGGGACCACGAATTCGTGCGTCGCGATCATGGACGGCGGCAAGCCCAAGGTCATCGAAAACAGCGAGGGTGATCGCACGACCCCCTCGATCGTGGCGTTCACGAAGGACGGCGAGGTGCTCGTGGGCCAAACGGCCAAGCGTCAGGCCGTCACTAATCCGACCAACACGCTGTTCGCCGTGAAGCGGCTCATCGGCCGCCGCTTCCAGGACGACGTCGTGCAGAAGGACATCGACATGGTGCCGTACAAGGTCGTCAAGGCCGACAACGGCGACGCTTGGGTCGAGGTCACCGGCAAGAAAATGGCGCCGCCCGAGATCTCGGCTCGCGTGCTCGCGAAGATGAAGCAGACGGCGGAGGACTATCTCGGCGAGAAGGTCACCGAGGCCGTCATCACCGTGCCCGCCTACTTCAACGATTCGCAGCGCCAGGCCACGAAGGACGCCGGCAAGATCGCCGGCCTCGACGTCAAGCGCATCATCAACGAGCCCACGGCGGCCGCGTTGGCCTATGGCCTCGACAAGAAGCGCGGCGATCGCAAGATTGCCGTCTACGACTTGGGCGGTGGCACGTTCGACATCTCGATCATCGAGATCGCGGAGGTCGATGGCGAGCACCAGTTCGAAGTGCTCGCGACCAACGGCGACACGTTCCTCGGCGGTGAGGACTTCGACAAACGCATCATCGATTACCTCGCCAAGGAATTCCAAAAGGAAAGCGGCGTGGACATCCGGCGCGATCCGCTCGCGATGCAGCGCCTCAAGGAAGCGTCCGAAAAGGCCAAGATCGAGCTCTCGTCGCGCCAGCAGACCGAGGTGAACTTGCCGTACATCACCGCGGATGCGAGCGGGCCCAAGCATCTCAACATCAACGTGACGCGCTCGAAGCTCGAGTCATTGGTCGAGGATTTGATCGAGAAGACCATCGCGCCTTGCAAGACGGCGCTCACCGATGCCGGGCTCAAGGTCGCGGAAGTCGACGACGTCATCCTCGTCGGCGGGCAGACGCGCATGCCGAAAGTGCAGGAGACCGTGCAGGCTTTGTTCGGCAAGGAGCCGCGTAGGGACGTCAACCCCGACGAGGCCGTTGCGGTCGGCGCGGCGATCCAGGCGGGCGTGCTTGCCGGCGAGGTCAAGGATGTGCTGCTACTCGACGTCACGCCGCTGTCGCTCGGCATCGAGACGCTGGGCGGCGTCATGACGAAGCTCATCGACAAGAACACGACGATTCCGACGAAAGCGAATCAGACGTTCTCGACGGCCGATGACAATCAGACGGCGGTGACGATCCACGTGCTGCAGGGCGAGCGCGGCCGGGCCGCGGACAACAAGTCGCTCGGGCGGTTCGACTTGTCGGATCTGCCGCCGGCGCCGCGCGGCATGCCCCAGGTCGAGGTCACGTTCGATATCGACGCCAACGGCATCCTCAACGTGTCCGCCAAGGACAAGGCCACGAACAAGGAGCAGAAGATCGTCATCAAGGCGTCCTCGGGCTTGAGCGAGGACGAGATCAAGCGCATGGTCGGCGACGCCGAGGCGCACGCGGCCGATGATGCGAAGTTTCGCGAGCTCGCGGAGACGCGCAACCAGGCGGACGGTCTCGCGCACGCGACCGAGAAGTCCTTGCGCGAGCTCGGCGACAAGGTCTCCGGCGAGGAGCGTGCCAAGATCGAAGCCGCCTTGGCCGACCTCAAGCAGGCCATCAAGGACGACAACAAGTCGGTCATCGAGACGAAGCTCAAGGCGCTCGGCGAAGCGTCGGCCGGAATGGCGCAGCGCCTCTATGCGAACCAACAGCCGGACGCGGCGGCCGGCGAGCAGCAGCCCGCGAGCGGCGGTGAGAACGTCGTCGACGCGGAGTTCGAGGAAGTCAAGGACGATAAGACCAAGGGTGGCTGACGGCCCGTCCCACGGGCGGCCCGATGGCCGATGGCAACTAGGAGAGCACGCCTAGGCGTGCTCTCCTGCTTTCGAGAGCGAGAATGGCGAAGAAGGACTACTACGAGGTGCTCGGCCTCAAGCGCGATGCGCCTGAAGCCGAGATCAAGAAGGCCTATCGCCGTCTCGCCATGAAGCATCACCCCGACCGCAATCCGGGCAACTCGGAGGCCGAGGCTCAGTTCAAGGAAGCCAAAGAAGCCTACGAGATCCTCTCGGACAAGCAGAAACGCGCGGCCTACGACCGCTTCGGCCATGCCGGCGTGCAGGGCAACCAGGGGATGGGCGGCGGTTTCAGTGGCGGCGGCGCCGATGCCTTCGGCGATATTTTCGGCGACGTGTTCGGCGACATCTTCGGCGCGGCTCGCCGGGGCGGGCGGAGTCAAGTCTTTCGCGGCGCCGACCTGCGCTACGACTTGGAGCTCACGCTCGAGCAAGCGGTTGCGGGCGACGCGGTGACGCTCGACATCCCGGCGCACGTGGAATGCTCGCGGTGCACGGGCAAGGGCGCCGAGCCCGGCTCGCAGCCGATCACGTGCAAGACCTGCGGCGGGGCCGGTCAGGTCCGAATGGCGCAGGGCTTTTTCTCGATTCAACAGACCTGCCCGAACTGCGGCGGCACCGGCTCGACCATCGACAAGCCGTGTCGCGACTGCCAGGGCCGCGGCCGCGTGCGCAAGACCAAGACGCTGTCCGTCAAAGTGCCGCCCGGCGTCGATAGCGGCGATCGCATTCGCTTGGCGCGCGAAGGCGAGGCCGGCCGCAACGGCGGACCGGCCGGCGACCTCTACGTCGACATCACGGTCCAAGCGCACCCGATCTTCACGCGCGAGGGGCAGAATCTCAGCTGCGAGGTGCCCGTGAGCTTCGCGACGGCCGCTCTGGGCGGCAGCGTCGATGTGCCGACGCTCGACGGCAACGTCGTGCTCAAGATCCCGGCGGAGACGCAATCGGGTAGCCTATTTCGCCTGCGAGGCAAGGGCGTGCGCTCGGTGCGCGACAGCGGGATCGGCGATCTGTTCTGCCGAGTGCAGGTCGAGACGCCCGTCAATCTCACCGGCGAGCAAAAGGAAAAGCTGCGTTCGTTCGACGCTTCCATCCAGAGCGAGGCGGGCCGGCATAGTCCGCGGGCGAGGTCGTGGTTCGACGGCGTCAAAGAGTTTTTCGAGCGCATGGGGGCATAGCCGCTTGTTCAAAGTAGCCGTTCTCGGTGCCGCGGGCCGCATGGGCCGTGCCGTGCTTCAGTGCATCTTCGAGTCGACGGACCTCAAGGTCGTCGGCGCCGTCACCGAGCCCAAGGATCCGCTGCTCGGTCGCGACGCCGGTGAGCTGGCCGGTGTGGCGGCGGCCGGTGTGGTCTTGACCGACGAGCGCAGCCAGGCGTTGCACGCCGCGCAAGTGGCCATCGATTTCACTCTGCCGGCCGTGACCGAGGCCAACGTGCGCGCGTGCGTCGAGCACGGCACGGCGCTCGTCATCGGCACGACGGGGCTCGAGGAGCGTCACTACCAGTTGCTGGCCAAGGCCGCGCACGAGATCCCGATCGTCTATGCGCGGAACATGAGCGTCGGCGTCACCGTCTTCACGGAGCTCGTCGCAAGGGCCGCCAAGGCGCTCGGTGAAGGCTACGACGTCGAGATCGTCGAGGCGCACCACCGCCACAAGATGGATGCGCCTTCGGGCACTGCGCTCGCGCTCGGCGAGCGGATCGCGGCAGAGCAGGGCAGAAAGCTCGACGCGCTCGCGGTTTACACGCGGCAGGGCCAAATCGGTCCGCGGGTGCCGGGCACGATCGGGTTTGCCGTGACGCGCGGTGGCAACATCGTCGGCGAGCACGCCGTGCGCTTCATCGGCACGGAGGAAGAGGTCGAGTTCTCCCATCGTGCCGCCGACCGCAAGACCTTCGCCCGTGGCGCGTTGCGCGCGGCCCGCTGGGCCGTCGGGCGAGCGCCGGGTCTCTACTCGATGGTGGACGTCCTCGGCATGGCGCGCGACTAGCGCGCCGGCCTTTTTTGCCGGCCATGGATGGCCGACATGCCGAAAATGCAGGAGCATTTTTCGGCTGCGACTGTAGATCGTTCGCGAACGGT
>Ga0302046_10001579_pt1 | contig 21373 bp, 17 predicted proteins | sample RVTome_11_FD_200261 | JGI IMG/M metagenome (GOLD analysis project Ga0302046, IMG submission 200261) | Soil microbial communities from uranium-contaminated site in the Upper Colorado River Basin, Wyoming, United States - RVT147D111 (version 2) ...
GCCGTTCGACAACCCGCTGTCGTACCTGATCGCCGTGGTGCGCGGGGCGGTAGAGCCCGACGGCATGGCCTCCCTGGAATACAACGTCATCGTCGCCGAGATTCTGGATGCCGCCCGTCGCTCGGCGGCGACGGGCCGGACGATCCGGCTCGATTCCTAACAGGGCGGCTTTTGACTTCTCTTTCACGAGGCGCTATATGACCATGAAACGCACCCGTCTTTCCTGCCTCTCGGCGATAGCCCTTCTCCTGATCCTGGGCGGCTGTAGCACATCGCGCGAAGGTGCCCTCAAGTTGTATCAGCGCAACAGTGGCGACATCATTAACCTCTACGTCGGCGAGACGGTAACCGTCTTACTCGATGGAGATCCCGGGACGGATATCCACTGGATCAAGGTGCCCGGCGATCCTGAGATTCTCACGCAGCTTGGGAGTACGGAGTTTGAGCCCGACCTGGAGAGCCACGACGCTGCAAGAAAGCTCACCACGCGCTTTCAGGCTGTTGCGCCGGGCCGGACGCGGCTGCATCTCAACTACAGCCATCCGACCGATGCCCGCCGCACCAGTGGCCGCATCGCCCGCGACCAGGCGTTCGAAGTGTGGGTCGTGGTCAAACAACGCGAAGAATAAGTCGCCGACAGCGGGAGGAACGGGTGGAATATCAACACTACGATGAGACGGCGCAACGCGTCTCCGAACTCGTCGACGCCGGCGAGTGTCCCACGGCCGTCACGCTGCTGCAATCCCTGCGGAACAGCGACATCGCCGACCTGGACAAGTCGAAGATGTGCGTCAACAGGGCGATCGTGTGCGACCGGATGGGGCAGGCGAAGGACGCCCTGGCCTGGTACGACGAAGGCCTCGTCTTCGGCATCGCTATCATTTGAGGCAAAACCTTCAGGGAGTGTGAACGTACCGGGGCTCGAGGGTTGAGCTACGATGTCTGTTCAGAAGTATCACCATACAGAGAGAACCTATGCGAATCTCGTTGTTTTTCCGGTTGGCCGTCTTCCTTCTTCTCGTGCCGGTTTCCGTGCAAGCGCAGGGCACCGCGGCCGAGGAAGAAGCGGCACAAGAGGCAGCCGCCCGGTGGATGGCGCGGGTCGATAGTGCCGACTATGCCGGGAGCTGGGCGGCGGCGGCCCCTCTTTTCCAGCAAAGCGTGACGAAAGAACAATGGGCGCAGGCCGCAGGACAGGCCCGCGGCCCGCTCGGCGAACTGAAGTCGCGTTCGCTGGCGCAATCGCAGTACACCACCTCCCTGCCTAACGCCCCGGAGGGGGTTTACGTGGTGCTCACGTATACCAGCGACTACGCGCAGCTGCCGAAAGCCGTGGAGACGGTCATCATGCGGCAGGAAGGAGATAGCTGGAAGCCCGTAGGCTACTTTGTAAGGCCGCCGCAGTAGCAGGACCACGAGATGCACCGGCGAGGCGGAACAATGGATCCGGGATGCGGCAGGCCGGACCCGCTAAAAAAACAAGCGTAGAGTCGCGTTTAGCCCTGCGTAAACCATGTCGGGAGAAGCAGATAAGAAGCTTTACAGCGAGGACGAAATCGCTGCCCTGCTCAAGCGCGCAACGGAGCTTCAGACGACCGATTCCGTAGCGCCCGTGGCGGGTCTCACACTGGCTGAAATCAAAAAGATCGCCGCCGAGGCGGGGATCGATCCCCGGTATGTGCAGGCTGCCTCCCTGGATCTGCAAGGCGCGAAGCCGGCGGGACGCAGGAAGCACCTGCTCGGGGGGCCGACGCAGCTCGAAGCCGAGCGCGTCGTCCGGGGTACGGTGACGGAGGAGCAGTGGGAGGCGATGATGCAGGAATGCCGGCGTGCCTTCGGGCAGAGCGGGCGAACGGAACGGCGAGAGAATACCCGAGAGTGGGTGAGTACAGGCCAGGAATTGGAAGAAATGCGGCTGACGGTCAGCACCCGGGGCGACCGAACGATGCTGCAACTGGCGCGGCAGTTTGACGGAGCCGCTGGCCTGTACTACTTCGTCGGGTTGTTAATGAGCTTTATGGCCGTTCTTGTGATGGTCAAAAAACTGGAGTGGACGCCCCTCATCGAGTGGGGCATGGCCCTCGGCGGCCTGGGCGGCATTGCCCTGATGCTGCGGACCCTTTTTGGCCGCTTCGTCGGGGGGCAGCAGCAGAAGCATAAGCAATTGCTCGACCGGCTCGAAGCCATCGTCGAAGCCGGAGAGACCCCATCGGCGGAAGAAGGGACCTATCTGGCCGAGGGTGCAGGGGTCGAGACGTCCGCGACGCGCCTGACGGTGCCCGACGAGGCGGACTATGGACAACAGGGGGAAGCTGCGAGGCGCAAAGGGATGAACCGCGAGGGTGTCTAACACCGTTCCCACGGGTGCGACTGGGCGCCGATGCTGCGTGAAAAAGGAAAGGAAAGTCTCGTTATCGCAATGGAGAAAACCATGGACAAAGCATCGCTCATTGCGCGGCTCAACGAAGACCTCGCCGGAGAGCTGGGCGCGATCATTCAATACATCACCTACGCCGCGAAAGCGACGGGGCCGTATCGGCCGCAGTTGGCGCAGTTCTTCCTCGCCGAAGTGGCCGACGAGCAACGCCACGCGCAATTTCTGGCCAACAAGATCGTCGCCCTGGGCGGCGAGCCGGCGACGACGCCCCGCCCCGTTCCTGCCGCGAAGACGAACCGCGATATGCTCGAAGCGGTCCTGGCCGCCGAGCAAAAGGCCACGGCGGATTATGCCCAACGGGCCCGGGATGCCGAAGCCTTCGGAGACAGGGGCCTGGTGGTCCAGCTGGACGACATGGTGCGCGATGAGAGTGGCCACGCCGAGGAAACCGAACGCATCTTGCGCGGCTGGCCGCTGTAGGATCGTGGTGCTGTGCATGGACGTCAGGCCCTTCCACATAGCGATCCCGCAGGCGGTGCTGGACGATCTGCACAGGCGCCTGTTGCACGTGCGCTGGCCCGATGCGATCGAGGGAGCAGCGTGGGCGTACGGAGCGGATCTGGCCTACATGAAGGACGTCGTGACGTACTGGCGAACCCGGTACGATTGGCGTGCTCAGGAGCAGGTGCTCAACGCCTTCGCCCAGTATCGCGCCGAGATCGACGGGCTGGGTATTCATTTCGTCCACGAACGCGGGAAAGGACCGAACCCCGTTCCGCTGCTCCTCACCCACGGCTGGCCCGGCTCTTTTGCCGAGATGCTCAAGATCCTGCCTAGGCTGACCGATCCGGTGCGCTACGGCGGTGATGCGGCGGACTCGTTTGATGTGGTCGTCCCGTCCATGCCGGGTTTCGGTTTTTCAGACCGGCCGACCCGGGAGGGGATGAACGTCTTTCGCATGGCCGAGGTCTGGACGACGCTGATGCAGGGGCTCGGCTACACGCGGTTTGCCGCACAGGGCGGCGACTTCGGGGCCGGCGTCAGTACGATCCTGGGCCTCCATCATTCGGAACACCTCATCGGAATTCATCTGAACTACATCCCGGGGTCGTACAGGCCGTATCTCGGACCCGAGGCAGAGCCGCTCACCGACGAGGAAACCCGGTTCCAGCGAGACGAAGAAGCCTGGTATGCGGCGGAAGGGGGCTATGCGCATCAGCAAAGCACGAAGCCCCAGACGCTCGCCTTCGGGCTGAACGACTCTCCGGTAGGGCTCGCAGCCTGGCTCATCGAGAAGTTTCAGGGGTGGAGCGATTGCGGCGGCGAGGTAGCCCGGCGTTTCACGATGGACGAGTTGCTGACGCACGTGATGGTCTACTGGGTCACGGAGACGATCCATTCGTCCTGCCGGTTGTATTATGAAGGCCGGAAAGCCCCCTTGCATTTCCGACAAGGACAGTTCGTCAACGTGCCGTGCGGGGTGGCTTTCTTTCTCCGAGAAGCGCCGTTCCCTCCGCGACGCTGGATCGAGCGGGGTTACAACGTCGTGCACTGGACCGACATGCCCGGCGGAGGGCACTTCGCCGCCCTGGAGGAGCCGGCGTTGTTGGCCCAAGACATCCGGGATTTTTTGCGAAGGCGCTAACGATCGGATCGCCGGCTGGTTATCGCATTATAGGCCCGCTCGATGTGCGGGTCGGAGAAGTAGGCGCGGAAGAAGTAGCGGAGCACGGGGTCGTTCTGCACGAACTGATCCAGCCTCTGGCGTAGATCCACCTGCTGCCGGATGCCGTCCAGGTCGAGGCCGCGATCGAGGCCGCGCCGGATCTGGGCCTGCACGTCACGGAGCAGCGCGCGGACCTGGTCGAGGTAGGCTTTTCCTTCCTGTACGTCGCCGTGGCCGGGGATGAGGAGGTCGAAGTCCAGCGCGGCCAGCGCGTCGAGGGTTTGGATCCAGGCCAGGGGATGCCGGGAGAATCCGTAGGGAATGGGATGGACCACCATGTCTCCGGTGATGACGATCCGGTCGTTCGGCAGATAGACTACGGCGTCGCCGGGCGTATCGCCGGGGCCGAGGTAGCGGATATCGATAGCCCGGTTGGCGCGGTGGAGGACCAATCGGCTTTCGAACGTCATCGTCGGCGGGGTGAGGTGGAGGGTCCGGTAGGCCTGTTGACGCAGGTCGAGATCGTGTTCGTAATACTGCCGGAGGAGTGCGATGACGACCTCATGGCCGGGTGCGCCCTCGCGCTGAAGCCGGGCGATCTCGTCCGCGCCGCTCTGCTTCCGAGAGGCCGTGCTGGCGGCGATCTGCCGGACGTAGTCGATCCCGTTCCCGGTCATGTAGTCCCGCGTCTCCGGCCGGGCGATGATTTCGATGCCGGAAAAAGCCTGGACGTAGGCCTCATTGCCCAGGGTGTGGTCTCCATGCCCGTGCGTGTTGATGAGGAAGCGCACCGGGTGGGGCGTTTGCTCGCGGATGTAGGCGATCACCTGGCGCGCGGCGGCGGGCGCGCCGCTGCCGTCGACGACCACCACGTCGGCCTCGTTGATAATGATCGTCACGTTGCCTTCGACGATAAACCGCAACGGCTCCGGGCGATAGGCGAGGTGGATGCTGTCCGTCAACCGGCGGAAGCGGAGCGCCCACGGGTCGTCGCTGGATTGGGCCTGCAGGGCCGGGGCAAGGCCAAGGAAAAGCGCGAGGGCGGCCAGGAGGCCGGCCGGCGCCGTCAGGATTCGGCTCATTGTCTCGCCAGCGTAATGCCTGCCTGGTCTTCGATCTGGGCCAGGATGCCCCAGCCGCCGAAGTCTTCGGAGACGGCCATCCATACCTCGTTCGTCCCGCGCTTCAGCGGCAGATACACGGCGTCGAAGAGGCCGATGGTGCCCAGGTAGCGATAGTCGCGCGTCGCGTAGGCCGTCGTACCGCTGTAGACGAGCCGGTCGTTGACGTAGACCTTCACCCGGTCGCTGTAGCCGAAGCGTAGCTTTTTAACCTGGTCGCGTTCGGCCTGGATCGTGAGGCGGGCGAAGACGGTGTTGTTGCCGTTGCCCGGGTCGGTGATTTGTGCCAGGTTGGTGATGCCGGCCGGCTCGGCCGGCAGCGACTGCCACGTCAGGCCGCGCTTGTCGGCGTCGGTGAGGCGGGTCTTGCCGTCGAGGGCGGCTTCGGGGAAGGGGCTCGAGACGGACCATGCCGTTACCGTCCCGGCGGGGGCCGGCTCGGGCGGTATCGGTGTCCCCTTTAGCGCAGGCCGTGCTTCTTCTCGATAGCTGAAGTTGGCGAAAAACACCGGCGCGAGGTTGGCGGCGTAGATGCCCACACTGCCGGGGGCGGCATCCCGTTTCAGGTCGAAGGCCAGGATGGGCTCGTCGGAGTCCAGGTAGACCTCACCCCGGTTGCCGGAAACGACGAGCTTGACGTGCATCCAGGTGTTGAACCGATATCGCACCGGGGCGCTGTACGCCGGGCCGTGGTAGAGTTGCCACCCCGAGAGGCCGTGGTAGGTGGGGGCGTACTGGTTGGCGTCGGGCATGCCGGAGAGGTGCGGGCGGAAGTAAAACTCTTCGGCATTCGCGTCGTCTTGCCTGCGCCACTGGACGCCCGTAAAGGTGCGCGATTCGGCGAAGGCGATGTCGAACTCGATGACGCCATTGGTGAAGGAGGCATCCTGGAGCACGGCCATGCCGCCCTGGAGCAAAAGCGCCGGCTGCCCCATGTAGTTCATCGGGTGAGCCGTTTGCCCGCTGATGTCCCAGCGAGCCGAGTCGAAGGGGATCGGCTGGGCGGTGGCGTCGGCGAGCACGAGGGTCAGCAAGAGCATCGTGCAGGTGGAGAAGCGTTTCATGGTCATACGGGCGTAGGTCATCGGGAGGCAGAGGCTGTATAAGCTGCTTCGATGAGCCTACGGGCGCGGTATCCGTAACGGCGCGCCGATGTTGTGAGCCGCGACATACTGTAATGAACCGGCCTCAGCACCGGGTGACGGGATGACGGGAGAGAATGCACAAGAAGTATAAAGGACGGGTATGAGGAACTACTTACAGCGCCTGCCCGAGGCGTTCCTGAAGGCGAGCCCGGTACGTGCGGCTCAGCTTGAGCTTGGTGCCGTCGTGCAGCACGACCACGTATTCGCCGTGGAAATACGGCTGGAGTTCGCGGATGCGGTCGAGGTTGACGATGGTCGAGCGGTGGATACGCACGAAGCGGACGGGGTCGAGGCGGTTTTCGAGACCGCCGAGGGTTTCCCGGTGGAGATACGTCTTGCCGCCGGCATGCAGGTTTACATACACCCCGGCGGCATCGATCCAGTCGATCTCTTCGACCTTGAGAAACAGCACCCGCCCGCCGGTTTTGAGGACGAGGCGGTCGAGGCGCGTCGGCGCGTCGGTGGAAGCGGCGAGGTCGGGGCGGTGGTGGGCCAGCAAGGCCAGGAGCTTCCGGTTCAGGGCATCGCGCTGCCGGGTAGCGAGGTGGGTGCGGGCGCGGTCGAGGGCCTGTTCGAAGCGCTCGTCGCTGTAGGGTTTGAGGAGGTAGTCGAGCGCGTGTACGTCGAAGGCCTTGAGGGCGTAGTGGTCGTAGGCCGTGATGAAGACGGTGACCGGGGTGGCCTCGAGGCCCAGCGCGGCAAGCACGCCGAAGCCGTCGAGTTCGGGCATCTGGACGTCGAGAAAGAGGAGGTCGGGCGCCAGAGTGCGTATCTGTTCGACGGCCGCAGGGCCGCCCGTGCATTCGGCGACGACCTCGACGTCCGGCACCGGGTCGAGAAGTTCGCGGATGCGGCGCCGGGCGGGCGACTCGTCGTCCACGATCACGGTACGGATTTTATCCATCGGACGCGCCATCGGCTACGTGAAACGGGAGCGCAATGTCGACGAGCGTACCGCCGCCGGGTGCGTTTTCGAGGGCAAAGTGGTGGCGTCCGTCGTAGAGGTGGATGAGGCGTTCGCGGGTGTTGGCCAGGCCCACGCCGTCCGTAGCCCCGTTCGTCCACCCTTCAGGGAGCCCGAGGCCGTCGTCGATGATCTGGAGGCGGAGCCGGTCTTCGTCGCGGTAGGCGCGCAGGGTGATGTGCCCGGCGGCGGCGCGGGGCGTGATGCCGTGCCGGACGGCGTTCTCGACGAGCGGTTGGAGCAACAGGCTCGGCACGCGTGCCTCCAGCGTCTCCGGCGCGACGTCCAGGCAGACGCGGAGCCGGTCTTCGAAGCGGATGCGCTCGATGGCGAGGTAATGGTCCAGGAAGGCGAGTTCTTCGGCGAGCGTGACTTCCTGGGTGTGGGCGTGGTCGAGCGAAAGGCGGAGAAGGTCGCCGAGGTGCGCCGTCATGCGCCGTGCCGTCTTCGGATCCTTCTCCATGAAGGCCGAGATCGCATTGAGCGTGTTGAACAGAAAGTGCGGGTGAAGCTGTGCCTTGAGCGCCTGAAGCCGGGCTTCGGAAAGCCGCTGTTCGAGCCGCGACGCCTGTACTTCACGTTCCCGCGAAGCCCGGTAGTAGTCGAAGGCGACGTACACGCCGGGGATGAGGGCGTAAAAAAGGATGTTCCACTGAAAGCGGTTGGCGACGAGCGCGAGCGTGAGGTCGGGCATCCGGCCATAGAGCAGCCGGTCGGCGAGCATGGACAACGCGATGTAGATCCCGGTGAAAACCACACCGAGCACGAGGTGGGTGAGGAGCCGCCGTCGCAACGTTGCCTGAGAGAGCCCGAGCCGACGGTCGGCCCCGATGATGAAAGGGGACAGAAGACCCCACAGGTACCACTGCGGCATCGTATCTCGAAAGGCGTCAAACCATCCGTAGCCTGCCTGAAAGGGGGAGCGGGCGAGGTACGTCTGCATCGAGAAAAACAGCGCGACGGTCGTCCAGAAGAGGAAGCCGAGGCTCCAACGTACCCAGCGGTGAGGCAGCAGCGTACCTTGCGTCTCGCGCATAGCGGTCTCCGTGTTCCTCGTGCCGGCGGCGTCCAGGCGCTTCTACAGCGGAGAGGTAACATGAAGAAAGGATTGTCGGAGCTGCACTTGAGCCTCCTACCGGAGGACTACTGAACGGCCTCAGAAATCCGTGTTCGGCTCTTTCAGGTCGAGTTCCTGGATCCAGATGTTCCGGTAGCGCACATCGTATCCTTCGGCTTGCAGCTTAAGCCCGCCCGGCGTGTCGGTGATGCCCCGGCCCTGGTCGTTGCCGCCGTCCATGCCGGAAAAAGGCCCGCCCCACACCTGATTGATGGGCTGGTTGGTGTGTACTTTGACGCCGTTGAAGTAGATCGTCACCAGGGCCTTGTCCGTGCGCGCTCCGTTCTCGAAGCGCGCGGCGCGGAAGACGATGTCGTAGGCGTTCCAGCGGCCCACGCCGTTGTAGGGGTGGTAGGGCGCGGCAGCCTCGTTGATGACGGCCGCCATGCCGTGCGCCGTCGAGTCGCCGTCGAGCACCTGAATCTCGTAGCGGTTTTGCAGGTAGACGCCGCTGTTGCCCCCGGGCTGGGTAATCAAAAACTCGACGTGGAGCCGGAAGTCGCGAAACGTTTGTTTCGTCACGATGTCGGCTGCGCCGTAGAGGCCGTTGGCGGCGGCCGGGTCCGACGTGCTGACGGCCGTGCCGTCATCCACCGGATCATCGACGATTTCCCATTTGATCGGGAGCGACGAGGCAAAGCGAGGCCCTTCCCAGTAGGTCCACTTCGCGTCGAGCATCTCGCGCGACCCGTCAAAGAGGACTTCGGCGTCGGCAGACGCCTGGGTGCCGACGCCGACCTGCGCCATGCCGTTGATCACGGGGCTCAATCCAAAGACGAGCATCGAAAGCCAGGGGACGGGGTTGTTCAAGCGGTTCATGTGGGCCGGGTGCTTGTAGGGTGGGGTAGGACCGTTGGCGTCGAGGAGAAGAAGCTTCCTGTAAGGATACAGAGAATCGCGATAGTATGTAAAGATTTTTTCTCCGCCGGCTTGAGGCGGCGCGGTGCAAAGAACAAAGGCGAACACCTTGATCTCTAGGACGTACGGTCGATATCTTGCACCGTGCAGCCACCGTCGTGTATCGGTCTCGTAATATTTCGAGCGACATGGTTCTTGCGGTGTCACCCTGAACCGTTTGACGGTGTTTGGTCATGGCTCATGACCCACCCCTTGTTGCCCCAGGCTCTATGACCAAGCAGTGCTTCCTACGATCAACCGTGCTGTGCGGGCTGCTGGCGATGCTGGGAGGTGTCTACGGGCCCGGGGTTGTGCAGGCGCAGGCCCCCGAGGCGGCGAGGTCGGAGGCCGGGCGGTTGCCGCTTCAGTACATGGACCCGGAGGAATACGGGGCGTTCAAGGAGAACTGGGCCCTTGCACAGGACGACCGAGGCTTGCTCTACGTAGCCAACTCTTCCGGCGTTCTGATCTACAACGGCGCCGCGTGGCATCTCGTCGAGATGCCGAACCGGCTGATCGCGCGATCCATCACACAGGGTCCTGACGGGCGTATCTACGTCGGCGGGCAGGCTGATTGGGGGTATCTGGCCTCGGACGCACGCGGTCGCGTCCACGTCGTGTCGATGCTCGACGCCATCCCCGAAGCCCGGCGCGACTTTCTGGACGTGTGGGATGCGACAGCCACCTCGGACGCGGTCTATTTTCTGACACGGAATTATCTGTTTCGCTGGGCGGCGGATACGGTGCATACCTGGGTAGCCGGGCCCGATGAGCCCTTTCACAGCATGAACGTGGTGGGGGACAGGCTGTATGTGCACCGGTGGGGGCAGGGGTTGGATTATGTGGACGGCGATACCTTGCGTGCCCTGGAGACGTCGTTGGAGGATCGCCTGGTCAACGAAATCCTGGCCGGGGAAGCCGGGTACTTGCTGTTGGTGACGGGCGCCGCGGGGTTGTGGCGTTGCCGCATCGAAACGCCGCGGGCCACCTGCCTGCCTTTTCCTACCGAGGCCGACGAGATCTTGCGGGAGAGCCCCTTCTATACCGGGGCGAAGCTCCCGGACGGGACGCTGGCCCTTGGGTTTGACGGCAACGGCCTGCTGCTCCTGGCTCCCGATGGACGCCTGATACGCCACCTCCGCGAAGAGGACGGCCTGTCCAACCTGGAGGTGATGAATACCTTCGTGGATCGGCAGGGGGCGCTCTGGCTGGCGCTCTACGATGGGCTGGCTCGCCTGGAGACCGCCTCCCCGTGGTCTGTGTATGGCCGTACGGAGGGCTTGCCGGGTACCGTCAGCGACCTGATACGGCATCAGGGTCGGACCTATGCAGCTACCCTGTTCGGGGTGTACGCCCTGGATGCATCCGGCATCCGGTCGGTCTTTAGAAAACTGCCGGGCGGGGGCGCGTCTATGGCCTGCTGGGACTTCGCGGTGCTGGACGGCTCGCTGTACGCCGCGTGTAACAACGAAATCCTTCGCATCGAAAGCGACCGTGCCGCGACGGTTTGGACCGACAGCGAGTACGTCGATGCGGCTTTTCTGACCATCGTGGGGGCTCGGACGAAGCCGAAGAAGGTGTATGTAGGGACGCGGGAAGGGTTGGCCGTGCTGCGGATGGCCGCGGATCAGTTCGTGCTGGAACACGTCGAGCCCATCGGCCGGGTAGTCAACAACATCGTCGAGGTACCCCGGCGCGACGGCGAACGCCATACCACCCTGTGGCTTTTCACCGAACTCGATGGTGCCTATCGGGCCGAGGTCCCGGACGACGGTTCGGCCTGGACGGTGGCGCGCGTCGGGGCAGACCAGGGTGTCCCGGCGGGAAGAGGGTGGCTCCAGTGGTTTGATGGAGCCCTTCGGTTGTTGACGAACCAGGGATTACGCCGGCTGACAACGGACCCGGAGGGCGTGCCCCGCTTCGTCCTGGACGACACCTACGGGTCTTACCTGGCCGATACGACGGTGCATGTATGGGCCATGGAACGCGATGCCCGGAACAACGTGTGGATTGCCACCGAGGATGAACTCCTCGTCTTGCAGCCGCAACCGGGCGAGTCGTACCCGGCCCAGGCCGGGGCCCTGCAGCGCACCAACACCTTTCCCGAAGTAGTCTTTCTGTACCCTGACGCAGGGGGGATCCTGTGGGGCGGCTACCGGCGTGGTATCGTCCGCTACGACGCGTCGACGGCCCAGGTCCTCGACGAGCCGCCCGTCCGCGCCTTGATTCAACGCGTCACCACCCTGCCGGGCGATTCGTTGCTTTTCGAGGGCTATGGGGACGTTGACGCGCGGCCTACCCTCGCGTATGCCGAGAACGGCGTACATGTTGCCTATGCAGCGCCGTTTTTTGCGCGGCCCGAAGCGACCGTCTATCGCGTCCGGCTCGACGGCTTCGAGGATGCCTGGTCGAAGTGGATCACGGAGCCGGAGAAAGATTTCACCAACCTGCCTGAAGGAGCCTATATCTTTCGCGTACAGGCACAGAGTGGGGCGGGCCAGTTGAGCGAGGAGGCTACCTTTTCCTTTGTCATCGTACCGCCGTGGCACCGGACCCGGTGGGCCTACCTGCTGTGGATGGTGCTGACGGCTCTGGGCATCGGCATCCTGGTTGTCGGGTACAACCGGTACCATACCTGGCGGCTTCAGGCACGTACCGGCGAACTCGAAGTGCTGGTCGCCCGGCGCACCGAGGAGATCCGGCACGCAAACGTCGCGCTCTCGCAGACCAACGAGGATTTGATGCGTGCGAACAACGCGCTCGAACTGCGTACCGCCGAGTTGCAACAGGCCCTCGAAGAAAACGAAGAGATCCTCGGCATCACGGCGCACGACCTCAAAAACCCCCTCATCGGCATCACGGGCCTGGCCGGGCTGATTATGGAAGAGGCGGCCGGCGGCCCCGAGGCGGCACAGCAAAGCATCGACAAGTTTGCGCCCATGCTCAAAGACGCCGCCGAGCGCATGATGTTCATCATCAAGGAGATGCTCGACAAGCATCGCCAGGGGGAACACGTCTCTCTCCAGATCGAGCGTGACGACCTGAACGACCTGGTCGCTGCCGTACTGCGCTGGAATGCACGGCAGGCCGAGGCGAAAAACATCACCCTGCATTTTTCACCCCAGGGCACGGTGCCCGTAGAGGTGGACATTTCCGCCATACAGCGGGTGATCGATAACCTGGTTTCAAACGCGGTCAAGTACAGCCCCGGGGGCACGTCCGTCTACGTCGACCTTCATCCAGGGAAAGAGACCATTCGGCTGGCCGTCCGCGACGAAGGGCCGGGGTTGACCGAAGCGGATAAGGCGAAGGTGTTCGGCAAGCTGGCCCGTCTGAGTGCCAAGCCGACGGGCGGGGAGCAGGCGACCGGGCTGGGGCTCTACATCGTCAAGCTGTTGGTAGAGGCCCATGGGGGGCACCTGGGCGTGGAGAGTACGCAGGGTGAGGGCGCGACCTTCTGGTTCGAGATTCCCAGAACGCCGCCCCAGCAGACGGGAAGGCAACGGCCGGTAGCGCTGCCGAAGACCTCGTTGCTACCCTGACGACGATGCGGCCCGCACGATCCGGCGGCGTCACCGCCGTGGAGAAGAGCAGGCCGCCGACGATGGCGCGGGCCATCGGGTAGTAGTGCGGGCCGTCGCCGCCGATCTGAAGTCCGCAAGGCAGAAACCTCAAGGTTCCTTCGGCGTCGGAGTGCGGTATCCGCAACCAGGAGGCATATCTATGCGCAATGAATTCACGGCCATCGTCGAACAGGCAGAAGACTGGTTTATCGCGTACTCGCCCGAAGTGCCCGGCGCTAACGGCCAGGGACGTACGAAAGACGAAGCGTTGAAAAGCCTGAAGGAAGCCCTTGCACTCATTCTGGAAGATCGCCGTGAAGACGGACTGCGCGGCGTGCCGGCAGACGCTATCCGGGAGATCGTGACGATTGGATGAAGCGTAATGCCCTCCTGAGACCTCTCCGAAAACATGGGTGCTCGCTCAAGCGAGAGGGCAGCGCTCACTCGCTCTGGTACAATCCGCAGAGCGGTCAGATGGAAGCGGTGCCGCGCTACACGGAGATCCCGGATGTACTGGCACGGAAGATTTGCCGAGGTTTGTCGGTGCCCGAGGTTGGGCGCTGAGTAGAAGGCTTGTTGACCCTGACGTCACCCTCTGGCCGCCCGCACGATCCGTCGGCTCCAGCCGCGCAGGTCGTCGAGCATGACGTAGATCGAGGGCAGGATGATCAGCGTCACCGCCGTGGAGAAGAGCAGGCCGCCGACGATGGCGCGGGCCATCGGGTAGTAGTGCGGGCCGTCGCCGCCGATCTGGGTGTTGCCGACGGCGAGCGGGATCAACCCCAGCACGGTCGTGGCGGCGGTCATGATGATCGGGCGGAGGCGCTCCCGGCCCGCCTGCACGATGGCTTCGTGGCGCGGCAGGCCCTCGCTGCGCAGGTGGTTGATGTGGTCGATCAGCACGATGCCGTTGTTGACCACCACACCCGTCAGGATCAACGCGCCGATCCAGGCCATGATGCTGAGCGTCGTCTGCGTGATCAGGAAGAACCAGAACACACCGACGATGGCGAACACGATGGACGTCCAGATCGCCAGCGGATGCATCAACGACTCGAACAGGGCGGCCATCACGAGGTAGATCAGCGCCAGTGCCAGGAGGAAGTTGATCAGCATGATGTTCTGGGACGTTTCCGCCTGCTGGAAGCGTTGCCCGAAGCCCCACGTATAACCCTTCGGCAACTCGTACTGCGAGAGCACCTGCCGGATTCTCTCCTGGGCCTCGTCGGTCGTGAGGCCGTCGAGCTGGGCGGTGACGCCCAGCATCGTAATGCGGTCTTCGCGGTGGATCGAACGCGGCCCGCGCCGTACGCGGAAGTCGGCCATCGAGGCCAGGTTGATCTGTTCGTTGCCGTTGCGCAGCATCGACAGGTTGCGCAGGTGGTCGAGCGTCTGGCGGTCGGTGTCCTGAAACGTCAGGCGCACCTGGATCTCGCCGTCGTCCGTCCGAAAGCGCCGCAGGTTCTGCCCGCGCATGGCCGCCGAGACCGTCTGCGCCACCTGTTGCGTCGAGAAGCCGTACTGCTTCGCCCGGTCGCGGTCCACCACGACGTGGATCTCCCGGTCGCCCTGGGTGGCTTCGCTCTGGACGTTCTTGAACCCTTCGATGCGGGAGAGCAGCACTTCGACCTGCTCGGCATATTCGGCCAGCAACTGGCTGGACTCGCCGCTCAGCGTCACCCGCACGGATTCGAGCCCGCCCGGCCGGTCCCATGTGAAGGCCGGGTCCCCGACGGCCATCTTGGGCATCTCTTTCAGGATCATCTCCTCCAGCACCTCGACGTCGGTGTCGCCGTCTTCGGTGAGCAGGATCGTCGAGGAGGCGAAGTTCGGGCTGTAGTAGGAGTAGATCGACGCGATCTCGAAGCGTTCCTGGTTGGCAAAGAGGAAGCCCTCAACCTCGTCTACCGCCGCCTCGACGCGTTCGAGCGTATAGGTGTCGTTGATGCGGAAATAGAGCCGGAGTTCGCGTTCGTCACGTTCGTCGGGGAAGAAGTCTTGATCAACGAGCGAGGCCGGGATCGCTACGCTGAACAGCGTGCCCACGACCAGGAAGAATGAGACGAAACGGTGGTGGAGCAGCCAGTCGAGCATACGCCCGTAGCGGTCGATGCCCCGGTCGATGAAGGTGGACGTGGCCGTCGGACCGGGCGGCTTGAGGCGGATGGCGAACAGCGGCACGATGGTCAAGGAGATCAGCAGCGACACGCCCAGCGCTACGCAGATTGCCACCGAGACGTGCTTCAGGAACAGCGTCACCTGGTCGGCCTGGCTGAGGATCATCGGCAGGAAGACGATGGCCGTCGTCAGCGTGCCCGCCGTCACGGCCAGCCCGACTTCTTGAACGCCCTTGAGGGTGGCGTGGTAGAGGGCTTTTTTTGTGGTGTCTGTATGGGAGTGTGGGGGTGTGGGGGTATGGGGGGAATTTGTGTTGTCGGGTTCCTCTTTCAGCTCTGGTAAGCTCGGCCTTTCATCATCCTTCCCGCCCATACTCCCATACTCCCATACCCCCATACCCTCCTCCAACACGAGATGCTGATGCCGATGGATGCTCTCGGTCACGACCACGGCGTTGTCCACCAGCATCCCGACGGCCAGCATCAGGCCCATCATGCTGAGGATGTTGAGCGACATCCCGAGGAAGTACATCACCCCCACGGTCACGATGATGGAGATGGGCACCGAGAGGGTGACGATGAGCGTGGTGCTGACGCGGCGCAGGAAAAAGAACAGGACGAGGACGGCGAAGAGGCCGCCCAGCAGCCCGGCTTGCAGCAGGTCGCGCAGCGACGACGTGATGCCCTCGGCGCTGTTGTCCATCGGCAACACGCTGATCCCTTTCATCTCCGGGTCGCGCCCGATCTCGTCCAGTTCGTCGAAGATACGGCGTACCACGGCGACGGTGTTGGCGCCGCCTTCTTTGGTGATGTCGAGGCCGATGGCGTAGGAGCCGTCGAGGTGGCGGCCGAATTCGATCTCCGGGTCGTCGTGGACGATGTGAGCGACGTCGCGCAGGCGTACCCCGTCGGCTACGATCAGGTTTTCGATTTGCTCGACCTCGGTCAACTCGCCGGCCGGGCGGATGACGTAGCGGCGGGCGGCGTCGGTGATGCGGCCGGCCGTCACGGAGAAGTTGGCCCGTTGGAGGGTTTGCACGAGCCGGCCCAGGTCGATGCGGTGCGCCGCGATCCGGTCGGCGATGAGTTCGATGCGCACCTCGCGGGGATAGACGCCGTGCAGTTCTACCTGCGAGACGCCGTCGATGCGTTCGAGGGGGCGCTTGAGCTTGCGATCCAGCAGTTCGTAGGCCCCGGAGAGGTCGCGTTTCGACGAGATCCGCATCTCCAGGATGGGCTCGTCGGACGTAGACCGCTGCCACACAAAGATGCGTTCGACGTCGCCGGGCAAAAGCTCCCGGATGCTGTCGATCTTTTCGCGGACCTCGATGGCTTTGATGTCGGTGTCCGTGTTCCAGTCAAAGATCAACCCCACTTCGCCTGAGCTTTCCCGGGAGTCGGACCGCATCTGCTTGATGCCGCTGACGGTGGCCAGCACCTCCTCAACCGGCCGCGTGATCTGCCGTTCTACCTCTTCCGGCGTCGAGCCCGAGTAGGGGATCTGCACGAAGATGAAGGGCAGGTCCAACTCGGGAAACAGCTCCATCGGTATCAGCCGCGCCGAGATCCCGCCGATCATGACCAGCGAGACGAACACCATCAACGTGGTGACGGGGCGGCGAATGGCGGCCTGGGTAAGGTTCATCGAAGGCGTCCGTTGTTCGTGGTCCGTTATGTGTTTGTGCATGTGTTCGCTTCGCTCACGTCATTTGCGCCCTGCGGGCGCGTCGTTTGGCTCGCTGCGCTCCCTGACATGTGTTCGCTTCGCTCACGTCATTTGCGCCCTGCGGGCGCGTCGTTTGGCTCGCTGCGCTCGCCGTCATGCATTGTTGTTCAGGAGCCGGAGCGGTTGCCGATGCTTTTGATGTAGTTGTTGAGTTTAACGGAGAGGGTGCTCAGGTCATCCCGAAGGCGTCGAAAGTCCTCGTCGTTGATTAACTGGCGCTGGTGGGCTTTGGTCAGCCACGTCTTTGTTTCGTAGAGCGAGCCGCGCGCGTAGTAGCAAAACTGCCGGTTCTCGCGAAAGTGATATCGGCCAAATCCTTCGCTCAAGTTTGCTGCTACGGAATCGCTGGCTCGGACCAGTTGCCTGCCAATAGTAGAGCGGGCAAACGGACTCCAGCGATGCACGAGAGTCCAGACGGCCTCGCCGAGTTCCATCGAGCGCGTGTAGACTTCGAGATCCTCCAGTTTCATGGCTACCTCCATGCTGAGGAATCATCGTTAATTGGATTAAACGAAACAACAAATGACGTCCCGACTTGTCGGGACAAATGACCACGAATGACAGGAAGCGAAGCGACCATAATGACCACGAATGACAGGAAGCGAAGCGACCATAATGACCACGAATGACAGGAAGCGAAGCGACCATAATGACTATGAAACAACCCTGTACGTCTTCCGGTCCAGCACGGCGTACATCACGGGGATGACGACGAGGGTCAGCAGCGTCGAGATGGTGAGGCCGCCGATGACGGTGATGGCCATCGGGGCGCGCAGCTCGGCCCCGTCGCCCAGGCCGATGGCCAGCGGCAACAGGCCCAGCGTCGTCGTCAGCGTCGTCATCAGGATGGGGCGCAGGCGGAGCCGGCCGGCCTCGACGATGGCTTCTCCTTTCTCCATCCCTTCCATGCGGAGCTGGTTGATCAGGTCGACCAGCACGATGGCGTTGTTGACCACGATGCCGACGAGCAGGATGGCGCCGATGAACACGACCACGCTGATCGTCGAGCCCGTCAACCAGAGCGCGGCGACCGCGCCGATGAGCGCCAGCGGGATGCTGAAGAAGATGACGAACGGGTGGATGAGCGACTCGAACTGCGACGCCATCACGAGGTAGACCAGGAAGACGGCGAGGGCGAGCGCAAACAGGAGCGACTGGAAGCTGGCGGCCATCTCCTCGCTTTGCCCGGCCTGCCGCAGCACGACGCCCGACGGCTTCGGCGTCGCGGCGAGGATCTGGTCGATCACGGCGGTGGCGGTGCCGAGGTCGCCGTAGGTGAGGTTGGCCGTCACGAGCGCCACCCGTTGCTGGCTGACGCGGCGGATCTCGCTCGGCCCTTCGTCCACGACGATGTCCGCGACGGCTTCCAGCGGGATCGGGCGGCGGCTCTCCGGGTTGATGACCAGGCTGCGAATGCGTTCAATCGAATACCGGTCTTCCTCACGCGCCCGCACGAGCACGTCGATCTTGCGGTCGTTCCAGGAGTAACGCGTCGCCACGTCGCCGCGCACCTGGCTGACGACACGGTCGGCGAGGTCGTGCACGGCCAGGCCGAGGGCGGCGGCGCGCTCGCGGTCGAACAAGATGCGCACTTCCGGATGCCCCCGTTCCATCGTCGACTTGACGTCGGCAAAACGGCCCGTCTCGTTCATCTGCTGCGCGACGCGCTGGGCGGTCTGCTTGAGCGCGTCGAGGTCGTACCCGGCGATCTCGACTTCGATGGGCGTCTTGAACGTGAACAGGGTGGGGCGGTCGAACTTGTACTGGACGCCCGGCAGTTGCTCCAGGTCGCGCCGGAGGGCGGCCATCACCACCTGCTCGCCTTCTTCGCGGGTACCGGGCATGAGCTTGATGTGCAGTTCACCCCAGTTTTCGCCGCCCTGCTCGGGGTTGGCGTCCATCCGGTTGCCGGAGCCGGCTACGGCAAACGACGTCTGGATGCCGGACACGCCGTTGGCCGCCTGCTGCGCCCGCCGCAGCACCTGATCCGTCTGTTCGAGCGGCGTGCCGGGCGTCAGGCGGAACTCAAGATCCAATTCGCCCTGGACGAGTTGCGGGATCAACTCGACGCCGAGCCGAGGGATGAGCGGGAGGGTCCCGGCGAAAAGCAGGAACGCGACGCCGAGGACGACGGCTTTGCGGTTGAGCGCCCACTGAAGGAGGCGGGGGTATCGGTCGGCCAGCCATCCGTAGCCCAGGTTGAACCCACCCGTAAAGGGCGTCAGGAGGATCCGAAGCAGCCACCCGACGCCTTTGAAGAGCAGGTAGATGGCCCGGCTGAGGCCCTGTATCAACAGCGTGAAGAGGCGGTACAGGCTCCAGACCGCGTACCGGAAGCCGAACGACACATACGACCCCACCGTGCCGATGCGTCCCTTCTCGCGAACCCTGGCCCGGATGGCCTCCCGCGACGGCCGGGCGGCCTCGGCGGGTAGCTCTTCCTGCTGCCGGCGTCCGCCCAGCGAAGCCAGCATCGGAATCAGCGTGATGGCGACGACGAGTGAGGCCAACAGCGAGAACGTCACCGTCAATGCCTGGTCGCGAAACAACTGCCCGGCGATGCCCTGGACGAAGACGAGCGGAAAGAAGACGGCCACCGTCGTCAACGTCGAAGCCAGCACGGCCATCCCGACGCCGCTGGCGCCGTCGCGGGCGGCCTCCAGCGGCGGCTTGCCCATCTCGCGATGCCGCGCAACGTTTTCGAGGACGACGATCGAGTTGTCCAAGAGCAGGCCGATGCCGAGGGCCAGGCCGCCCAGCGACATGATGTTGAGCGTCAGGTCGTAGCCGTACATCAGGTTGAACGTGGCGATGATGGAGACGGGGATCGACAGCGAGATGATGAGGGTGGTGGCGACGTTGCGCAGGAAAAAGTACAGGATGACGATGGCAAGCAGGCCGCCGATGATGCCGGCGTCGCGGACCTCGTTCACGGCCTGGGCGATGAACGTCGCCTGGTTGTACACCTCCGTGAGCTGCATGCCGGCAGGGAGCAGGTTGTCGCGGATCGTGCGGAGCCGGCTCTCGACGGCGCGGGCTACAGCGACGGTGTTGGCGTCGCCTTCCTTGTAGAGGGCGACCTCGACGGCCTCGACGCCGTTGATCCGGGTGATCGCCTCCCGCTCTTTGTAGCCGAGCCGTACCGTCGCGATGTCGCGCAGGTAGAGCGGCCGCCGGTCCTCCTGCGTGATGATGACGCCGCTGATCTCGTCGACCGTCTGGAACTGGTTGACGGTGCGGACGAGGTATTGCTGGGTCCCTTCCTCCAGCCTGCCGCCGGAGAGGTTGACGTTCTCCGCGCCGAGGACCTGCACCACGCGCTCGATCGGGAGACCGAGCTGGCCCAGCTTTTCCTGGTCGACGAGGACCTGCACTTCGTCTTCCAGGCCGCCGCTGATCTTGACGGCCGCTACGCCCAGCACGGACTCCAACTCTTTCTTCAACTGCTCGTCGGCAAAGCGGCGCAGGGTCTTGAGGGTCTCCTCATCCAGGCCGTCCGTCGCCGTACCCTCCAGGCTGGCAGAGCGCGCCGGTGTCAGCACGTCCGTTTGCGTAGCCGTCAGATCGCTGGATTTTTCCCTGAAAAATCCAAGGCGGAGGATCGGGTCGAGCGAGGGGTCGAAGCGCAGGATGACGGGGCGTTGCACTTCGAGAGGCAGTTGCAGCACGTCGAGCTTCTCGCGCACGTCGAGGCTGGCGTAGTCCATGTCCGTGCCCCACGCGAATTCGAGCACGACATCCGACTGTCCGCTCCGCGAAATCGACCGCACCTCGTTGACGTTTTTGACCGCGCCGAGGGCTTCTTCGACGGGTTTGGTCACCAGGTTTTCGATCTCGACCGGGGCCGCCCCCGGATACTCCGTGCGTATCGTCAGCGTCGGGTACGTCAGGTCCGGCAGGAGGTTGACCTTCAGCCGTCCGAGCGAGACGGCGCCGAAGAGCAGCACCGCCACCGTAAACATGGCGATCGTCACCCGGCGCCGCGTAGATATCTCGATGATTTTCATGGATTTGGGTCGCTCACTGCGTTCGCTGTGGATCGGGCCCGTTGGGCGCTGTGGGACGTTCGCTGTCGCTCACGGTGGATCGCTCGCTGCGCTCGCTGTTGTTGGGTGGAGCCCAAACCGCCACAACAACACCAACAACCCACCACAGGGCCCAGCGGGCCCGGACTACAGTGAGCAAAGCGAACGTCCCACAGCGACCGAAGGGAGCGTACCACGGACTAATGAATCACCTGAACCCTCGAACTGTCGCGCAGGCTGTTCTGGCCGGTCGTGATGATGTGGTCGCCGGGTTCGATGCCGGAGACGATCTCGACGCGTGCGTCATCGCTATAGCCGGTTTCGACGACCTGTCGGAAGGCCATGCTGTCTCGGATGAGGTAGACCGAAGCCTCGTCGTCTTCCGCCAGGATAGCCCCTTTGGGTACCAGCAGCACGTTTTTTCGGGTGTCGTAGACGATGCGGATGCGGCCGAACATGCCGGGCTTCAACTGGCGCGACGGATCGCGTATTTCGACGGTGACTTTGAACGTCCCTGTGGTCGGGTCTACGACCGGGCTGATGCGTTTGATGGTGCCGGTGAAGGTGTCGCCGGGGAGGGCGTCGAGCCGCAGCTCCGCCGGTTGCCCTTGGCGCAGCTTGTTCAACTCGCGTTCCGGCACAAACAGGACGGCCA
>Ga0302046_10001581_pt1 | contig 21361 bp, 15 predicted proteins | sample RVTome_11_FD_200261 | JGI IMG/M metagenome (GOLD analysis project Ga0302046, IMG submission 200261) | Soil microbial communities from uranium-contaminated site in the Upper Colorado River Basin, Wyoming, United States - RVT147D111 (version 2) ...
GCCATTGTAGAGCCGGAGCGTAAGCTGGAGGTGGAGGAGGTAATGGAGCGTGTTTGTGCTCATTATGGGTGTGAGTTATGGGATCCCATTCCCAAAGAAGTCTTGTGAAGTTGCACTAGGCGAGACCGGAGCTAAATTTAGCTACATCGATCAAGATACTCTCCAAGAGCTCGGCATTGAAATCGATACACATGGCAAAATGCCGGACGTGGTGATTTACTTCGTTGAGCAAAACTGGCTCATTCTAGTCGAAGCGGTTACCAGTCATGGGCCCGTTGATGGCAAAAGGCGAGACGAACTGGAAAAGCTTTTCATGGGTTCGAAGGCTGGTTTGGTCTACGTGACTGCCTTTCCATCAAGGGCTGCCATGAAAGAGTATTTGTCCGATATTTCCTGGGAGACAGAGGTATGGGTGGCCTCAGCGCCATCGCATCTGATCCACTTTGATGGGGTACGTTTCCTTGGACGCTTTGCGAAGTAGGTGCGATCCGCGTCGTGATCAAACTGCTTCAACGGCTGCTTCGGGCGTGAAGAGCTTGTAGAGCACCGGCACCACCAGCAGCGTCAACACCATCGAGACGAGCAGCCCGCCGATGATGGCCCAGCCCATCGGCGACCAGAGCGTGCTCCCCTGGAGTGTCAGCGGCAGCAACCCGCCCATGGTCGTCAGCGTGGTCAACAGGATCGGCGTGAAGCGCGTCTCGCCGGCCTCGTGGATGGCTTCCACGACCGACCGGCCCTCCTGCCGGAGGTGGTTGGCGTAGTCGACCAGGATGATCGAGTTGTTGACGACGATGCCGACGAGGCTCGTCAGCCCGATGAAGGCCATGAACGAAAACGTGTAGCCTGTAAGCAGCAGCGCGAGGATCGCCCCGGTGATGGCAAACGGGATGGCGGCGAAGACGATGACGGGTTGGCGGAACGAGCGGAACTGGAGCACGAGGACGCCGAAGATGCCCAGTAAGGCCACCAGCAGCGCCTGACCCAGGCCGCCGAACGACTCTTCCCGTGTCTCTTGCTCTCCGGCCACATAGTACCGATACCCCGGCGGCCAGGCGAGAGCGTCGAGTTGTTCGACGATCTCGGCCGTCATCGCCTCCGTGTTGTAGCCGTCGCCTACATCGGCGGTGACGGTGGCGGCGCGTTCGAGGTCGAAATGCTCGATCCGGGTCGGCCCCGCTTGCAGGTCGAGGGTGGCTACCTGCCGCAGCGGGATCCGGGCGCCCGTCTTCGAGGCCACCGCGATCCGGTCGAAATCGTCCGGCGAAGGACGGTGCTCGATGGGCAGGCGCACGACGATGGGATGGTCCTCTCCGTCGCGGTCGCGATAGGTGGCGACCGGCAGCCCGGCCATGCTGGCCCGCACCGTCCGGTCCACTTCGACGAGCGGGATGCCGAGCAGGCCGGCCTTGTCCCGGTTGATCCGCACGTGCAGGTCGGTCTGCGCGCGAGCCGTCGGGTTGTCCAGGTTGAGGGTGCCGGGCGTCCCGGCGAGGATCGCCTCGACGTCGCGGGCCAGCCCGCGCAGGGCCTCCATGTCGTCTCCGATGACTTTGATGGCGACGGGCGCTTCGAGCGGCGGCCCCTGGGCAAACGCTTTAATCTCCACCTCGGCGCCCGGATACCGCGCAAACGCCGCGCGCAAGTCGCCGATCAGCGCGGCGATGCTCTCGGCGTCCCGGTCGCGCGTCTCGACGAAGATCTGGGCGTGGGTGCTGCTCTCGTTTTTGGGCCACTCGTTGTAGTAGACGCGCGGGTTGCCCCGGCCCACGTTGGTCGCAAAGTGACGCACGGCCGGCCGCGCCGCCAGGAGCGCTTCTACGTCGCGGGCGACGGCGTCGGTCTTGTCCAGGCTCGTGCCTTTCGGCGTGTCGATGTTGATGAGGAACTGGGGCTTCTCGGCCTTCGGAAACAGGCTGACGCCGACCAGCGGAAACAGCCCCAGGCTCCCGACGAACACGACCAGGGCGGTGGTCAGCACGAGGGCCGGGCGGGTTACCGCGCTGTTGAGCATCCGGCGGTACGGGCCTTCGGCAAACCGATTCATCCAGCGCTGGAGGATAGGTAAGAGGTATGGGTGTGTGGGGGTGTGGGGGGGAGAGAGCCCGTAGTGGAGGAAACAGCCGGGCCTTTCGTATGGGTCGTTTCATCGATGTGTTGTGCGGGCCGCTGCTTTCCGAAGAAAAGGAATCTCCTCCGATACTCCTGTACCTCCACGCCCCCATACCCTTTCCGCAGAAAGCGGCTCGACAGGTACGGCGTCAGCGTGAGCGAGATCAGCAGCGAGGCTGTGAGGGCATAGATTACCGTCACCGGCATCGAGCGCACGAAGTCGCCCGTGCCCGTTTGCAGGAGCACCATCGGGAGGAAGGCCAGCACCGTTGTCACCGTCGAACTGACGATCGCCCAGCCGATCTGTCGGGTTCCTTCCACGGCGGCGTGAAAGCCGGAGTAGCCGAGTTCCAGGTACCGGCTGATGTTTTCTGTGACACCGATGGCGTTGTCGACGAGCAGGCCGAGCGCGATTACGAGACCGACGATAGAGATCTGCTGGAGATGAAAGTCGGTGAGGTCCACCCAGCCGATGGCGATGAAGAGGGATACCGGGATCGCCAGCAGGACGATGGCCGAAGCGCGGCCTAGTGCAATTCCATCGAGTCTTCCTTGCAATCACTTTGTCAAAATCGCCTTTTTTTTGCTCAATCGAAACGATTTTGCGATCTGCATTGCAAGAAAGATTGTCGGTTTTTGCACTAGGGCCAGCAGCACGACGAGGCCTACCAGCAGCAATCCCTGCATCAGGTTGTTGAAGAACCCGCCGACGCGGTCCGAGACGCTCTCGGACTGGTCGAAGACGACCGCCATCGTGATGTCGGCAGGAAGGTATTCTGTGAAGGCGTCGAGGTGAAAGCGCACGCCGTCCAGCACGTCGAAGATGTTGGTGCCGTCGCGCTGGAGGACGGAGACGAACACACTGCGCGCGCCGTTGAACCGCGCCCGGTACGTCTCGTCCGCATAGGCAAACCCGACGGCGGCGACGTCTTGCAGGTACACCACACGGTCGCCTGGCGCATACACCACCGTGCGGCGGATGTCTTCGAGCGAAGCGTAGTCGCCGCTCGTGCGTACGTTGAACCGGCGCGTCCCGGCGTCGAGCGTGCCGCCGGGGATGTTGGCGCTGCTGGCCTGGATGCCCTGGACGACCTGATCGAGGGATAGGCCGATCTCTCGCATCTTTTCGAGGTCGAGTTCGATGCGTACTTCCTGCTCGGGATACGCCCAGGTGTCGGCCCGCTTAACGCCGTCGACGCGTTCGAGCTGTTTTTCGAGGCGTTCGGCCGCGTCCTCCAGTTGCCGGTAGCTGGCGGTCTCGGAGACCAACGCCACCTGCAAGATGTTTACGTCCGACGGCGAGATCTTCTGCACCTCCAGGCTGGCGATCTCCGGCGGCAGGTCGCCGCGCACGGTGTTGACGGCTTCGACCAGCTCGTCGTACTTCTCGTCGGGATCGGTGCCGGCAAGAAATTCGACGTTGACGACGGCGAGGCCGTCCTCGATCGTCGTCTCCATGCTCTTCAACGCTTCCAACGCGTTGATGGCTTCCTCGATGGGATCGACCACCATCTGTTCGAGGTCGGCGGGGTTGGCGCCGGGATACACGACGACCACGTTGCCGCCGGGAAATTGCACTTTGGGATCCTCGGAGCGAGGCATGGTGAAGAAAGACACCACGCCGAGCAACGTCAGCAGCAGGATCATCACCAGGGTGAACTGGTGATTTTTTATGGCGATCTCGGGGAGTTTCATAGAGTTGATCGTTGTTTGTGGTCCGTTGTTCACCGCTCCCTGCACACAACTACGCACAACGGACCACAGGCTACGGACTACGGACCGTGGACCTACTGACCACGGACCACTTCAATGCGGGCGCCGTCGGCCAGATAGGGAGCGCCGTCGATGACGACGGCCGTGGCGGATTCCATCCCGGCCGTTACGGCTATCTCGTCGTCCAGGATCTGGGCGATGCGTATCGGCGTGCGCCGTGCGATGTGGGCCGTGTCTGATACGGCGTAAACGATTCCTTCGCGGCCGTCGCCTTCGACGAGGGCTTCGATGGGAATGATGAAGAGCGGCTCGGCATCCGAAGGAAACAGATCGACGCGGGCGATGAAGCCGGCTTTGAGCAGGGCGGTGGCATCGGCGACGCTTACCTCCACTTCGAAGGTGCCTCCCGTCGGGTCCGCCGCCTCGGCAATCTCAGACACCCAACCCTCGAACGCCTGGTCCGGGTAGGCATCGAAGTGCAGCTCCGCTTTATCGTTTGCACGGAGCTTGACCACGTCGCGGTCGGACAGTCCTACGCGGACGACCCAGCCCTGTGCAGCGCCAAAGACGAGCACGGCTTCGCCGGGGGTGACGAGTTCGTGGACCTCGGCCAGGCGGCGCAACACGTGGCCGTCGGCCGGGGCGTAGATCTCCGCGTGCCGGCGATTGAACCGGGCGATGCGCAGGCTCGACTGCGTCACTTCCATCGCCGTTTGCGTGTTTTGAAGTTGTTCCAGCGTCGCCACGCGGTCGCGGTAGAGGGCCTCCATCCGGGCGGCGTCGCGCTCCGCCTTCGCAAAGCTGCTCTGGGCCTGCTGCACCTGCGCATCGATCTCGGACATGTCGAGGCGGGCCAGGAGCCGACCGGTGCGTACCCGGCTGCCTTCATCTACCAGGAATCGGTCGATCAGGCCTCCGATCTTGAACGATAATTGCATCTGGGTTTTGGGTGCCAGCCGCCCGCTCGTCCGGATCGGCACCGTACGGGCCTGCCGGGTCACCTGCGCGATCCGTACCGGGGTGGGCGGCGTCGTCTGGACCGGCTGGGCATTGGAGCGGCAGCCTGCGACGACGAGCAGGGCGATGAGGCCAACGGGAAGCAATCGGCTGTTCATGGTTGCTTTCTTTTGAGGGTGAATGGTCCATGGTGAATGGCGAATGGTGAATAGCGAATGGACGCCCTCATTCACCATTCTCTATTACCTATTCACGATTCGTGATTCACAAGGGGGGGTACAGGGCGGCGGCGCGTTCGAGCCGGGCGTAGCGGGTGAGCAGGTCGTACTGGGTGATCGCCAGGTTCAACTCGGCGTTCGTCAGCGTCGTGCGGGCGTCGATGAAGTCGACCGGGCTGGCCATGCCTTCTTCGTACTTGCGCTCGACCAGCCGGAAAGTCTGCCGGGCGCTGCGGACGCGCTCTTCCGCCGTCTTGATGGAACGCCGCGCCACGTCCACCTTGTTGAAGGCTTCCTGCACCTCCAGACGGATTTGCAGGGCGAGCTCCTCCTGACGGGCTTCGAGGACCCGTTGCTGGACGCGGGCCTGCGGGACGCAGGCCTGGTCTTGGAAGCCGTTGAACAGGTTCCAGCTCAGCACGACGGACGCCGAACGGAAGTCTGAGTCGCTGGAGAAGCTGTAGCCCGAGCCCTGCACGCCGAGGTCGAGCACAAAGGACACGTTCGGCAAGAAGGCACTCCGGGCGAGGTCCAGGTTGACGTCGGCGGCGTCGGCGGTGGAGGCGAGTTGCTTGAGTTCGTCGCGTTCCAGCAGCGCCCGCCGGGCGTAATCCTGCCGGATAGCGGGCGGGTTCAGGTCGTCGCGGACGTACCGGGCGAGGGCTTGCCCCGTCGCCGGGATCAGGTCGTCCACGTCGGTGCGCTCGATGGGTGTGTTGAGGGGGCGGTTGAGCAGCAGGTTGAAGTACGAGGCGGCCAGGTCGCGTTGCGTCGTCGCTTCGGCCTGTTGTTGCTCGACGGCGCTGACCTCGGCCTGGGCGCGGTAGACGGCGTCCCGGGTCACTTTGCCGTGTTCGGAGAGCCGTTCGTTGACCCGCAGGTTCTCGGTGACGACGGCTTGCGTAGCTTCGAAGATCTCGACCAGGCGTTCGGCGCGCAGGTAGTTGAAATAGGTCGTCTTGATCTCAGCGACGACGTGCCGCCGCGTCGTGCCGACGGAGGCTTCATGCGCGTCGGCCAGGTGGGTGCGCAGGCGCACCGTTGAAGCGTCAGGTTGTGCTGCAAGCCTTCACGGACGTAGCGGTCCAGCAGCGTGTCTTGCGCAGACGCCAGGGCGGGGGTGAAGAGCAGGACGAAAAGAAGGCACCGTGTCATGGTGTGATAGACCGTCTTTTTAAAATTGACTACAAGTCAATACAGGAGGTTTCTCGAAAAGTTGCGACGGTCCGGAAAAAAGTGCGTTATGCCTTTGTCTCGGGCAGAGGCAGGGCCGCTTCATGAGGCTCCAGCCCCCGCGAAATGAAGTCGAGCGCGATGTGCAGCATATGCTCGGGGTCGACGCGGTACTGGTGCTTCGTCTCTTTGTAGCCGGCGATCTGGATGATACCGTGCGTCTGGCCCCAGAGGATGACGGCCGTCACGAGCGGGTCGAGGTCCCGGCGCACGGTTCCGTCGTCGATGCCGTTCTGGACGGCCCGGGCGACCAGTTCGATGCACTCTCCTCCTTCCTCTGCGCAAGCTTCCTCATACGTCTCGGGGTCGGCCTCGTTGCCTCGTTCGGCCTCGAACCAGGCCATCAGGTTAAAATAATCCGGGTATTCGCGCGAGAACCCGATGTAGGCAGCCCCGATGGCCCGCACCTGGTCGATGCCACGTTCGTGGTCCCGGATGGCGCGCTCAAAGAACTGGTGCAGCACCCGCAGGCCCCGATGTACGATGGCGTGGCACAGGTCGTTTTTGTTTTTGAAATAGAAGTAGAGGAGACCTTTGCTGAGTTCGGCGGCCTCTGCAACCTCATCCATGGTTGCGTTGGCTGCGCCTTTGGCGAAGAAGACGCGCTCGGCGGCGTCCATGATCGTGTTGCGGCGCTGCTCCTTCTCACGCCATCGTCGTTCGGCAATACCCATCGCAGCACTCGTTCGGTTTTTGACTGACGGTCAATCAAGCGACTATACGGATGAATGAAGCTTCAGGTTTCCGGGCCTCGTGGCGGGGTGTTCGATAAAAGAATGATTTGGTAATTCCGGCTTAACATGCGGGTAACGCCGCAGCCGTATCCTTGTCCCGTCATCTCTGATAGGCAGTACGTTACCGGGTCCAAAGTCCAGCGCTCCTTCCGGCGCTGGACTTCTCTTTTGTGGAAAGGGTCTTTTTCCGGAAAAGCACCTCAGAAAAGCCGCATCTTGGCAGGCAGACCCGCCAACATCGCGTCCAGCCCTCGATAGTAGCTCCGGCTCATCTTCAACTCCTTACCCTCCTGCAACACCACAATCGCACCCCCGCTCGGGTGCGGCTTGATCTCCTTGATCCGTTCCAGGTTGACGATCGTCGAGCGGTGGATGCGCACGAACTGCCGGCGGTTCAGGCGGGCGGCGACGTTTTTGAGGCGTTCGTTGATGAGGTGGGAGCGGGATCCTTCGTGGAGGCGGACGTAGGTATCGTCGGCTTCGATCCAGGTGATGTGCCGGGCTTCGACGAAGCGGACGCGGTTGCCCTGCCGCAACACCAGGCGGTCGACCGGGTTGGGGCGGGTGTGGGTATGCCGCTTTGCTCCGGACGGCGCTTGTTGTTGCGGCGGCATACCTTGAAGCAGCGTCATCAAGGCCTCCCGGTGTTCGAGGAGGCCGATCATGCAGAGCCGCTCGCGCACGCGGTGGAGGGCTTCTTCGAAGCGGGCGAGGGAGACGGGCCGGACGAGGAAGTCGATGACGCGGGCCTCGAAGGCGTGGGCGGCGCCGTGTTCGGTCTCGGAGACGCAGATGAACTGAGGTTGATCCAGGTCTTTGTAAGGTAGGAGTGCATCGAGGGCGCTCGCCTCGGCGGGGCGGGTTTCGAGAATGACGAGGTGCGGGTTGTGCTGCTGGAGGGTGTGCGGAAGGCTATCGGGATGGGTGGCGGCAATGATCTGATCGCGGCCGATGTGCTCCGTGTACCGGCACAGGGTACGGCACAGGGCAGGATCTTCAGTGGCGAGGATGATGGTTAAAGGCTGCATCAGCAACGAGGACGGTAGTCAGAGGATGAGGGGCGCACCATGTCGCGGTTTCCTAGAACCTCATTCTTCTTTGTGGGGTGGTTCTGTGTGTGGACGATCTACCTGTACAGCGTAAGGATACTGCGTTCCGCCCAGCGGCGCATAGGGTGAAAGTCACGTTTTGGAGGTGACTTAATGCATATTCAATCGGTCTTCTTTGCAAGCAAGTCGAGCAATCTACCCCTCCGTCCCTTCGAGGCACCTCCCCTGTCTAGACGCGGTCGCGGGAGGCGAGCAAGCGCATCGGCGCCTTCGAGGAAGGGACACTGCGGCATCACATGACGTATCCGGACGGTCGGGGGCGGGACAGCGTGTACTTCAGCATCATTGCCCCCGCGTGGCCGGCCGTCAAGGCCCATCTCGAAGACAGGATGGCGGCGCATGGATGAGTGCATTTTATGCGAACAAGCGCGTTGGGGGAGCCCCCTATGCTTTAGATTCTCGCCGAAAAGTTGTAACGTGGGAGGGTTCCTGTACAGCATCTGAGGGCTTCCTGTGACCCTTCGCCTTACTCCCCTTTTGCTTGTTCCGCTGGCGTTCGCCACGCTGGACGTCCGCGCACAGTCTTTGGTGACGGATACGACGGCCGCCGAAGGCGCCGTGCCGTTTGCGGCGGCTACCTATCACGAGGCGTCTCCGACGCTGGACGGCGACGTGCTCGGCGATCCGGCCTGGGCGGCAGCCTCCCCCATCACCGGCTTCTGGCAGACGACGCCCAATGAAGGGGATCCGGCCTCCGAACGCACCGAGGTGCGGATCCTCTACACGGACCGAGCCCTCTTCGTCGGCGTCGTCTGCTACGACCGCCAGCCCGACGGCATCATCGTCTCGGACAGCCGCCGCGACGCTTCGCTCGACGAGACCGACAGCTTCCGGTTCATCCTCGACACCTACCTCGACGGGCAGAACGGCTTCGTCTTCGGCACCAACCCGGCCGGCATCGAGTACGACGCGCAGGTCAGCCAGGAGGGGCAAGGCAGCTTCGGCGGGCGCCAGCAGTTCGGCAGCGGCAGCGGCTTCAACATCAACTGGGACGGCTCCTGGGACGTTCGTACCCGGATCACGGAGGTGGGGTGGAGCGCCGAGTTTGAGATTCCGTTTCGAACGCTTCGCTTCCCCCAGGGCGAAAGCCAGACCTGGGGCGTCAACTTCCAGCGCAACATACGCCGGCGCAACGAAGAGACGTTCTGGGCGAAGCTGCCGCGTCAGTACACCCTCAACCGCGTCTCGCGGGCCGGGCGGCTCACCGGCCTCGAAGTCCCCCAGCCGCGTAACCTCCAGGTGATGCCGTACGTCCTGGGCCAGGCCAGGCGCGACTATACAGTGGTCAATCCTGCGACCGATGCCACGGGCGACTTCGGCGTCGATCTCAAGTACAGCATCACTCCCGGCCTCACCCTCGATGCCACCTACAACACCGACTTCGCCCAGGTCGAGGTGGACGAGCAGCAGATCAACCTGGATCGGTTCAGCCTTTTCTTTCCCGAGAAGCGCCCGTTTTTCCTCGAAAACGCGGGCCTGTTTGCCGTGGGGCAGTCGGGTGAGGTAGATCTGTTCTTCAGCCGGCGTATCGGCATCGGGCCGGACGGCGAGGCCGTTCCGATCCTCGGCGGGGCGCGGCTCTCCGGGCAGGTGGCCGGGTTCAACGTCGGGCTATTGAACATGCAGACGGAGTCGGTAGGCGGGGTGGCGCCGGGCAACAACTTTTCCGTAGCGCGCATCCGCAAGGACCTGCCCAACCGGACCGCCATCGGGGTGCTGGTGACCAACCGCATCAGCACCGGCGATGAGCTACCCGGCCAGGCCGAAGACAACCAGACTCTGGCCGTCGACGGACGGCTGGGCATCGGGCGCTACGGGCAGATGGCCGGCTTCGCCGCGCGTACCTTTACGCCCGGCCTCGAAGGCGACGCGTATGCGTTCAACGTGGTGATGACCTACGACTCGGAGTCCTGGCTCCTCGACGCGTCCTACACCGAAGTGGCGGAAGACTTCAACCCCGAGATGGGTTTTCTGCAACGGCGCGTCTATCGCAAGCCGTCCTTCCTCATTTTCCATCGCTTCCGCCCGAGCAACTTCCTCGGCCTGCACGAGCTGCGGCCTCACATCAGCTACCGGGGCTACTGGGACTTTGAAGGGTTTCAGGAGACCGGCTACCTGCACGTCGATAACCACTGGGAATGGAAGAGCGGTCACGAGGTACATACCGGCGTCAACTTCACCCGGGAGGGCGTCACAGCGCCGTTCGAAATCATCGACGGCGTGGTTGTAGAGCCCGGCACGTATGATCATCGGGAGGTGCAACTCATCGGGTTCACCGACCAGGGGCGGTCCGTCAGCCTGGAGGTCGAGGTCATCATCGGCGGCTTCTTCGGCGGCGACCGCATGGCCCTCGGCCCGGCCCTGAGCCTGCGCGCCAGCGAGACGTTTACGACCGAGTTCAGCCTGCAGCACAACGACATCAGCCTGCCCGGCGGCGACTTCACGACCAACCTGTTTCGCGCACGCCTGTCGTATTCGTTCACGCCGAGGATCTATGCGCAGAGCCTCATCCAGTACAACGACCGGGCTGATCTCTGGTCGGTCAACCTGCGCTTCGGCTGGTTGCAGGCGGCCAACACCGGGCTGTTCGTCGTCTTCAACCAGACGAACGACCTCGACGGCCTTTTCACGGGTGCGCAAAACCGGAGCGTCATCGTCAAGTACAGCCGTCTGATCAACGTGCTGCGGTGAGGGGTGGTGTGTGAAACGTAAAACGTGAACGTGTTGACGCGGGTTGTGCTGGCACCCTCACGTATCACGCATCCCCTCTACCTTCGGTCCGTCGCCGGAGCCTGCCCCTTCGGCAAGCTCAGGGCAAGCTCTGAGCCCAGGCGAAGGGCTCAGCATGACGTCAGGGCAAAGCATCTCGCCTGACGTTGCAGCAGGCGCTCGTCGAGGCCGTCGAGGCGGGCTGCTGCGGCATGGCCGGCGCCTGCGGCTACGAGACCGAACACTTCGACCTCTCCATCCGCATGGCCGAACGGTGTCTCGCGCCGGCCGTCCGCGCCGCTGCCTCCGAGGACACGCTCATCGCGGCCTCGGGCGTCTCGTGCCGGGCGCAGATCCTCGATACGACCGTCATCCGATTCGACGTGCCGGAGGCTACGCATGTCTCGCTCATCGTCTACGATGTGCTCGGTCGGGCGGTCGCCCGACTGTTCGAAGGTCTCAAGGAGGCTGGAATGCATCACCTGGTGTGGCAGGCTAGTACCGCTGGGCGAAAGTCCGTAAGCAGTTTAGCACCATCGTGAAACGTAAAACGTGAGGGTGCCTCCAACGACCGTGCGAAGTGACCGCACGTTTCACGTTTTACGGTTCACGTCCTGCCTAACCGATCACGAACTTCTGCCGCGATGTACTAGCGCTCTGCCCAGCGGTACGTATTTCTACAAACTATCCACAGCCTTGGGGGAGCAGACCCGAGCCATGATGCTGATGAGATAACCAGGGAACGACCTGAGGGCAGTTCCCGGTTCCGAAATCCACTGGTCCCGTTCTGAGCTTCGGGCACGGTAGCGCGATTTCCCTGGCAAGGGGCGCATCGGTCGACTAGATTGTGGGTATCATGCAGTGAACCAGAGGTGTGGCTATGAAGAACGTGCGACTCGTTCCGCTGCTTGTGTTACTCCTCGCTGCTACCTGTGATACCACGAGTAATGACAAGGATCCAATGCCAGTCCCCGAGGAGCCCGGCCTGATGAGCTTCCACACCTATGACCCGGAACCCTTCGTTCTCCGCGTTGCGATAGCGCCCTTCGACGATCCGACCGCGTATCGATTCATCTCGGAAGGGGAAAGCGCGACATGCAGCCGGTTCTCACGGGATAAAACGAAACTGATCTACTTCCAATACTTCCGCGAGCAGAACGAGAGAAGAATCCTGCTCTACGATGTCGAGCAGGACACGACGATCTACCTGATGGGCGCATTTAGGTTGGGAGGACATTCGGGTACCCTAGCCACATACCTACACCTCAACGAGTGCACTTGGGTATGGAATGACAAAGGGACGAGGTTCTTCTATGGAACGGAAGGAGGGGTAGCGGGCGTCAGAGTTACGTTCTCCTACCGCCTGGGGGACACTACAGCGGTGCATGTTAAGGACGGTGCTCTGCCCGTAGAATACATCGGGGGGGATACACTCATTGTCCAGGCTACGCGGGGGGAACCCCGCCGCACCTCCTTTTTCTTGATGGACGTGCGTACGGGCGTGTTTATGCCCCTGGACAACCCGCACCTGGCCTTTGACGGACCAGCCCCCGAGCTTGCCTGGGATGACCAGCGGCGGTTGCTTGTGATGACTCAAAAAGGAGAGCAAACGCCCGGTGCCGCTGATCCCCGTGCGCGGCTGGTGCTGACCGACCTCGACGGGTCGTTCTTCCGGGAACTGACGCCGGTGGGTCCTTATCGAGACATCGCGCCTCGGTGGGGTCCCGACGGCACGGTGTTCTTCACGCGCATCGCTGAGACGGTGCGTGACGACCGGGAATGCAGCAGTGTGATGCTCGTCGATACGGAGACGGGCCAGGTGGGGGAGTATCTGCCCTCGGAGGCCGTCGAGGGGGCTCCGCATCTGTGTTATCCCGACTACTAATGCCTCGATGAGCGCGCGTCCTTACAGGCGTATCAAGGTCAGGGTCTCGTGCCGGCTTCGTGCACAATCAGGCGCGATCTTATGCCAAGCGTCGTGCTGAACTCTTCGCCTGCCCTAAGCGCAGGCGAAGGGGCTCGTGTCACGCATCACGCAAGACGCCTCACGAACGCTTCTCTTCGGGCTGCGTCGGCAATGTCCTGTGCATCACCCCCCGCCCAGCCAGGCGCCGAGCAGGTCGACGAGGGCGCCGGGACCAACGCCGGTGACGCCGGTGCGAATGCGCAGCGTACACCAGAAGTCGAGGATCAGCATCTGCGCGGCGTGGATGGGTACGGCGATCCAGAACGACCGGCACCGCCACACGAGCGCCCCCAGCGCGATGCCTCCGACGATAGACAGGAGCGCCTCGGCCAGCGGCTTGTCGAGGTGCATCAGGGCGAACGGGATGGTTTGCACGAAGATGGCGTAGCGGCCGAACGTGGGCGCCGTCCCGAAAAGCATAAACCCGCGCCACAGGTATTCCCAGCCGATCCAGTAGAACAGGAAGAGGGTCTCGTAAATCAGGAAGAAACGCCAGTTGTGGGCCGCCGGCTGGTAGTGGGGGTACTGGGCCTGAAAAGCCGCGCCGTCCGACAACACCCACGTGCCGACGGCGACCAGCGGGACGTAGAGCACGGCCAGCACCGACGCCAGCTTCCAGTCGCCTAGCCCCAAGCCGATCTCGGCGAGGCGGCGGCGAAACAACCCCACGAGCGCCAGGAGCGGTATTACAAACCCCGTGACGCCCTGCACGGCGAACCACCAGCCCCACGAAAGCAGGCCGCGCCAGTCCTCCGCTACGTGAGGCGCAAGCTCCGTGCGGAAGAAGCGGCGGCTGCCCAGGGTCTGTTGCAGGATCACCAGGACGATGGTCGTGGTGAGCACAAAGACCGTCTGCCGATCCAATTCCCGGGCGGCAGCAGCCAGGCGCTGCCATTCACGGTGAAGGTGTTGCTTCATGGTGCTGGGAAAACCGGAAAGATCGAAAATATTCAGCCGGCGTTTTCGTTCTACGAAGGTAGAAAGCAGGGCATCAGTCCTCGATCCTCAGTACCTTCTAAGCGCTTCGCAAAAGAACATCCTGACGAACGAAGGCGGCGACGAGGGACGGAAGGCGGTAAGATAGCGCGTAATCACATGGAACGGTTCCGGCGTGCGTTGTTTCGATACAGCCTGGTCCTGGTTACGGCCGGGGTAGGGCTTGCCGTGGGAGCCTGCGGACAGGCGACCTCGGTAGAGCCGCCGAACCCGGTGCCGAACGCATCCGTCGGCGATTCGCTGATCGAAGCAGACGTCGCCGCGAGCGCCGCCGCCGGCACGGCCCTCGACAGCTTGTTCCGGGGCTATGACCTCACCCGGCTGGCGTGGGAACGCCCCGACTCGGCGGCTGCCCTGCGCTGGGTCGATTCCACGCTGGCGGCGCTGTCGTTGAAAGAGAAGATAGGGCAGCTTTTCATCGTACACCTGCCGCAGCCGGATCTGCGGCGGATCGTCGATGACAAGGCGCTGGATGCAGTGCGGAGCTATGGTGTAGGCGGGTTTCTGGTGTCGCGCCTGCTGGGTCCCGAGGCTGTGTTCAAAGAGGCGCAACGGTTGCAGCAGGCTTCGAAGATCCCGCTTTTCTTTGCCGCAGACTACGAGCGCGGGGCAGGACGCTTCAACAATGCCCTGACGGAACTCCCCTCGAACATGGCACTGGGGGCGACGCGGGACACGATGCTGGCTTCGGCGGCGGGACGGTTGACGGCGCTCGAAAGCCGGGCGTCCGGCATCAACCTGCTCTTTGCCCCGGTGGTCGACGTCAACAACAACCCGGACAACCCCATCATCAACATCCGGTCCTTCGGCGAAGACCCCGAGCTGGTCGGCAGGATGGCCGCCTCCTTTGTCCGGGAGGCACAGCGTCACGGCGTCCTGACCACGCTCAAACATTTCCCGGGCCACGGCAACACGTCGGTCGATTCGCACGCGCACATGGGCGTTGTGGAAGGCGATGTAGCCACCCTGGACAGCGTCGAGTTTCGGCCCTATCGCCGGGTGCTGGGCGCGGGAGGCGCCGCCGCTGTGATGAGCGCGCATCTCTGGGTGCCGGTGTTCGACGCCCAGCCCCTGCCCGCCACCTTCAGCCGCCGCGTCCTCCACGACGTCTTGCGCGACTCGCTGGGGTTCGACGGCCTCGTCATCACCGACGACATTCAGATGGGTGCATTGCGGGATGTCTACCGGGCCGACGAACGCATCGTCCGTTCCCTGGCAGCGGGAGCCGACGTGATTCTCACCCCGGTAAGCCTGCCCGGCGCCATCCGGGCCGTCGAGACGGCGCTGCGCAACGGGGAACTGGAACCGGCCGTGCTCGACCGTTCCGTGCGGCGCATCCTTCGGGCGAAGGCGCAGGCCGGCCTGCACTACCGGCGCTATGTCTCGCAAGAGGCCCTGGCCTATCTCCTGGAAACACCGCGCGGTGCCGGGCTGGCCCGGACGATTGCCGCCCACGCCGTGACGCTCTTAAAAACCGATCCGGTGCTTCCGTTGGGCGGAACACAGCAGGTCGTACTCGCGCAGGTAAGCACCGTCGAAGGTTCGGAGAGCATCACCGCGTCGATGGACACGCTGGCTGCCGCGCTCCAGCCCGTCCATGAGGCTCGGCTGGGCAAGGCGCTCTCTACGGCGTCTGTCGAATCCCTGCTCCAGGCTACGGCCGACGCCGACGTGATCGTGCTGGCGTTGTACCTGCGCTTGCAGTCCGGGCGCGGCACGGCGGGCTTGTTTCCCTACCAAGAGCAGTTGGTCCGCCAGGTGTTGGATCGCGGGGTGCCCGTCGTGCTGGTGACCTTCGGCCATCCCTACGCCGTTACGCCGTTCGCCGATGCCGAGGTGCTGCTCATCGCGTACGAGCAATCGCTGGCCAGCGTCGAAGCCGTCGTCAACATCCTCCTGGGGCGGCAACCCGCGCAAGGTACCCTGCCTATCTCCGTATTTCCGTACTCCTACGGGCACGGCTTGCGCTAGGGCCCGTCGAGGCAGCCCGGCGCGGAGCGGTTCGTCTACCCTTCGGCACAAAGTTTGAACTTCGGGGGCGCCTAAAGAGGAGGACCGAAGGACTCCCTTTTTTGGGCGAGTAGCCCAATGCAGGTAGTCGGTCACGGAATTTTTTTCCTAGAACATGAACCTTGATGAAGTGTACCGGAAAGTTTTCCGAGGGTAGAGGAGAGGTGTCGCATCAACGTTCGGTGAAACCATGTCAGGGAGAGCTGGATACTTTTTTTCATCTCTCCACGGACCTGCTTTGCATTGCCGGGCTCGATGGTCATTTTCTTCGGATCAACCCGGCCTGGGAGAAGATCCTCGGATTTTCTAAGGAGGAATTGTTCAAGGCACCTTTCTTTGTCCTGGTGCATCCGGACGATCTTGCAAACACCGCCTCCGTGGTGGAACGCATAAAGGCCGGCGAGGACTGCAACGACTTCGTCAATCGGACCCGCTGTAAGGACGGCTCGTACCGGTGGATCTCCTGGAAGGCAACGCCCACGCCGGACGGGCTTTTCTACAGCATCGGCTGCGACATTACCGAGGGCAAACAGGCAGAACAGAACCTGCGCGAAAGCGAGCGGTTTCTAGATTCCGTCGTCGACAACATGCCCAACATGGTATTCGTCAAAGATGCCCGAGACCTCCGCTACGTACGGCACAATAAAGCGGGCGAAGAGCTGTTGGGGTATTCCCGAGAAGCGCTGCTTGGAAAGAACGACCACGACTTTTTTCCTCGGGAGGAAGCCGATTTTTTTACGGCCAAAGACCAGGAAGTGCTCGAAGGCGGCCTCCTTGTGGACATCCCCGAGGAATCTATTCAGACCCGGTACCGGGGAACGCGCATCCTGCATACCCGGAAAATTCCGGTTTTTGACGAGGCGGGGCAACCCAAGTACCTGTTAGGCATCTCGGAAGATGTCACCGAACGCAAGCAGGCGGAAGAAGCCCTGCGTGAAAGTGAGGAACGTTTCAAGCTGGCCGTCCAGGGTTCCAACAGCGGCATCTGGGACTGGTTCGACGTCAATGACAGCCTGAACGTATGGTGGTCGTCCCGCTTCTACGAACTCCTCGGCTATGAAGACGGCGAGATCGAAGCCTCGCCCGAACAGTTCCGGGCGCTGCTCCATCCCGACGATCGGGCGCGTACCTTTGCGCAGGTGCAGGCACACTTAGAGGGGAAGGCGCCGTTCGACATCGAGTATCGGCTGCAGATGAAGCACGGGGCGTACCGATGGTTTCATGCACGCGCCGTTGTGAAGCGCGACGAGCAGGGGGCGCCATGCCGGATGGTGGGGTCGATCACAGACATCGACGAGCGAAAGCGGGCGGAAGAAGCGCTCCTCGAAGCGAAAGAAGCCGCCGAAGCCGCCATGCGGGTCCGGAGCCATTTTCTGGCGATGATGAGCCATGAGATCCGCACGCCGATGAATGCCGTCATCGGCATGACCTCGCTGTTGGTCGAGACCGACCTTTCCGACGATCAGCGGGAGACGGTCGAGATTATCCGCTCCAGCGGGGAGGCGTTGCTCACCATCATCAACGACATCCTGGATTTTTCCAAGATTGAGGCCGAACGCATCGAACTCGAAGAACAAGCCTTCGGGCTCCGCCCTTGCGTCAAAGAGGCCGTCGACTTGCTGGCAACGAAAGCGCACGAAAAAGGGGTGGAACTGGTTTATCACATCGAGCCGTCCGTGCCCGTGCAGGTCGTCTCGGATAGGACGCGGCTGCGCCAGATCCTCGTCAACCTGATTTCCAACGCGGTCAAGTTCACAGACCAGGGGCGCATCGACCTCCGGGTCCGCCTGCTCTCCTCGACGGCGCCGGAGGATCCGGCCGTTTGCCGCTTACAGTTTTCCGTGCACGACACGGGGATTGGTATCGATCCGGATCAGGTGGAGCAGCTCTTCAAACCCTTCGTGCAGGCCGATCCCACGACGACGAGGCGCTACGGCGGTACCGGGCTGGGCCTGTCCATCTGTCAGCGGTTGTGCGTCCTGCTCGGCGGCGAAATCTGGGTGGAGAGCGAGCCGGGCGTCGGCTCGACCTTTCATTTTACGGTGATGGCCCGGCAGGCAGCGGAGAGCGATGGAGCACGGCTCGCCGGCCGTGTTTCGCAGGAAGTGCCGGGAGACGGTGCGGCCGAGGCAGTATCCTTGCGCATCCTGCTGGCCGAGGATAACGTGGTCAACCAGAAGGTGATCCTGCGGATGCTGAAGCGTCTCGGGTATGAGGCCGACGTGGTCTCGGACGGGGGCGCGGCCGTTGAGACATTGCGGAGCCGGCCGTACGATCTCGTGTTGATGGATGTACAGATGCCGGAAGTGGACGGGCTGGAGGCGACGCGACGGGTGCGTACCACGTTGCCGGAAGCCCATCAGCCGTACATCATCGCCGTGACGGCCAACGCCATGTCCGGTGATCGCGAGCGGTGTTTGGAAGTGGGGATGGACGCCTACGTGAGCAAGCCGATCAAGCTCGATGACCTGCAAGCCGCCTTGAAGCGATATCTGGCACGCTGAGGCGAGGTTAGGCAGGCAGGAGTACATTTGCGGCCTTGTGCAAGCGTTGACCCTTCGACCCAACCTCGGGCCGGGTCATTCCAACCTCGGGCCGGGTCATTGGTTATGAGTCATTGGTGAGATGCTTTTTACCGATGACCGACGCAACCGCGCGGGCAACGTGAAACGTTGGGCCCTGCCTCCTTACGTTTTCTTGCCTCTCAGTTGCGTCCGTTCGTTGTGGGTAGGGCCCCTTCGCCCACGTAGCGTTCCATGAACTCGTAGATGCGCAACAACCGGTCCATACGTTGTTTGGGGTCGCCGGAGCGGGAGAGTTCGTGGCTGGCTTTCGGGTAGCGTACGTATTCGACGGGACGTTCCAGCACCTTCAGGCTCTTGTAGAGCGCCTCGCTCTGGATGACCCCCGTGCGCAGATCGTTATCGCCGTGCAGGATGAGGAGCGGCGTGCGGATCTCGTCCACGTAGGTCAGCGGAGATTCTCGGTCGAGGAGGGTGCCGGCTTCCCAGGGATAGCCGCCGAAGTGGAAGGGCACAAGCCGCCAGGCATTACCCTCGCCGAAAAAAGTAGCCAGGTCGTAGACGCCGCGCTGCGCGACGGCGGCCTTGAACCGGTGGTCGTGCCCGACGATCCATGCCGTGAGATAGCCCGCGTAGGAACCGCCCGTGATTACCTGCCGGTTGGGATCGACCCAGCGTTGGCGGCGGACGGCTTCGTCAACGACGGCCAGCACGTCGCCGGCGGGGCCTTCGCCCCAGTCTTCGGCGTTGAGCCGCTTGTAGGCCTGTCCGTAGCCGCCCGACCCGCGCGGATTGGCGTACACGATGCCGTACCCGCGTGCCGCCATGAACTGAAACTCGTGCCACATCGACGCCTCGCCGGGGCCCCACATGGCCGCCGGGCCGCCGTGCATCTCCACCAGCAACGGGTAGGTGTCCCCGCGCTGGTAGAACGTCGGCATCATCACCCAGTAGGGGATGCGGAGGGTATCGCGGCGGAGCGTGAACGCCTCGGGCACGCTGAGCTTCTTGTGTTGGAGCCAGGTGGCGTTGTGCACGGTCAACCGTTCCTGCCGTCTGAACTCCATGTTCGAGAGGTACAGCTCGTATGGATTCAGGACTTCCGTCAGCACATAGTACACGGTTGCCGCCGTGAGGTCGTAGCTGCGGATGCCATGCTCCGGGCTGGTGAGCTGCGCAACGTCGGGCGTACGTACCGTGAGTTCGCCGCGTGCAAAGGTTTCACGAGCGCGGCCGATGCTGACCGAGAGGCTGTCGCTGGCCAGGGTGTCTTCCGGAGCCACGGCATCCGGGACCTCCGTAGGCCGGGCCGGCCGGCCTTCGTGTACGGGCAGGCGATAGAGAGAGAAGCCTCCCTCAGACGCAGCGGTGAAATACAGAAACCAGGTATCGTGCGACCAGCGAGGGCTGTTGAGGGAACGGTCGAAGCCCAGGGTAAGGATCTCCGGGGCCGAACGTCCGTCCAGGTTGAAGAGACCCAACTCGGTCTGGGAATAGCCCGGATCGCTGAGATCGCGGGCGAGAAAAGAGATCTGATTGCCGTCGGGGGAGATCTGAGGCGCAGACAGGGCATAGCCTTCGATGTCGAGCAGGCGCTGCCTCCGGCCGTCCCGGGTGTCTATCAGGTAAAGGTCGCTGTCGCGGACGCGGTCGGGATGGCCGGCTTCTTCGGGGGCGGTGCTGACGAGGAGTTGCCGGCTATCGGGCAGCCAGGTACCGCCGCTGAAGGAATAGTATCCATGGGTGACCTGCTCCGGTTCGGCGTCGTCCCGGTTGACGTCCAGCACGAAGTAGTGCTGAAAGGTGAGGCGGGGAGCGAGGTCGCGTTCGCCTTGCAGGTTGAGGCGGGTAAAGAGGCGGGGATCGTCGGCTTCGCTGTTCGCATCGAGCCACGCGCGGACCTGTGCCAGCGAGCCGTCCGGGTTGGCCTCTGCTCGCCCGGCATCGCCCCGCAGGCGTCCCGGTCGCTCGTCGGACCAGGGGAGAGGCTCGTTCGTCAACGCGGCGAGCTTGTCTTCGGAGAGGGAGGCGGTGAACAGCAGCCGGTTGCCGTTGGGCGACCAGTCGGGTGCGCCGGCGCCGTGCTCGAAGTCGGTCAGCTGCTCGGCCTCACCCCCGAAGACCGAGATGGCAAAGATCTGTGGGGTCCCGTCGACGGGGCGGACGAAGGCGAGCCGGTCGCCGTCGGGATGCCAGGCGGGCTGCGAGGCGCCTCGTTCGTCGAAGGTCATTTGCTGCGGTACGTTCGAGGCATAGATCGGGATCACCCAGAGCTGGGACCGGTACGTGTACGCGTCCTCGTCCCCGGCGCCCGGCTTTTCGACGATGGATTGAACTACATAGGCAACGAACCGCCCATCCGGCGAGGCCGTGACCTCGTCCAGTTGCTGGATTTTGAGCAGGTCTGTCGCGGTGATGGGTTCGGTGCCTTGCTGGGCTTGAACGACACCGACGAGGCTCGCCAGAAGCAGGCACCACAGTGCGAAGCGAAGAGCGTTCATACAGAGGACGGCGGTTGAATGCGAAGCGATGTTGCCGCTCTAAACTACGAAAACGTACGACGTGTTGCGCATCCTGATCCTTGGGTCTGCCAGGCCATAGCGAGTACCTGGCCGGCTGCCTCAGGGGATCTGTCAGAAACCAACGGCGCCGAATCCGCGTTCCGCATCGTTGTATCGGGGAGGGCTTCCGTGCACATCATGAGGGCGAACCTTGTGAAAAAAATGCTCCGTGAATATGCCTTAGTCATCGTCGTCATCATCGTCGGGCTGGTGGGCTATGGCATCTTTCGCGAGAAAAAGCACGACATCCTGGCGGCGTCGCTGGATGCCGTGCGGGATCGGCTTGTCGCCATGATCGATGACGAAGCCAGCCGCCGGCTCGTCGCCGTGCGTTTCGACCGGTTTAAAGAGCGCGTCCTGGCGAACGAGGTACCGCCTGACGAGGTCGCCAACGTGGCGGCGAACGTGTTGAACCTGAGCAACAGCGGCTCGACGATCACGCCCGAACAGGCCGACCTGATTCTGAATTTTGCCGCGCTGGCGCCGGAGGCGACCCTGTTACCGGAAGCCGAACGCCCGGC
>Ga0302046_10001582_pt1 | contig 21359 bp, 21 predicted proteins | sample RVTome_11_FD_200261 | JGI IMG/M metagenome (GOLD analysis project Ga0302046, IMG submission 200261) | Soil microbial communities from uranium-contaminated site in the Upper Colorado River Basin, Wyoming, United States - RVT147D111 (version 2) ...
GGTGACCAGTCCCTCGGCGCGGCGGGTGGCGCGGTCGCCGACCAGGACGAACCGCGGGTGGCGGACGAGCATCCGCCGGCCGACCTCCTCGGCCGGGGCGTCGGGCTCCACCCACTCGAGATCGGTGTCCATCACCCGCTCGACCGGCCGCTCGCCGAGACCGTGCCGGAGCGCGGCGTCGAGGGTCTGGCGGGTCACCGCGCCGACGATCTCGCCGCCTTCCCCGGTGACCGGGGCAGCGTTGACGCGGCGCCGGTCGAGCAGCTCCTTGGCCGCCGCCGTGGTGGTGCCGGCAGCGACCGCGAAGACCTCCTTGATCGCCAGGTCGGCGGCGCGCGCCGCCGGCGGCAGCGTCGCGGCGAGATGGGCGAGCAGGCGCTCGCGCAGCTCGAGCGCGGTGACCCCGCGCAGGCGCGCCGCCGCGGCAGTGGCGTGGCCGCCGCCGCCGGCGAACTCGGCGAGCAGGCTGCCGAGGTCGATTCCCGGCGCGTTGCCGCGGGCGATCACAGTCACCGCGTCGCCTTCGCCGAACAGCGCGAACAGCAGCGGCAGCTCGAACAGCTCTAGGCAGCGGCTGGCGAGCGGCGCCAGCTCGTCCACGTACTCGCCCAGCTCGATCGCGATCAGCCCGACCCGGTGCCCGTTGAGGCGGTGGACGCCGAGCGCCCGGGTCATCCGGTGGAGGATCTCGAGGTGCCGCGGATCGAGGCTCGAGACCGCGAAGCGGCGCACCGCGGCGAGGTCGCCGCCCTGGTCGAGCAGCCAGCCGGCGGCCTCGAAGTCGCGGCGCGAGGTGGTGGCGTGGGTCAGCGAGCCGGTGTCCTCGTAGATCCCCATCAGCAGCACCGTCGCCTCGTTGGCGGGCACCCCGAGACCGCGCCGCCGCAGCTCCTCGACCATCAGGGTCGCGGTGCAGCCGACCGCCGGGTCGATCGCGCCGCCGGCGACGTCGAGGTCGCCGGTCGCCGGCGGGTGGTGGTCGTAGGCGATCCGCTCGATCTCCGGATGGGCGGTCAGCCAGCGGGCGACGATGCCGAGCCGGTGCGGCTGGCGGGTGTCGCAGAGGACGACGCGGGTCAGCGCCCCCGGGTCGATCTGCTTGCGCTTGACCTCGTCGAAGACGACCAGCTCGGTGCCGAGCATGCGGCGCAGCGACTCCTCGCGCGAGCCGGGGAAGAACAGCTCGGCCCCGGGGTGGAGGCGGCGGGCGGCGATCATCGACGCGAATGCATCGAAGTCCGCGCCCATGTGCGTGGTGATCAGTTCCATGTCTCCGCCTTCGACGATTGTAGCTGTGGCCACCTCCACCGAGGCGCATCACCGCTCCCCCCACCCCCGAGGCGGGCCGTGGCCTCTCCCCGGGGGACCGGGGCGCGCTCATCGAACTGCGAGGGGAGGCGCGCCCCTGCTCTTCGCATCGCGCGGTTCCCTTCGGTGCCTTGCGAAGGGGCTTGCCCGTGCTCGCTCAGGGCTCCCCCGGGGGAGAGGCCACGGCCCACCCCTGCCCCCCGGACAACCCACCGTTCGAGACGCCGAGTCGCCACCACCAGAGGCAACGGGACCACGAAGCGAGCAGCTCGTGCCAGCCGAGGAGGCCGGTCCGTGGGTCTCCCTCCCAGGGACGCCAGACCGCGCGCCCAATGGACCGTTTCGGAAGAGCACCGCGGGAGTGCGCGCGGGCTGACGAGGCGGCGCCCGACCGCTACCCGCACCCGAATAGGCGCCGCCGCGCCCTGGGAGGGAGACCCACGGACCGGCCGGCGGTCAGTTCAGCCAGGGCCCGTCGTCCCCGCCCCGGACGACCTTGAACCCGCGCTTCCTGCGCTCACGCTCCAATCGATGCTGGAGCTGCCGCTGCCGAACCCGCAGCCAGGCCCTGCGCAGGCCGCGGCCCGGGCCGCCGTGCCGGAGGACGGTGAAGGTGATGCCAACCGCAGCGCAGATGCCGAGGAAACCGGGCAGGTCCGGCCTCCCGTCCGCCGCGGAACTGAGGAACGCAATGAAAGCGAAGAGGATCTCGATCCACAGGAACCAGCTCGCGCGCAGGGGCAGGACGAAGAGCAGGTAGATAGTGGCGTCGCGGTGGATCGTCGCGAACGCGGCGATCAGGATCGTGAGCAGGACTCGCTCACCCTGCATGATCGGGTAGATCGATCCGAACCGGAAGCCGAGCAGCCACGCCAGCAGGTCGACCACGGCCGCGACCAGCGCAGCGCCGACGACCGCCCAGGCGATCGTGCGCCAGAAACGCTTGCGGCCGAGGCTCCAGAAGACGTCCTTGCCGAACATGAACAGGATCAGCAGCGCGAGCAGGATCCATAGGCTCGGGGGGCCGTAACCGATGAACGCGTAGGTGGCGAGCTGCCAGAGGTAGGCGGACGCCCACACCGCCGAGGTCAGGCGCAGGAACACCAAGCCGTCTCCGGTCAGGACGTCGATCGCCAGAGTGCCGAGAATCACGGCCAGCAGCACGATCACGTCGCGCGGCACCGGGCCGCTCATCAGCCCGCCCAGCCCGCCCGCCAGCGGGCCCCGACTCATCGGTTGCCGTCCGTACATCCGCCCTCCCCTACCCGTTGCGCCGCTCGAAATCGCGGAGCAGCGCCGCCAGCGCCTCGGCGCCCTCCCGCGGCATCGCGTTGTAGAGCGAGGCGCGCAGGCCGCCGACCGAGCGGTGGCCCTTGAGCTGGATCATCCCGGCCGCCTCAGCCTCGGCGAGCAGCCGCCGCTCCAGCTCCTCGGTCGGCAGGCGGAAGGTCACGTTCATGCGCGAGCGGCTCGCCGGCTCGGCGGTGCCGCGGTAGAAGCCGCCGCCGTCGAGGACGTCGTAGAGGATCGCCGCGCGCTCTTCGGCGGCGCGTTCCATCGCAGCGATCCCGCCCCGCTCCTCGACCCAGCGGCAGCACAGGCCGAGGACGTAGATCGACCAACAGGGCGGGGTGTTGTAGAGCGAGCCGGCGGCGGCGTGGCGGCGGTAGTCGAGCATCGCCGGCAGGTCCTCGGGGGCGCGCGCGGTCAGATCCTCGCGCACGACGACCAGCGTGACGCCGGCGGGGCCGAGGTTCTTCTGCGCCCCGGCATAGAGGACGCCGACCCGCTCCCAGGGCACCGGCCGGGCGAGGATGTCGGATGAGGCGTCGATCGCCAGCGGCACCGCGCCGGCGTCGGGCAGATCGCGCCACTGGGTGCCGACGATCGTGTTGTTGGAGGTGACGTGGGCGTAGGCGGCCGCGGGGTCGAGGTCGATCTCGTCCGGGCGCGGGAGGCGCGTGAACCCCTCGTCCTCGGTCGAGGCGGCCACCCGCACGCTGCCGACCCGGCGGGCGTCGGCGAGCGCCTTCTTCGACCAGCTCCCGGTGAGCAAGTAGTCCGCGCCGGCGGCGCTTCCTCCGGCGCCGAGCAGGTTCATCGGCACCATCGCGAACTGGAGGCTGGCGCCGCCCTGGAGCAGCAGGACGGCGAAGCCCTCGGGCACCGCCAGCAGGCGCCGCAGCGCCGCCAGCGCCTCGCCGTGGATCGCCTCGTACTCCTTGGAGCGGTGGCTCATCTCCATCACCGAGAGGCCGTGCCCCTGCCAATCGAGCAGGCCCTCGCGCGCCTGCTCGAGCACCTCGGCGGGCAGGGTCGCCGGGCCGGCGCCGAAGTTGAGGACGCGGTTCATCGGGCGGCTCCCGCGGCGAGCGCCGTGGCGGCGGCGGCCGGGGCGGGCTCGAACCGGTGGACGAGCAGACCCGAGCGCAGCTTGGGCTCGAACCAGGTCGACTTCGGCGGCAGTACCCGGCCGGCGTCGGCGACCGCCATGAGCTGCTCGACGGTCACCGGCTGCAGCGCGAACCCCGCGCCGTCGCCCCGGGCGTCGACCCGGCGCGCCAGCTCGGCGGCACCGCGCGCCCCGCCGACGAACTCGATCCGCTCCGAGGTGCGCGGGTCGTCGACGCCGAGGATCGGCCCGAGCACCAGCTCCTGGAGGATCGCGGCGTCGAGCGAGGCCACAGGATCGGGGTCCTCGACCCGCTCGCGCGGCGCCGCCAGAGCGACCCAGCGGCCGGCGAGGTAGAGCGCGAAGCGGCCGCGGCCGGGAGGCTCGGGAACGGCGCCGGGGACGACCTCCATCGCCTCTCCGACCCGGACCAGGAACTCGTCGGGGGTCATCCCCGCGAGATCGCGCACCACCCGGTTGTAGGGCAGGATGGTCAGCCGGTCGGCCGGGAAGAGCGCGGCGGGGAAGTGGTCGACCTCGCGATCGACCGCCTGATCGACCCCGTGGTCCCCGCCGCCTCCCGGCCCGGAGCCGGCCGCCTCCCCCCAGGCGGCGCGCGCGCGGCTGTAGGCGGCGGCGCGGTGGTGGCCGTCGGCGATGTAGAGCGCGGGCACGGCCGCGAACTCGGCGGCCAGCCCCTCTGCCGCGGCGCCGGCGAGCCGCCAGACCCTGTGGCGGACGCCGTCGACCGCGGTGAAGTCGTAGAGCGGCTCGGTGCCGGCCGCGGCGGCGGCCATCCGGCGATCGATCTCCTCGCGCCCACGATAGGCGATCAGCACCGGCCCCGCGTGGGCCGAGAGAGCGAGCGCGTGCCGGGCGCGGTCGCGCTCCTTGTCCGGCCGGGTGTGCTCGTGCTTGCGGATCAGGCCGGCGTCGTAGTCGTCGACCGCGCAGCAGCCGACTACCCCGGTCTGTACGCGGCCGCGCCACTCGAGGCGATAGAGGTAGAGCGACGGCTCCGGGTCGCGCGCCAGCACCCCGCGATCGACCAGCGAGGCGAGGGCCGCGGCGCCGGCCCGGTAGACCTCCTCGCCGTGCGGATCGGCATCGGGCGCGAGCGCGATCTCGGGCCGCACGACGCGGAGGAAGCTGTCCGGATTGCCGGCGGCGAGCGCCCGCGCCTCGCCGGCGTCGACCACGTCGTAGGGGACGCTGGCGACGCGGGAGGCGGCGTCGGGGCGCGGGCGGAGAGCGTGGAAGGGGCGTAGGGCGACCATCGCGAGCGGCCTATCTTACCCGCCGTCCGTGATAACGTCCGTTCGCCGTCCATCCCGACCCACGGCCACCCAGGAACCCGAGGAGCAGGACCGGCCCGGCCGCGACCGGCCGGCCGCGAGGAGACATCGACATGACCGAGCCCACTCCCCCGCCGTCGACCACCCAGCCGTCGTACGCACCGCCGCCGCCGAAGAAGAAGGGCCTCTCGCCGCTGGCCTGGGTCGGCATCGGCTGCGGCGCGCTGGTGCTGATCGCGGTGGTCGTGATCGCCATCGTCTTCGGCGTCGCGGCCAAGAAGGGCAAGGACTTCCTCACCGACCTCGGGGAGAACCCCACGCTGGTCGCCGCCGAGACGATGATCAAGCTCAACCCCGACCTGGAGCTGGTCGAGAGCGACCGCGCGGCCGGCACGCTGACCGTGCGCGACAAGGAGTCCGGCGAGCAGATGACGTTCAACCTCGCGGACCTCGAGCAGGGACACCTCGAGGCCTGGACCGAGGAGGGGGAAGAGACATCGGTCACCTTCAGGAGCGGCGAGGGAGGGCTCGAGATCGAGTCCGAGCAGGACGGCACGACCTCGCGGCTGCGGTTCGGCGCCTCCGCCGGCGAGATCCCGGACTGGGTACCGGTCTACCCGGGCACCGAGCCCGCGAGCAACTTCATCAGTGCCACCGGCGAGGGAACCCAGGGCATGTTCAGCTTGACGACCGATGACTCGCCGGACGACGTGCTCTCCTGGTACTCGGACGAGATCGAGGACCTCGGGATGGAGCCCGAGCGCAGCACGTTCAGCACGGCCGGGAGCCGCGGCGGCCTGGTCTCCGGCGAGGCCGGCGGGCGCCAGGTCAACGCCACCGTGGCCAACCAGGGCGAGGGCACCCTGGTGACGGTGACCTTCTCCGACAAGCGGTAGCGCTCCTCGCGGTTCCCCCCGCGCCGGCGGCCCTTGCCGCCGCCGGCGCCCTTCCCCCCGCCGCCATCGCGATCTTCCGGCCTCCCGGCCGGTAATCCGGACAGCCCCCTGGATATCGGAAGAAGTAATCCTGATAGAGTTGAAGATCGGGAACAAATCGCGTGCGGCCGTGCCGCCGTCGCCGACCGGCGGCCGGCCCACCCGGGGGCCGCTGACCGCCCGGGTTTCCGGGAGGAGGAGAGACGATGGGTGCCAGTCGACTGTCGAGGATCGAGGAGGTCCCCCGCACCGGCCCGCGCGGGGGCACCACCACGGTGACCAGCTCGGGGATGATCCGCAAGAACCTCTGGATCTCCCACGAGGAGAACGAGGCGCTGCGCCGCCGCGCCTACGAGGAGCGCCAGAGCGAGACCCAGATCATCCGCGAAGGCCTCCGCCTGAGACTCGATCTCTAAAGACCCAGTGCGCCGGCCAGGTCCTCGAGCTTGGCCTGGAGGCGGCGCTGGTTGCGAGGGCCGGTGCGCAGGAGGTGCTTCTGGGCCGCCGACAGCCCTTCGAGCCGGGAGTCGGCGTAGGCGTGGCCGCCGACGCCGGCGGGCACCAGCTCGGGCGCCGGGGGCGGCACCGGGGTGGCGAGCAGGTGGTCGATCGCCCTATCCAGCGTCGCGTCGAAGTCGCCCTCCGGGTAGCCGAGCTCGTGGTAGGCCTCCTCGAGCAGCGGGAGGAGGCGCCGGTAGAGCCGGGCCGCGCCCTCGGTGTCGATCGAGACGAAGACCTCGGTCAGGGCGTCGTAGCGGCGGTAGCTCGCCGGATCGGGGAGGATCGCCCCGCCGTCGACCGATACGCGGTAGCCGCCGCCGGGGATCAGCTCGGGCAGGTTCGGGCGCGGGCTCACCCCCTGGGAGACGTTGTCGACCGCGGCCACGAAGCGGCGCAGCAGGCCCTCGGTGGCGAGGTAGCGGGCCAACTCGGGGCGCGACGACAGCCGGCGGATCGCCTCGGCGACGAAGCGGTCGCTGGCATCGAGCGCCGGCAGCGTCGGGTCCTCGACCGGCTCCTCGGCGACCGGTCCCGGGACCTCCGCCGGCGGCGCCTCGACCGGCGGCGGGGCCGGCTCCTCCGCCCGGTCGCGGAACAGCCACCAGCCGGCGGCCGCCGCGGCGATCACCGCCAGGACGAGCAGCCAGGGCCACAGACGGCGCCCGCCGCCCGGACCGCCCGGTTCGTGGCGCGGGCCGCCCACCGGGTGGTCGCCCAGCTCGAGGTCGTCCTCGGTCCGCCGGTAGTCGTCGATCTCGCTCATGGTTCGCTCCGCCCTCCGCGCTGATTGTAGCCGCCGCCGGCGCGGCGCCGCCGGTCCCGCCCCTTGATACTCGGTCCGAGGCGGTCAGGTTCCCTCCGGCCTACCTCTCTCCGGCCGACCTCCCTCCGGCGGCAGGTCGAGGACGAAGGTCACCGGCCCGTCGTTGACCAGCTCGACCTCCATGCGTGCCCCGAAGCGGCCGCTGGCGACCTCGAAGCCGCGGCGGCGGAGATCGTCGACGAGGGCGGCAACCAGCGGCTCGGCCACCGCCGGCGGCGCGGCGCGGTCGAACGACGGCCGGCGACCGCGGTCGAGCGAGGCGGCGAGGGTGAACTGGGAGACGACCAGAAAGCCCGCCTCGGCCGCCGCGGCGGCCAGGTTCATCCGCCCGGCGCCGTCGTCGAAGACGCGCAGGCCGGCCAGCTTGTCGGCCGCCGCCGCGGCCTGAGCGGGGCCGTCGCCCTTCTCCACCCCGGCCAGGACGAGCAGCCCGCGGCCGATCGCGCCGACGGTCTCGCCGGCCACCCGCACCGCGGCGGAACGGACTCGCTGCACGATCAGGCGCACCGTTTTGCGTCTCTACCACAGGAGAGCGCCCCGTGCGGCGCTGTGATACTTTGACCCGCCCAACCGACCCCGGAGCCCGCCATGCTCAACAAAGTGTTCCTCATCGGCAACCTCGGCCGCGACCCGGAGATCCGCAGCACCCAGTCCGGCCAGCCGGTCGCCAACTTCAGCCTCGCCACCAACCGGCGTTGGACCGACCGCAACGGCCAGCGCCAGGAGCAGACCGAGTGGCACAACGTCGTCTGCTTCGGCCGCCAGGCCGAGGTCGCCGGCCAGTACCTGCAGAAGGGCCGGCAGATCTTCGTCGAGGGGCGGATCCAGACCCGCTCATGGGACGACCGCCAGACCGGTGAAAAGCGCTACCGCACCGAGATCCTGTGCGACAACTTCCAGATGCTCGGCCAGCGCGGCGACCACGACTCCGGCGGCGGCGCCGGCTACTCCGCAGGCGGCGGCGATGACGAGCCCGACTACGGCGGCCCGGCCGCCGGCGGCCCGGCGGGCAGCGGCCCGGCGGGCGGCGGCGATGCCGACGCGGATGCCGGCGGCGAAGCGGACGCCGGCGGCGAGGCGGACGACGACGACATCCCGTTCTGACCGACCGCTCGCTGGCGCTCGTGCTCGGTTGAGGGGCGCGACCGACCGACCCTCGCTCGTCCGCTCGCGTCCGTTAGCGGGACCCTCTGTGCCGGCGCCGGCTCGCCGGATCCTGGCCCTCCTCGGACGGCCCTGCTAGCATCCCGTCCACGGTGGCAGCGATGGACTTGGCCGACCAGATCCGGCAGGCGCAGGCCTACTTGGACGAGCGGTTCGGCCTCGATGCGCTTTGGGTCTACGGATCGGAGGCCCAGGGCACGGCCGGACCGGGTTCCGATCTCGATCTCGGCGGCCTCTTCGCCCGCGCACCGCGGGCCGTTGACGTGCTCGACGCCGCTGCGGAGCTGAGCCAACGGCTGGGTCGGGAGGTCGACGTGGTCGATCTCGATAGGGCTTCCCCCATCCTCGCGATGCAGGTACTCCGCAACGGCCGCCTGGTCCTCGACGCCAGCCCTCCGCACCGCCACGATCACTTCGCCCGCACGGTGAACCGTTACGAGGACCTCAAGATCATCCGCCGGCCGATGGAACAGGGGCTCTACCGGAGATTCGCCGGTGGTTGACCAGGATGTGGTCGCCGCCAAGCTGAGCGCGATCGAGCGCTGCCTGGCTCGGATCGCCGATGTCCAGGGGCCTCGACGCCACCGGCTGGACCGGATCGACCTGGAGGACATCACTGCTCTCAACCTGCAGCGCGCGGTTCAGGCAGCGATCGACCTCGCCGCCCACGTGGTCGCCGACGAAGGCTATGGTGTGCCCTCCGACACCGCCGAGGTCTTCACGCTGCTCGAGGAGCGCGGAGTATTGGGTGCCGAGCTCGCCGGGCGGCTGCGAAAGATGGTCGGCTTTCGCAACATCGCCGTTCACGAGTACCGGCAACTCGACCCCGCGATCGTTCAGTCGATCGTCGATCGCCACCTGGATGATCTGCGCGCACTGGGCGCCGGCATCGTCGAACGCTATCGGCTGAACCGGTCGTCATCCGGTTCGGAATAGCCTCGCGGGCTCACGACGGCTCCGCACCGCCGGTCGGCGCTGGTCTCCTCAGAACCCGAACGCGAGGTTGAACGCCCCCTGGAAGGCCTCGCCCTGCTCGACCTCGAAGGTGAGCTTGGGCAGCAGGAGGTTGACAGTGACGCCGGCATAGACGAAGCCGGCGGTGTGGTCGGTCTCGAAGCGCGGGCCGAGGGCGCCGCGGTCGAGGGTGCCGTCGGCGATGAAGGCGCCGGCGCCGACGTAGGGGGTGGCCACCGCGAAGCCCTTGCTCAGCTCCAGCTCGGCACCGTAGAGGTCGAGGCCGTAGGCGCCGCCGCCGGTGGTCCGGGTACCGGTCAGCCGCAGCGCCAGCGCCGGGGTGACCGCGCCGCCGTCGAGGATCGCCCACGACAGCTCGCCGGAGATCAGCTCGACGTCGCCGCCGACTGCCCGGCCGAAGCTGGCGCCGAGGTCGACGCCGCCCGGCAGCCCCTTGCGCACGCCGACGCGGGCGATCGACAGGGTGTCGAGCGGCAGGTCGCCGTCGATCGTCCCCTCGGAGAACGGCTCGTCCGCGAACTCGAGGTCGCCGGTCGCCTCGGCGTAGATGCGGAAGCCGGTGATGCCGAGCGGCGCGGCGCCGTGGCGCGGGTAGGGGTAGGCGGCGAAGGCGAAGTGCCTGTGGAAGGCCTCGAAGCGCTCCTCGGTGGCGTCGCCCCGCACCTCCCAGGCCGCCGCCGGACGGGCAAGCGCGGACGCCGCCAGCGCGACCGCGACGAAGAGCACGACTCCGTTTCGCTCTCGCATCTCACACCTCCTCGGCCGCGGCGCGCCGGGCGCCGGCCGCTTCCGCGCCCGCCGCCGCGCCGGCGTACTCGGCCAGCAATTCGCGCACCAGGCGCGGTTCGGCGCCCCCGGCGGCCTCAGCGAGCAGCTCGCGGGAGCGGCCGTCGAGCGCGGTGACCACCCCGAGGTTGCCTTCGCGGGCGAGGGCGCCGAGATCGTACCCCGCGGCGTCGGCCCAGCGCGCGGCGCGGAGCAGAGCGTGCCCGGCCTCGGGCGCCCGGCCGCAGCGCAGCCACAGCTCGCCGGCGAGCGCCAGCAGCCCGGCCAGCCGCCGGGTCTCGGTACCGCGCAACGGCGGGCGCGGCAGCGGCCTGGGCAAAAAAGGCGCGAGGCCGGAGGCGGCCACCGCACGCGCACACGGGCGCTCCCCGGGCGCCGGGCGATGGAACAGCGCATCGAACGCCGCGCCGCCCCCCTCGGCCAGCCGGCGCCGCTGTACCGGGGTCAGGCGGAGGGCGAGCGGCTGGACGGCGGCGAGCCCGGCCGCGGCGAGCGCTTCGGCGGCGCGGGCGGCATCGTCCTCGGCGTCGCTCAGCCCGGCGACCAGCGGCCAGACCGCGGCGGCCCCGGGGACGCCTTTCGAGGCGGCGGCGACCGCCGCGAGCGCGGCGTCGAACCCCGAGCCGATCAGTGCCGGCAGAGGGTCGAAGACGACGACCGCACCGACCGCGGCGAGTGCCGCGAGAGCCGACCCGGGAGGCGATCCGGCCGGCACTTCGCCGGTCACCCCCACCTGCACCAGCACCGGCACACCGCGGCGGGCGAGGCCCTCGGCGAGCACCAGCCGCTCGGGCTCCAGCGCCGGCGGAACCGGCGGCAGCCAGACGACATCGTCGGAGGGCGACGGCGGCGCTGCCAGGCCCCCGGCGGCCGACGGCACGTCCCTGCGGGTCTCGACGGGTTCATCCAGCCGCTCGTACGCTGCCGCCGGCCGGGGCGCGTCACCCGCGCCCGGAAGCGCCGAGCCGCTGGGGCCCGGGTCGCCGAGGGCGCCGGCGGCGAGATCGGTCCAGTCGTGGGGCGGCGGCGGCCAGCCGCGCGGGCGCCAGCGGATCCAGAACCGGGCCGGCTCCGGCGTCTGCTCCACCCAGCGGACCCCGGCCTGCGGCGCCAGCGCCACGCTCAGGCTCCCCCCTCGGGCGCCCCGCCCCGCGGCGGTGGCTGCTGCCGTGCTCCGGCGCGATCACCGGCGGGGACTCCGGGCTCCCGCTCACCCGTCCTCGCCGCCGCCTCGGCGGTCGCCTCCGATCCGCTCACCGCCCCACCGAGCAGCTCCGCGACCTGCCGGGCGACGTACTTGGCGAGGACGTCGATCTCGAGGTTGACCCGGTCGCCGGTCGCGAGACCGCCGAGGGTGGTGACCTCGAGGGTGTGCGGGATCAGGGCGACGGTGAAGCGGTCGCCGTCGCAGCTCGCCACCGTGAGGCTGACGCCGTCGACCGCCACCGAGCCCTTCTCGACCAGATAGCGGCCGAGGCCGGCCGGGGCGGCGATCGTGAGCGCGCGGTGCTCGCCAGCCTGGGCGCGCCCGACCACCTCGCCGACGCCGTCGACGTGCCCCTGCACCCAGTGGCCGCCGAGCGGATCGCCGAGGCGCAGCGCCGGCTCGAGGTTGACCTCGGCGCCGGCGGCGAGGTCGCCGAGGGTGGTGCGGCCGAGGGTCTCGGGCGACATCTCGACCGCGCTCCACACCTCGCCGGCGCCCTCCGGCGAGCGCTCGGTCACCGTCAGGCACACCCCGGCGACGGCGAGGCTGGCCCCGACCTCCAGGCGCACGGCGAGCGCGCGGCCGTGGGCGATCGCCAGTCGCCGGCCGCCGCGGCCGGAGGGCGACGGCGCCCCGGCTACGCGCCCACGCTCGACGACAAGGCCGGTAAACATCCTTCGCGGAGTGCGGTGAGGATCAGATCGGGGCCGCGCCGGTGAACTCTCAGCCGATCGAGGCGCGGCGCGGCTGCAAGCGACGGCGCTCCCGCGCCGCCGAGGGGGCCGGGAGCCCCAGCGCCGCCGATCAGCCGCGGCGCGCAGACGGCGGCGACCCGGTCGAACAGGCCCGCGGCGGCGAAGGCGCCGAGCACCCCGCCGCCGCCCTCGACCAGCACGCTCTGGACGCCGCGCCGGCGGAGGTCGGCGAGCACCGCGGCGGGCTCCGGCTCGGGCAGCTCCACGATCGTGGCGCCAGCCCCGTCGAGCGCCCGGCGCCGCTCGCCGCGGGCGCCCGGGCGTGGGCAGGCGCGAGTGTACACCAGCACCTCGCCCGGGTCGGCGAGCATCCGGGCGCCGGCCGGCAGCCGCAGCCGGCGGTCGAGCACGACGCGGATCCCGGGGCCCTCCGCGCGCCCGAGGCGGCGGGTCAACAGCGGGTCGTCGGCGAGGGCGGTGCCGCTGCCGACGAGCACCGCGTCGTGCTCCTCGCGCAGCTCCAGCGCCCAGCGCCGCGCCGGCGGCGACGAGATCCACTGGCTCTGGCCGCCGGCGGTTGCGATCCGGCCATCGAGGCTCATCGCCCATTTGAGCGTCACCGCCGGCCGCCCGAGCACCGCCGCAGTCAGAAACGCCAGGTTGAGCAGCACCGCCTCCTCCGCGTACGGGCCGGCCGCGACCTCGACGCCCGCCGCGCGCAGTCTCTCGAAGCCGCCGCCGGCCACGCCCGGGTTGGGATCGCGGTGGCAGGCGACCACCCGCGCCACCCCGGCGGCGATCAGCGCCTCGGTGCAGGGCGGCGTGCGGCCGTGGTGGGCGCACGGCTCGAGGGTCACGTAGCAGGTGGCGCCGCGCCCGCGGGCGCCGGCCGCGGCGAGCGCCTCGACCTCGGCGTGGGGGCCGCCGACCCGCCGGTGCCAGCCCTCGCCCACCACCTCGCCGTCGCGCACCACCAGGGCGCCGACCATTGGGTTCGGCGAGGTCGTGAAGCGCCCGCGGGCGGCCAGGCGCAGGGCCCGCCGCAACCAGCGCCGGTCGGTTTCAATCTTCACGGGGCGTCAGCGTAACGCAGTGGACGACGCGCGCCTCAACCCGCATTATTCACCACCCGGAGAACGGTCGCAGCAGGGATGACGCGCGGCCGAAAGCCGCGTGTGCGGGGCGAAGGCCCCGACTCGGGGGAGGGGCCCCGCGCGATTCACTCGCGCGGGGAGGGGGGCTGGAACAGCCCCCCTCAACCAAGCAGCGCAGAGGCGAACTCCCGCGGCCGGAACTCGACCAGGTCGTCCGGAGTCTCGCCGACGCCGAGGTAGAGCACCGGCAGCCGCAGCTCGCGCGCCACCGCCACCGCCATGCCGCCCTTGGCGGTGCCGTCGAGCTTGGCCAGGAGCACGCCGTCGACCGTCACCACCTGGCCGAAGGTGCGCGCCTGGGCGAGGGCGTTGTGGCCGGTGGTGGCGTCGAGCACCAGCACCGTGCGGCGCGGCCAGCCGGCGGCCTCGCGCTCGATCACCCGGCCGATCTTGCCCAGCTCCTGCATCAGGTAGTCCTTGGTGTGGAGGCGGCCGGCGGTGTCGATCAGCACCTCGCCGGCGCCGCGGGCGCGCGCCGCCCGGAGCGCGTCGTAGACCACCGAGGCGGGATCGGCGCCGGGCTTGGAACGCACCACGTCGACCCCCAGCCGCGCGCCCCACAACTCGAGCTGCTCGATCGCCGCGGCGCGGAAGGTGTCGGCGGCGGCGAGGATCGGCGCCGTGCCGCGCGCCTGCGCCCGGCGGGCGAGCTTGGCGATCGAGGTGGTCTTGCCGACGCCGTTGACCCCGACCACCAGCGTCACCAGAGGGCCGGCGCCGGCGGCCGGCTCGGCCGGCGGCCGCGGCGCGTCGAGCAGGAGGATCGCCATCTCGTCGACCAGCATCTCGCGCAGCTTGAGCAGGTCGGCGGCCTGGCCGGGCTTGACGTCGCGCTGGATCCGCTCGACCAGCTCGAGCGCGGTTTCGACCCCGATGTCGGCGGTGATCAGCGCCTCTTCGAGGAACTCGAGCGTCTCGGCGTCGACCACGTCGCGGCCCTCGAGCGCGGCGCCGACCTTGTCGATCAGCTCGGTGTGGGTCATCAGCAGGCCGCGCTTGAGCTTCGTCCAGAAGCCGCGGCGCTCCTGCTCGTCGGGCTCGGGCAGCTTGCGCCCGGGGGAGATCTCCAGGGCCTCGGCGGCCCGCGGCTCGTGCTCTGTGGTGTCGGTGGTCATCGCGTCGGCCTTCGCCGCGGCCCGATCATACCGGCCCGGTCTTTCTCACGGGGGCTTTTCGAGCCCCACCCCGTGTCGGGGACCTCCGGCCGCGTGCGCCTGGGGGCGCGTGTCCTGTCGCCACTGCGAGAAACGGTCAGGCGGCGCCCGAAACCACCGCCGGGCCGGCGGGCTCGGGCTCGGCGGCGAGGACGGCGTCGAGCCGGTCGAGGGCGTGGTCGAGGCGGCCGGTCAGCCCGGCTTCGCGGGCGCGCCGGCGGCCGGAGGCCCGGTCGGAGGCTTCGACGCACTCCCATACCCGTCGGGACGAATCCTCGAGCACGTCGACCCGCAGCGCCAGGCCGTGGCGGGCGAGCACCGGCTCGATCTCGTCGCGCCGGGCGAGCAAGCTAGCCCGGGTGCGCTGGTAGCCGTGCTCGCACACCGTCTGGCGGTCGGCGAAGCTGAAGATGTTGGTGAAGAACATCCGGTAGTCGTCGCGCCGCGGCTCGAACAGGATCAGGTCGGAGCCCGCGTACTGCTGCCGGTACTTGGCGATCCCGGCCTCCAGCCGCGAGCGGATCAGCGTGCGCACGCTCTGCGCCAGCACGGTGGGCAGCCCGCGGTCGACCAGCTTGCCGCGGCGCATCACGCCCTGTTCCACCGCGCGCTCGGTGTCGACCGGCACGATCGGGTTGATCGCCAGCACCAGCTCGGCACCCGCCTCGAGCGCCACCGACGCGTGGACGGTCTTGAGCAACACGCCGTCGACGTAGTGCCGGCCGTCGATGGTCACCGGCGCGTAGAGGCCGGGCAGCGCCGAGCTGGCCTGCACCGCCTTGGAGATCGGCACGTGGTCGAAGCCGGGCTCGCCGAAGCGGACCGCGCGGCCGGAGTCGAGGTCGGCGGCGACCACCACCAGGCGCTTGCCCAGCTCGCGGAAGTCGTCGGTGCGGCCCGGGCGGCTGAACACCCGGTGGAGGTAGGCGGCGATCCGGCGGCTGTCGAACACCCCGACCGGCAGCGCACGGCCGAGCCGCAGCAGCGGCTCGAAGACGCTGTAGTTGCCGGGCGCCCGCAGGTAGTCCCAGAGGCCGCCGAAGAACAGCCCCGGCACCATCGCCGTCCGCCGGCCCAGCTCGCCGAACGCGGGGACGAAGAAGTTGCCGGGCGCGAACGGGCCCTCGTCGGACTCGTAGGTGGCGATCGTGCGGCACAGGCGTTCGATGCCGATGCCGTTGGCCAGGCAGGCGCCGACGAAGGCGCCGGCGCTGACCCCGACGTAGACGTGGAGGTCGTTGAGGTCGAGCCCGTCGATCGCCTCCTCCAGAGCGCGCAGCGCGCCGATCTCGTAGATCGCGCCGCCGATGCCGCCGCTGGCGAGCGCCAGCCCGATCCGGGAATCGGCCGCGCGGTCGGCGCGGCCGCCCTCGATCACCCTCATCCCACCCATGGCCCCATCCCCCGAAGCCGGCGGGTCAGTTCGCCGGCTTCTCGGTTGCCTTCGCTCGTCCCTTGGCCGTTCCCTTGCCGGTCCCGGTGGCGGGCTTGGCGCGCAGGTGGTCGATCTTCGCGTTCAGCTCCTCGACCCGCCGGGTCAGGCGCTGGATCTCGTCTCGGGTCGGCACACCCATCCGGTGCAGCACCTCGGCGACCCGATCGTCGACCGCGCCCCAGACGCTGTCGAAGCCCTTCTCGACCCGCTCGCGGGCGCCGCGCATCCGCTCCTCGACGCGGCCGCGGACGTCCTTGACCCGCGACTCGACCTTCTCGCGGACCTCGCCCGCCTCCTCCTTGCCGCGGGTCTCCATCGTGCGCCCCTTCTCCACCAGCTCGCGGAACAGGCGGTCTCCTTCGTCGCCGATGGTGGACATTGCGCCGAGGCCCGCCAGCCAGACCTTGTGCGCCGACTCGAGCAGCTCGTGCTGCACCTTCTTGGCGGTGTCTTTGACGTCGCGGGCTGTATCTCTGGCGTTCTCGGTGGCGGTGGTCATAGCATCCTCTCTTTCCGTCTCTCTTTTCGTTCTCTCTCGTTCGATCGTCGTCCGATGTCGGCGTCGAGCGGCTAGCTCCGCTCGGCGGAGACGCCGGCGACCTTGCGGTCGAGCGCCTCGAGGCGTCCGGCCAGCGCCTGCAGGTCGTCGCGGCTGGCGACGCCGAGCCGGTGCAGGGTGTCACGCACTCCGACCTCGACCCGGGACTGCACCCGGCCCGAGAGGTCGCGCAGCCGGCGCGTGGTCTGCGCGAGCGTGCGGTCGATCGTCTTGAGCTGGCGCTTCTCGACCTTGCGGCCGCGCTCGACGAGCGAGTCGAAGAAGCCGCGCCCCTCCTCCTCCACGCGCTTCATCGCGCCCAGCCCGGCCAGCCACAGCGTGCGGCCGCCGTCGCTCAGCTCGCCGCGCAGCGCCCCCAGGCGCCCGTTGCCGTTGCCGTTGCGAACCTCGTGTTCCAGCGTGCTCATCGGTTCTTCTCCCGGCGGGCGCCCGCGCGCTCCGCCCCGTGGATGGTCGTTTCGTCGCTCCGGCCGACCGGTGCCCCGTCGTCCTCGCCGGCGATGCGCTCGGCTTCGAGCGAGCGCAGCGAGCTTTCGAGCTCTTCGAGCTGCGAACGGAGCTGCGTCATCTCCTCGCGGGCGCGGCGCAGCGGACCCAGACGGTCCACCGAGGCCTGCACCAACCGGTCGACCCCGTGCTGGACCCGCTCGCGGCCGCTCTCGACCGCCCGCTCACCCATCCGGACCAGCTCGTGGAGCAGGTCACTGGGCAGCAGCGAAGTCCCCTTGCGCCCCTCATCGAGGATGATCTGGGTCAGGGTCTGCGACGTCACGTCGGCTTCGGTGGCGTTGTCCACCACCCGGATCTCCTGGCCCTCGCGGACCCAGGCCGCGATTTCGTCGAGCGAGACGTAGCGGCTCTCCTCGGTGTCGTACAGCTTGCGGCTCTCGTAGCGCTTGATCAGCCGGATCATCGTGTCCTCACTCTCGGGACGGGTTTCGCCAAACCGCGGCAACCCGCCTTTCAACGACCTCAATATACCGCACTGCGGCATCGCTGTCAAGCGCTTTATGCCGCGATGCGGCATCGCGGCCAAAGCATCTCTGTTTGTAGCATGTTCTCAGCGACCTCGGGATCTGCGCGAGGCCGGCCGGAGGAATGTTCGTCGCGCTGCGGCGCGGCGCTCTTCGCCGCCGTGCGGCATGGCTGCTATCGTCTCGCCCGATGGTGCGCCTCGAGTTCGACCGCGGCACCCTGCTGCTGCGCACCGAGCCGCCGCGGCCGGGCGGCGGCGCGGAGCGCGGGCCTGCCCTCGCTCTCCCCGGCTTCACCCACGACCCGCGGATCGGCGCCTGGCGCGCCCCGGCGCTGCGCTACCGCGACGCCGTCACCGCGCTCCACCGCACCGGCATCGAGTTCGAGGACGGCGCGCGCGGCTACCGCGAGCTGGAGCTGCGCTCGCGCCTCGAGCGCACGCCCTACCCTCATCAATCCGAGGCCGTCGAGGCCTGGTGGACCGGCGGCCGCCGCGGGGTGGTCGTGCTGCCGACCGGCGCCGGCAAGACCTTCGTCGCCCAGCTCCTGATCGAGCGCGCCGGCCGCAGCGCCCTGGTCGTCACGCCGACGCTCGACCTGATGCAGCAGTGGTACGGCGCGCTCGGCACCGCCTTCGACGCCGAGATCGGGCTGGTCGGCGGCGGCTACTACGACCTCCGCCCGCTGACCGTCACCACCTACGACTCCGCCTGGCTGCACATGGAGCGCTTCGGCGACCGGTTCGGTTTGCTCGTGTTCGACGAGTGCCATCACCTGCCGGGACCGTCCTACGCCTTCGCCGCGGAGGCCGCGATCGCCCCGTTCCGGCTCGGGCTCACCGCCACCCCGGAGCGCGAGGACGGCGGCGACGCACGCTACGCCGAGCTAATCGGCCCGGTGGTCTACCGGCGCGAGATCGGCGACCTCGCCGGCCGCTACCTCGCCGACTACGACACCGAGCGGCTGACCGTGCGGCTCTCCCCGGCCGAGCGCGAGGAGTACCGGAGCGAGCGCGCGGTCTACCGCGCCTTCGTCGCCCGGCACGACATCCGCTTCGGCTCGCCCGCCGGCTGGGGCCGGTTCCTGATGCTGACTTCGCGCAGCGAGGAGGGGCGCCGCGCCTTCCTCGCCTACCGCCGCCAGAAGACGATCGCCGAGGCCTCCGAGGCCAAGCTGCGGCTGCTCGGCCGGCTGCTCGAGCGCCACCGCCGCGACCGGGCGCTGGTGTTCACCGCCGACAACGACACCGTCTACCGGATCTCGCGCCGCTTCCTGATCCCGGCGATCACCCACCAGACGCGGGTCAAGGAGCGCCACCGCACGCTCCAGCGCTTCAACGCCGGCGACTACCCGTTCCTGGTCACCTCGAAGGTGCTCAACGAGGGGGTCGACATTCCCGCCGCCAGCGTCGGCGTGGTGCTCTCCGGCAGCGGCAGCGTCCGCGAGCACGTCCAGCGGCTCGGCCGCATCCTGCGCCGCGGCGAGGGCAAGCGGGCGGTGCTCTACGAGGTGGTCGCCGAAGGCACCGCCGAGGAGCTGACCAGCGAGCGCCGCCGCCGTCACAGCGCCTGGAGCGGGCGGCGCTCCGGCGGCCGGGAGAGGACCGCCGGTGCTGACCGCTGACCTGGTCGAGGTGACGGTCCGCAAGGGCGAGGTGCGACCGCGCTGGGTCGACCCCGCCGACCCCGACCGGCTCGCCCTGGCGGCGCGCCTGATCGAGGTCTTCGGCGCCTCCGCCGGCCGCCCGCGCGGCGAGCTGGAGGCCGAGCTGGCCGAGCTGACCGGCACCGGCACCGCGTTTCGCTTCCACCGCGCCCTCGCCCGGCTGCTCACTTCGCGCTGCGAGTTCGTCACCGAGGCCGCCGCCGAGCCCGAGGCGGTGCGCGAGAGGACGTTCGAAGCGGCGGCCGCGGCGTGGCGGGGGGAGGGCAACCTCCACGTCGACCGCGAGGCGGTCCTGGCGGCCGCCGCGGAGCGGCTCGGCATCTCCGCCGCCGAGGCCAACGCCGCCCTCTACGCCGACCTCCAGAGCGAGCAGGTGCTCGCCGCCTGGCAACCGTGCGAGCCGGCTTGGCTGCTCAACCGCTACAACGTCGCGCTCGCCCAGGGGGTACTGCTGCGGGCGACGTCTCTGACCGTCGAGATCGCGGGCCAGGACCCGCGGCGCTACCGGGCGCTGTTCCGGAAGGTGAAGTTCTTCCAGCTCCTGCACCGGGTCGAGGGCGACGCCCGGCGCGGCTACGCGATCCACCTCGACGGCCCGCTGTCGCTGTTCGGCGCCAGCCAGCGCTACGGCCTGCAGATGGCATCGTTCTTCCCTACCCTGCTCCACTTCGACCGCTGGAAGCTCACCGCCGAAGTGGTCTGGGGCCCCCGGCGCCAGAAGCGGAGCTTCCGGCTCGGCGTCGAGGCGCCGCTGGCGCCGATCGGGCGGCTGACCGGCCAGTGGCAGCCCGACGAGGTCGCCTGGCTCCCCGACCGCATCGGCGCCCTCGATTGTGCCTGGGAGGTCACCGCCGACGGCGAGCTGATCGACCTCGGCGGCGAGGGCGTCCTGGTGCCCGACCTGGCGTTCCGTCACCGCTCGACCGGCGAGCGCGCCTGGCTCGAGGTTTTCGGCTATTGGAACCGCGGCGCGGTCGCCCGAAGGCTCGAGCTGGTCCGCCGCCACGGCCCGCGCAACCTCGTCCTCGCGCTGTCGAAACACCTCGCCGCCGGCGAGGAGGAGACGCTCGGGGACGTCCCAGCCGAGGTCTATGTCTACCGCAGTACGCCGTCGGCGCGCCGGATCGTCGCCGCGCTCGACCGGCTGGCGGGCAGCGCCGACGGCCGGGACTGACCCGGCCCCCTCACGCGCGGCCGCCGCGAGAGGCGTTGCCGCCGAGGCTGCGTGACCTCGATCGGCCGCTACTCCAGCTCGACCACCCGGAGCCCCGACGGTGCGGCCGGGTCGGCGGCCAGGGCTGCGCGGCCGGCCAGCCAGTCGAGCGCCGCCGCGCCGGCCAGCTCGCGGCGCCAGCCGGCGAGCAGCGGCAGCGCCCGCTCGGCCGCTTCCTCCCCCGCCTTCGCCCGGCCGAGCCACCAGCGCACCAGCTCCTCGGCGTCGCTCTTGGTGAGCACGAAACGGGGGGCGATGCCGGCCTCGCGGCAGCGCGCCTGGACCAGCCCGGAGACCAGCGGCACCCACGCCTGGGCTCGCTCGGGCAGGGGCGGCGGCGGGCGGGGCGGGGCGAGCGGCTTCTCGGCGCCGGTGCGGACGGCATCGAGCACCGCCTCGCCGTAACGGCGCACCGTGCCCTCCTTGAGCCCGCGCACCGCCTCGAGGTCGCGCCGGGAGCGCGGCAGCCGGCGCGCGATCTCGAGCATCACCCGCTCGGCGAGCAGCCAGCGCGGCGGCGTGTTGGAGGCCCGGGCCTCGCGCTCGCGCCAGGCGGCGAGCGAGCGCAGGGCGCCGAGCGAGCGCGGCTTGAGCCGCTCCCAGCCGGGCACCTTGCGGTACAGCTCCTCGGGATCGGGGCGCGACGCCGCCTGCTCGGCGAGCCGCTGCGACTCCTCGGCCACCCAGCCGAGCCGGCCGCTCTCCCCGAGCCGCCGCTCCAGCTCCGCCCACAGCGCCGGCAGGTGGCGGACGTCGTCGAGCGCGTAGCGGAGCTGGCGCTCCGCCAGCGGCCGGCGCAGCCAGTCGGTGAACTGCGGCCCCTTGTCGATCGCCACCCCGAGGAGGCGATCGGCCAGCCCGGCGTAGCCGACCTGGTCGCCGAGGCCGGCGAAGGCGGCGGCGATCTGGGTGTCGTAGAGCGAGCGAGCGACCACCCCGAAGCGCTCGGCGAGCAGCGCCAGGTCGGCCTGCGCCGAGTGCAGCACCACGGTCACCGCCGGGTCGGCGACCAGCTCGGCGAGCGGCCGGACGTCGACGGCCAGCGGATCGACCGCCGCCACCTGCGGTGCGCGCGGGCCGCCCCACGCCACCTGGACGAGCCCCGGCTCGGGCAGGTAGCGAT
>Ga0302046_10001583_pt1 | contig 21358 bp, 25 predicted proteins | sample RVTome_11_FD_200261 | JGI IMG/M metagenome (GOLD analysis project Ga0302046, IMG submission 200261) | Soil microbial communities from uranium-contaminated site in the Upper Colorado River Basin, Wyoming, United States - RVT147D111 (version 2) ...
GACAGGCCGCTGATGACGGACGACAGCACGGCGACGACGGCGTAGTTAGGCTCAGGCTCCATTATTGTTCCCTCCTCCTTTTCGTCGGCCGCGGTAGAACGCATCGATGACCAGCGCGACGTAGATGACGATGCACGCGATGATGAGCCAGTCGGTCATGTCAATAGCACGCGATCCACGAGTACCGCCGGCCGCTTTTGTTGAGATTTTTGTCGATGGTCGCGTGAGTCGAGACGCGGAAGCCGCCGGCGACGATGTAGGGCGAGAGCCGGCCGAGCGTGCTGAGGTCCCACTCGATCCCGCCGCCGATCTGGAACGACGATTGCGAGAGAACCCACACACTGACCGTCCCGCTGGCGAGGTCCTGGTTGGATCCAGAGGCGTTGTTCAGACGGACGCGGACGGTGTTCGTCGAGTCGACGAAAGCCCGGATGTAGACGGCGCCGGTGACGGCGTTGAGGCTCGTGAAGTCCACGAGCACCGGATCCCCGACCGCTGCGCCCGTGACCGTGATCGTGATCGTCGCGCCGGTGCCGTCCGCGAGGCTCGGGGGGTCCCACGTCGTCGACTCAGTTAGCCACGTGAGCCGACTGATGTTCGTCCCCGCTGGATGGAAGTACGCCCCGCGCCGGTTGGGGTTCGACAACAGAGCTTTCGCCGGGCTCGCCGTGATGCCCGAGACGGCGAGGATCTCTTCCGGTGCCGTGACGATCACGAGACTCGGGGTCACCCCGGTGCTGATGAATCGGTTCTCGACGCCGCTGCCATCGTAGACGCCCGCCGTGACGCCCGCCCCCCCGCGGCGCTCGTCGTCGACCAAGGCGTTGCCGCCGGAGTTGACCACGTGAGCGAGAACGACCCTGCCGGCGGGAACCGGGTCGAGGCGGTCCGTGTCGGCGACGACCTCGATCGACGCCGACTCGGCGAGTTCGTCAACGTCCTCGACGACCTTCAGGTAGACCCATGAATCGTCGGTGATCGCGGTGGCAATCACGTCGTCCGACGTCACCATGCGGCCCTCGACGATCGCGACGCCGGCCGCGATGTCGAGGTTGAGGCCGGAAGGACTCGTGACACCGAAGCCCGACAGGACGAACGACTGTCCGGCGCAGGCGGCTTCGAGGATACCTTGGAGGTTCTGTTCGGTCGCGACTTTGCCGACGCCGGTCGGGGGCGAGCCGATGTCCGCCGCCGAGGGGAATACTGAGATGGTCATGCTCTATCCGTTTCCACTGAGAAGTTCATGGGCGACCGTCACCTCGATGCTGGCGGTCTTCGAGATCGTCGGCGACAAGAGAGCTCGCGCCACGAGGACCGAGCCCGCGAAGAGCCCGACCTCGGAGAGCTCGTTGTCGTTCGCCTCCGACTGCTGGATCAGGATCTGCGCCGTGAAGCGCAAGTCCTCGCGGGTCCGGCGGTCGATGGCGCGCCGGAACACTTCCGTCTCGAGCGCCGTGATGCCGAGCGTCGTCGCGCCCGTCCCGGTGCCGACGGCGATATGACTTGGCCGCACGGCGCCGCCGCCGAGCATGTCGCGGACGTGGTTCAGGCCGACCGTCGTGATCATAGGAACGTCGGGAGCCTCACTTCGGGTCCGTTGATGAATCGCTCGCCCGCCACCACGTACTCGCTGCCGATGATCGCGCCCTCGGCTTCCGTCGCGCCGACGTGAAGCACGGTGAACGGATCGTCCTGCCAATCGGCCAGCGTGTCCGACTCGTCGCCGGCGACGGCGTCGCTCAGCGCCAGGTCGCTCAGCGTCTCGCTGAAGACGATGAGCACCTCGTTCTCGCGGATGACGAACTTGCGGTTCGCCGCCGCCATCCGCTGGAAAAACTTGAACGGGCTCTCGAGCGCCTGGCCGTCGACGATCTTGTATGTGTACGTCAGCTGGCCGATGCCGCGGTCGCGCGTCTGCACACTGACGATCAGGTAGTCCCCGTCGAGCTTCTCGCGCGCGAGGCTGATCGTCTGCTTCGTGCCGCTCGCGAGCCCGGGCTTGTGCGTCGATATATCGGCCAGGACGGGGATGCGCGCGAACCGCCGAAGGAGGCCCGCCGCCTTCTGGATCGCCAGGTTCGACACGTTCTCGGCGACGAGCGCCTCGTTGTCGATCGACGGGTCGTCCTCGATGGCCTCCCAGATGCCGGAGCCGCCCTCGATCGCGGCGCGCGCGGCGATCTCCGACTCGCTCTGCGTCTGCACGATGATCTCGAGGAAGCCGAAGTAGGTGACCTCGAGCGTGTCGGACGAGCTGAGCTCCGCGGCGTCGCGTTGCTGGGTGACCTGCTTGCTGCCCTGGTTCCAATACCAGTCGAACGCGTCCTCGTCGTCGACACCCTGGATGCCGACGGTCTTCGTCACGGCGTTGACGCGGATGGCCGGCACCTTGGCGATCGGCAGGCCGACCGAGAACGTCTGCATGTCGCCGTCGCCCTTGAACGACTCGACGCGCGTCGATTCCGTGACGTCCCGTCCGGCCCGCAGGATCTGGCGATTGCGGTACTGCTCGCGGCTGCGGTTGCGCACGAGCCGCGCGAACGTGCGGCCGGCGTCGGTGAGCGCCCACGCGGCGGCCGGCGCGCTGTCGAAGGCGAGGAAGTGAAGCTGCCGCTGGTAGTCCACCCACCACTGAAACCCCACGAGCTGCGCGAGCTCGTCGAGGCACTCGGCGACGGTCCTGTAGTTGAAGACGACGACGCCGATCTCGAAGCCGTCCTCCACCGTGCCCTCGGTGATCCCTTCCTGCGCGAGGTAGGTGGCAATCAGGTCACGGACGATGGCGCCGGGTGTCTGCCCCGGGTCTTCCTTCCGTTCGGCCACGAGGTGGCGGTCGGCCAGCGCCGTATGGTCGACGCACGAGACCGCGATCATGTGCGCGACGTTCGTTTCTTTGAATGACGGGTAGTCGTCCGCCACGGCGTCGACGCTGCCGGCGAAGATCAGGACGCCCTCGTGGTAGACCTCCACCTCCTGTCCGACGAGGACCTCGTGGACGTCGTCGATGTCGACCAGGACGAACCGGCACGTGTTGCGGGCATCGAGGTCGTCGCCGATCGAGAGCGATGCGTTGCGGTAGAGCGACGAGCGGTCGGCGCCGGCGATGAGGAGCGAGAACTCGGCGCCGAGCCCGGCGGAACTGTCGCCGAATGCCGAGTCGCCGAAAGCTGTGGTGCCGAACGGCATGGGTCAGGGCTCCGTGGCGACGACCTGGGCCGCACCTGAGGGAAAGCGCGCGATGAGCCGGGTCTTCCCGGCGCCGTCGTCCTCGAAGTACGTGCGGCCGCGGTTCGCCGCCGGCGCGCCGGGATCACCGATCTCCGGTCCCTCGACGTAGCTCTCGACCGGCCAGGATCGATCGACGGTGCCGGAGATGTCCGCGGTGTTCGCGCGGAAGCGGTTGCTCGGCCGAACGAAGGTGTTCGCGAGGGAGGCGCCGCTGGCGTTGACGCCCGTCGTGTTGCCCTGGATCTGGTTGTCCTCGAGGCTGCACTCGTCGATGGTGCCCGAGTTGAAGACGAGCCGGAATCCGTTGGCGTGGTCTTTCGATCGGCAGCCGCGGAAGCGATAACTGCGGTTGCCCGCCACCACCGACTCGGCGTAGAAGCCGTGCGTCGTCGCCTTGGCGTTGCCGTTGGCAATGCAGTCAGCAACGTCGATGTCCTTCACACCGCCGATCAGGTAGTTGAAGCCGCCGTTCCCGAAGCAGTAGATTCCATCGAGCGTCGCATCCTCGACCGAGGAGCCAGACTCTGCCGACGCGAGTACGCCAGCGCGGTTGCCGCTCCCCGCCGTCCCGTTTCCGCTGTAACTGCCGCCCTTCGCGCGGATGCCGCGAGCTGCGAACGTCGATTGCGCGAAGATGTGAAGGCCACTCCCGGCGCAGTCATGCCCCTCGCAGTCGGTCACGTCGACGTCGATGCAGTTGCCGACATAGAAGCCGTGGTGCCCGACCGCCGTGCCGACACCCCGGGATCGACACCGCGCCAGCTTGCAACTCTTCGCCTTGTTCAGGTGAACGCCCTGGGTCGCGTTGTCGTCGGAGAAGACCTGGACGATGTCGCCGTCCGTACATTCGGTCGTGAGGCCCGCGACGACGGTCGATGCCAACTGGAAACCGCGAACCCGCTCGATGCTGAAGCGCTCGCAGCCGTCGAGCGAGATCCCGTCGCAGCCGGTGTTATCGGGTCCCTCGAGGATGATGTCGCGGATGCTGAAGTCGTCGGCGGTGACGGCGAAGAGGTCGGCGGATCCTGTCGTGCGACGAAGGATCACCTTCCCGCGGGTGCGAACGTGGACGTTTGCGGCATCGACCGCGAGGGCCACGTCTTGATCGAGGACGTAGATCCCGCCGGTGAAGAGCAGGATCCCGCCGCCAGAAAGCTTGAGCTCGTCGAGACACCGCGCGATCGCCACCGAGCTGCCCGTGGCCCCTGAGGCGTCTGCGCCGTAGGTGAGCGGATTGAAGGCGTCGAGGCCGCGAAGGGCGGACAGGCTGCCGGCGATCTCGGCGACGTACTTCCGCCCTGCCTTGTTGAGATCGACGGCGGCCGTGAGCCAGTCGATGATGTCGAACGTCTCGCCGGCATCCCACTGGACCAGCAGCTCCGCCGCCTGGCCGGCGCGGTACGCCTCGCCGGCGCTCTTGTATTCGCTCGTGTTCCGCACGACGACGGGGAACATGCGGCCCGACGTGATGAGCTCCACCGCCTGGCCCGTCTTCGTCGCGAAGCTCGTGGCGTCCGACGCGAAGCCCACGGACAGCTCGGCCGTCGCGAAGTCCTTGAGCACGGTCATAGCGATCCTCCGACCTTCCGCCGCAGGAACCCCGGCTGGTTGCGGGTAACGATCTCGGCCAGGGTGAAGCCGTCGACCTCGAGGACGGTGACGACGTCGCCGCCGGCGGGCATGAAGTCACCGAGGCGGTCGAGCGGGATGACCGCCTCGGGGCCCGCCTCGCCGACAATCCCGAAGAGCGGGCGATCGATGATCCCGCCTTCTGCCAGGAAGGCGAACGAGCCCGCCTTGAGCACGGCCGTCGATGCCGCGGCCACGATCGGCGCGGCGATCACGTTCGCCGGGAAGGGCAGCGCCGCGGTGACCGACGCGTAGACGTTGGCGAAGTTCTCGCCGGCCTTGGCGCCCACCTGCGACGTCGCCATGCGACGCGCCAGCAGCGCCTGGAGCGCCGAGAAGATCAGGAACTGGATGGCCATCGAGATCAGGGACGAGATGACGTTCGCGGCGAGGTTCTTCATCGCCTTGGTGAAGTTCTCGGCGAAGTCCTCGCCGAAGACGATGGCCCGCCCGACGGCATCGCCAACGCCGTCGGAGAAGGCGACGATGGCATCGAGGCCGAGCTGCATGACATCCTCGATGCTCAGCTGGTACTCGGTCACCATCTCGAGCAGTGCTTCGCGGAACTCGGCGAAGCTCTGGATGCCGGCCTCTTCTTCTTCCCGAAGGCGCTGCAGTTCCCCCTGAAGAGTCCGAATCGTCTCGGCGAATACGGCGACCCGTTCGTCGGCCGGATCGATACCGCTCACCACCAGATCGATCATCGCTTGCTTCGCGGCCTCGATCGCTCGCTGGGCATGCTCGACCGTCGGGCCGAAGAGGTCGATCTCCGCCTTGAGCTCGCGCGCGGTGCGGTTCACCCTCTGAAGAATCTCTTCCTGCGTGGGCAGCCGTCCGAACAGGCCCTCCAACTCTCTGCTGAGCTCGCCGACGGACCCGGCGGCGCCGCGCGCGTGGACGTCGACATCCGCAAGGCCGGCTGCCAGGGTTGGCATTCCTGCGGCGGCTTTCTCCGCGCTATCTGTCGCTTTCTCGACCGACTTCTGCACGCCCTCGCCCGCCGTCGTCGCCGCCTCTCTCCACGCATCGAGGTCGTCTGCGGCCTTGCGCCGGAACTCCGCCGTCTTCTCGGCCAGCTTGTCGAGCCCCTCGCCGATGAACGGCAGGAAGTCGAGCCACCCGCGCAGCGTGTCCACGATCGAATCCACGGCGGCGGCGATGACCAGCTTGAGTCCAAGCCACACACCCTCGGCGATGCGCACCAGGTCTTCCCAGAAGATCAGCAGTGCCGCCGACAGGGCGATCGCCAGGGTGACCGGGCCGCCGAGCGCCACCAGCCCAAGGGCGATGGCCTTGATGGCGATCAAGAGCGCCCCCGCCGCGAAAATCAGCGGTCCGATCGCCGCCGCGAGCGCCGGCACCAGAATGATTGCCAGCTGAAGGTTCGGGGACAACTCCTTGAAGCTCTCGATCCACGCTTTGATCGTCGGCATGGCGCCCTTGATCGCCGCGAGGAACTTGCGAACCGCCGGCAGGAGCAGGTTCCCAAGCTCGATGCCGACGTCGACGATGGCGCTCGTCGTGAGCTGCAGCTGTGCGTTCAGCGACTCGAGTTGCTTGCGAGCGACCTCGTCGGTGGTTCCGGCGGCCTTCCGGAGCCCCGACTCGTAGTCCCGGATCTTGTCGCTGAGACCCAACAGGTTGTTGATGGCGCTGATCGACTTGAAGTTAAAGCCGAGCATCGTCAACTCGGCCAGCCGCTGCTCGTCGCTCAGGCCCGCGAACCTGGCCTCCAAGTCACCAACGATGTCGGCGGCGTTCCGCATCGTCCCGCTGCCGTCGAACACCGTGTCGAAGAAGTCGCGATTCGCGGTCTTGTTGGCGAGCGCCGTGCGCTGGAGCTCACGGAACGCGATGTCGAGCGTCGTTCCCGCCTCGGCGCCCTTTATCCCCTGGTCGGCAAGCGCCGCGAGGACGGCGGCGCCCTCCTCGATGTCCTTGTTGAGGATGCGCAGCGCCGCCCCCGCCTTGTTCGTGAGCGATTCCGAGAACTGCTCCACCGATGCGTTGGCGAGCGTGTTCGCCTTGACGAGCACATCCGAGACGCGCGTCATGCCTGCGAGGTTCGTCGCGGCGTCTTTCGATGCGAGCCCGAGCGCCGATTGCGCGTCGGTCACGAGATCCGTCGCGCGCGCGAGGTCGAAGTTGCCCGCTTGCGCAAACTTCGACACCTGCGGAAGCGCCGCGATCGACTGCGCGGCATCGAGGCCGGCCGAGGCGAGGAAGAAGTAAGCCTCGGCCGCCTGCTTCGCGGAGAAGGTCGTCTCCAAGGCAACCGCGCGAGCCGCATCCGCCATGTCGTTCTTCATGGCGTCGGTCAGGTCGCCCATGATCGCCGTCGACTTCGTCATCGAGTCCTCGAAGTCGGCAGCGAGCTTCACGGCCGCGGCCGCCACGCCGGCGATCGGCAGCGTCACCCCGAGCGTCAGGCGCTTCCCCATCGCCTTGAAGCCGTCGGCAGTTCGTGACAGCCGACGCTCGGCCCCGCGAAGCGCCTTGTTCAGGTCGTCGACCTGCGCGCCGATCGAGACGAAGATGCTCGAGAGCTTAGTTGCCATTCTTCGCCCGCGCCCGCGCTGCGCGCTCCTCGCTCTCGCGGAGAAGGTCGCCGAAGTCCTCGTCGGTCACCTTCGGCGGCTCGTGCCGGATGCCCGTGAGGTCGCTCCAGATCTCCCTGAGGTTCGGCTGCTTCACGCGAAAGCCTCGAATGAGCGCGCAGATCTCGTTAGCGCGCTCGCTGCGCCGCCGGCGCTCCTCCTCCTGGCGCGCCTCGAAAAGCACCTGAAGCTCCCACGGCGTATGGCGCCAGAACTCCGCGAGAGAAAGGCCGAGGTAACCGGTGGCGATCTTGATCTTCTTCTCCCAGTCCCACTCTGGCGGCTCGGAGACTACGCGCCCGGACCCCGAATGATCGTGGGCGCGCCGACTGCGTTTTTTTCCGGTCCTCCCAGGGCGAGCGTCGCCGCCTCCATGGCGCGACCGAGGCAGTATGTGAGCCGTTCCATCATGGTGCCAGGCACCCTCCCCATGAGCTCGCCGACCTTGCGCACGGTCAGCGACGGGTCCTCGTGGGCGAGACCGGCCCAGAGGAAGGCGCGGATATCGCGGAACTCGAGCCGCGCCGCGGCCTGTACCGCACCCTCGGACAGAGGCCCTCCACCCTTGTCGCCGCCGTCCTGGAACTTCGCGAGGAAGGCGAAAAACCCCTGCTGCGTCGCCCCCTCGAAGTCCGCCACGGCGTTCTCGTCGTAGCGGAGGTTTCGCTCGCGATCGAGCGTGATCCCCACGCAGCCCTTGATGTCCGATGCCATGCTCCTGCTCCTGATTCGGGGCGGCCGTAGCCGCCCCCTCTACCCATGGATCACGGGCTCGCCGTCAGCGCCCCGTTGCCCGTGAGCTCGATCGTGAACGGCACGACGTCGCTCTGCGGGAACTCGTAGCTCAGGTTCGTGATCACCGCGAGGCCCTCGACCTTCTCGCCGCCGGTGAGCGGCGATGCGTCGATCTGGACGTAGACCTCGTTCGCGTCCTCGAACACCGCCTTGAGGTGAAGCCATGCCGGATCGTTGGCCTTGAGGATCCCATCGGCCGAGACCGTCCATCCGATCGTCGTGATGATCGATCGCCGCCATCCGTCGTCGTCGGCGTGCGTCGCGTCCGCGGTCTCCGAGGTGCGCCCGAGCGATCCGCCGCGGCGCTGCGCCACCTTCGCCCAGTTCGCGCCCGCGCCGCCCACGTCGTTGAGGTCGATGTTGATGACGAGCTTCCGCCCCGCAACCTGCGATCCTGTAACTCCGGCCATGGATAGCCTCCAAGTCGTGAAACTTGGGGCTCCCGGCGCTCGCAGGCGCTCCCGGCCCTCTTAGCAAGAGCATGTTCCCTTACTTCTTTCCCGGGCGATCGAACCTCAGCGTGTGAACGACTCCACAGCGACGACACTTGATCTCGAGCTCGCCCTCCAACTCCATCCGCCGGTAGCGGAAGAACTTCTCACCGCACCGCGTAGGGCACTTGAGCCACTGAAGATCAGCGGCCGTCTTCGGCAAGCTGGATGGCTGCAATGGTTAGCTGTCCTTGTGCGCTGGCGCTGTAGGCCAGCAGCACGTCGCCGTTGGTGTCCTTGAACTCCGCTGCGAGCCCGGCTGGGATCATGCGCTCCTCGCTGGCCGGGATCGCGGTTGCCACGTCGTGCTGGTGTCCCTGGTCGCATTTCCTCTGCGACTTCACGGTCACCGTGTACGGGTTGGCTCCATCGGCATTCTTCACGTGGAAGAAGAGCCGACCCGAATGCTTCGCTTTGTTTCCGTTCGCCTCGTCGATCGCGCCGTACGTCGGCTCGAGGCCGTCGTAGGTGCTGCCGCTGAGACCAAAATCGAGAATCTGAACGGTGATGGCTGTTTCCGGCATGGGCTATCCTCCGATGGTGATTGCGCAGTCGAAACGGATGACGCCGACGCGCTTTACCTCCCGGGTAATCGGGTGCGGCTCTTTCCCGGTCTCGACGTTCTTCGCCAGGGCGAAATCGAGCGTGAACCCATCCTCCATGTCCGCCGGCTCCCGAAGTGGCCACGCCGCGGCAAGGATGGCGTTCAGGACGTCCGTCAGCTCCTTCATCCCCGGCGCGCCGCTCCAGGCCGTGATCCGGTGCATGACCTGAAATCCGCCGTCGTGCGCTTGCTCCAGGTCGAGCTCGAGCTGGCCGATCTCGACGTAGGGGAACGCCGCGTCGTCGGGGACCTCGTCGTAGACATCGGCGAGGGCGGTAAGCGCGGAATCCCCAGAGAGTGTGTCGTAGAAGAGCTTGTTGAGCGCGTCGAACGGCAGACTCGCGATCATGGTGCCCTCGACGCCTTCACGGGCGCTTTCTTGTCGAGGATGCGAATCACCTCCCGAGAGAACTCGGGTTCTTCCTCGGCCAGAGCGGGGAAGAGGTAGGGGTCCGCCTCGCGGCCGCGCTTGGGCGCGCCGAGCTCGACGACGTGCGCATAGGGCAGCTTCGACCCGACCCGCGCGCCGAGGCCCTTGCGGGTGACCCGCTTCGTGATCGACTTCCTCAGCGCCCCGGTATCGACCGCCGCCTTGTCGCGTGCCCGCGCCCGCACCTTCGTCGATGTCTTCTTCATGAGCTCACGGAGCTCTTTCCGCGTCTCCTCGCCGAGCGCGCGGAGCCGCCGGACGGTGAGCGGGATGCCCTTGATCACGACCTTGCCTTGGATCGCCACTACCCGACCTCCTCGAGCGCGAGCTCGACCCGGCGGTTGCGCTCTTTGAGGTTCCGCGGCTTGCCGACGATCTTGAACACCCGGTTGCCCAGGGTCAGCCGGTGCTTGCTCGTGATCGCCAGGTCGCCCCGGTAGCGCATTGTCCCGCGATGCGTCGCCGAGCTCATGGTCTGCCCGGCGAAGAAGGTGTCGCGCCCCGACAGCGGATCGAGCTCCATGCGGACGTCGGCGACGTCGCTCCAGCCGGCGACGAACCCGCCGCGGCCGTCGGGCGTCGAGGAGGGCGCCTGGATGGTCAGGAGGTGGCGCAGCTTGCCGGCGCTCATGCGGCGTACCTCATCCGGTAGCGATCGAGAACGGCCTTCGCGGCCATGGGAACCTCGAAAAACATCGACCCGCGCTCGGCCAGGGCCACGGCGCCGGGGTTCTCGAAGAAGTGTTCCGCAACAGAGATCACGGCGCGCCGGAGATCGAACGGCACGTCGCCAGGCGCCTCCCCGTAGCCAGTCGTGAACTCGATCGTGACCGCATCCCACTGCGTCCGCGCTGACGGCCAGAACTTGCCGTAGGCCCGGTGGATCTGGCCCGGCCCCTCCCGCGACTTCTCGAGACTCCACTCCGTTGTGGCAAGAACCTGGGGGGCGCCCTCGAAATCGACGTAGGTGATCGTCTCGACCGAGATCACCGGCGCCTTGCGAAGCACGATGGGGTCGGTGAAAGACCAGAGGCGATCCGTCCACTCGGCGCTGATGAGCTGGCGGCCCGTGTAGCCCTCGGCGTAGGCGACGGCCGCCCTCAGGTCCGCGTCGAGCTTGCCGTCCTGGTCGTGCCCGTCGAGGCGCAGCTGCGCCTTGAGCTCCGAAAGGGATGCCGGCAGAGCCGCGGCCGGCGTCACGAGCTCGAGCGAGGCGATGCGCGCATGGGCCATCGAGCTCACGGCCGCCTCCTACGCCTTGGGGGCGGCGAAACCGCCGTCTCGGCGTCTTGCGGCGCGGACACCGCGGCCTCCTCCGTCTCAGGCTCGGCTTCCGGCTCGGGCTCTGGCGCCGGATCAGGCTGGATCTCGCGTGCGGGCGGCGGCGGGTCGTCGACCGCCTCGGCTTTCCCGAGCGCGATGAGCGTGCGCCCCTCCGCGTCATCTACCTCGATGACCTGTCCACGCCGCTGCGTGAACGTGATGCTCGCACGCGAGATCTTCAGCCTGACCTGCATGGCGTCTCAGCCCCGCCTTACGGCTTCATCTGCATGACTTTGACCGGCTTGGTGCCGGCGTCGAGCAGATCCCCGTCGTGGCGAGAGAAGACCACGAACGCCTCCTGATCGAACTCGGCGTATCGCTCCACCAGGCGCCGCAGTCGGACGCTCGCCACGTCGCGGATCTTGTACTTCGAGAGCTGGCCGAACGCGATCACCTTGTCCGAGGCCGTGATCGTGCTGGCCATCGACTGGTTGATGGTGATCGGGTAGCTCAGCAGCCGGTCCGGGATGCCGAGCTGGAGGCCGGGCTGCCACAGGTATTGGTCGTTCCCGTCCTTCAGCTTCCGCACGGCGAGCAGGATCGAGTCGTGAAGCATCCAGCCTGCGCCATCGCGGTAGGCGGGGTCGACCGAATGGAGGAGGTCGTAGACCTCGTCCGGGTCGATGACGGTGGACGACGCCGTCTCCTTGCCGACCGTCGCGGCGACGATCAGCCCCTTGGGCTTGCTCGACCCGTCGCCGGTGGTGAAGTGGTCGTTCGTGATGCGGCCGACGCGCTCGCCGAGCATCTCGCCGAGGATGTTCGCGAGGTCGAAGGCCGAATCCTCGAGAAGCTCGGCCGACACCTTGACCATCTTCGACGTGTACTTGTACGCGTTGAAAACCACGGATCCCGTGACGACGTCCTGGGCGGTGACCTCGTCCTCCTCGGCGATCAGCGCGCCCTTGTTGCCCGTGTCGTCGGTCGTCGGCCAGGGCATGGCGTTCCCCGAGGCCGTCCGCATGACGTCGGCCACCTGGCGCATGCCGCCGAACTGGAGGAGGGCGCGCTCGAAGTTGTTGACGAACCCTTCGGGGATCGTCTCGCCACCCTCCGTCGACGCCGTCGACGCGCGCATCTCGCGGCGGACCTGGCTGTAGGCGCGGTCCCGCCGCAGCTGGACCTCGAAGTCCTTGGCGTTCGGGTTCGTCGCCGTGCGCCGGCAGGCGACGCGGTGCTCGTCGGTGATCTCCTTGCCCGTCTGGACGAGGGCCCATGCCTGGAGCGCCAGGGCCCGCTCCTCGATGGTCGGCTCCTCGCGCCGGTACGAGCGGCCCTCACGCGTCCGGCGTTCGCGCTCGAGGCGGGCCTCTTCCTCGTTCTCGCGGCGCGCGAGGTCGCCCCCGGATCCTCGGCCGCCGTCGCCCGGCTCGCGGCGCTGGCGGATCTGCGACTCGACGGCGATCGCCCGCTCTTCCTTCTCGATCTTCTCGGTGAAGGCGTTGTAGTCGGCGTTCGCCTCCGTCCACTGCCGCTCGTGGTCGTCGGTCCACTTCGTGTCCGAGTCGGCGTGAAGGTCGGCCAGACGGCGGACCTCCTTGGCGACCTCCGCGCGATCCTCGTAGAGCCCCTTGAGCTCGACCATCTCTTCGCTTCCTTCCGTCTGCCCGCCGGACGGCTGATGGAGCAAAGAGAAAGGCGCCCTGCGGGCTGTATCCTTGGGTGGATAGAGCCTTCAGGGCGCCTCTGTCTCGCAGGGCGCTACCTGCTACCGCTGCTCGGCCCTGGCGTCTCGCGCTGGGTCCCGGGCGCTGGTGCGTATCGGGGGCCCATTGTCCGGGGCTATGGCAAGAATTGCAAGGGGCAATCTCAGCTATTGCCGCAGGCAATCCTGGGCTATTGACCCAGACAATGGAACCGGGTACGGTACCGGGCGTGAGTCTCGTAGCATGCCCCTACATCGAAGAGAATCCCGCGGCCCTGCCGGCTCCGCCCGTTCGCGTGCGCGAGACTCACCCGGTTCGGGGCTGCGCTTTGCCTTGTGTCGTTCCGTTCCGCACCGTCATGCTACGTGGCGTGGCGTTTCGTTGCGCAGCGTTTCGTGCCGTTACGCCCCATCCCGTCATGCATCGCTACGTCTCGTCTGATCACGTCACGCCTTGAAAGGAGGCGAAGATGATCACAGCAACCGCCAAGCTCCGCAGTCTGTCCGCCTACAGCCAGTCGGACTTCTTCAAGTCCTCGCGCGCCGAGGGGGAGTCGCACGACGCCTTCGAGGAGCGCTGCTGGCGCGAGAAGATGCACGTCCTCGACGGGTCCGTCGTCATCCCGCCCATGCAGCTCAAGCGATGCCTCGACAACGGCGCGAGCCTGCGAGGCGAGAAGGTCCCGGGGAAGGGGAGCCGGGGCTGGGCAAGCTTCTTCATCTCGGGCGTGCTGGTCACCGATCCCATGGTCCTCGACATCGACCCGTCGACCGTCCGCGGCGAGTGGATCATGGCGCACGCCGACGGGAAGAAGACCGGCACGGGCGGCCGGGTCCGCCGGTGCTTCCCGCTGATCCCGGAGTGGAAGGGAACGGCCACCTTCCACATCCTGAACGCCGAGATCACGGACAAGGTGTTCCTGCGGATGCTCGACACCGCGGGTAAGCTCGTCGGCATCGGCCGCTTCCGTCCGCAGAACGGCGGCATGTTCGGCCGTTTCGCCGTGGAAGACCTCAAGTGGGCCAAGGAAAAAGTAGCGTAGCGTGCCGTTCCGTTGCGCACCGCACCGTTGCGTGCCGTGCCGTTTCGCGGCGTGCCGTTCCGTTCCGTGCCGTAGCGTCGCGCATCGTAACGCCCCGTCCAGCCTGATCACGTCACGGGTTCTCTCTCAACTTAGAAAGGAGGACACCATGCCCGACGCCGCACAGAACGGGCACCCGATCCCGAAGCAATGCCGCCCCGAAGTCGACTGGATCAGCGACCTCATCCGAAGCCTGAAGCCCGGCGCCATCGCTACGTACCAGGAGCTGAGCGCCAGGGCGGGCGTGAGCATCCAGTCGCACCGCTGGCTTCTTGAAAGCGCGGCGAAGAAGCTCCGTCGCGAAGACGCCATCCTGATCGAGAGCATCCGTAACGTCGGCATCCGCCGGCTCGACGCCGAAGGGAAGGCGCTTCGCCCCGGCACGCGGCTGCGCCGAATCCACAGCCAGGCCCGACAGGGGAGGAAAGACGCCGCGACGCTGACGGACGACGAGCTCAACTCGCTACCGCAGTCCGTGCGCGCAAGCCACTACGCCGCAGAAGGGCTCTGTGGCGTCATGGAAGTCGCCACGCGCGCCCGAAGGATCAAGGTCCTGGAGGGCGCCGCCGAGAGGCGTCAGGGCAAGCTCGACTTCGACGGGGTCCTTGCTGCGCTCAAGGGTTAGCCGCGCCTCCGCTTCTCCTCCCCCTCCACGGCGGCGGCCCGCTCGGCGATCTCCCGGCGCTTGGCCTGCGCCTCGGCCACCTCCCTCGCCGCCTCCCGGAGCGCCTCGAGCGCCTCGTCCTCGCGCGCCACGGCGTCGATCAGGCCCATCTCCACGGCCCGGGAAGCGTCGTAGCACCGCCCGTCCGCCCACGCGGCTACCGCGGCGGGGTCCGCCTGCCTCCCCTGGGTCACGGCCCGCAGGAAGTGCTGGTGGACCACGTCGAGCTCCCCGCGGAGCACCGACAGGGACTCGTCCGTGACCGGCACCCCGGGGGCGAAGTCGCCCTTTCGGTCCCCCGTCGCCACGACGTGGACCTTGATCCCCTCCCTGGCGTAGAGCCCCGAGACGTCGCGGACCACGCAGATGACCCCGATCGACCCGACCTCGGCCAGGGGGGTCGCCGTGACACGCCGGCACTGGCTCGCCACCCAGTAGGCGGCGGACGCCCCGAGGTCCTCGATGTGGGCATGGACGGGCTTCCGCAGGCCCACGCGGCGGACCTCGAAGGCGAGCTCTTCCGTCCCGGCCACGGTCCCGCCCGGGGAGTCGATGCGCAGGAGGATCCCGCTTACCTCGTCGTCCTCGGCCGCCCGGCGGAGCGCCGCGCGCAGGCGCACGGTCGAGCAGCCCCCGAAGGACGAGCCGCCCTTCGTCATCTTGCCGCAGACGTCGACGACCGCGATCCCGCCGTGGACCTCGTACCCGTCCTCGCCATCGTCGTCGTCGTCCCCGGACCGTACCGCCGGCCAGAGCCCGGCCTTGATCGCCGTCGCAGCCTCGAGCATCCACCGCGGCTCGACGCACCAGGCCCCGTAGAGGCGGTCGGCGCACCGGCGCGCCTCGATGCGCTCGATCGCCGGCCACGAGATCACGGCGCGCTTGCGCTGTTCGGCGATGGCCGCCTCGACGCGCTCGGCGGTCCGGCGGTCGGCGATGCCGGGCGGCAGCTCCTTCTTCGCCGCGGCCGGCTTCCGAATGATGGGCGGGACATTGCGGACAACGATGTCTGCGAGCTTCTTTCCGTCGATCTCGATGGTCGTCGTCCCGAGGTGCCTGTCGAGGCTCTCGAGGGCCTCCGTCGGGTCCCCGACGGCCCGCGTTGCCACCGTTGCGGCCTTGTACGCCGGGTCGACGACCACCGAGACATCGTAGACGTCGACCTCGCGGAGCTCGCGAACGTTCATCGACCCCTCGCGCGTCCACCGCTCCTCGACCGGCGTGAAGGCGAAGGACGACCCGCCGGCGTCTCCGCGCCGGATGTGCTCGCGAACATCCGCCGCGAGCGTTGTATTGGCTGTCTTGATCGTGTACTTCAGGCCGCGCTTGTCCGATGCGAGCCGCAGCGTGCCCGATTTCACCCGCCCGAGGATCAGATCCTCCTTGTGGTTCCAGAGCGCCTTGACGTCGGACTTCTCCTCGAGCACGGCGTCGAACGCGCCGGACATGACTCTCTCGACGACGTCGTCGCGCAGCTGGTACTCCGTGTCCGCCGTGCCGTCGTAGTAGACCGCGGCGTAGCCGGAAATCTCGCCGCCATCGGCCGAGACGCGGACCTCAGACCCGAGAAATCGCCTTTCCATTGCTCGCCTCCATGATTTCCCGCGCCATCTCGGCCGGCAGGGTCTTTTCGATACGATTGCACGCTGCCTCGACGGCCTTTTTGAACTTCTCAGGCGTCACGTTTGTCGCCTCCATGAGACCATCGCGGTACCTTCCCAGTACCCGAGACACGATGTCTGCGACGTCGCAACGCATGACTCGCGCCATCGGTAGGGCGTATTTCTCAAGGTGGCGGCGATGATCAGCGTCCATCGCCTCGATCCAGGGGATGAACCCATCCGGATTCCGAGCCGCCTTCGCCGCGTGATCCGATACCCTTTTCGCCATGCGGCTCACGGTGTCGCCGATAAACGCAGCTCGCACCTCGTCCGGATCGGGGGCCTCATCTTCTTCGTCTTCGGGATCTTCCGGCTCCTCGCCGGTAAGCGACATGTTGAGCGGCACGAAGAACTTCTCGCCCTCGCCGTCAGGGATGGGGTTCAGGTTTTCACGTGCCCGCACCTCGTCGCGCGACAGCCACCCGCCGCTGATCCCGAGGTTGTAGAAGGCGCCGCGATCCTTGATGTTCGCCCTCACCAGCGCCTGACGGACGAACTCGATCAGGTGGGAGTCGCGCGATACCTCCCGGACGGACAGGAGCTTGAGCCGGAACTCCGTCTCCCACGTAACGAGCCACGGGTCGAGCGCGTCGTCGAGATACGCCTGGTTCTCCTGCTCGAGCGACGCGTATGCCGTGCGCGTCGTGTCGCCGAGCTTGTGAGGCGGCGTGCCGAACCAGTTAGCGACCTCGCGCACCTCGAACTGCCGGGTGCCCAGGAACTGCGCGTCCTCGTTCGACATTCCGTAGGTGTTAAGCTTCCCGCCGTTCTCGAAGATCGCGAGCCGATGGGCGTTCTCGACACCCTGATGGATCTCGTTCCACGACTGCTTCAGGCGCTTCTGGACGTCGGCGTCCATCGTCTCGGGGTACTCGAGCGCCGCAGACGGCCGCGCCGAGTTGCCGAAGAACGCCGCGCCGTATCGCTGCGCGGCCATGCCGAGCCCGAGGGACTCGCGCGCCTTGGCGACAACGGACATCCCGTTGTACCCGTCGCCGAGGCCGCGGATGTGGATCATGTTTTCCGCCTGGACGATGTCATCGCGGTTGTCCTCCGTGCGCACCACGTAGACCAGGCGGTCCTTGTTCGGCCCGCGCCACTCCGTGTGCACCCGCGAGGCGTCCTGAGGCCACAGGGCAACCGGCGCGCCGCTGCCGTTTCGGTCGATCTTGGCGTAGCCGTTGCCCCGAAGCAGCGCCTGCGCCTGAAGCGTCAGGCGGAACTGGAACACGTCCATGTACGGGTTGACCCGCGTCCGCACGAGGGGGCTCGCCGGGTGCTCCATCGCACGCCGCTTGCCCGATTCCCCCATGCGCTGATAGATGAAGAGGGGCAGCTTCGCCACGTCGCGCGCGATCAGGTTCACGGCGCGCCAGACCGCCGAGTAGGTGAGCGCCGACTCCGCGTTGACGTGCACCCCGGAGAGCGCCCGACCGCCGCCGAGCGCGTCGATGAGCCACGCATCCGGGTCGGACAGCGGCGTCTTGGGGTTCTCGAGCGACCGACGTTGCCGCGTGAAGAGCGTCGTGATCATCGGGGACCCTTACGGGGGCGCTCGATCCAGACGCCGGCGAGCGCCCCGGCGAGGAAGATCGAGCCGACTACGACCAGCGACCAGGCCGGACTGAGGAGCCAGATGCCCGCGGCCACGAGGGCGACGCCGGCGATGCCGAGGATGTTGATGATGAGGTCCTTGTTCACTCTGGGACTTCGAACCGATTCTTGGTGCCCTGGTACCTGCTCCTCCACTTCTCGCGGAGCCGCTTGTGCGCATCCTCGCCCGTTCCCGCCTTCAGCGCCTTCGCGGCCCGTCGGTCCTCCTCCACAGCCCGAAAGATCAGGACCGGCATCCAGAGGATCGCCAGCGCGACGGTGATCGGCCAGAGCGCCATGGCGAGCGCCCGGACCACCGGCGACTCGATCGGGAGCATCCCGGCGAACGCGGCCAGCATGGCGTAGCAAAGGACGCCCCCGACGACGAAGGCGATCACGGAACATCCATCCATCACGCCCTCCTGCACAGGAGGCCGCCCGGGACGTGGCCCTCCGGCCCGCCGCAGGGGCACGGGGCAAGCAACCCGCTGAGGGTCTCGACTTGCTGATCCGTGAGCCCGTGCCGCTCCTGCATGGCCTCGATCCCGCGGGCGACCTTGCCCCGATCGATTGACGCCTCGGGATCCTCCACGAGCGGCACCTCCGGGAGGCCGTCGTACACCAGGCGGCCCGGGACCTCGACCAAGGTGTCGCGTCCCGCCTTCACCGTCTTGAGCCCGGCGAAGCGGAACGTGGTCTCCTGCAGCCGTGCCCAGCGGGCCTCGGCCTTCTCGGCGCGGGCACGCAGACGCTCGCTGGCCGCGAACAGGGGGTCGCAGCGGTCCAGGGCGCCAACTATCGACTCCGCCCACACCAGCGTCTTTCCGGGCCAAGGCATGTGGCACGGGACGCAATACCACTCGTCGAGCGCTACGTTGCGCGCCTCGAGGACACCCATGCACGCCGGGCAGGTCAGTTGCTCAGCCATGGACCTACGCCGTGCCCTCCACCGGGGAGACGTGCTTCTCGCCCGCCGCGACGGTCGTATCCGCCGTGATCGGCACCCGCTTCGCCCCGCTGAGGACGGCGAGGATCAGCTCCACCGTCGAGTTCTGCGTCGCACGGTTGACGAGGCACTTCAGGTAGCGCTTGCGGGGCCGCTCGATCTCGACATAGACGAGCTTGTCGTCGTCGTCGTCGGCTACCGTCACCTTCGAGCCGAGGAGCGCCGAGTAGGCATCGGCCACGCCGTCATCGTCTGACTGGTGGACCTCGATGCTCGTGGCCGCGCCGGCGACGATGGCGCCGAACCCGACGATGAACGTGCACGTGTCGAAGCCCGCCGTGTCCACGCCGGCGGCCGGGATGACGAGGGTGATGCCGGCCACGACGGGTCCGTTGTGGCGCACGATCTTCCGGTGGTTCACGAAGTCTCTACGCATGTCCGGTTTCCTTTCCGCTGAGAACGTCGTCTATCGCCTGTCCTACACCCACAGGAGCCCCCGGTCCTTTGTGTACGGGCCCTGCTTCTTCACGTCGACCATGGCAAGCCCGATCGCCATGATGGTTGCCACGATGCCGTCGATGCGTTCGAAGGAGCGCTTCTTCGACGGCTTGATGTTCTCGGCCGGGTCGGTGTCGATGGCGACGTTCGCCGCCATCCATCGAAGCACCGGATGCCCCCCGTGCGCCAGCTGCCCGGCGATGTGGAGGTCATAGAGCTTCTTCGCCGGCGAATTCATCGTCTGGTACCCCTGGCGAAACATCTCGACGGGGAAGCCGTCCTCCTCGAGCAGCTGCGTCGCCAGCTGCGTCGCGTTCCAGGGGTCGATGCCGAGCTTGCGGATCTTGTAGCGGTCGGCGAGATCCTTCAGCCGGCGCCGGATGAACTGGTAGTCGATCACCTCCCCGGGGGTCCGCTCGATGAATCCGTCGCGCGCCCACGCGAGGTACGGCACGCGGTCACGGCGTTCGCGCTCCACGGCCCGATCCTCGGGGATCCAGAAGTACGGGAGGACCGTGTACGACTCGCCGGCCGGGAAGACCAGGACCAGAGCCGAAAGGTCCGTCGTCGATGAGAGGTCCAGCCCGGCGTAGCAGGCGCGCCCCTGAAGCGCGACCCTGTCGACCTCGCCGGCGCACGCATCCCACCTCGCCATGACGAGCCAGCGGTCGGCCTGCTCGGTGCGGATGTTGAGATGCAGCCGCTTGAAGGTGTTCTCGTAGGCCGGCGAGTCCTGGGCTTTCTTGCATTCCGTCTCCAGGTACTCCGCTGAGATGCTCACCCCGAGGTTGGGGTTGGCCTTCTTCCACACGGCGGGATCGGTCCAATCGTCATCGCGCGACGCCTCGTAGATGACCGGGAGGAACGACCGCCCCTCGATCAGCCCGTCGCGGATGTCGGACGCGTACTTGTGGATCTGGTTGCAGATCGAGCCCTCGCGCTCGTAGTCCGAGGTCGTGATGTGGACCACCAGGGGCTGGCGGCGCGCGCCGGTCGAGGTCACGAGGACATCGACCAGCTCCCGCGTCCTCTGCGCGTGGAGCTCATCGACGATGACGCAGTGGGAGTTGTAGCCGTGCTTCGTGTCCGCCTCGGCAGAGATCGCCTTGAGCACCGATCCCATGCGCTCGACCGTGATGGCCTTGCGAAAGACCTGGCAGGCAGCGGACAACTCGGGACTCCGAAGCACCTGTTGCTTCGCCACGTCGAACACCAGCGCCGCCTGATCGCGCTCGGCCGCCGCCGTGTAGATCTCAGCGCCCTGCTCGCCGTCCATGAAGAGCATGTAGAGGGCGATGCCCGCTGCGAGTAAGCTCTTGCCCGATTTTCTGGCGACGAAGATCAGCGCCTCGCGATAGCGGCGGGCGCCGTCGGGACGCTTCCACCCGAAAAGGTTGGCCACGATCGCCTGTTGCCAGGGCTCGAGTACGAACGGCTCGCCCGCCTTCTCGCCCTTCACGTGGACGAGGTACGCCGCGAAGAAGTCGATGGCCTCGCGCGCCGCGTCGCGGTCAAACCAGCAGTCGCCTGCCGTGGCGAACGGGTCGTAGCCCGGGATCAGGCGCAGCGTCGCCTCGAGGTCCCGGTCGCTCCGGCGCTTAGCAGACGCGGAGCTTGGGCTTTTTGTCGTCGTTACTCGGGACATCCTGTTCCGCTGCCTTCACTCCGACTCGCGCGCTCGGGGTTAGGCCGAACTCACGGCATCCACGCATCACCCGGTCCCATGCCTTCGTCCGCATCGCCACCGCGGGATGCTGGCCGACGTAGCCCTTGTCCGTCGTGAAGGTCTCGCCTTCCTCCTCGATCGTCTCGCGGGTCGATAGGTACTGGTCCTGCGCGTCCGCGAGAAGGGCGATCGCCGTACGGTCCGACTTGCCGAGGACGCCGAGAAGCTCGAGCTCCTTCAGGAGCGCCGCGAAGAGCTCCTTCCCGCGGCCCGAGAGCCACGAGGGGCACGACGGGCGGCCGGGAGGGGCCTTCGGCTCCCGCTGCCGCCGGCGCTTCGGCACCAACGAGGACCCGCGGCGCTTCAGCACCTCCGTCGGGGTCGGGCGAGGCCCTCGGGCACCCATCAGCGGCGCCCCCCTGGCACGCAGTGTACAGAGGCCGTGCACGGCTTGCACATGCCCCTACCGAGATACCCTCCCGCGAAACATGACCGGGCCGGGGTCG
>Ga0302046_10001584_pt1 | contig 21347 bp, 19 predicted proteins | sample RVTome_11_FD_200261 | JGI IMG/M metagenome (GOLD analysis project Ga0302046, IMG submission 200261) | Soil microbial communities from uranium-contaminated site in the Upper Colorado River Basin, Wyoming, United States - RVT147D111 (version 2) ...
ACCTCCCTCAAGGCAGGCGTGTAGGGGGCAACACATGAACCGGTGCACTTTGTCGTACACCCCCAACGACCGTGCGAAGTGACCGCACGTTTCACGTTTTACGTTTCACGTCCTGCCTAACCGATCACGAACTTCTGCCGCGATGTACTAGCGCCCGGTTCGAAGGCGTCCTGCTACCCTGAAAGCGGAGTAGAGAGGCTCCCTGCGGATTACCGGGGCGTTGCGCTTTCCGCGAGGATCTGCTTTGACTTCCCGTTTCTATTCAGTGGGGGTAAGGGTGTGTGGGCGTTTTTTTCTCCCATATCCCCACGTAGGCACGTCTCAGGAGCCGAGCAAGATACGAGCATGCCGGAGCACGTTCTCCACCGTAAAACCGAGTTTCTCGAAGACGACGCTACCCGGGGCCGAAGCACCGAAACGGTCGAGGCCGAGGATGCGTCCTTCCAGGCCGACGTAGCGTTCCCAGCCGAGCGTCACGCCCGCTTCCACGGCGAGGCGTTTGGTGACGGACGGCGGCAAGACGTCGACGCGGTAGGCATCTGCTTGTTCCTCAAACAAAGACCAGCAGGGCATGCTGACGACGCGCACCCGAACGCCTTCGCCGCGTAGCACGCCGGCGGCCTGGACGACGAGGGCGACCTCGCTCCCGGAAGCCAGCAGGATCAACGCCGGCGGACCCTCGCTGTCGCTGAGGATGTAAGCGCCCCGGTGCAGCCCGTCGGCCGGCGCCAGCGTCGTGCGGTCGAGTGTCGTAATACCCTGGCGGGTCAGGGCCAGCGCGGTGGGCCCGGTAGTGCGCCGCAGGGCTGCGGCCCAGGCTGCCGCCGTCTCGTTGGCATCGGCCGGGCGGATGAACGCCAGGTTCGGAATGGCACGGAGGGCCATGTAATGCTCCACGGCCTGATGCGTCGGCCCGTCCTCGCCCAGCCCGATGGAGTCGTGCGTGAACACGTAGACGACGGGTGCATGCGTCAGCGCGCTCAACCGAACAGACGGGCGCATGTAGTCGCTGAAGACAAGGAAGGTGCCGCAATAGGGCCGGAGGCCGCCGTGCAACACGATGCCGTTGCAGATCGCCGCCATGCCGTGCTCGCGTACCCCGAAGCGGAAATACCCACCGCCCGGATTCGCTCGCTGAAAATCTGCCTGCGAACCCGTCCGCGTATTGTTCGAGGGCGTGAGGTCGGCCGAGCCGCCGACGAGGTTACCCAGCACGGGTACGAGCGCGTCGAGCACCTTGCCGCTGGCCGCCCGCGTCGCGCGCTTTTCCCCGGCGGCAAACGTCGGCAGCGCGGCCTCCCACCCGTCGGGAAGCGTGCCGTCCCTCCATGCGTGGAAGCGACGAGCCAGGCCGGGATGGGCCTCGGCATAGCGCGCCATCAAGGCGTCCCAGTCGGCCTGTCTGCCGGTGCCGGCCGCTCGGGACGCATGCATGTGATCCCGGACGTCCTCCGGAACGTAGAACGGCGGCGCTTCGGGCCAGCCCAGGTTGCGCTTGGCCAGGACGACCTCCGCTTCGCCCAGCGGGGAGCCGTGCACGTTGGCGGTGCCCGCCTTGTTCGGACTGCCGTAGCCGATGACCGTCCGCACGGCGATCAAGGACGGGCGTTCCGTCTCGGCCCGCGCCCGCTCCAGCGCTGCGGCGACGCCCGCCGTGTCGTTCCCGTCGTCGATGTGCTGCACATGCCAGCCGTAGGCGTCGAAGCGTTTCTCGACATCCTCGGTGAAGGCCAGGTCGGTGCTGCCGTCGATGGAGATCTCGTTATCGTCGTAGAGGTAGATGAGCTTGCCCAGGCCCAGGTGCCCGGCCAGCGACGCGGCTTCGTGCGAGATGCCCTCCATCAAGTCGCCGTCCGAGACGATGGCGTAGGTGTAATGATCGACGACGGAAAACCCGGGCCGGTTGAACTGTGCGGCGAGAAAGCGCTCGGCGATAGCCATGCCCACGCCGTTTGCGAAACCCTGGCCCAGGGGTCCGGTGGTCGTCTCCACCCCCGGCGTAAGAAAATTCTCAGGGTGGCCGGGCGTCTTGCTGCCCCACTGGCGGAAGCGTTGTAGTTCTTCCAGGGGCAGGTCGTAGCCCGTCAGGTGCAGCAGGGCGTAGAGCAGCATCGAGCCGTGCCCCGCCGAAAGCACGAAACGATCCCGGTCAAACCAGCCGGGATCATTCGGGTTGTGCTTGAGGAAACGCGTCCACAGCACGTAGGCCATCGGCGCAGCCCCCATCGGCAAGCCGGGGTGGCCGCTGTCGGCTTGCTGGACGGCATCGACGGCCAGAAAGCGAATCGTGTTGATCGAACGCAGTGCGAGGTCCGCCGGCGAAGCAGCATCCGGCTGCGCCTGGGCGTCCACCCTGGGGACAAGACTCATAGGAATGGGGATAGCTTGAATACACGAAGGGGCGGCAGCGGGGATTACCCTTCCCGCAACGAGTCCGTCACCGCCGTACCCTCGCCGTCGACGGAGACTTCGGCTTCCTCCATCAAGCCTTTGGCCGCGAGTTCCTGATCGATGAAATAGCTCAGGCACCCTACCGACCGCGACCGCGAATGGACCACGCGCCCCTCCAGAATCACCGTCGGCACGCCGGACAGGCCGAGTTGCTGATAATACAGGAAGGTGCGCTGAACCTTTTCGTTGAAGCGACCCTCGGCGATATCGCGGGCAAACTTGTCCTCATCCAGCCCGAGTTGCCCTGCATACTCGCTCAACGCTTCCGCCGAGATACCCTGGCGCGGGTTCTGGTTGACGAATTCATAGTCGAGCATCTCGGTGAATTTGCCCTGCTCGTTCGCCAGGTGCAGCGCTATTACTTCTTCGAGCGAATGCGTGGCCGAGCCGACGATGGCGACCGGCTTGTAGACGACGCGCAGGTGATCCGGATATTTGGCCGCGATGCCTTTCATGATGGGATGGACCGTCTTGCAATGCGGACAGTTGGGATCCAGAAACTCGATGAGGGTCACCGGAGCGTCCGGCTTGCCCTGCATGGGGTCGTCGTCGCTGATGAGCATGTTGACGTTCGAGTAATACGGCTTCTCCGTGTCGAACCGACACTGGCTTACATCCACGGGTCTGTCTTCCGCCACCGGCAGGGCCTCGCCCACGGCCGCCGCCAACGCCGGCTTTTCCTGGGTGCTGTAATAGCCGAAGTCGGCACCGACGAAGAGGACCAGCAACACGGTCAAGATGCCATAGACCTTGTATTCACGGCTGGGAAGGGGCGTCTCTCGGTGGCTGTGCGCGGGTGCGGCTTTGAACAGGTAGAGGCCCTGGACCACCGCCATCACCGTCACCGTCAACGCCGAGAGCAGGCACAGCAGGCAGCGATCTGAAAGCCCGAAGAACTGATACCCCGTCAGAAACAGCGAGTACAGGAGGCCGAACCCGATCCCTACGGCCCGTATCGTTTTGAGCAACGGACGCCGGTCTTCCGACCAGAAGGCGATCGCGGCGCAGAGCGCGGCCATGGAGAGGTAAAAAAGCAAGCCCCATACAGCGCTCGGAACACCAAGCGGAGCCGGGTCGCTCGCCAGCACCGCCTGGCAATCGAAGCCCACGCCACAGACGGGGTCGTCGGCCTGGGCAGCCGCCGAGCCGTACCATATGTTGAGATGCCCGGTCACGAGCACACCGATGAGCGCCAGCCCGAAGAGAAGACGCTCGTAGCGGGGGCGATGGATCGCCATCCGGCCCGAGGGCTCCGTGCGCCGTGCCGAAGCCTGGGTTTGTTGTCTCGCCGGAGCCTTGGATTTCTTTTTCTTTGCCATGCTTACGGTTTGTTCGCGGGTACGAGGGGTCGCGCTATTGCCGCGCCGCCTGCGTCACCCTGCCTTCTCGAGTGCTGCTTCGATGAGTTCGCCCAGGCACGCTTCGGTGCGCGACCGGGTTGCCACAAAACGGCCATTGATGAGGACGGCCGGTACACCGGTCACCGCGGCTTCCTGGGCGTGCTGGTGTTGCAGGTTGAGCCGGTCGTCGTACGTACCGTCACGGAACCCCTGCTCTATCGCCTCGGCATCGAGGCCGAGTTGAAGAGCCAGCCCTTTCAGTTCTTCGAACGAAATACCCTCGCGTTTCTGCCCGGCAAACTGGAGGTCGAGCATCTCGGAGAACTTGCCGGCCTCGTCGGCGGCGAACAGCACGACGTTTTGCCCGACGGAGGCCGGGAACTGCGGCAGGGCGACCGGCTTGTAGACGAGGCGGACCTCGCCGGCATACTTCGCCAGCGTCGCCTTCATGACCGGGTGAAGGCTTTTGCAGTGCGGGCAGTTGGGATCGAAAAATTCGATGAGGATCACCGACGCCTCGGGATTGCCCACGTACGGGTCCTGTTCACCGATGAGCTTTTCGAAGTCCGCGACGGGCGCCTTACCGGGATCATAGACACAGTCCGCCAGGCCGCTTGCTTCTGATGCCCCCGCCGATACGCCCGCGACGCGCTTGAAGTACATCACGTCGGCCCCGACAAGCAGGAGCACGAGTAGCGCAAGTGATCCGTACAACAGGCCTTCGCGTGCCTGCTTCTTCGAGGTCCCGTCTGGCTGTTTCATAGTCGGCGTTGTCTGCTACGGCGCCCTGCGGTCGACGCACGGCCGTTTTCACTAAAATACATCGGACGCCTCGGACTTGGAAGTCAGCATGACGGTTTGTCCTGCACGAAACCGCCACACATCGCCCAACGCCCTCACCCGGGGCGGGACTTTTCGCTGCGCTGTGCGTCCGTCCTTTCAAACGTCCTTACGTACTCGAACCCCATGCGAATGTTGCCACCCGCCCCGGATCTCCCCACGCCGGCCATGCGTCCCGCCCGGTTGCCCCGCGAGGCGATACCGCGCACCTACACCTGGATCGCACCGACCCACGACGGGCTTGCCGTGGTGGTCGAGTCGCGGGCCCGGCGCCTGGGGCTGGCGTGGGCGGCGGTTGCCAACGGAGAGCAGGTGCTCGAAGTGGCCGTCGGCACGGGGTTGTCGTTTCGCCATCTGCTCCGCCAGAACCCGGACGGCTGGACCGAAGGCGTCGATGTGACCCCGGCCATGCTCAAGCGCGCCCGGCGCCGTGCCGCGCGCAGCGGCACCGCCGCGTACCGCCTCACCCTCGGCGACGCCTACGCACTCGATTTTTCCGACGCTACGTTCGACCTCGTCCTCAACAGCTATATGTTCGACCTGCTGCCCGCGGCCGACTTCGTGCCCGTCCTGCGCGGGTTTCGGCGCGTGCTCAAGCCGGGCGGCCGCCTGGTGATGGTCAACATGACGCACGGAACGCGCTGGTACAACCACCTGTGGGAGGGCATCTATCGCCTGCATCCGCCGCTGCTGGGCGGTTGCCGGGGCGTCCTCGTGGAACCGTCCCTGCGCGAAGCAGGCTTCGTCAACACACGCCGTACGTACGTCAGCCAGTGGACCTTTCCCTCGGAGGTACTATACGGAGAGCGCCCCCGGGAATAATTCGTTAACCTGCGCTACGATTCCCTGAAAAACGGGTACCTTATTTTTTTTGCCACCCATGCCGTGAGCCGATGCCGGACTTTACCTTCGAGTTGGGCAGTGAATTTATGGGCCGGCTGCTGCTGGCGTTCACCATCGCGTTCATCATCTTCATCCTGGTCCAGGTCATCCGCCGGCTGGTACGGCGGTACGTGGACGAACCCGAGCGCCAGTTTCGCATTACCCGTACCGTCGGGCGGATGGGCGGCGTCCTGGCGGCCGTCTTTTTCCTCGGGGCCCTCTTCGAAACCACGGGCAACCTCATCACGGTGCTGACGGTCGTCGGGGCCGGCCTCGCCATAGCCATGCGCGAGACGCTGATGAGTTTCTTCGGCTGGACCTACATCGCCATCCGCTCCCCGTACCGGGCCGGCGACCGCATCGAGGTCAACGGCATACGCGGCGACGTCATCGACGTCAGCCTCCTGCACACGACGATGATGGAAATCGGCGGCTGGGTGGACGCCGACCAGAGCACCGGGCGCCTCGTCCACATACCCAACAGCGTCGTTTTTCTCCACGGCATCTACAACTATACACGCGGCTTCCGGTACATCTGGAACGAGATCACCGTGACCGTGACGTTTCGCAGCGACTGGCAGGCGGCGCGGTCGATCATGCTGTCCCTGGCCAACGAGTCGGCGGTGATCGTCGAGCAACAGGTACGCGAGGAGATCAAGAAGATGGCGCAGGAGTATTTGATTTATTACAACATCCTGACGCCGTTCGTCTACGTTCACATCGTCGAGAACGGCGTGCGGTTGACGCTGCGCTACCTGTGCGAGGCGCGTAAACGGCGCGGCACCGCCCATGCCCTGACCCTCGTCATGCTCGAACAGTTCAAAGCGCACGGGCACATCGAGATCGCCTATCCCCAGCTCGGCGTCACGCAGTACGAAGCCGCGCCGTTCGGCCCGCTCCCCGAGACCGCCGGCACACGACGCAGCGAACCGCCCACGAACCCGTCCACCCGGACGCCGCTGTAGTGCAACACCCACCCAGGCGGTTACGGCGCATCCTTTTTGCGGATGGTGGCAGGTGTTGCCTCCCGCACACCAATCTCCGGGTCAGGGTAGGGGCGCGGCGCCGTAGAGATGGGTGAATTGAACGCAATGGATCACGACCGACCGGAACTGCGCCACGTCCAGTTCATCCGGCAGATCGAACGTCTGCCCGCCCGACAATGCGCCCAGGAGGGCTACCACGGTGGCACCCTCCGCCATCGCGGTCTCGTTCTCGGCATCCTCAACGGCCGTCGGCGAGAGGACCACATGCAGATCCGGCCCCTCGTCGGTCGCAAAGTCGTCCGACAGGACCAGCCGCAAATCCCCGTCGGCCCGCTCGATGCGATAGGTGCCGGACGTATGCTGGCCGCCTTTATCAACAAACGACCCGGTGGCGACCACATCCGCCTCGGCGGGTTCGGACGCCGGTTGATCGGGCTCCGTGTTCTGGCAGCCGCTCAGCAAACCTATCGCAAGTAGGCCGGCTACAAGTACTCCCGGTAGTGTTTTTATCATACAGAACGCTCCTCTGGCGATTCCACAACGGGTGTACCGGATACGGTACACAACATGGATGGAAAGAAACAAGGATCACGACCAAATAGACGATACGGTTGCCGAGGCGGCCGCCTTCCGGATCATGCCTCGGCCCCATGACGTATGTTTTGTTTGCCGAGAGATCATCATGAAAAACCCACCGTTATGATTAACATGCTGACCTTGATGCACACGGTACGGAAAAAAGTCACCGGCGAGGTATCTGTGAGCCTTACCACGACGGATGTGCATGACCAAGACATCGCCGGCACCTTGCGTATCGAATCAGCGATCGAGGGGCAACGGTATCAGATGTGGGCGGACCTCACGTTTTCGCAGCTCAAAGAAACCCGGTTGAATACAAGACAATACGGGACGTACCTGGCGGAAACCTTCAACCGAGACCTGCGCGAACACCTCCAGGCTACCGAATGACCCCTTGCGCCGAGCCAGCCTCTCCGGGCCGTGCACCGGGCCGGGGTTGCATTCTCCGAAGAAAGGACGTAGTTTGCCGGCAGCATGAACCGTACGCCCGGACATAGCGCCCCTCAAACCAACGCCAGGTGGTGGTGGTGGAGCACGACCTGCGCAGTGGGCCCGGCGTATCGGTATACGCGATCGGGCTAACCCGAATAGCTCCTCGATGCTTCGGCCCACTGCTTCCTGAGCGGTGGGTTTTTTTATTTTGAAGCTGTTTTCCCCAGCACGCCATGATGACCTTCAACGAATTCAGAAACCATGCGCAGGCGCAACGGGTACAGGGTGTCGACCACTTTCTGATCCCCGTCTACAAACGCCTCAGCGCCGACCTCCTCACGCCGGTCTCCGCGTTCCTGGCCTTGCGCGAGGGCGGGCGCTACTGCTTCCTGCTGGAGAGCGTCGAGGGCGGCGAACACCTGGCCCGGTACTCGTTCCTCGGCAAAAACCCGTATCGCATCGTCAAGGCGTACGGTGCTACGGTCACGGTGGAGGGCGGGCAGGGACGCCCGGCGGCCGAGGCACCGGCAGGCACCGTCTTCACCGTCCTCCAGCATTACCTGAAGGCCTACGTCGAAGCAACGGTGCCGGGGATGCCGCGCCTGACCTGCGGCGCCGTCGGCTTTCTCGCCTACGACAGCGTCCGCCTCCTCGAACACCTGCCCGACGAACCCGAGGACGACCGGGGCCTGCCGGATGCGATCTGGTGCTTCTACGACACCGTCGTCGCCTTCGACCGCGTCAAAAACCAGCTGGTCCTCCTCGCCAGCGCCTTCGTAGATCCGGACACCAACCTCAAGGCCGCCTACTTCGACGCAGAGGCGCGCATCGCCCGCCTGCAAGCCGAACTCCACGCCGCGTTCGCCAGCCCGGAGCCCGTCACGCTCGAAAGCGATGCGATGACCGCCAACATTGCGCGGGCCGACTTCGAGCAGGCGGTCGCACGCGCCAAAGAGTACATCTATGAAGGCGACATCTTCCAGGTCGTGCTCTCTCAGCGGTTCTCCACCACCTTTACCGGCGATCGTTTTAACCTGTACCGGGCGTTGCGGCAGATCAACCCGTCGCCCTACCTCTTCTATCTCGACTTCGAAGACGTGGCGCTCATCGGCTCCTCGCCCGAAGTCCTGGTCCGGGCCGAAGGCCGGCGCGTCGAGTTGCTGCCTATCGCCGGCACACGGCATCGCGGTACGACGGCGGAAGAAGACCAGGCCCTGGCGCAGGATCTCCTGGCCGACCCGAAAGAACGGGCCGAACACCTGATGCTCGTAGACCTCGGCCGCAACGACCTCGGGCGCGTCTGCCGGTACGACACGGTACGGGTGGATCGCTACGCCTTCATCGAGCGCTACTCGCATGTGATGCACATCGTCTCGTCGATCTCCGGCCTCCTCGACCGAGAGCGCGACGCCCTGGATGTGCTGGCAGCCTGCTTTCCGGCAGGCACGGTCAGCGGCGCGCCGAAGGTACGGGCGATGGAGATCATCGACGAACTGGAACCGACCAAACGCGGCATCTATGCCGGGGCCGTCGGTTACGTCGACTTTTCGGGCAACCTGGACACCTGCATCGCCATCCGCACGATGGTCGTCAGTGGCGATGCGATCTACATCCAGGCCGGGGCCGGCATCGTCGCCGACAGCGACCCGGCCCGGGAGTTCGACGAAACCGAAAACAAAGCACGCGCCCTGAAGCAAGCCATCCTCGTCGCAGCGGAAGGATTGTTGTGAGTGTTATCTTCCCGATACCATCCCTTACCCACTCAACACGCATACCCCATGGGACTCAAGGAGGTTATCCTGCAAAAAGGCTGGGCCGGTCGCACGCTCTCTCGCGAGGAGACGATCGCGCAGATCAACCCGGTGATCAAGCAGCACATGGCGCTCAACCACGCCTACAACCACGTCATTGCCCATTGCACGGAGCAGGACGTGACAGCACACCTGGCCGGTTTTCAGAGGACGGCGCGCATGGATGTTGGCAAGCTCATGGAAACCGTCTTTAGCTGCGGCGGCGTCGCCTACAACGGCGTCGACATGGAGCCGGGCGACTTCAACCTGGGCACGGACAACGACGAGATGCTCTTTCAACTCCTCGACCGGGAACAGGCTTTCCGGGAGGCCCTCGCCCAGGCGTTGGCCCTCGAACACCAGATGCGCACACGCGCCATCCTCACGCTGCTCCATACCAACAGCCAGGAACGGTACGACTATCTCAAGGTGAACACGAAGCGCAGGCGGCGAAAGGCGGTGGAGTAGTGAGGTTAGCGTATTACCGTGTTCCAGAGGGATCGACGCAAACACGCAACTACTCGAACACGCAACGACTAATACACCCAACCCCTTACGGTCTAGATGGAATCCCCTTCAACGACGACCACGCCTTCCCCCGAGATGCCCCCGGCGTCTGAGACGATCGTCGTCTCCGGCATTCAACCCTCGGGGACGTTGCACATCGGCAACTACTTCGGCGCTATCCGGCAACATATCGCCCTGCACGACAAGCACGAGTCGTACTTCTTCATCGTCAACTACCATGCCCTGACGACCGTGCACGACGCAGCGGCGCTCCGCCGGTATACCTTCGACGTGGCGCTTACCTACCTCGCCCTCGGCTTCGATCCGGAGCACTCCAACCTGTTCGTCCAGAGCGACGTGCCGCAACTGAACGAACTGACCTGGATCTTTCTCACGCTGACGCCCGTGTCGCACCTCGAAAAAGGAGTCGCCTACAAAGACAAAGTAGCCCAGGGCCTCACGGCCAATGCCGGGCTGTTCAGCTATCCGATCCTCCAGGCCGCCGACATCTTGATCTACGGAGGCACCCTCGTCCCGGTCGGCGCCGACCAGAAGCAGCATATCGAGTTCACCCGGGACGTCGCCCAGCGTTTTAACCGCACGTTTTGCCCGCAGGACGCCCCCATCTTCCCGGTGCCGGAGCCGCTCATCCTCGACCAGGTAGCCGTCGTGCCGGGCCTCGACGGGCGTAAGATGTCGAAGAGTTACGACAATACCATCGGCCTCTTCGAGGAGGGAAAGACGCTCAAGAAAAAGGTGATGAGCATCGTCACCGACTCCACCCCGCTCGAAGCCCCCAAAGACCCCGACCGGGACAACGTCTTCGCCTTGATCAAACTCTTCGCCGACGCCGACACCCAGGCCGAGATCGCCGCGGCCTACCGGGCGGGCGGCTACGGCTACGGCCACGCGAAGAAAGCGCTCGCCGGTATGATCTCGGACTACTTCGCCGAAGCCCGCGAACGCCGCCGCGACCTGCTCCGACACCCCGACTTCGTGCACGACGTACTCCGCGAAGGCGGGCGACGCGGCCGTGAGAAGGCGAACGCCTTCATGGCGCGGGTACGAGACGCAGTAGGACTCGTTACTACGTATTGAGTATGGGCGTGTGGGGGTATGGGGGGATGGGAGGATTCTTGGTAACCTGACGTTCAGCAAACCTGGTACAAGGCGATGGTGAAGCACTTTAGAGAGCTGAGAGTTTACCGGCAAGCTTTCAGCGCTGCGACGAGGATTTATGAATTGTCCAAGGGATGGCCGTCCGAAGAACGATATGCCTTGACGGATCAGGTTCGGAGAGCATCCCGAGCCGTGTGTGCCAACGTCTCTGAAGCGTGGCGTAAACGTCGTTATGAGCGACACTTCGTCAGCAAGCTGAGCGATGCCGACGCGGAAGCTGCTGAGACGCAAGGCTGGCTCGATTTCGCCCTCGCGTGCCAGTACATAACCCGAGAAGCCTACGAGGACTTGGATCAGGAGTATGAGTCAATCAGCGGCGGCCTGGTAACGATGATGAGGAACCCAGCCCAATGGTGCGGCCCTTCCAGGCTGGTAAAAGAAGAGGAAGCTGCCTACAAAGCGCTCCCGTCTTCCCCCCCATACGCCCAGCCCCCCAGACCCCCGGACCCCGAATGATCCTCATCATCGACAACTACGACTCGTTCACGTACAACCTCGTACACCTCATCGGGCGGCATACGAGCGACCTGAAAGTCGTCCGCAACGATGTGCTGCGCGTGGAGGAGGTACAGGCCCTGGCGCCCGACGGCCTCTTGATCTCGCCCGGGCCGGGGCGCCCCGACGATGCCGGCATCAGCAAAGCGCTGATCGAGACGCTGGGTCCGACGACGCCGATCCTGGGCGTCTGCCTGGGTCATCAGGCCATCGGGGAGGTCTTTGGCGGGGTCGTCACGCATGCACCCTCGCTCATGCACGGCAAGACGAGCACGATCCTCCACGACGGCCTCTCGATCTTCGACGGCGCCCCGCAGGGCTTCACGGCCACCCGCTACCACAGCCTGGTCGTCGACCGCGCCTCCGTACCCGACGTGCTGACGATCTCCGCCGAGACCGAAGACGGTGTCGTCATGGGTCTTCGTCACCGCACGTATCCCATCGAAGGCATTCAGTTTCACCCCGAAAGCGTGCTTACCACCGAAGGCCCACGCCTCATCGCCAACTGGCTTTCTAGAATCGCCCCCGGCGATCGTAGCAGGATGGATGCCTCAAGCGTGGGTAGCGGAGGGCCATAACGATGCACGATTTTCTGCGCACCCTGGCCGACGGGGAGACGTTGACGCAGGCCCAGGCCGAACAGGCCATGCACACGATGATGCAGGGCGAAGCCGAGCCGGCCCACATGGCGGGGTTGCTGATGGGCCTGCGCACCCGTGGCGAAACCCTCGACGAACTCGTCGGCTTCACGAAGGTGATGCGTACCTATGCCGTACACGTCGACTGCGACGATCCGCACGCGATCGACCTATGCGGTACCGGCGGCGACAGCAGCGGCACCTTCAACATCTCGACCGCCGCCGCCTTCGTCTGCGCCGGTGCCGGCGTAACCGTCGCCAAGCACGGCAACCGCTCCGTCTCCTCCCAGTGCGGTTCGGCCGACGTGCTGGATGCCCTCGGCGTCAACATCGAGCTACGAAAGGAGGGGGTAGAGCGCTGCCTGCGCGAAGCCGGAATCGCGTTCCTCTTCGCCCCCTTCTTTCACCCCGCGATGCGCTTCGTGATGCCGATCCGGAGAAGCCTGGGCGTCCGTACCTTTTTCAATATCCTCGGCCCGCTCTGCAACCCGGCCGGCGTACGGCGGCAGGTCGTCGGGGCCTTCAGCATCGCCGTCGCGGAGCAGATGGCCGGCATCCTGGCCCACCTCGACGCCGCGCACGTCGTCACGCTCCATGCCCACGACGGGCTTGACGAGATCTCGCTGAACGGCCCGACGGCGGCCTTTGAATACACCGCCGAGACGCAGGGCTCTACGCCACCTCGCAGTACCACGATTCATCCGGAGAAGCACGGATTTACCCGCACCCCGCTGGCCGCGTTGCAGGGCGGCACCGCCGAAGCCAACGCCGCGATGCTGCACGGCATCTTCTCCGGCCAGACCGGCCCGCCGCGCGACGTCGTGGTCCTCAACGCAGCCTATGCCCTCCTTACCAGCGGCCGCGTCGGCGACCTTGACGCCTGCCTCGAGGCCGCCAACGCAAGCATCGACTCGGGCGCCGCACTGGCAAAGTTGAACCTGTTGGTCACGATATCCGGCCAGATTCCCCCCGGCACCTGAAAACGCATGACCATCCTTGACCGCATCGTAGCAGATACACGCAGGCTCGTCGCACAGCGCACGCGGGACATACCCCTCCCTGTGTTGGAAGAACGCATTGCAGCGGCGGGCCCCACCCGTTCGCTCGAAGCCGCCCTGCGGCACGAGCACCTCGCCATCCTGGCAGAACTTAAAAAAGCCTCGCCTTCCCAGGGTGTCATCCGCGAAACGTTCGACGTCGCCGACCTGGCCCGGCAGTACGAGGCCGGCGGCGCCCGCGCCGTCTCCGTCCTGACCGAGCCGATGCACTTCCAGGGATCCCTCGACAACCTCGCCCTGGCACGGCAGACCGTTGCCCTTCCGCTGTTGCGCAAAGACTTCATCGTCGATCTCTACCAGCTCTTCGAAGCGCGGGCCTACGGGGCCGATGCGGTGCTGCTCATCGCCGCCCTGCTCGACCGCGCCACCCTCTTCGACCTCCACCAATCCGCCCGTGAACTCGGCCTCGCCTGCCTCGTCGAAATCTACGACCTGCACGAACTGGACCGGCTCGACTTCGAGCAGGTCCGGATCCTCGGCGTCAACAATCGGGACTTGCGGACGTTCGAGGTGGACATCGACCATTCACTGCGCGTCTTCAAACACGCCCCGGAGCACGTGGTGCGCGTCTCCGAGAGCGGCCTCCGCACACCCGAAGACCTGGCGCACCTGCGCCGGCACGGCGTCGATGCCGTCCTCATCGGCGAGACCTTCATGCGGGCTCCCAACCCCGGCCACACCCTCGCCACCCTGCAACGCAACGTCCAAACCCTGCTCCAGGCAAGTAAAACACCCCACTAATTTTCGTTTCTTGCACCCCGCCCTTTTCGAAAAGCAACCGAGATACCGACCGTGCCCCACACCGCCGACGCGCCCCGAAAAACGAAATGCAAGATCTGCGGGATCACCAACCTGGAAGATGCGCGTTTCTGCGCCGGGGCCGGGGCAGACTTTCTGGGCTTCATCCAGTACTCCCGCAGCCCGCGGTACGTCGCGCCCGAGACGGCGAAAGAGATCATCGGGTGGGTCTACGGGCCGGAGCCGGTGGGTGTCTTCGTCAACGAGGACGCAGAGACCGTAAACCGGGTGGCCGAGGCCGCCGGCTTCGCGCTGGTGCAGTTGCACGGAGACGAGCCGCCGGCGGTCTGTGCCGCGATCGAACGCCCCGTCATCAAAGCCTTCCGCGTCCCGCCTGAAACCACGACGGACGCGTTGTACGCGGCGATAGAACCATACGCCGACGTCGTCACCTACTTCCTGCTCGATACCCATCATCCTACCCTGTGGGGCGGCACCGGCACCCCCTTCGACTGGCAGCAGGCGCGCGACCTCGCCGCTGCCTTTCCGCTCTTCCTGGCGGGCGGCCTCAGCACGGACAACATCGAGGAGGCCGTGCGCCGGGTGCGTCCCCTGGGCGTCGACCTGTCGAGCCGCCTCGAAACCTACCCCGGCAAAAAAGACCTCGACAAGCTGGCTTCCTTTTTCGACACCTTTCATGCCGTGCAGGCGAGGCTGGAGAATGGAAGAGGGCGCATAGAGGATGGGGAATCATCGCTTTGATGAAATCGCCAGGCGATCCTCCATCCGCTATCTTCGAAAAACCGCCCCTCCCTCCGGACGCCCACACGGCACGAAAACCAAAAGGCGAGCCGCCACTTTATAGGCTCCGCCACGGCGCAATAAATCATGTGACGCCCTTTCCTCTCAACGTTCCAGGAACCATGACCACGGACTACGGACCACGGACCACGGACCCACTCACCGCCTACACCGCACCCGATGCTGCCGGCCACTTCGGACGCTACGGCGGCACCTTCGTCCCGGAGATCCTCATCCCGGAACTGCACGCGTTAAGACGGGCTTTTGCAGAAGCCTGGCCGGACCCGGTGTTCCAGGAAACCTATAGGTCGCTCCTGCACGACTACGTGGGCCGCCCTACCCCGCTGACCTTTGCACCACGGCTCACGGACGCGCTGGGCGGCCCGAAAATCTACCTCAAGCGAGAAGACCTCTGCCATACCGGCGCCCACAAAATCAACAACACCGTAGGGCAGATCGTGCTGGCCCGGCGGATGGGCAAGACCCGGATCATCGCGGAGACGGGGGCCGGGCAGCACGGCGTTGCCACAGCGACGGTATGCGCCCGCTTCGGGATGCAGTGCGTCGTCTACATGGGCGCTGAAGACATCAAAAGGCAGCACCTCAACGTGCAACGCATGCGCCTGCTCGGGGCTGAAGTGCGCGCGGCGACGAGCGGCAGCCAGACCCTCAAAGACGCCACCAACGAAGCCATCCGCGACTGGGTCTCTCATCCCAGGGACACCTTCTATATCATCGGCTCCGTCGTAGGCCCCCACCCCTACCCGATGATGGTCCGTACCTTCCACCGCATCATCGGCGACGAGACCCGCCGGCAGTTGCAGGCACAGGAAGGCCGCGAGACGCCCGATGCCGTGGTCGCTTGCGTCGGCGGCGGCTCGAACGCGATCGGTATTTTTTATCCGTTTCTGGAGGACGCGGTGGCCCTCTTCGGGGTCGAAGCCGCCGGCGAAGGACTCGACGGGCGCAACGCCGCCACCCTCACCCTCGGCGCGCCCGGCATCTTGCACGGCGCCATGAGCTACCTGCTGCAAGACGAGGCCGGCCAGGTACAACTGGCGCATTCCATCTCCGCCGGGCTCGACTATCCCGGCGTAGGCCCCGAGCATGCCCATCTGAAGGATACCGGCCGCGTGACGTACCGCACCGCCACCGACGCCGAAGCCCTCGACGGCGTCAAACTGCTGGCGCGTACCGAGGGCATCATCGCGGCGCTGGAGACGGCGCATGCCGTCGCCTTCCTGCCCCGGCTCGCCCGCGAGATGACCCCGGATCAGGTCGTGGTGCTCAACTGTTCGGGACGAGGCGACAAAGATATGGAGACGATTGCGAAACACCTGTGACGTCAACAAGGCAACAAGGTAATCATGTCAAGACTCAGCGATACCCTCGACGCCGTCCGCCGACGAGGCGACAAAGCCCTCGGGCTGTTCCTGACCAACGGCTTTCCCACGCCGCAAGACACGCTCCCCCTCCTCCACGCGCTCGACGCAGGAGCCGACTTCATCGAACTCGGGATGCCGTTCAGCGACCCGCTGGGGGAGGGGCTCCCGATCCAACGGTCGAGCGCCCGCGCGCTCAGCCACGGCGTGCGTATGGATGACGCTTTCCGGACCGCCGAGCAATTCCGCGCGCAGAGCGAGACGCCGATCCTCTTGATGGGCTACATCAATCCCATCTTCCGCTACGGCGTGAGCAACTTTTGCCGGGCTGCACGCTCTTCAGGTATAGACGGCCTGATCCTGCCGGACCTCCCCCCCGAAGAAAGCGCCCTGGTCGATGAAGCCGCACGCGGCGCCGGGCTCGACAGGGTCTACCTCATCGCCCCCAACACACCGGATGAACGCCTCAAGACCATCGACTCCCTGGCTTCCGGCTTCGTGTACGCCGTTTCCATCACGGGTCTGACGGGCAGCGGCCTGGGGTCGGTCGAGGCAGTGTCCGCCTATCTACAGCGGGCGCGCGGCCTCGTGCAACGCAACCCCCTGCTGGTCGGCTTCGGCATCAATACCCACGCCGATGCCATGCGCCTGACCCGTCATACCGATGGATTTATCGTCGGCTCAGCGATCGTCCAACGGGTCGAAAGCCTCTGGAGCGATGCGTCGCTCACACCGGCCGAGCGCCTGGATCAGGTGCGGCACTTTGCGCATACGTTGAAATACGGCGACGTCGAAGCAACGGCCCGCACGAACGGGTAACGTCTCGGCCCCGGCAACCGGAGCGTCGGTGCGTCGTTGTAGAAGATCCGACCCTCTCGTTTCCCAGAACATCATGATGATGCATTGGAAGAAGCATAACGGTACGCATTGCGGGTGGACAGCCTCCCTGTTTTTGATGACGGTGCTGCTCCTCGCGGGTTGCGGCAACACCGACTTCCGTCCGGAAGCAATCGGACAGGAGGGCGAAATCACCGTGGTGATCGACTCAATGCTCTGGAAAAGCCCGGTAGGCGACGCCGTCCGAGATCACCTCGGGGCTCCCATCACCACGCTGCCGACCATAGAACCGGCCTTCAAGCTACGCCCGATCACCCTTTCGTCCGAACGTGTTCTGGAAAACATCCGGGCGTTGAAAAACGTCGTCTTCGTAGCCCCCCTGAGCGACACGACCACCAACGAGTCCCGGTACATCCGGAGCCGTCTCTCCGAAGAAGCACGGCAAGTCATTCTCAACGGCGGCACGGCCGTGGTGCCGCGCGACGACCTCTGGCGCCGACGCCAACTGGTTTTCTACGTGACGGCGGCGACGCCCGAGGGTCTCATCACGGCGATAGAGCAAGACGGCGCCGGCATCGTCTACCGCTTCAACGAAATCACACGCCGCCGCCTCCACCAGGAAATGTTCGACGTTGGCCGCCAGCCCGACATCGAGGAATACCTGCTGGAGCACCACGACTTCGCCGTCCACGCCCAGCACGACTATGTGGTCGCCCTTGATACGGCTAACTTCATCTGGCTCCGGCGTGTTCTCAGCGACACCTGGCGCAGCCTTTTTATCTACTACGAAGAAAACGCCGACCCGTCGAAGCTCACGCCCGAATGGATCTACAACGCGCGGGATGCCCTCACCCAGCGCTTCGTCCAGGGCAACCTGGGCGGCTGGGTGGAAATTGACCGCCGCCGCCCGCTCCATGCCGAAGAGATCAACTTCAAAGACCGGTATGCCTACGAAGTACGGGGGCTCTGGCACATGATCGGCGAGGAAAACGGCGAGAAGTTCGCCTGGGGCAGCGGTGGGCCGTTCCTGACCTATGCGTTCTACGACGCCCCGAGCGGCCGGCTCTACCTGATCGACGGGATGGTCTTCGCACCCAACTACCCCAAGCGCGAATTTCTACGACAGCTGGAAGTGATCGCCTATACGTTCCGTACGCGGGAAGAGGTGGCGCAAGACGAACAGGTAGCCACGCGTGACTAGGTCCGCGCCACACCGGAAGGATGACCGACCCGCGCACGATTCGGCCCGCCCGCGGGAGGCGGCGGCCTCTTCCCCTACGCGCCGACTCAGATACGGCCTGGTTGCAGGACTGATGCTCTGCGCTGCCTGCTCGGCGATCACGTCGGAAGCCCCTCCGGTCTCCGACAGTACGATGGTCGAGATCCTGATCGAGTTGCACCTGGCTCACGCCCGCGCGCCCCTGAACCTCGACCCCGTCCCTGCCCTTCGCGACTCTATCCTCTCGAAGTATCACCTGGACGAGCAGCGCTATCGCGAAATCATGGACTACTACGCCGAGCACCCGGACGCCTACGGGGCGATCTACACGACCGTGTTGGACCGCATCAGCGCGGAACGGCTCCGCCAGGGGAGAGAGGTCGAGGATCTGATACCGATCCCCCTGGGCGATGACGAGACCCGCTCGGAATGACGGGTAGGGGGATGAGGTCGTCGCCTTTCGCCCCTCATACCGGTTCTTTGCGTCATTCGTGCATGGGCTGGTGCGGTATGGATGGGTGGATGCTGGTTGGTTTTTTTTCAGGTTCACGCCCGCGGCTTCCACTGCTGCATCAGCGTGGCGGCTTTTTCGGTGATCGAGAAGGTCTCTTCGAGCGGCTCCTCGACGCGGACGAAGCCTTCTTGCACGAGCCAGTCGACCAGCCCGTCGATGTGATGAGGCGCAGCCGGGGGCGCTTCGAACCAGGCGCTGCGGGGTACGTCTTTTTCGATCTGGTGCAGGATGTGCCGCATGACGGGCTCGTCGGCAGGGGTGATGACGAGGGTGCGATGGCGGCCCAGGCAGACGTCGCATTGGCCGCAGTCTTCAGCGCTTTGTTCGCCGAAGTAGGCCAGCAGGAAGTGGCGTCGACACGTCACCGAACGCGCGTAGCGAAGCATGTCGCGCAGCCGCGTTTCGGCCCTCCGGCGCGCCCGTTGCACCGCCAGGTCGTCCACAGCGAGCCGGACGGCGCGGGCCTCGTTGAACTGCACGCGCAGCGCCTGCTCCGGAGGGCGCCACAGGATCAAGCCGTGCTCTTCCAGGAACGCCATGCCGCGCGCCAGACGCTCCCTCGAAAGCTTCGTACGCCGTTCGAGGAGGCGCAGATCGATCTCCCACCAGCCGGAGAAGGCATCGGCGTGTACGATACGGAGGAGGGCGGTCACGAAACGCGCCAGCGACTCGTTGTGAAGCCCTTCGGCATAGCGCCGCACCGCGTCGGCCGGCTGCAAGAAGCGGATGAGGCCCTGATGGCGGCGCGGCTGCACGGACTGCCAGGTCTCCTGCCGCACCAGCAAGTCGATCGCCGCCCGCACCCGGCCGGCTGCTTGCCCGGTGAGCTGCACGACGGCATCGACGTTGACCCCGACGGGCGCCTCGGGCAAGTCGCCATGCGGAATCTGGCCGAGGTTGCACACCGCGTCGTACACCTCGGCGACCGACCGGGCGCTGGGATGGCTTCCTTCAATGAGTATATGCTGCGTGGATTCGTCGCTGGGCGTGAAGAGCAGCACGGCGTAGGCTTTCCGGCCGTCGCGCCCGGCCCGTCCGGCTTCCTGGTAATACGCCTCCAGCGAGGCCGGCAGACTGACGTGAATGACGAACCGCACGTCCGGCTTGTCAATCCCCATGCCGAAAGCGTTCGTAGCGACGACGAGCCGGACGCGTCCTTCCACCCAGGCCCTCTGGGCCTCCGTCCGCACCTCCGCCGGAAGACCGGCGTGATAGGCCACGACCGACTCGCCCTGCTGCGCCAGCCAGTCTGCCCAGGTCTCTACCTCCCGCCGCGTAGTAGCGTACAGGATGCCGCTGCCGGATACGCCGCGCAGCACGTCCAGCACCTTCTCGCGTTTGTTTTCTCCCCGAAAGATGGACCACACGAGGTTGGGCCGGTCGAACCCCTTCACGATGACGTCCGGATCCCGAAGCGACAGGTGTTCAACTACATCGCGCCGCACTTCGGGCGTGGCCGTCGCCGTGACGGCGATCGTCGGCGGGTCGCCCAGGGCGGCCCGCGCCTGCGCAATCTGCAGGTACGACGGACGGAAATGGTGGCCCCACTCGCTCACGCAGTGCGCCTCGTCGACGGCCAGAAGCGTGACCTTGAGGCGCTCGGCGCGGGCCAGAAAGACGTCGGACTGCAGGCGTTCGGGCGCTATGTAGAGCAGGCGGTATCGGCCAAACTCGGCGTCCGTCCAGCACTGATCGATCGCACGGGCGGTGAGCGTACTGTTGATGAAGGCCGCGCTGATACCATGGGCCTTGAGCCCGGCCACCTGGTCTTGCATCAACGCCACCAGGGGCGAGACGACCAGCGTCAACCCCTCCCCCAGAACGGCCGGTACCTGGTAGCAGATCGACTTCCCGCCCCCCGTCGGCAGGATAGCCAGCACGTCGCGCCCGGCCAATACCGACGCAACCACCTCGTCCTGACCGGGACGAAAATCGGGGTAGCGCCATTGACGCCGTAACACCGCCCGGGCTTGCTCTAAGGACGTGTTCGGTGCTTCTTGCATAGAGGGAGGGTGCTGCCAGCGGGTCGTTGCCAGGGATGCCGACGCGAATCCGGTTTAGATACAAGCGAGGCAGCGGATATGTTTTCTCAACGCAACGCGGCTTTTTCCGGGCCGGAACAACTTACCGGAAACGGCCGGGTATAAGGCCCGACCCGACCGCCTTTCGAGTTTCGCCGTCCTGCAAGCGTATGGAGTCGCCCGGCCGTGCCGCCTTCCCGCGTGTTTCGATCCTCATCGTCACGTGGAACGGCCTGCCGCTCCTGAAGCAATGCCTGCCCTCCGTCGTGGCGACCGACTATCCGAACCTTGACATCGTCCTGGCGGATAATGCCTCGACGGACGGCACCGTGGCCTGGGTTACGGAGACGTATCCGAGCGTCCGGGTCGTGCGGCATCCGGAAAACTGGCGTTTTTGCCGGGGGAACAACGAAGCACTGCCGCACGCAACGGGTCCCTACGTCGTCCTGCTCAACAACGACGTCGAGGTACCGCCCGACTGGTTACGCCCGCTCGTAGCGGTGATGGAACGGATGCCGGACGTGGCTGCCGTACAGCCGAAACTGCTGCAATACCACGCCCGCGATCACTTCGAATATGCCGGGGGGGCCGGCGGGTATCTGGATCGATTCGGCTACCCGTTTACGCGGGGACGCCTTCTCTTCACCCTGGAACAAGA
>Ga0302046_10001585_pt1 | contig 21337 bp, 16 predicted proteins | sample RVTome_11_FD_200261 | JGI IMG/M metagenome (GOLD analysis project Ga0302046, IMG submission 200261) | Soil microbial communities from uranium-contaminated site in the Upper Colorado River Basin, Wyoming, United States - RVT147D111 (version 2) ...
CCTCGACCAGGGGCCAGACCCGGCCTGGCGGCTAGCGCTCCTCGGCGCCGGCGCCTCCCGGCCAGGGTTGGCGGCCCTCGTCGCGACGGCTCGCGGAGTCTCCCCGGACGCGCGCGAAGTGGACGCCCGCGCCGCGAACTACGGGCTCGAAGCCGTCCGCGCCGACGAGCGAGCGCGCGACGAGCGGCGTCGGGAGGAGATCGCGGGCTGGCGCCGACGCTTCGTGGACGGTCCCGTGCTGGCGATCCGCGAACTCGAGGGCATGAACTACACCTTCGACCCGCTCGACGTGCGCACGTTTCCCGAGCACGGACAGGTCTATCCGGCGATCGTGATCAGCGCTCCCTGGGGAAAGCTCACCGTCGACTCGGGCGGTGCGCTCTTCGTGATGGAAGGCAGCACGACGCGGGAAGTCCGCGTGGCCGCTCCGCGGGGTCCCGAGGCCGCTCGCGAGGGAGACGGCTGGCGGCTCGAGCTCTCGCAAGGTTGGACCCTGGAGCGCGGGCAGCGCGTGGGCGACTGGCTCGTGGTTCGGGGATGAGCCCCACGACGCTCCGTTCGGGGGCGCTCCTCGCGCCCGTGCTCGCAGCCTGCTGCGCGTGCGCAGGCGGTGATCCGGAGGTCGTCGATGGGGAACGGCCGATCCACGTCGTCTTCTTCCTGGTGGACACGCTGCGCGCCGACCGCATGGGGCTCTACGGACACGACCGGTCCACTTCGCCCTTCGTGGACGAGCTCGCGGCGAAGGAGTGCGTCGTCTTCGAGAGCGCGAACGCCCCCGCGCCCTGGACGCTGCCGTCGATCGTCTCGCTCATGACCTCGACCTTCCTGCCTCAGCACGGAGTCGTCGTCGACCGGCATGCGCTGAACGAAAACGTGCCCACGATCGCCACGAGGCTCCGGGAGCTCGGTTATTCGACAGGCTCGATCTACCACAACCCCTACGCCGGACCGCTCAGCGGGCTCGACCGCGGCTTCGACCTCTGTCGTCCGTCGGACCGCGAGGTCGGCGCGGAGCACGTCCGCGAGTGGCTGGCAAGGAAGCCCTCCTTCCCGTTCTTCCTCTACCTGCACAACGCCGTTCCGCACGACCCCTACGATCCGCCCGCGCGGCTCCTGGAGCCCTTCGCGAACGTGTCCGACGCGGAGAAGCAGATCGTGTCCGACCTCCAGAAGGAGTATCGGCAGCTCACCCGAGCGAACAACTTCCGCCGGCACGGAGGGACGGCGCCGGACAACTCCGCCGAGCAGGCGCAGCGCATGGCGGACCTGGCCGCGCGCGGCGCGAAGATCGCCGCGCTCTACGACGCCGAGATCCTGCACGCGGACGAGTACGTCCGCCGGGTCGTCGAGGAGCTGAAGGCCGCGGGCGTGTGGGAGGACACGCTGTTTGTGCTGCTCTCCGACCACGGCGAGGAGCTGGGGGAGCACGGCGGCTGGGAACACGATCAATCGCTGTACGAGGAGCTGATCCACGTCCCCCTGATCGTCCACTTCCCGGACGGCGCGCACGCCGGCGAGCGGATCGAGGCCCCCGTATCCTTGGTCGACCTCCTGCCGACCGTCCTGGACGTGATCGGCGCGGAGCCTTCCGCCGGTTGCGCCGGGCGGAGCCTCCTGCCGCTCTTGGGCGAGGGCGGCGGAGAGGCGGGGCCGCGCGTGACCGCGTACCGCTGGAACCAGAAGAAGCTCTTCACGCCCTGGAAGGAGACGCGCGGCGACGAGAACCTGGTCGTACGCGAGGGGAGCTGGAAAGCGATCTGGAACGTCGAGACCGACTCGCTCGAGCTCTACGACCTCGCCGTCGATCCGGGCGAGACGCGCGACCTCTCGGCCCAGGAGCGGGAGCGCTCCGAGCGACTCCTTGCCTTCGCCCGGGCGAAGCGCGACGAGTACCTCGCCGCCGGCCTCGTTCACAGGAGCGAGGCGACGCAGGAGATCTCGGACGAGGAGCGCGCACGGCTCCGAGCCCTCGGATACCTGTCGGAGGAGGAGGAGTAGCTCGGCTCGAGGAAAAAAACCACGCGCGTGCCTAGTTCTGCGCGGGGCCTCTATACTTCCGAGACCAAGAACCCCCCTCGGTCCACGGAGGAGAGCCAATGGAGGAGGAGATCATTGCGGCGTCGATGGACGACGTCCGCGGAGCGCTCGCGGTCGACACGCACGGCAAGTACGTCGTGATCGACACGGAGCTCGGGCCGCTGTGGGACACGGCCAAGATCGCCAAGGACCGCGTCGCTGCGACGATCATCGTCCTCGCCGGCGATGCGCTTGCTCCAAACGTGCGGGAGGAGTTCGCCATGGACGAGGAAGAGGTGGGTGTCACGTTCGGATTCACCGCCGAAGCTCACGAACGCCTCGACTCGATCCAGGCCTACAGCGCCGGGACGATCGAGGACTCGCTGCGCGCCGCGCGCGCCTGACCATGGGACGGACGCTCGATCTGCTCGCACTCGCCCTGGGCGCCGGACTGGTCGCCGGCTGCGTGAGCGGCGGGACGGCCGAGACCGGCTCGGGCCGCTCGAGTCTGCACGGCGTGGAGCTGACGCTGATGGAGATCGCTCGGGACGGACAGTTCCTCCTCCCGCCGGACTCGCAGACCCCGGGGCGCACGAAGCGCGCGGCTCTGTCCTCGAAGCTGCGCCTGAGCTTCGACGTCCCCCCTTCGCCCGACGCGTTGGTGGAGCTGCCCGAGTGGCAGGCGCTTGAGGAAGCGCTCGTCACCCTGAACCGGGTGATCGACGACATCCGTGCGTTGAACGCGCGCGCGCGCACCCTCACGGGCCAGACCGAGGCCGACAAGGAAGCCTGGCGGGAGGAGCTCCGCCGTCACGACCAGGAGGTGCTGGCGCTCGACCGCTACGTGCTCGGAACCGGCGGCCCGGAAGGCGCGAGGGGCATCGTCTCCCCGGAGGAGGCGCTGCGCATCCGCGACCGTTCCAGGGACAAGTGGGGCGACTTCGGGCGCGCGATCAACGCCGAGCGCCTGCGCCTCGAGACGCTCGCACGGGAGTTCGCGCGGGAGAGCGACGACTACGAGGTGCGTGTACGCGCGCTGCTCGTGCCCGAGCTGGGAGATCGGCAGCTCCTGCAGGTGCCCGATTACTACGAGCTCGAGGAGGACGCGCTCGAGTCCAGGCTCAACTCCACGCAGGCGCAGGCCGCGAAGCTGCGCGCGGGCTTTGAAGCCGCGCAGGCGGTCAGCGGCGGCTTCCGGGAGGCCAAGCTCAAGGGCTCCGCCGCGGTCGAGAGCTGGAAGACGGAGATGAAGGCGGCGTTGCAGGGCGTGCTCGACGACCTCGAGGCCTTCCTGAGAGGAGCGGAGAACGAGGTGAAGACCCTCCTGGCGGGGGAGTTCGTCGGCGCGGACCTCAGCGGCCCGAAGAAGGCCGTGCAGGAGGCCCTGCGGGACGTGCAGGCGGAGGTGCAGGCCGTGGTCGAGATCGTGACGCTCTTGCGCGCCTTCTTCGCCGACCTGAAGGAGGGCCGGTTCGCGGGCCTGCTCGACCTCCACGACCGGTCCGAGGAGCTACAGGCGAAGGTCCTCGCGCTCCAGGCGCGGATGACGAACGACTGGCCGCGGATCCTGGGCGAGCTCGAGACGAGCGCCGCAGCCTACGTCGCCGAGCTGGCCCGAAGCGGTCTCGAGACCGCCTTCGGCGCGAGCGCCCGCTCGACCCTCCTCGCGCCCTTCGCATCGCTCCAGGCACGCCTCCCGGCGACGACGACGGCGATCCTCAACCTGTACGGCACGTACCAGAAGGTGCGGCAGGCAGTGAGCCTCTCGGAGCCGCTCGAGGACCACGACGCGGCCGTTCCGCGGCCGTTGGACGACCTGCCGCCGGCGGAGATCGACCTGAAGCAGAACCCCGTCACGAACGGGGACGAGATCAAGCTCGAGGTCGAGCTGTGGAGGCGCGGCGAGTCGCGCACGGCCGGGAACGTGCCGGTCGAGACCGTCCGCTACACGACCGAGCTGGTGCAGGCCGGCTGGATCTGGTCGGGGGACGTGATCTTCACCAAGCCCACCGCGGGCGGAGACTTCATCGCCAACGCCGCCGTGTCGCGCGAGTGGCGCAGCTACGAGCGCGACGATCCGTACTCGCTGTGGAACCGACTCGATCCGCGCTTCGGCTTCCACGCGGCGCAGCTCAACCAGGACCCGGACGAGACCTTCGAGATCGGCATCGGCGTGAACGCGTCGCTCTGGGGCGGGCTGATTCGCGTCGGGTCGGGCTACAACGTCAACGCGACCGACGACGAGGTCTACTGGTACTTCGGCTTCGGTCTGATCGCGAGCCTCAACCAACTCGGAGAGCTCGACTTCACCGGCAAGTCGGACTAGCCCAACTCGCGGCGGTCCACGACCTCTTCGGCGCGCGGCTCGCGCGGCGCGGGCTCTTCCTCGTCCGCGGGGCCGGCCTCCGGGTCGGGCTGCGGGCTGCGGGCTGCGCGCAGGCCCTGCGGCGGGAGCAACGGGTTGGCGAGCTTTCCCTTGCGCGCCGCGTCCCGCACCTCGTACTCGATGTTGCGCAGCTCGCGATCGATTCCGGTCTCGCGACGCAGGTCCTCGAGCGAGTGACGCAGGCGCGCGAGCTGGGCGTAGGCGCGGGCGGCGACCTCCGGCAACCGCTTGCCGAAGACGAGCACGGCTACCGCGGCGATGATCGTCAGCTCCTGGAAGCCGAGGTTGGGGAGGATCGCGAGCACGCCACGATCCTAACCTACCACTGGATGTAGCCGATTCGACTCGGGCGGAAGCCCAGGCGCGGGCTGACGCCGAAGTTGAGCGACGTTCCCTCGCCGGAGCGCGACTCCGTCTCGATCTCGAAGATCAAGTCGTGGCCGTAGCGTCGCACGAGGACGCTGGCGCCGAGGCGATCGTCGGCCTGAAGCGAGACGGTCTGCCGCGCCTCGAACTCCCACTTCTCCGTCCAGCGCCAGAAGCCCGTGACGGTCGCTGCGTCGAAGAGCTTGGTCAGGTTCTCGTCGCGCCCGAAGTGGTGGCCGACCTGGAGACCGAAGTCGTCGCCGAAGCGCGTGCCGAGCGAGAACAACGAGTAGACGAACTCGCCCTCGTCCGTGTCGTAGCGGCCGTCGTACCAGACGTCGAAGACCTGCCCGGCGGGCTCCAGCCCGAGGCGCCCGAAGGCCTCGATCGGCAGCCAGCCGTCCGGCTTTCCGTCCGAGCGGCTCGAAGCGTGGACCCCCTTCAGGTCGAGGTCGAGACGGCTGCGATCGCCCTCGACCCCGAAGCGCGTGCGCGTGCCGACCTCGACGAAGTCGCCGAAGAGCGCCGACTCCGTGTCGTCGAAGGTGTGCGGAGTGCCCTCGAAACTGGAATCGAGCTCGCTGCGGAACGCGACGCGAGGAACGAGCTGATGGACCTTGCCCGACTCCGAGCGGTTCCACAGCACGGTCGAGAGCCGCGCACCCGCCTCGGTGACGACGCGCGAGGCGTCGTCCTCGACCGCCGCCCGGTCCCAGCTCGTGCCGCGCGCGCTGACGAACGGAACGAGCCGAAGGCCGAGCAGGCGGAGCGACAGCGGCGCCTCGAGCGTCTGGACGAGGTCGGCGCGCACGACCTCGCGACTCCCGGTCGGGTCGAAGGGATCGTCGAATCCGCCCTCGCCGCGGAACGGGCTGATCAACGGCCCGTCGTCGCTCCCGTCGCCGTTCAGGTCGAAGCTCGAGGGACGCCGCCGGCGGAGGTATCCGGCGGAGAGCTCGCCGGTGTGCAGGACCGTGACGGGCCCGAGGCGAAGGAGCGGTGCCCGTCCGCTGAACACGGTCGCGGCGGGCAGCTCCTCCACGTCGGCGCGGAACGCTTCCGTGCGCGTCTTGACCGTTGCCTGGGCGAAGGAGTGACCGTCGAAGCGCTTCCACTGGACGAAGCTCTCGTACTCCTCGTAACGGACGAAGTCCCGTTCGAAGAACTCGGACTGGACGCCGGGGTCGCTCTCGTCGGTGTAGGCGAAGAGGTAGCGGTTCTTCCCCCACTCGAACCAGCCGTGCGACCGCAGCCACAGGCGAGTCGTGTCGCGGTCGCTCTCGTCCACGCGCACGTAGCCCTTGTCCTTCCCGCGGTCGAGGACGATGCCAGTCAGGAAGTCGAAGGCGTAGCGGTTGTCCGACTCGTCGGTCCGGAAGCCGAGGTCGAGCAGCGCGCCGCGCGAGCCCAGGTACGAGCCGTCGACCTCGTTGATCGCGTTGTAGGACTTCCGCTTCTTCTTTTTCTTCTTCTCGGCGGCAGCGGTGTCCGGATCGGGCGCTTCCGCCGGAGCGGCAACCTCGTCCGGTGCCGCCGCTGCCTCCTCTTCGTCCTCGCCGATCGTGAACAGATCGTGGAACCAGCTCCCGAGCTTGCGGGCGCGGCTGCTGAAGCGGAAGTTGAAGAGCTGGCCGAAGCGCGCCGAGTTGCCGAGGCGCAGCGAGGGCAGGTCCGGCTTGAGCTCCTCGTCCGTATCGAACCCGATGGGCGGCAGCGGGATCGAGGGGATGTCGTACATCTCGATGCTGTTGTTGCGGAGCGAGACCTCGTAGCCGCTGTCGATGTCGTTGGACAGCGGAGTCAACCGCAGGTCGCCCGTCACGATCTGGAGATGCGGATCGTCGTCGCTGCAGGAGGTCAAGGTCGCGTGGTTCGCCTGCAGGGAGCCGTCGGACGAATGACGCAGCCAGTTGGCCTTGATCGTGAGCTTCTCGAAGTCCTGCCCGATGAGTCGGCCGTAGACGTTGACCGTCGCGTTCGCCAACCAGCCGTGACCCGACGTCAGGTCGAAGTAGATCGCGTCCGCGTGCGCGAGCAGATCCTCGCCGCGGAAGATCTCGACCGGACCCTCGAAGTAGGCCTCACGGACGAGCCCGGAGACGCCGTGCTTCTCGAGCAGATCGAAGAACACGCGCATCGGACCGAGCGTCACTTCCTCGAGCTCGTCGCGCGCCTCGCGCTGCCGCTTGCGCTTCTCGTTGTCGGACAGGTCGCGCCACTGGTCGCGATCCAGCCAGAAGACCGTCCAGGACGCGCGCATGGACGTGTCGAGGTCCGGATAGGAGATGGTGGGCTCCTGGAAGCATAGGATCAGGGAGTCGCCGTCGATGCGCGTCGTCATCCAGTTCCAGCCGACGTCCCAGGGCGCGTCGTCCTTTGGATCCTGACCCGGCGGACCGGACGATCCGCCGTTCCCGCCGGCCTTGCCGACGCTCTCCATGCTCCCCTTGCCGGCCTCGAGGATGATCTGGAGCTCGGGATCGAAGTCCATCCAGTCGGCGGACACGCGCGGGATGGTGGAGGACTCGACCGTGGCGGGGCTGCCGATCAGGCGCAGGACGCCGGTCGGCCGCACGCCGAACAGCGCGTCCGCGTGCGCGACCAGGGATGCGCCGATGCGGAAGGTCACGCCGCCGGTCGCGCTGATGCGCGAGAGCTCCGCCGGCTCTCCCTCCCTTCCTCCGGGCGTGCCCTCCAGCACGACGCGCTGCGCATCGAGGGTCCAGGGCACGAAGCCCTTCGTCTGGCCGTTCAGGCGCGCCGATTCGATCAGCTCCAGGGAGCCTTGCTCCGTCGCCACGAGCGTCCTTGCTCGGGCGCGGTAGGCGATCTCCTCCGGCTCGTGCTCGGCAGTGGCCGGGGTCACGAGGCGCGTGACCAGGATCTCCGGGTGATCGGCCTCGATGCGCACGGGGGAGAAGTCCACCTTCGAGGCCGTGAGGCGGAAGGGGAGCCCGTGGGTCGGGAGGACTCCGAACAGCCTGACCAAGCCCGAGCGCGGAGCGAGGAGGTGCGCGGTACGGTCGGGGTCGATGCGCAGGATCTCGCCCTCGCCCTGGAAGTCGAGCTCGCGCGCTCCCTCGAAGCTCACGCGGCCCTGGGCGAGGACCGTGAGGTCCGGCTCGGTGGCGCCCGCTTCGGCGACCTCGCGCGTCACTGTGAGTTCGTCGCTCCGGATCGTGAGCTCCGTGTTCTTCTGCACGGGCCGGTGCACGCGATCGGGCTCGTCGGGCGGGGCGCGCTCCTCCTCGATCAGGGAGACGTGCGCCTCGACGTTTCCGGCGGCGCGCAGCTCGGTGCGTGAGCCGATCTCCAGCGCCCCCGGTGCGTCGCTCGCCAGATGGTCGACGCGCAGGGCGACGAGCTCGTCCGCGCGCCGCAGTACGACCGTGCGGCCGCCCGTGCGGAGGGTCGAGACCACGCGCTCCTTCGCGTTCAGGTCGAAGCGGCGCGCCACGGTGCCGTCGGCTTGCGCCTCCTCGCCGCGCGTGACGACCAGCTCCTCGCAAGTCAGGTCGTAGCCGTCGAAGACGAGCTCGCCGAGCCCGGCCGTGTCGGGCAGGCTGGTGAGCTTCGCCTCGACCGCTCCGTGCGCCTCGACGCGGCCGCGCGAGACGTCGACGAAGGCCGCTCGCGCGCTCCCGAAGTCGGAGCGGAACGAGGCCTTCGCCTCCTCGCTGCCCCAGATCGTGAACACGCCGTCGCCCTTGGCCTCGAGGCGGGCGCAGTCGGCCACGTAGTGACCGTCGTCGAAGTGGACGCGACCGCTCGCCTGGAACGTGCGATCCGAGAGCGCCAGGTCGGAGATCCTGTCCGCACGCGCGACGAACACCTGCTCGCCCTGGTCCTCGCCCTCCTTCGGCGGCTCGGAGATCGAGAGGTCGACGCGGACGCCCTCGACGACGCGCAGCGAGTCTCCCGCGCGCTCGACCTCGAGCTGGTCGGGGCTCGTGACCGCGAAGGGCCGGCCGTCCGGGAGCGTCCCGATGAGTCGCGCGCCGCCGCGCGCGGTACCGTTCACGACCCGGTCGCCGTCCGCGTCGTAGAACATCCGCAGCTCGAACTCGGCCGCCTCGAGCGTGCCGTTGGACGTCTCCACGACGACGCCTCCCGTTCCCATGAAGGACGCCGCGTCTCCGCTCTCGGTCCGGCTTCCGAGCAGGTCGCCATTCGAGCGCAACGTGAGGCCCTCGCTCTCGACGGTCGCCTTGCCCGCCACGGTGTAGGAGACGACGGCTCGCCCCTGTCGGAGCTCGATCGAGCGGTCGCTGCGGATGTCGAGGGCGGCCTCCTCCTCCACCGGTCGGCCCTCCGGGTCCGCGTCCGCGGGCCGCAGGGAGACGACGACGCGCGCCTTCGGCAGACCCTCGAGCAGCGCCCGCTTGAACCCGCCGGTGGCGTCGAAGTCCATCGCCAGGGAGCGTCCGCTGAAGGTATTGGGTCCGCTGGTCCAGAGGGCGTCGTCCACGACCTCGACCCGCTCGGGCCGGACGACCTGCCGTGCCTCGATCGATCGTCCGCGCAGGACGATGTGGCGTCCCGAGAGGGTCGAGGCCTCGGGGCCGGTCAGGGTCAAGCGGCCCCCCTGCCAGACCTCGAAGGAGATCGGGCGCGGATCCTCCCGCCCTTCGCGGCGGATCTGGAGCGGTCCCGGGCCGGTCGTCTCGAACCGCCCGGTCCGCGGCTCGTCCTCCGGCTCCTCGCCCGTCGCCTCGCGCCGGAAGGAGAGCCAACCGTCGCGCCTCAGCTCGATCACGTCCTCCTCGCCGTGCGGGTCGGCGGGGTCCGCGGCCGGGTCGACCCGGACGACGTCGAGGTGGAAGCCCTTGCCGCCGGCCTCGAACTCGGGCGAGGTGAAGTGGATCGGCGACTCGCCGTCGAGCGTCACGTGGCTCGGATCGCTCGCGTCCAGCACGGCGGACGGGGTCTCGAACGCGAGCGTCGTTCCGGAGAGGACGTCCGTGAGCGTGCCCTCGACGTCCTCCAGCTCGGCCACGCCGCTGTAGTCCGGCCGCAGTCCGCTCCAGCCCTTGCGCGGGAGGCGCGCCACCGCGGCGTTCACGAGCCCGCGCGGCTCGTCGTCCTCGGCGGAGGGATCGAAGATCCGGATGCGGACCACGCGCAGGAGGTCGAAGTCGGCCTCGTTCGCGCTGTCGTCGCTCTCGACGTGCAGTGCGAGGCGCTGCAACCCCGCCTCCGTCCCTTTCTCGTAGAGGAGGATCTCGAAGGCCCCTCGCCACTCGAGGCCGTCGTCCGCTCGCGTCGGCCCGCGGGGCTCCCGGGGTTCCCCGAACGAGGAGAGCGGCGCGACGCTCGTCCTCGTCGATCGGCCCTGGTCGAGCCACCAGAGGACGGCGACCCCGACGCCGAGTAGGAGCAGGAAGGCGGCCAGCCTCCTCACCGGCTGTCTCCGCCGTAGCGTCGCAGGACTGTGGACCACAGGCCCTTCGCGCGCAGGATCGCCTCGCACACCTCGCGCACCGCGCCCCGGCCGCCCGCGGCGACGGTGACGAGCCCCGCGCGCTCGCGGACGACGGGGTGGGCGTCCACGGGAGCGCAGAAGAGCGCGGCGCCGGAGCACAGCGCGAGGTCCACGAGGTCGTCGCCCATGGCGATCGTCTCGGCCGGCGGAATGCCCAGGCGCTGCTGCACGCCCGTCAGGACCTCGGCCTTCGGGCCCGAGAGGAGGTGGAGCTCGCGTACGCCGAGCTCCGCGGCGCGCACCTCCGTCGCCCGGCAGCCGCGGCCCGTGATCCAGGCCAGCTCGACCTCGGCGCGCCGCAGCCAGGCCAGGCCCTGGCCGTCGCGCACGTCGAAGGTCTGCTGCTCCTCGGCGCCGACGAACGCGACGCGGCCGTCGGTCAGCGTGCCGTCGACGTCGAGGACGAAGAGCCGGACGGCTGCGAGCGCGTCCGCCACCGGGTCTCTCGCGGCGCCCATCGCTCAGGCCCGCGTGTCGAGGAGGTCCTGCACGTCGAGCAGGCCGACGGCGCGGCCCGTGTCGTCCACGACCGGGATCTGGTCCTTCTTGAACTCGCGCAGGATCCGCTCCGCGTCGTCGAGCAGCGCCTCCGGCGCCACCTTCTTCGGCGACGTCGTCATGAACTCCGAGATGGTGGCCTCGAGCGCTTCCAGCTCGCCGCTCTCGAGCAGCCGGCGCAGGTCGCCGTCCGTGAAGATCCCGAGCAACCGCCGGTCGGCGTCGACGACCAGCGCCGCGCCGGGGCGGCCCTTCGTGCGCGACATGGTGAGCAGCACCTGTCGCACGGTCTCTGTCGGCGACGCGAGCGGCAGCTCCTCGCCCTTGCGCATGACCTCGTCGACGCGCAGGAACCTGCGCCCGAGCGCTCCGCCGGGGTGGTAGCGCGCGTAGTCCTCGCGGCTGAAGCCGCGCGCGGACAGGACGACCATCGCCAGCGCGTCGCCCAGAGCCATCATGGCCGACGTGCTGGCAGTGGGCGCGAGCCCGAGCGGACAAGCCTCGTCCACCTGGCCGATGTTCAGCACCACGTCCGCCAGCCGCCCGAGCGAGGACGAGGGGTTGCCCGTCATGGCGAGGATGCAGGCGCCGATGCGGCGGACGTGGGGCAGGAGGCTCTTGACCTCCTCGGTCTCGCCCGAGTTCGAGATCGCTAGCACGACGTCGTCGGAACGGATGCGGCCGAGGTCGCCGTGCAGGGCCTCGGTCGGGTGCAGCGCGATCGAGGGCGTCCCGGTGGAGGCGAAGGTCGCCGACAGCTTCGCCCCGACCAGCCGCGCCTTGCCGACTCCGGTCACGATGAGCTGCCCCTTCGAGGCGAGGATGCGCTCCACCGCCTCCTCGAAGCCGCGATCGAGGTGCTCGAGGAGTCGCTCGATCGTGCGCGCTTCGAGCCGGATCACTTCGCTCGCCTGGGCGAGGCGGTCACCTGCCGGACGGCCTGCGTCCCCTGTCGGGTTCGTCATGGTGAGGGGATCGAGGGCGAGCGCGCTCCCACGCCTGCGACCCGAGCGAAGGATTCTACGGGGGGTGAATCCCGGCCTTCAACGGGCGACGTGGGGGGCGATCCGTAGAGGCGGGATGCGTCCGTGCTATAAACCCCGCCACGGCGACCGCGAGCCCTCTCGGCGCCGTTTCGAGCCGGAGGACAGCATCGAGCCCTCACCCATCGCCCTCCTGTCCTTCGCGGACAACGCCCAGCCGATCACGATCGCGCTCGTGATCGCCTTCCTGGTGATCTCGCTCGGGATCCACGAGGCGGCGCACGGTTGGACGGCGCTCCAGTGCGGCGACACGACGGCGCGCGACCTGGGGCGCATCACGCTGAACCCCTTCGCGCACATCGACCTGTTCATGACGATCATCCTGCCGATCGTCTGCATCCTCAGCCCGGGGCAATTCCTCTTCGGCGGAGCGAAGCCGGTGCCCGTGAACTTCCACGCGCTCCGCAGGCCCTACCGCGACATGGCGCTCGTGGCGCTGGCGGGGCCGGCCTCGAACGTCGTGCTGGCGGCCCTGGCGTTCGCAGTGCAGCGCCTGTTGGTCGTGAAGCTCGGGATCTGGGAGCCGAACACGATCGGAGACACCGTGCTCGACTGGACGATCAGCGTGAACCTGCTCCTGGCAGCCTTCAACCTGCTCCCGATCCCGCCCCTCGACGGCTCGCGCGTGATGACGTTCCTGCTGCCGACCGGCCTGCGCGAGGCCTACCAGCGGCTCGAGGCCTTCGGTCTCTTGCTGGTCGTCGTGTGCGTGTTCCTGGTGCCGCCGGTGCAGGAGCTCATGTGGGAGTCGATCGACCTCCTGCGCCGGTTCGTCGAGTACACCGTGACCCTGGGCGGTCTCTGGTAGGCCCGTGGAACGACGCGAGTACACCGTCCGCCTCGAGCGTGTCTTCCAGGGTCCGCTGGACCTCCTGCTGCACCTCGTGCGCGAGCAGGAGGTCGAGATCCACGAGATCTCGATCAGCCGCATCCTCGCGGACTACTTGGTGTATCTCGAGCAGCTCGAGGCGCTCGACATCGAGGTCGCCGGCGACTTCCTGGTCATGGCGGCCACGCTCATGTCGATCAAGAGCCGCTCCTTGCTCCCGGGCGAGGAGGTCGACCTCGAGGACGAACTCGATCCGCGCGACGAGCTGATCCAGCGCCTGCTCGAGTACCGCCGCTTCAAGGGCGCGGCGGACGAACTGGAGGAGGCATACCGCGAGCGCGCGCGCATGACGGACCGCGGCTACCACGAGAAGCCGCCCGTGCCGGAGCGCGAGCTCGAGCTGGGCGAGCTCTCCGTGTGGGACCTGCTCTCGACCTTCTCGCGCCTGATGCGCGAGACGCTCGCCGACCGCCCGCACCACGTCGTGACGGACCCGCGGCCGTTGCGCTACTACGTCGACGAGGTCGTGCACCGTTTGCGCAGCGGCGGTCACGTCAGCCTGCGCGGGCTGATGAGGAGCTTCGAGAACGCGCCGCCGCGGGAAGCCCTGGTGGGCTCCTTCTGCGCGCTGCTCGAGCTCGTTCGGCTCGAGCTGATCTCGATCCGCCAGCTCGGGGACCGGGACGACATCGAGATCGAGATCCGCCCCGAGCACGAGGCCGACCTCGAGTCCGTCGTCGAGCGGACGGTGCTCGACGAGGACGAGCTCGAGAAGGGCGGACACCACGGCGCCGACGTCCCGAGCTCCTAGGAGGGCCCGTCATCGACAGGAAGCTCGCCCACGCGCAACACCTGCTCTCGCTCGGCCGTTCCGAGGAGGCGATCGCGCTGCTCGGGCGGCGCATCCTCGAGGAGCCGGACGACTTCGTCGCCCACAGTCTGCTCGCCGCGGCCTTCTCGGACCGGGAGCAGCACGCGCGCGCCGAGGAGCACGCGCTCCAGGCCGTCAGGCTCCAGCCGGACCAGGACTTCCCGCACCGGGTTCGCGCCCTGGTCGCCCTCGGGCAGAACAACGCCCGCCGGGCGGAGGCCTCCGCCGTGCGCGCGGTCGAGCTGGGGCCGAACGAGCCGGCGAACCACGGCGTCCTGGCGCGGGTCCGGCTCGCGGGCAAGGACTGGGAGGACGCGTTGCGATCGGCCGAGGCGGGGCTCGCGCTCGATCCCGAGGACGAGGACTGCGTGAACGTGCGCGCGATGGCGCTCACCAGGCTCGGGCGCGTGAAGGAGGCGCGGAGCGCGCTCGGGGGCCAGCTCGCGCGCACGCCGGAGGACTCGCTGACGCACGCGAACGCTGGCTGGGCCCTCCTGAACCAGGGCGAGCACCGCGGAGCGGAGGAGCACTTCCGCGAGGCCCTGCGGCTCGATCCGACCAGCGAGTATGCGCGCAGCGGGATCCGCCAGGCGCTCCAGGCGCGGCACTGGTTCTACCGCCCGGTGCTGCGCTACTTCCTGTGGATGGCGCGCCTGAAGGACAGACGGCAGTTCGCCGTGATCCTGGGCGCCTACCTCGTCTATCGCTTCGGCCTGGGGCTCGCGCGGAGCGAGTCGCCGCTGGGCTGGCTCGGCATCGCGCTGGTCTCCGTATACATCGCCGCCGTCGCCCTCTCCTGGTTCGCGCAGCCCCTGAGCGCCGCGCTGCTCAGCCTCCACCCGCTCGGGAAGCTCGCGCTCACGCGCACCGAGCGCTGGGGCGAGCGCGCACTGACGGTCGGTGTCCTCGCCGGCCTCGGGCTGCTGTGGTACGGGAACGAACGCAGTACGCCGGCGCTGCTCGGAGGCGTTGCGATCCTCCTGACGTGCGTCGCCGCGACGACGATCCGGGCCGTCGATCCGGACCTGCGCAGAGTACAAGTCGCCTTCTGCGCCCTCGTCGCGCTCTTGGGCGCCGGAGCCGTGTGGCTCCAGCTCCGGATCGAGGCCCTGGCGCTCGCACCGGTCCCGCTCGAGGGAACGGAGCTTGCCGAGCGGATCGACGACGCGGAGGGCCTCGCCTCAGCGCGCGGCGCTCTGCTGCTGATCAGCGTGCTGGCCGCCTTCTGGGGCTCGCAACTCCTGGCGGGCGCGCTCGACCGCCGCGTCCGCCGCGGCTGACGCGCTAGGTGTCGATGTACGGCTTCAGGTCGTCGTAGTCGCCGCCGTCGTTCGCGTAGAGCACGTAGTTGCGCGCGGTCTTGAACCATTCGCGCACCGAGGGCTTGCGCTTCTTGGCGGCCTTCAGGAGGTCCTTCGTCGTGAGCGGGATCGCCTGGCCGCGCTCGAAGGCCTCGTCGAGCTTGTCCTCGATCGCCGTGCCGACGACGGCCGCCAGGTCGGCGCCGGAGAAGCCTTCGGTGCGCTTCGCGACGGCGCGCAGGTCGACGTCGTCCTGGGGCTTGTCCTTCAGGACGATGCGCAGGATCTCGACGCGTCCCTCGAGGTCCGGCGGCGGCACGAAGACGACGCGCTCGAAGCGACCGGGCCGGCGGAAGGCGGGGTCCATGTGCCAGGGCGCGTTCGTGGCCGCGAGCACGAGCACGCCCTCGTTGTCGCTGCCGAGACCGTCGAGTTCGGACAGGAACACGTTGATCGTGTTGCGTCCGGCGCTGCCGCGCAGGTCGCCGCGGTTCGAGCCGAGCGCGTCGACCTCGTCGAAGAAGAGCACGCAGGGCTTCGCCGCGCGCGCCATCTCGAACACGTCGTGCAGGTTGCGCTCGCTGTTCCCGATCCACATCTCGAGCACGTCGTGGATCCCGACCGACAGGAAGGTGGCCGAGACCTCGCCCGCGGTCGCCTTGGCGACGTGCGTCTTCCCGCAGCCCGGCGGGCCGTAGAGCAGGATCCCGCCGCCGGCCTTCTTGCCGTAGGCCCGGTAGAGCTCGGGATGCTGGAGCGGATGGATGATCTTCTTGCGGATGTCGCGCTTGAGCTCCTCCATCCCGCCGACGTCGGAGAAGTCCACGTCGGGACGGATCGGCTCGAGGCGCGGCCCCGTGCGACCGGATTCGCTCGCCTGTCGCAGCGCGCCGGCCTGCACCTCGAACCAGGGCGAGCCCTCCTCCTGCTCGCTCTCGATGCCGAGACGCTCGGCGAGCTCCGCATCGGCGACGTCGGGATCCTCCTCGAGCGCGCGGCGATAGGCCTGCGCTGCTCCAGAGGGATCGCCCTCCGCCAGGCGCGTCCTCGCCTGCTCGAGCCGCGCGCGCCCTGCTTCCACGTCGTCGCGGATCAGGTCCTCGAGGATCACGTGGGCGGCGGAGAACTTGCCCTGCGCGCGGTAGGCGCGCGCGAGGTCGAGCTTCACGCCCGCGTCCTCGGGGGAGTAGCGCAGCGCCGCCCGGAGCTCCTGCTCGGCGCCCTCCGCGTCCCCGCTGCGCAGGAGCACCTGGGCCAGGTGGATGCGCAACGGCACGTTCGCGGGACTGACCTCGAGCGCGGCGCGCAGCGAGCGCAGCGTGTCGTCGTCGGGCATGGACGGAAGTCTAAACGCATCCGCCGCCCCGCGACGTCCCGAGCGCGCGCGGGAACGAAACCGGGAGCCCGGGCTGGACGAGAATCGCCGCCTCGTCCATGATCCTGCGCCCTTTTCCCCGTCGAGCGAGGATCCGAGACCGATGAGCAACGCAGCCGAAGTCACCGACACGCAGTGGGACGACACCGTTCTCCAGAGCGAGGAGCCCGTCCTCGTCGACTTCTGGGCCGAGTGGTGCGCCCCGTGCCGCGCGATGGGACCCTACGTCGACAAGCTCGCGGCGGAGTACGACGGCCGCCTCAAGGTCCTCAAGCTGAACACGCAGGACAACCCCGAGGTGCCGGCCAAGTACGGCATCACCGCCATCCCGACCTTCCTTCTCATCAAGGGCGGCGAGGTCGTCAAGCAGATGGTCGGGAGCCAGCCCTACGACGAGCTGAAGAAGGTCGTCGAGGCCAACCTGTAGCGTTTCGGCGGAGGCCAGGCTCTCCGGTGTCGTGCGCTACGTCTTCCTCGGATCCCCGCCCTTCGCGACGCCGATCCTCGCGCACCTGTTGACCGCGGGCTCGCGGCCGGAGCTGGTCGTGACGCCTCCGGCGCGGCCCCGGGGACGCGGCCGACGCACCGGCTCCTCGGCCGTCGCCGAGCTCGCGCAGGTAGCGGGCGTGCCCGTGCTGCAACCGGAATCGGTGCGCGACGAGCGCTTCCTCGAGGAGCTCTCTTCCATCGAGGCCGACGTGTTCCTGGTCGCGAGCTACGGCGAGCTCCTGCGCCGTTCGTTCCTCGACCTGCCGCGCGAGGCGTGCCTCAACGTGCACCCCTCGCTGCTCCCGCGCCATCGCGGCGCGACGCCGGTGCAGTCGGCCATCCTGGCCGGCGATCGAGTCACCGGTGTCACCATCCAGAAGGTGGTGCTCGAGCTGGACGCGGGCGACGTCCTGTGCGCCGCCGAGACCGAAGTGCGCGCGGGCGAGACGGCGGGCGAGCTCTTCGACCGCCTGGTCCAGCTCTCCGGTCCCCTGGCCGCGCGCGCGCTCGACCGGATCGCGTCGGGCGAGGCGGTCTACACGCCCCAGGACCCCGAACGTGTGACCCACTGCAAGAAGCTCGCGAAGGAGGACGGCCGCATCGACTGGGCTCGTCCCGCGCAGGAGATCGACCGGCACGTGCGCGGCATGAATCCCTGGCCGCTCGCGTTCACGACGTTGCCGGGCGGTGACACGCTCGGCGTGCACCGCGCGCTGACGCTTCCGGTTCCGGACCCGGGCGCCGAGCCGGGGACGCTGCTCGCTGCGCAGGACCGCCTCGTCGTCGCCTGCGCCGGAAGCGCGGTCGAGCTCCTGATGGTGCAGCCCGCGAACCGGCGGGCGATGGCGGCGGCGGACTTCCTGCGCGGGGCGCGCCTCGCGGTCGGCGCGAAGCTGGGCGGAGTGCCGGCGTGACGCGCACGGCCGCCTGGGAGGTCCTGCGCTCGACGAGCTCGACGCCGATGCGCGAGATCGAGCGCGTGGCGACTCGACGAGGGCTCGACGCGCGCGACACCGGACTCCTGCGCGCGATCGTGGGGACCGAGATCCGCCGGCGCGGAACGCTGCGCGCGATCGTGGAGGCCTTCGTCCCGCGCAAGCCCAAGCCCGACTTGATCGCGCACCTCCACGTGGGGCTCGTGCAGCTCCTGTTCCACGACCGCATCCCCGACCACGCGGCGGTGTCGGAGACCTCGGAGGCCGTGGGGAGCACGCTCGGCTCCTCCAAGGTGCCCTTCGTGCACGGCGTCCTGCGCAGCGTGATCCGCGCGCGCCGCGAGGGCGCGAGCGACGATCCGCGTCGCGCGTTGGCCGGACGCCCGCTGCACTTCGACCGCGAGGTCTTCCACGATCCGGTGAAGCATCCCCTGCTGTGGGCGGAGGACGCACTGTCGATCCCGGCCGCTCTGATGAAGCGCTGGACGCGCCGCTACCGCGCGACGGAGGCGGCGCGCCTCGCGCGCTTCTTCCTGAGCGAGCCCCCGCTCGTGCTGCGCTCCGTCGACGCGCGCGAGCGCGTGCTGGCGGAGCTGGCCGCGGCCGGCATCGAGGCCCGGGCCGGCGGTCACGCCGCGACGATCGTCTGCCCGGCCGACCAGACCGGGCCGGTCACCTCTTGCGCGGCCTTCCGCGAGGGACGCGTGACGATCCAGGGCGCGACCGCGGCGCTGGCGGCAGAGCTGGTCGAGGCTCGTCCCGGGGAGGAGGTGCTCGACCTGTGCGCGGCGCCCGGCGGGAAGACGGCCGTGCTCGCCGGCAGCGGAGCGCACGTCACAGCCGTCGACGACGACGAGGCGCGGCTCGCCCGCGCGCGCGACACCTGCGCTCGTCTGGGCGTGCTCGAGCGCGTCGAGCTGGTCGTCTCCGACGGGACGCGCGAGCTCGGCGACCGACGCTTCGACGCCGTGTTGGTCGACGCACCCTGCACGAACACCGGCGTGCTCGGCGCGCGTCCCGAGGCGCGCTGGCGCTTCGGCCCGAGTTCTCTGCGGTCGGTGGTCGAGCTGCAGCGGCGACTGCTCGAGGAGGGCGCCGCGTGCGTGCGACCCGGCGGACGCCTGGTCTGGTCGACCTGCAGCCTCGAGCCCGAGGAGAACGGCCGGCAGATCGCGAGCTTCCTGGCCGAGCACGCCGGCTGGAGGCTCGACCTGGAGCGCACGTCGCTCCCCGACGCGGACCAGGGCCCCTGGGACGGCGGGTACGCTGCGCGGCTCGTGCGCTCGCGCGACTAGAGCTCGGTCGCGCGCTATGCTCGCGGCATGTCCTCCCGACCGAACCACGGCCAAGGCGGCGTCTCGCCCTCGGTCGTCGCCCTGCTCCTGGTCGTCACGATCGTGGCAGCGTCCGCGGGACTCTTCTTCCTGATGGCCGGCGAGGCCGAGCCGGAGGTGCAGCAGCAGCCGCCGGTCGAGAAGGTCAATCCCTTCGAGGGCCTGCCGCCGGAGACCCCACCGGCGAAGTGATCTCTGGTGCCGGGCTCGAACCTCCCGGCGCGGAATCGGCGCTGGAGCTCAGGGAAGCCCGAGCTCGCCGCCGCCGGTGGAGCTCCACCAGGCGAGGACCTCCGCGCGCAGGCGGGCGCGGGTCGCGGCGAGCTCCGGCCGGTTCGCGAGGTTCTCGAGCTCGTAGGGGTCGACCGTGAGGTCGAACAGCTCCTCCTCGCCGCGCTCGCGCTCGGGGAAGGGACAGGCGATGGCCTGCAGCTTCAAGAGCTCGTTGTCGCTCTCGCGCACGTCGCGCAGGTAGAGCACGTACTTGTAGCGTGCAGTCCGGGCCCAGAGGCCGTAGGCGTCTCGCGCCGCGTCGGCCTCGATCTCCGCCGGAGTGTAGGTGTACACGGCGCCGTAGAGCGCATCTCGTCCGCGGAAGGGCGCGTCGGCGGCGCCCTCGATCCACGGCCGAAGGCTCTCCCCCTGGCAGGACTCGAGCGCGCGCGCGCCGCCGTAGTCGAGGAGCGTCGCGTAGAGGTCGACCACGGAGACGAGCTCCTCGCGCACGACTCCGGGCGGGATCTTCGTCCTCCAGGAAAGGATCGCCGGAGTCCGCAGGCCCTTGTCGTAGGCCGTGCCCTTCGAGGGCAGGCCGTTCGCCCAGCCGTTGTCGACCAGGAACAGGAGCAGCGTGTCGTCGAGCTCGCCCAGTCGCTCGAGCTCGGCCAGGAGCTCCGCGATCGTCTCGTCCAGCCAGCTCACCATGGCCAGCGAGAGGTGTTCGCGCAGGCGGAACTCGTCGGCGTGCTCGGGCAGCACGTAGTCGGGGATCACGATCGCGGCGGGGTCGATCGCGTCGAGATGGCGCGCCGGCGGGTCGTGCGGCGTGTGCGGGAGCATGGGCGCCCACCACAGGAAGAACGGCTGGTCGCGGTCCAGGGCGGCGAGCCATTCGAACAGGTGCTCCTGCCCTTCCCGGCCGAAGGTCTCGTAGTTGCGGATCGTGTAGCCCTCGAAGCCCATCGCCCGCGGGTCGAACTCCCAGAACTTGCCCTCGCCGAAGGAGAGGTAGCCTGCGCGGTCGAGCCGGTTCGCGAGGCACGTCTCCGGGTCGATGTGATCGGCGCCGTAGTTGAAGTAGACGCCAGACTGGTGCGGCCACTCGCCCGACAGGAGCGCTGCCTGCGCCGGCCGGCAACGGGACATCGGCACGAAGAGGTGGTCGAAGCGCTGGCCGGAGGCCGCCAGGGCGTCGATCGTCGGCGTGCGCGCGAGAGGATGCCCGGCAAACGAGAAGTGCTCGTAGTCCTGATCGTCGGAGACGAGGATCACGATGTTCGGCGCGCCCGCGGCCGGACGTGGAGAGCAGGCGGCGAGCGCGAGGAGCAGGAGGCGTGACACTGCGGCCATCCGTGCTCCGCGCTCGGGATCTCGCCGCCCGCGGCGACTCCGGGGGACGTGCCCGGAGCTCGGCTGGTTTCCGGCCTCTTCGCGCGCTTGCACCGCGCGAGAGTCTACGCGGCGCCTGTCCTCCGTGCGTGATACAACCACGCCGTGTTCCGCCTCGCCTACAACACGAACGGGCTCCCGCACCACCGCGTGGTGGACGCGTTGCACCTGCTCGCGGAGCTCGGCTACGAGGGCGTCTCGCTGACCCCCGACGCGGGGCTGCTCGACCCGTACCACCTCGATCCGGAGGAGGTGGCCCGCGTGCGCGCGACGGCGGAGGAGCTCGGGCTCGCGCTCACGCTCGAGACCGGCTCGCGCTTCCTGCTGGACGCGCGGCGCAAGCACTTCCCGACGCTGCTCGAGGAGGCGCGGGAGGACCGCGAGCGCCGTGTGGACTTCCTCCTGCGCTGCGTCGACCTGGCGGCGGACCTGGGCGCGAGCCTGGTCTCCCTGTGGGCCGGTCGCTCGCCCGACGGCGTCAGCGGGGACGAGCCGGAGAGCGGCGCGACGGAGGAACACTGGGAACGGCTCGTGACAGGGCTCCGTCCGGTGCTCGCGCGCGGGAACGCGCAGGGCGTGGGCATCGCCTTCGAGCCCGAGCCGGGGATGTTCGTCGAGCGGCCGCGTGGGTACGCGGCGCTGGTGGAGCGCCTCGGGTCCGCCGGCGACGAGCTCGGCCTGACGCTCGACGTCGGGCACCTGCTGTGCACCGGCGACCTTCCGGTCGAGGCCGTCGTGCGCGAGTACGCCGGCCGCCTCGTGCAGGTCCACCTGGACGACATCCGGAACGGCGAGCACGTG
>Ga0302046_10001586_pt1 | contig 21325 bp, 17 predicted proteins | sample RVTome_11_FD_200261 | JGI IMG/M metagenome (GOLD analysis project Ga0302046, IMG submission 200261) | Soil microbial communities from uranium-contaminated site in the Upper Colorado River Basin, Wyoming, United States - RVT147D111 (version 2) ...
GGCCCAGGCCGCCGTAGGCTTCAGGGACCGTCATGCCCATCACGCCCAGTTCGAACAGGCGCTTGAGGGCCCATTCGGGGATGTACTCTTCCTGGTCGATCAGGACGGCGGGGTGTTCGTTTTTCAGGTAGTCTTCCAGGGCGGCGAGCAGGGCGTCGCACCTGTCCCGCTCTGCCTTGCTTTCTCGGGGATAGGGAAAGACCAGGTCTTCGCGGAAGCGGCCCCAGAACAGGTTCTTCACGAACCCCATCTCGGACGGCTCCGGACCCAGCATGGCCTCCGTGTCCCGGATCATCTGCTGATCGCGGGCGGAGACGCCTTTTAAGTTGCTCAACGTTGTCGACATAAGTCCTCTGTATCTATAAACAAGGGGTTAAAAAAAAGACAAAGCGTCCGGGTGAGGCACCGGATGAAAGGCTGCATGGCAGGCTGCCAGAAAAGCGCTTCCAGCCCTGACTCAGCCCTTACCGCCTGCCGATCCGGGCAGTTCCTCCTCCACGAGGAATTTGCAGAGGCGCAGCAGGGCAGAAACACGGCACCTATAACATCGACCAAACCGTGTAAAACGTGAATCGTGACCGGAGAGGATATTCCCGGAAGGCGGCAACGACGGAGGGCGTAGCGGCGCAGCGACGCTCCGGGTCTGTCACAACCCGTGCGTCGTCTCACGGATAAGCATGTCCACGACGGCCTTGATGGCTTCTCGCTCGTCGGCGCCGGCGGCTCGGGCCTCATGATAGGCCGCCACCTGCCAGTGTGCGCTGGTGCCGCGTTCGAGGATCGTACGGGCGTGGTTGACTTCGTCTACACAGCCGAAATGTTCGGCGTCTTCGTGAATATAGCCGAGGAGTTCTTCGAGCAGTTGGCCATAGGGTACCACGCGACCCCGGCCGAAGTCGATGAGACCGGTCTCTCTCTCTTTTTGCACCCGTTCCTCCGGGGTAAGCCGCTCTTTTTCTTTTTCGGAGAGGAAGCCGTAGCGTTGCGCCCGCCAGCGGTTCTCGTCGATCAACAGGTTTTTGTAGGTACGCCAGCGCTGGTTCTTCTGGCGCAGCCGCCACAACATCCGCAGCCAGCAGCGGTAGAGCGCGGCGATGGAGATCCCGTCTTCGAGCCGTGTGCAGATGTCGGAGACCCGCATTTCCAGCGTAGGAAAGCGAAAGCTGGGCCATATGTCCCACCAGATCTTACCCCCTGCCGTAGCTTGCTTGATGACCCCGGCCTCGGCCAGTATCTCGTAATGGCGCCTGAACTCGGCATAGCTCTCGTAGTGCTCGGGCAAGCCGGTGCGCGGCAGTTCGTTCCAGACGGCGATGCGATAGGACCGGAGCCCGGTGTCTCTGCCCTCCCAGAACGGCGACGACGTGCTCAGCGCCAGCAAGTGGGGCAGGATGTACTTCGTCTGATTCATCAGGTCGATACGCAGGTCGTCGTCCTCGACGCCGGCATGAACGTGCATGCCGCTGATGAGCATCCGGCGCGCAACGACCTGCATATCCTTGGCCAGCGTTTCGTAGTGCGCTTTGCGGGTGTGCTTTTGCTCGCCCCACGTCGCATGCGGGTGCGTCGAGGCGGCAATGATAGCCAGGTCGTACTGCCGGGCAACGGAAGACACCGTTCGCCGCAGGTGCGCCAGCTCCTCACGCGCCGCTTGCAGCGTCTTGCAAACACGCGTCCCTACTTCAATCTGCGACTGGAACAACTCGGTCGTGACCTGGCCTTCGAGTTGCGCCTCGCAATCCGCGAGCATCGTCGGGGGGGCCTCCAGGATCAAGGCACCCGTGGCAGGATTAACCAGCAGGTATTCTTCTTCGATGCCGAGGCTGAAGCTGGGCTCTTTATGTAGGTCGAAGTCAAGGGTGGTTTCTTGAGGCAGCATGGTCGTCAGGGCGATTGATTACGAACGAGAATGTCCTCTTTTCCCACGATACGACATCTGCCTGCCTGCATCAATAGGATCCTTTGCCCCTCACGCCAGCCCGCTCACCACCTCGACGACCCGCTCCACCTCGGCCATCGTGTTGTAGACATGGGGACAGAAACGGACGCCCGCGAAGTCGCCGTGCATCACGGCGCAGCCGACGTGATGCTGCTCGTAGAGCGTCGTAAAAGCCCGGTCGAGGTCTACGCCCGGCAGGTTGAAGACCACCACGCCGCCGCTGAGCGCGGGATCGAGGGGCGTGCGAAACACGGCCTGCGGAACGTGTTCACGGATTTTCTCCTTCAACGCCGCCGCCAGCGCACGCACGCGGGCTTCGATACGGGCATTACCGAGGGTTTCCAGGAATGCGACGGTCTGGCCGACGGCGGCGAGCATGGCGTCGTCGCGCTGCCCCAGTGTGCCGAACTTGCGGGCGCCCCGCTCCCGCGCCGCTTCCCACCCTACGCCGACTACCGACGGCCATACGTCGCCCACGCGCTCGCGGCGCACATAGAGCAGCCCGGCCTCTTTGGGTCCCAGAAACCACTTGTGCGCGCTCCCTGTGTACGCGTCGCAGCCGACGCTGTGCAGATCGACCTGATGCACACCGAAGGTCTGCGCCCCGTCGATCAGCGTGAAGATGCCCCGGTCGCGGGCTATCGCGCAGAGCGTCGCCGCCGGCAACGCCACACCCGAGACGTTCGACACGTGCGAGAAGCTCAGGACGCGCGTGTGCTCCGACAACACACTCGCAAAGGGGACGATCAGATCGTCGGGCGTGTGGGCGTCGACCGGCGTGGCAACACGCTTCACCGTAAAGCCGTATCGTTGCGCGCGCACATCCCAGGCGACGTTGTTGGAGGGGTGGTTTTGATCCCAGAGCACCACCTCGTCTCCCGCCCGCAGGTCCACCCCGGCGACGATCAGATTATTCCCTTCGCTCGTGTTGCGGGTGATCACCACCTCGTCGGCGTCAGCCCCCATGTACCGGGCCAGGGCTTCCAGGGCCGCCTCGTGAAGGTCGTTGAACTTGCCCCGGTTCTGAAACGACGCGTCGGCGTCAACGTCGCGGGTAAATCGGAACACAGCCTCGGCCACCGGATAGGGCGACGGGCACAGGTTGGCTGCATTCATCAGGATCAAGCCGGGCCGCAGGGGAAACTGGTCCTTTACGAGCCGCCAGTAATCCTCGTCGCCGCCGGCCCCGGATGCGCCCGGGCCGCCGCGCCGCGCAAGCGTATCGGAGGTCGCTGATCCTCTCGAAAAACCCGCCGGTAAGACGCTGGCCGCCGTCATGCCACCGGCAAGGCGTTTCAAGAAATGCCGGCGCGACGGGCGACAGGCGGTTTCCGGGACGTGCTGAAAAAATACGTCGGGGGTCATGGTTCCGGCCTCTCCAGGGTCAGTTGATGACGGGGAGCGTGAACGCTTCACACAAAGAAGGTAACGCAAACCGTCCGCTTCTGAAATCTCCATCAAAACTCCGCCTGCACCGAGGCGACGGTGTTTTTAGCTTAGGTGTGTTCCCCTTCGCTCCTCATCGCCGCTCCTACCCATGCTGCTCGAATTCAACGCCAAGCTCAACCAGATCCAGGCTGCCAAACAATCGATCCTTTGCGTCGGCCTCGACCCCGATCCCAACCGCCTGCCCGAGCACCTTCTGGACCAGTACCCGCTGGCCGATGCGGTCGTAGCCTTCAACGCCGCCCTTATTGAGGCCACGGCCGGCACGGCCTGTGCCTTTAAGCTCAACTTCGCCTTTTACGAAGCCCTGGGGCACGACGGCTGGACGACGCTCGAACGCACGGTCCGGCTCCTGCCTCCCGACGTCCTCACCCTCGCCGACGCCAAACGCGGCGACATCGGCAATACGGCCCGCTTCTATGCCGAGGCTATCTTCGAACAGCTTGGTTTTGACGCCTGTACCGTTGCCCCCTACATGGGCCGCGACGCCGTGGACCCCTTCCTGCAATATGCAGGGAAAGCCGCCTTCGTCCTGGCCCGCACCTCGAACCCCAGCGCCGCCGACTTCCAGGAGTGCGACTGTGACGGCGAGAAGCTCTACGAACGCGTAGCCCGTCATATCGCCCGCTGGGATGAAGAATCTCCCGGCACCGCCGGGCTCGTCGTGGGCGCAACGGAGCCGGAGGCGCTGGCTAGGCTACGGGCCCTCTGCCCTACCCTGCCTTTTCTCATCCCCGGTATCGGCGCCCAGGGTGGGGAGCCGAGCGCCATCGCTACCGCCGTCACCCCGACGGGCCGCGTCCTCGTCAACAGCAGCCGCCAGATCATCTACGCCTCGGGCGCCGTTGACTTCGCCGAGGCGGCCGCGCAAGAAGCCGAGGCACTTCGGGCCAGGCTGGCTACGCATGTGGGGCCTGCCGCGTTCGGCACCGGCGCGCAGTAGCCCACGCAGCGACGGCGCCAGGCAGGATGCTTCAAGCTATTCCTACACCTCATCTGGCCTCAGCCCTGAAAAACGCCGGTCATAGCTTTTTCAAGGCTTTTGCTCTCAGACCTCCTCAAAAAAAATCTCTTCCCCAGGTTATTTCTGCGCGTTGAAAGCGTCATTACGGGTATGGCCCACCTTTTTCGGAAATCCGTACTCCCCGACCTCCATGCCTGCCTTAGCCTTCGCGCCCTCGCCGGTTCCCGGCAAGACACCAACCTTCTACGGCGCCCGCAACGACGTTTTTGAAGTGATCCTCCACGAGCCGGCCGGCACTATCCCGCAGGCACCGGAAGCGCTCGTCCAGGATGTATGGCGCACGCGCCGCTATGACGCACGCGCCCTTGCCACGTCCGACGGCACACCCGTGACCGTTCTGGATCCCGGCACACACAATACCGACAGCGGCCCGGATTTCCGCAACGCTCGCCTTCGCATCGGCGAGGTGATGCAGTGCGGTGATGTCGAGATTCACACCACCTCCAGCGGATGGTTCGACCACAAGCACCACCTCGACGCTCGCTATAACAACGTCGTGCTGCATGTGGCGCTGCACGCCGACATCTGGACGGGGGGCCTGCTCCGTGCGGACGGCAACCCGCTCCCCGAGGTAATCCTCTACTCCCACCTCAACGCCTCGCTGCAGCGTCTCCTCTATGAGTTCTATACCCGGCCCGACGAAGTGGTGCTCTGTGCCTCACGCTGGTCTCAGGTGCCGGACGCCGTCCGCGAACCCTGGACGCAGACGCTGGCTCTCGAACGAATGCACGGCAAGAAAGACCGCCTGGCTGCCGCTTATCTGCTCACGCCCGACCTCGACGCCCTCCTCCATGAGCACCTTTTTGCCGGCCTCGGCTATGCAAAAAACGCAGCGGCCATGGCAACCCTGGCCCGCACCCTGCCGCTCACCCTCGTGCGTGACATTACCGACCCAATGGACCTGGAAGCCCTGCACCTCGGCGTCGCCGGGCTACTGCCGGCGCCGGCTCACCTTCTTCAGAGCGACCGTGACACGGCGGACTATGCGATGGCGTTACGGGACCACTTCGAGCAGCTTCAACTCGGGCTGGAACGCCCCTGCCTGGAATGTACGACCTGGCACTTTTTCCGGCTGCGGCCGGCTAACTTCCCCCCGCTCCGCATTGCCCAGGGCGCGGCGATGCTCAAGCCGGGCGGGCTGCTCCACCATGATCCCCTCGGCAAGCTGGTCCGATCCCTACAAGCCGACGACCCCGTAGCAGCCCTGCGGGCCGCGCTCCAAGCAACGCCAGGCTCTTTCTGGAAAACACACGTCCGCCTCGAAAAGGCGACCCGGCCGAGGAATCCGTCGGTCGGGCGTTCCCGGATCGACGCGCTCCTCGTCAACGCCGTCGTGCCGGTGCTGTTACTCTATGCCGAGCAGACAAACGACCCGGCCCTCGAAGCCGCCGTCCTCGACGTACTGCGCCGCTTGCCGCCTGAACAGGATGAAGTTACCCGGCAGTTTGCGGCCCTCGGCACGAAGCCGCCAAACGCCCTGGCGGCACAAGGCCTGCATCAACTCTACCGCACGCGGTGCCGTCACGCCCGATGCCTCACCTGCCCCATCGGGCGATTTATGCTGGGATAGCCGGGCCGAATGTGAACCTATCAACCCCGGACGGCATATCAGAGGTGTTACAGCGTACTTGAGTGAAGTCATCCTGTGCACGTCATGCGCGTACCAGGCGGGAACTGCATCTTCTCGGTCCTGCTCCTTGCCTGGGCCGGATGCGACGCGAGCGACCCTGGCATCAGGCCCCAGGTTACAATTCAGGATATCATCGCGGGCGAAGGCACGCTGGCTGAAGGCAACAAAACGGTTACCGTCGATTACACCGGCATGCTTGCCAGTACCGGCGAGGTGTTCGACACGTCCAGCGAACGCGAGCCCCTGAGCTTCCACCTGAGCAACGGCCTGGTATCCGGCGACCCGCAAGGCCGTTCCGTGATCGACGGCTTTGTGCAGGGCGTGCACGGCATGCGCGTCGGCGGGCTGCGCCGGATCACGGTCCCCCCGCAACTGGCCTGGGGCAGTCGGGGCGCCGGGTGTAACGACCCCAATGACGCGAACGCCTGCACCATCCCGCCCAACTCGACGTTGATCTTCGACATCGAACTGCTCGCCGTGCAGAATCCTCAGCCCTGAAGCCGCCCATCTCCCGGCCTCAAGGGTACGACGGCTCTTCTCCGGCTTCCGTGACCGCCGATGACGATATCGCTCGGCCTTTACCAGCGAGCCACTCGGCCCGGAGCTGCTGCGTCGTCTTGCGCGACCCGTCATGGCTCCATCCCGGCGGGCCGAAAACGTATCCCAACCGATGCTTCAGCGGCAGGGGCCGCTTGAAATCCGTCCACAGGTCGTACCACTCGTGAAAGGCGATGCGAAAAGGATTGTAGGAACCGACGTTCCGGGTCAACCCGTAGGTAGGGTGCTCTTCTTCCGGCTGAAACGTGCCGAAGAGCCGGTCCCAGATGATGAGGACGCCGGCGTGGTTCTTATCGAGATACTTCACTTCCGACGAATGGTGGACGCGGTGATGCGAAGGGGTATTGAAGAACCACTCGATAGGCCGGGGCAACGTCTTGATGCTCTCGGTATGGATCCAGAACTGGTAGATGAGGCTGACCGACTGCATCGTCACGATCATGATGGGATGAAAACCGAGCAACGGTAGCCAGAGCCAGAATACGAACGTCCCGGTCAGGTTACCCGTCCACGTCTGCCGCAGGGCCGTCGCCAGGTTGTACTTCTGCGAGGAGTGATGGACGACGTGCGAGGCCCAGAAAAAGCGGCTGCCGTGGCTGATCCGGTGGAACCAGTAATACGAAAAGTCTTCGGCGAAGAAGAGTACTCCCCATACCCACACCTTATCTACCGTCAACACGGCCTTCCAAAAGCCGGTCTGCTCGTAGACGACCCAGAAAGAAGCCAGCACGATCCCCTTGGCGATGAGGTTGGTAAGCACGTTGCCGATGCCCATCGCCAGGCTCGCCAGGGTATCTTTGACCTCGAACCAGTCGTGTTGCCCGACGGCACTGATCACGGCTTCGACGAGCAGCAACAGCACAAAGGCCGGGATTGCCAGATGAATCAAGTTGGGAATAGCTAACTCCATCGCGGGTACAGGGTGCAGGAAAAAAAACTACAGGGCCGGCTCCTTCCTCAGAGACGCCGGTGGGAACGCTGGGTTTCGTGTCCGTGCGCCGTCCTGCCCGGAATGAGGAAGGCGGACGAGGACGCGTGCCTGGTTTTACCCTCGGATCCTTCCGCGAAGCGGACCGTTTCGAGAGCAACGATTGATCCAGCCCGGCTTCTACGCACATGGCCCATCACCACCACCATCATCACGGTCCCGACGAGGCTCCGGCACAGGGTAGCGAGCGCCGGCTGGTGTTGTCCATCGGGCTCAACCTGCTGATCACCCTCGCCGAAGTGGTAGGCGGTATCCTCTCGGGCAGCCTGGCGCTGCTCTCGGATGCCCTGCACAACTTCAGCGACACGGCCTCGCTGGGCATCAGCCTGGTAGCACGCCGCCTGGGGCGTAAGGAAGCCACCTCCGATAAGACCTTCGGTTTTAAACGGGCTGAGATCATCGGTGCCTTCATCAACCTGGTGACGCTGGTCCTGATTGCGCTCTACCTGATCAAAGAAGCCGTCGAGCGCTTCATCGCCCCACAGCCCATCGACGGCGCGATCATGCTGACCGTAGCCGCCGTCGGCCTGGCGGCCAACGTACTGACCGCCCTGCTGCTCCACCCGGATTCGAAAGAAAGCCTCAACATCCGGAGTGCCTACCTCCACATCATCACCGACGCCGTCTCGTCGGTAGGCGTCGTGCTGGGTGGTTTGCTGATTCTCTATGCCGATGTCTACCTCGTCGATCCCTTGCTCACGCTCGGCATCTCGCTCTACATCCTCTACCACAGCTACGAGATGCTGCGGGAGACGGTAGACATCTTGATGGAAGGTGTCCCTAAAAACATCGACCTGGACCGAGTCGTCGCCGAGGTAGAAGCGCTCGACCGGGTGCTGGAGATGCATCACCTGCACGTGTGGCAGCTCGACGAGCACCATACCGCCCTGGAAGCGCACATCGTCCTCGGCAAAGACGACATGGAGCACATGGAGACCGTCAAACGCACGATCAAACATACGCTGCTCGAAGCCTTCCACATCCACCACACGACGCTGGAGTTCGAGTTTGTGCCGTGTGACGAACAGGGCGACCCGAACTGCTACGAGGCGAACGAACGCGATCCGGCCCATCCGGCAGGGATCACCAAGCCGGCGTAAGGCATCCGATGAACCGAGACGACCTGGTACAACGCCTGGACGACCGTAGTACACCCTGGGACGTCATCATTATCGGCGGCGGCGCGACCGGCCTGGGCACCGCCATTGAAGCCGCCTCCCGAGGGTATCGCACGCTGCTGCTGGAACAACACGACTTTGCCAAGGGCACCTCCAGCCGGAGCACCAAGCTGGTCCACGGAGGGGTGCGCTACCTCAAGCAAGGCAACATCGCTCTGGTGCTCGAAGCCCTCCGCGAACGCGGCCGGCTGCTGAAAAACGCGCCGCACCTCGTCCACGACCTCCGCTTCGTCGTGCCCAGCTACGACTGGTGGGAAGGCCCTTTCTACGGCGTAGGGTTGAAGATCTACGACCTGCTGGCCGGCCGCGCCGGCTTCGGCCCCTCCGAAAACCTGTCCCGCGCAGAGACGCTGGCCTACCTGCCCACGCTCGAACCCGAAGGGCTGCGCGGCGGCACCCTCTACTACGACGGCCAGTTCGACGACGCCCGACTGGCCGTCTGCATGGCCCAGACCGCCTACGGCCTGGGCGCCACGGTGCTCAACTACATGCAGGTCACCGCTCTGACCCGGGTCGGCGACGTCATCAACGGCGTCGTCGCGCACGACGTGGAAACAGAGCGCGACTATGTCCTGGAGGCACGCGTCGTCATCAACGCGACCGGCATCTTCTCCGACGAGATTCGCCGCATGGATGACCCCGAGACGCCCGGCATGATCCGCCTCAGCCAGGGTGTCCACCTCGTGCTCGATGCCACCTTCTTGCCCGGAGACACGGCCATCATGGTACCCAGGACGGACGACGGCCGCGTCCTCTTTGCCATCCCCTGGCACGGACGTACCCTCGTCGGCACCACCGACACCCCCGTCGAGCAGGCCACCCTCGAACCCCGTCCGCTCCACGAAGAGTTGGATTTCCTGTTGACCCACACGGCGCGGTACCTGACCAAAGACCCGACCCCCGGCGACGTGCTGAGCACGTTTGCCGGGTTACGCCCCCTCGTCAGCCTGGAAGACGGCGGCAGTACGGCGTCGATCTCACGGGACCATACACTCCACATTGCACGCTCCGGCCTGGTGACGATTACGGGCGGCAAATGGACGACGTATCGCAAGATGGCCGAAGATACCATCGACCAGGCAGCCCTTATCGCCCAGCTCGACGAGCGCCCTTCGGTTACGAAAAACCTGCACCTGCACGGCTGGAGCCGGGATGCCGAGATACCGCAGGCACTGGCGCTCTACGGAGCAGAGGCACCCGCCGTCGCCCGCGTGCTGGACGAACAACCGGGCTGGAACGAACCGCTGCACCCGAACCTGCCCTACCGCGCCGGCGAAGTGATCTGGGCCGTGCGCCGGGAAATGGCCCGAACCCTGGAGGACGTCCTGGCGCGCCGTACCCGGGCGCTGTTGCTCGATGCCCGCGCCAGCCTCTCCGTAGCCGCCTCCGTAGCTACCCTCATGGCCGGCGAACTCGGGCGCGACGCCGCCTGGGAACAAACGCAGCTCCATGCCTTCCAGACCCTCGCCACAGGCTACGTCCTGCAAGGCATGTAACCGGGACGTCATAACCCTGTACGCAGCAAGCACGCTTCACGGCTCACACGTTCAACAACGACTCGATAACTTCGTACGCCTGCTGCACCGAGAAGGGTTTGCTCAGATAGCCGTCAAAACCTGCTTCGAGGAACCGGATACGATCTTCCAACAACGCATAGGCCGTCATCGCGACAATCGGGCATTCGGCGCCGTTGGGAAGTTGGCGTACGGTTTTCATGACATCGACGCCCGTACGTGCACTCCCGAGGTTGATGTCCATCAGCACGAGGTCGAACGACTGCTGCCGGACCTTCGAGAGAGCCCCCGCCTCATCCGACGTCACCACAAGCTCATAGACATCGCCGAGCATGTGTTCGATCAACAGTTCGATCTCGGGCGTGTCCTCTACCACCAGAATACGGGGTTTGGGCCGTGTAACGTCCAGGAAGTTGAAATGCCCTGCCAGGGTTGAGCGGCCGGACTGTATCGGCTGTGTAAACGTGACCAAAAAACTGCTCCCCCTGCCTTTCTCACTGGTAACCGCGATTTCGCCCCCCATCAACGTAACCATGCGCCCGGTCACGGCCAGGCCCAGGCCCACCCCGGCATGATCGCGGTCTAATCCCGTACTCTCCTGCTTGAATTCGTCGAACAGATGCGGCTGGAACGCCTCGCCGATACCCACCCCGGTATCATCAACCCGGATATCGACGCGCCTCAACCCGGCTTCGACAACCACGGTAACGTGGCCTTGCTCGGTAAACTTGATCGCATTGTCGATCAGATGCGTGAGGATACGGTCGAGACAGGTACGATCCAGGTATACCGGGAGGTGCGGCTTCGACGTGATGAGGTCGATCTCAATCCGTTTCTCACGCGCCAGCAGTTGCATCTCGGCTACCTTTTCTTCCGCCGTCTCTACAATGTCGAACCACTCGTTTTCCGGCATGAAGGTGCCCGCCTCCAGCATAGAGAGGTCGAGTACTGCGTTGAGGGTGTTGAGAAGCCGCTTGCCGCTCTGCCCGATGAGTTCAATGAGTTCCTTGTGCTCCGGCGTAATATCGTCGGCGAGGATCGTAGAAAACCCGATGATCGCCGTCAGCGGCGTCCGGATCTCATGGCTCATGTTGTTGAGGAACGCCGTTTTAAGGCGGCTCATCTCCTCGGCTTGCTCCCGCGCCTGGATCAGGACCTCCTCGGTCCGCTTGCGTTCCGTGATATCGGTGATGCTTCCCCGGACGAGCCACTGGCCTGCCGAGGGCATCCGTACCAGCCGCACTTCGCAGGGAATCTCGCGGCCCATCGCGTTCAGGCAATGCCACTCGAAGACCCGTACCTCCCCGTTGAGCACACGCGCCATCTCCTCCTGGAAGGCTTCGACCGAGCGGCGCCCGTCGGGCTGGTATGCGGGGCTGAGTTCAGCCGGCCCGGTACGGTAGAGCCTATCGCTGGAAAGGCCAAAGAAGACTTCGGCGTTGGTATTGCTGTCAATAAAATGCCCGGTCTCGACGTCGAGCACGATGATGGCCTCGGCAGCATACTCGGTAAGGGTGCGGTGGCGTTCCTCGCTCGCTCGAAGGGCGTCATATTCGGCGGCCGGGAGAAACACCGGCCCGATGCCATTTCCCTGCTTTGGAGGCAGCGCAGCCAGGGAGGATGCATCGGGCAAAGCGGCATTGGTCGTATAGGCCTGATCTACTTTGCGGAGAAAAGCCTGCCATGCAGCGGGACTATCCGGGGGCTGCTCCGCATCCAACCCGAGGGTTGTCAGTAAGCGTGCCATGCCGGGAGACAACCCGGGCCCCGCGTCTTTGAAGTGCTCACCCGCCAACTTTCTCGGTTTGTCCAGACGGTGGAATGTTCGTTGGTCGGACGTACGCATGGCTTCCAGAAACACGTCGGCGTGCACAGCCTACTTCATGAATATCTTAGTATCGAGCCTCTCTTCACTTTCTTTACTGATACCATCTGCTGCCTCCAGGAGCTTTTTCATCTGCCGGGCAGCCTCAAATAACAAATCCGAACGGCTGAAGGGATCATCGGCCCAGGCCCGGGTCTCATTGAGCGAAGCGCGGCCGGTTTCAACGCTCCATACATGGAACTGAGCGATGTCGTCGGAGAGATTCCACCACGCCTCATTGTGCCAGAGGTGGATCTGTGGCTGGGCGTCCTCCAAAAATCGAGTTCCCTGCTCAGCCTGGACGCGGGTTAATGCCGCTTCCAGTTCCTCTGTGGAATCTACGTTCAGTACTGCCATCGGAGCACCGTCGTCCAGCAATTTCAGTAGCATATGCTCTGGCGATGTGTCCCGAAGAAGTAGTCCCTGTGATGCAAGGCCCGATGTGCAGCGCTCAGTGGCCGAGGCCTTTGGCTCCGAACGCACAGATCCGCTTCCACACTACCGACCGGATATCGGCCACCGAGCGTCTGCTACATACCAGGCATTGCTCCGCTAATATCGCAGAATCTCGGAACCTGCAAAATAGGATACATCCCCCTTCGGCGATGGGGATTTTCCCTAACACTTCGTGGGGCACGTGCCAGGACGCCGCAAAACGCCGCTCCAGGACAGCAAGGAAGCCGCGTAGTGCTGCCCGTTGATGGTATTCTCGTACCCGGTGCCCCACCTGAGAAAAGCGGCGGAGCTACCTGCCCGGTGTACCCGACGGCATGGGTTACCCGTTGGAACGCATGACCCATTCGATGGCGCGCTGGATCAGCTCGCGACCGCTGCCTATGCTCAGCTTGGTCTTGATGTGTTCGACGTGAGATTCGATCGTTTTGACGCTCAGCATGAGCCGGTCAGCAATTTGCTGGTGGGAATGGCCTTCTCCGATCATCTGAAACACTTGCAACTCACGGTCGGTGAGGCGCTCTACAGACGACATTTCGGTCTTTTTGCCGGCCATACTCTGTAAAATGTTGGCCGACACCTTGTCGCTGACATACACGGCTCCCTGGAGAACGGCCCATATCGCGCTGACTACTTTTTTGGGCGCTTCCTGCTTCATGATGTATCCCGAGGCCCCGGCACGCAAAACGCGCTCGGCATAGACGTCTTCATTGTACATGGACAAGACCAGGATACGCACCTCTTCCCAGCGTTGTTTGACGCTGAGGATTAGGTCGAAACCGCTGGAGTTTTTCAGCGACAGGTCCAGTACGATGATGTCCGGTCCCTCATTTTCAATGATCGTGAGGGCCTCCTGCGCGTCTTCGGCTTCGCCGCACACCGAAAGGCCGGGCTCTTTTTCGATCAAGCGCCGGATGCCCTGGCGAACAATAGGATGATCATCGACGAGCAAAACTTTGGGAGACATGGTAGCCTGTGTAATTCAGCCGAAGGGTGGACGCACGGGATGCCGTGGTGGAAACGACGCCCCCGCCGGCCCGACTATGAAGCAGGTATTGCCAAGCCTGTATGAACCGTAATCCCCAGATCGTAACCGACTGCTCATCCCCAACCGTACGGCTCAGACCCATGCGGGATCCGTCACAATATAATTACAAAACGCACGAATAGCTGCGGCCCTCTCCAACCCGCCATGAAAAATAGGCCGGCGCGGAGGATTGAATCTACGGCGAAGCATCCTATTCAAGGGGTTTTTCAAACACCATAAAATGCTGTTGCGGTAAAAAATCTTTGGTCTGGCTCCAGAGGAGGCCATGCCCTGCCATCTCTTTGCGCGCCTGGGCTTCGGTCAGCTTACGGAGCGGATCGGCCAGTATGGTCGGATCCTCACCGCGATATTCGACGAGGACGAGGCGGCCCCCCGGCTTGAGCGCCGCGACGATGCGCTGGATCATCTCATGGGGATGAGAAAATTCATGGTAGGAGTACACAATCAAGGCGACGTCGACTGCATCCGGCGGCAAGTTGGGATCCTGCACAGTGCCCAGGATGGGCTCGATGTTGGTCACGCCTTCCTCTCTCATGCGCGCCCGGATCTGGTCGAGCATCTCGGGCTGGATGTCGACAGCCAGCACCCTACCCGCCGGCACATGCGGGCTGATGCGAAAAGAAAAGTAACCCGTACCCGCCCCGATGTCGGCGACGACTTCTGCAGGGCGCAGATCGAGGGCTTCGACGACACGGTTGGGAAACTCCATCTCCTCGCGCTCAGGCCGCTCCAGCCACCGCACGCTTCGGTCATGTTCGGTCACCGCCGCGATCTCTCGGCCCCTGTACAGCTTTCCCGTACCGCCCGGGCTCGGGGTACGATAGGTGTAAACCGCTGTAGAATCGGAGGCCGTATGCGAGGATAAGCGTTCGCATGCACCCCATCCCAGGCTGCCGATCAGCAACAGCAACCCGCCTGCCACCCCCAGGCTGCGCGCATACCGGGCTCGCATGGCAAAGGACATGACGGTCTCAAGTGGTATCAACGATGGGGGACACAAACAGATCGAGCCTTTCGCAACGACTTCTGCGCTGTCCTCCCGACCCCCGAGTTGGAATCTCCCGGGCTAGCACGGGTTCTCTTTGAGAGTCCGAACCACGTCTGGGTTGACAAGGGCGGCGGGTTGCGGAAGTCGCTGGATGATGGGTGAACGCGACAGTGTCGTCTGTGTTCACAGCACGGGGGCCGGAGCGAACTCAGGCCCCCGTGAACCCTGCCCCATGAAGCGTGCGCCGTGCGCGAACCCTGAAAACATCGTTTGCCTCATCCTCCGGCTGCCCACAGCAAACGCCTTACTCTTTGAGCCCGTAATAGGCCTTGACGGCTTCGTAGTCGCGCAAGTCGAGGTCACTATTTTTGCCCAGGGCAAATCCGTCGATGATGACGGCCTTCATCTCGTAGCGCTCGGGCAAGAGAGACACGATGTCGTCCCAGACGACGTCGTCGTCGGTCGAGGCTTCGAGAAAGACTTCCAGGAAATCGTCATCGTAGCCATACCCGATGGAGAAGGTATAATCCACAGCCGCCAGATCTCTCGACTCCACGCCGACGGTGAACGGCAACGCCGTCCATGTACCCTGATCCCGGAAATAAACGAGGACGGCTCCCCCATCGACCACAGAAGGCGAAATTTCCGGGGCGTCGTACTGCCGGGAGGCTACAGCCCCGTTGAACACAGCCTGATCGAGGGCAAACTCGAAGTTGAAACTAAAGACGTTGGCGTTGCCTGGAGGTCCCGGCGGACCCGTCGGGCCGACGAAACTATCGCTGCAACCGGCGGCAGCAACCATGAACAGACCCAGAGCGGTGCATGCTATCGATATTTTCATTGGATTTCCCTCTCTCGCTGGATTGCGTCACATCATCGATTCCGGTACTGGACGTACCTGCCTTGATGCAAGGCAAACAGTAGACCGCGCCCGTCGCGGGCCAAAACAGAGAAGGAAAAACCCACTTTTTCAGCAGCTATCTCGCCCAGCCTGTTGCAATATGGAACGTTTTAGTGCAGTATCAGGGGATGATCTGTACAGAATAACCTACACTTTACCAGCTTTTCTCTCCCACAACCCTTATCAGCAAGGTCGTCTCAATCTCGGTAGATTTTAACCTCGATGTTGCCGTCCTCATCGATCATTCCACGGTACATGCCCGGCGTGTTGAACGGCATGGCTACGTTGCCTTCCCGGTCGAGGGCAATGACGCCTCCGGCCCCTCCCAACTCCGTCAGTCCACCCATCACAACCGCATTGGCAGCTTCGGTGAGGGAAAGCCCCGCATACCGCATCATCGCAGCAATATCATAGGCCACGACCCCTCGGATAAAATACTCGCCGTGCCCCGTCGCCGAGACGGCACACGTCCTGTTGTCGGCATAGGTGCCTGCTCCGATGATGGGCGAGTCGCCCACGCGACCGAATCGCTTGTTGCTCATCCCTCCGGTAGACGTCCCGGCCGCCAGATTACCGGCCTGGTCGAGCGCGACGGCTCCGACGGTTCCGTAGACGTGCGGCTCAGCCTCCTGATCCCCATCACGCAGGCCGGCCCGGCCTCCTGAAGGGGCGGCCTCGCGTTCACGCTGCTGGGCTTGCTCCAACTCTCGCCGCCTCCGTTCCGTGTAGAAGAAAGCGTTATCCACCATCTCTACACCCTGCGCTCGGGCAAAGATTTCGGCACCCGAACCGGTCAACATCACATGGGGCGATCGTTCCATGACCAGGCGCGCCAGCGTGATCGGGCTGCGAACTTGCTTGATCCCGGAGACCGCACCGGCGCTACGGGTTCGCCCATCCATGATGGAGGCATCGAGTTCGACGGTGCCTTCGCTGGTAAAGACCGCGCCCTTGCCGGCATTGAACAACGGCGACGCCTCCATGACATGGATGGCGGCCTCAACGGCGCCGAGGCTGGCCCCTCCCCCCTGGAGAACCTGATAGCCTGCTTCCAGCGCCTCGCGCAGCGCAGCGTGGTACGCCGCCTCCTGCTCGGGTGTGAGCGTACTACGGGCGATGGTGCCCGCTCCACCGTGGATGGCGAGTACGTATCGGGGATTTTGTTGCCGGGCCGTAGCGGGAAGGAGTACCATGAGTCCACTTACCAACAACATCAAGCCTATCAGCACGATGCGTTGATCCCTCTTCTGAAATCGTGGCATGGCAGCGTCGAGTCGGTAGAGGATACGTCTGGTTTTCACGCCTGCTCCGGGTAGAAATCGAATATACCCCGGCGTACATAATACGGATGTTACGTAACGAAAGCAGGCGTCCGTTAAACTACAAGTTAGGAGCGCTGTGCGACCAACAACGCCTGCCACATTGGTATGCATCTTGCGACTCCGTACCAAGAACCCAGACCGGCAACCAATCTTGAATTAGTGACAAATTCAGCGCGCAAGCCTGCAGGTTTGTCAGCTTTTTTGTAATAATGTCAAGATATGCCCGTTAACTTACTGTTGGCTCTTGCCCCACACAAGCACCAACAATGAACCGGATTGTTACGGAACGGCGTGGTCCGAAACCGTAATTTGAAAACAAAAAAGCCGCCGGAGCAAGTGCGGTGTAGACCCTCCTTACGGTTTCCGCCCAAAGTCGTTCCGGACGCCGTGGGTCCCCGGTTACTTCGTACGCACAAGACAGACAGGTGTACCGTGGCAAATATATCCCGTATTATCCGTAAGACGGAAAAGCAGCAGCGTTCGGCGACGAGCCGCTACGAAGCGCTCCAGCAGATGAGCGATGAGGATCTGATGGAGCAGTTTCAGGCCGGCACCGTCGAAGCGTTCAACATTCTCGTTGATCGCTACTCCGAACGCCTGATGCACTACCTCTACGGCTTCCTTGGCGACACGAAGCGCTGTGAAGACCTCTTGCAGGAAACCTTCCTGCGGGTCTATCGCAACCGCCATAGCTACCAGCGGATCGCCAAGTTTTCCACATGGCTCTATACCATCGCAGGCAACCTGGCTCGCTCGGAATATCGCAAGCGCAAGCGCCGCCGGATGTACTCCATCCAATCGGTCAACCGCGACAACGAAGAGTACGAGCTGGCTATCCCTGACGAGTCGTTTTCCCCGGACCGCCATACGGAGAGCACGCTTCAGGATAAGTATATCCAGGAAGCACTCGACCAGATTCCGCCGGACTTCCGCGAAGTGGTCGTCCTCCGCGACATCCAGCAACTCGCCTACGACGAGATTGCTGAGATCACCGGCCTACCGATGGGAACGGTCAAGAGCCGCATCAATCGAGGGCGGACGAAGCTTCAAGTATTGCTCAAGGACATCTATCCGTTCCTCGTCCAACACGCAGAAGCGGAAGCCGAGAACCTGAACTAAACCCCGTTTTTTCCGCTTACAGGCCCCGGCCCCGGCTCCGCACCGGTGCCGGGGCTTTTTTTTAGTGCGCCGTTGCTTCGCCCTAACCGCCTCAACACCCTACCGCTATGCAGCCCTCCTTGACGGCCCGCCGCATCACCGTCGACGTAGCGGCCCAGACGTTTGGCATCGACTGGATGGACGGCCATCATACCGTATATCCCCTGGATGGATTACGCCGTGCCTGCCCCTGCGCCACCTGCCAGGGCCATGATCGGATGAATACCCTACCGGACGTTGAGATCTTCCGTCTCCCGGCCCTGATGCGTTGGCATGCCTTGAAAGTAGAACCCGCCGGTAGCATCGGCCTGCGCCTGACCTGGGACGACGGCCACGACACCGGCATCTACTCCTGGGAACGGCTACGCATGATGTGCCCCTGCGACGCCTGCTCTCCGGGTTGAAATCCGCTGCTTCAATCTCCTCCAAAAGCCAGAGGTGGAACCAGCAAGGTGCCCTCTCAACCGCCCAGCATGGCAACCATGGATATCAACACGGCAATACCGACAAGGATGCCGAGGGCAATCCATAGCTCTCTGACGCGCTTCTTATTCATGGAATCGGTTGGATATGTGAAAGAGCACACGCCTCCTTTCCACCCAATGTTACGAAACCATGACTCTTTCGCAAGCAAACGGTTCAACTTTCCCCGAATATATTAGCAACAGGTGTACCCCACCTCGTCTTTTTTCGTGCGCTCGCGTGCATACAGAAGATAGGGCCCATAAGGCTGTGCTCCCCCCCGTCTACGAATGAACGAAAGCATGGCATTGTCTTCGTCTTCCTCTCGCTGGTCTTGCTCGCCTAGCAGTGTATCCTTGTACCGCAGCCCTGCTTTTTCCAACTGCTCCGTGTACGGGGTATCTTTTTTATCATAGGGAAGTATGGCATAATCCATCCGCACCAGTAGCTTTTCGCGATCAATATCGTAGGATATATGAGGTCTGTAGATTTTCCAGCCCAACGCACGCCCGGCATAGTAAAACTCCCAGGGATCGACCAGCACATGATGGGCGCCCGCACCAATCGACGTTTCAGCGGCCTCTAGCAGAATGTCCGGGCTTCGTGCTTCCTTTTGGCCCCATGCCAACACCGGCCGCAATACCAACGTAAGCCCGACAGACCAGGCTAACAAACCCATAAGGATGATAGTACCTACGCGGCGATGGTTCTTTACCGATCCTTGCTCCGCCAGGTGCTGATAGAAACCGGCTGATAAGACAAGCAGATAGGGTAGTAGATAAACAAAGCGGTGGCTATAGGGACTCGTGAGCAGGACGATGACGACCGCGCCGACCGTTGCAACGATCAACCCTCCTTCCCGGCGAAATACAGCACCAACCAGCGCCAGGAGTGGCAAGATCGGACTCGTACCGCGAAATACCTGCACTGAACCCAGCAACGAATCTACAAATGACTTCTTGGCCACAGTCCGCCCCACATCTCCCTGCAAATTGTCCAATAGCCATAGGAACTGTTGCCATACGGGACCAAGCAACAAAGCCGTGAAAACAATACCGCCCGCTGCAAAAACAAGCAGGTAGGAGCAAGCCTCTTTCCAACCCTCTACTTCTTTAACCTTGTGCAACAGGTAGACTAACTCCAACAGGACAAGCGGATAGAGGATGACCGCCGAAGGCCATACAAAGGGTGCGGCGGCGGCCAGCCCCCCGGCCAGCATGACAACCCATCTGGACGGACGTCGTTGGTGGGCCCGAGACAGGGCGCTCCGAAGTATCCAGCATGAACCAAGGCAGCAAGCCATGGCCCAGGCGTCTACGCGCGCCCCTTTATAGCCTCGCACAAAAAGTGGGTCCAGGAACAGAGCCAGCCCTAAGAACCAGGACACAGCCCGCGGCGCCCCCCGAGAGAGCAACCATCCCAGCGCTACCATTCCGGCGACAAAAGCCCCCAGGATCCCTGAAATACGCGGGCCGACGCTCGACGAGCCGGCCATCCTGTAAGCCGCCTCTTGCATGATGGACCCAAGAAAAGACAGATGGTACCAGGGTCTCTCGTCCTCAACAGACCAGGTGATCGACCAATCGCTGTTTGGATCGAGACTCACTCTTCCAAAGTCAATAAGCTGTACCTCATCCAGCCAGTAAGGAGGCGAGATCGTTAGCGTAGTCAGATGAATGGCACAGGCTACCACCACCACGGAACACCACAGCCACCAGAAACGGCTGTTTGGAGTGAAGTTCATCTTCGCGGTTTTCATCACAGGCAAATCCGTTGCATCACCCGTCGGCATCATAACCTTGATCCCAGCCTCACCAAATGCTGCGCATCATCCGCCTCGATGCGCCGTTCAAGCGCATTGACCTTATCGAGCGTCGTCGTATTGATATGAAATAACTCGTCGAAATACCGTTTGGACTGAAGAGAAAGAAATCCCAGGCTGAGTATTTGAAGCGCAAGAATCAGGGTGGTGCTTCCAACGATAAAAAGGTGGGGACTCTCCTGGAATACCTGGGCTACGGCGTCGCTGAATACCTTTTCCAGGTGCAATCCCTGCTGAAAAATCTCCGCGTAATGATCCAGGGTATGGGCAAAGATCCATCCAATCACGTAGAGCGAAACGAGGAAAAGAATCAGACCCGTAACCAGAAAGAAGACATAGGGCCTGAAAATATAGCTAGACATGAGTCCGCTCAGGATGTCCCTATAGATCCTGATGCTGGAGGTACGAGCTCGGCCCTGGGCCCGTTGAAAACTCCAATCCAGATGCCCGGGAATCTCGATAACATGGGCGCGCAGGACTATCGCTTTCTGGATGATCTCCGGATTAATATCATAGTAGACCGATTTGAGATCGAGCCGGTTCAGAAAGGTTCTTTTGTATACCCGTACCATACCGGTAAACGTGTGAATTTTGATGCTGGAGACCATCCGAATGAACCGGTTGACCACCTTGCTCAAAACCTGCCGCAGCAAGGGAACGGCCGTCGAGGTCCCGCCGGGCATATACGGAGAAGCAACGACTACGTCCGCGTCTGTGGCGATGATTTCTTCCAGCAGGCGGCCGATGTGCTCCGGGGCATAGCTGAGGTCTATGTCCAACACGATAACGTACTCACCGCGGGCATGATGAAAACCCGTGCGCAGTGCTCCGCCGAGATTTCGATTAACCTTATGATGCACCACCCGGACATTGTCGTACTGAAGCGCCATAAGATCCGCCAGGGCTCCCGTCTCATCGGTGCTGCCATCATTGACGATCAATACCTCAAACGCATAGGTATCCTTCAGGCCGGAGAGGTAGTCCTGGAGCCTTGACATGCTGGATTCCAAGATGCCTGCTTCATTGTATG
>Ga0302046_10001587_pt1 | contig 21319 bp, 16 predicted proteins | sample RVTome_11_FD_200261 | JGI IMG/M metagenome (GOLD analysis project Ga0302046, IMG submission 200261) | Soil microbial communities from uranium-contaminated site in the Upper Colorado River Basin, Wyoming, United States - RVT147D111 (version 2) ...
GGGGGAGTCGTTCCGGGCCATGGCTGAGGAACTTTACGATGCATTGGTTGAAGGGCGGGAACGGCCCGAGGATGTCACCTTTCGTCAGACCAAGCGCCCCTTGTCGGTGGCAGAAGTTCTGGCGGTGATGTCGGAGGTGTTTGAAGTGGAACCGGCGGCGTTCCAGCGGAGGCGCCGCGATTCGGCGCTGCGGGGGGTGGGAGCCACCATGTTGATTCGCCATGGGGGGTTGTCGCAGCGAGAAGCGGGACAGGAGTTAGGGATGGGGACCGGTGCGGCGGTGAGCCGGCAGTTGCGCCAGTTGGCGGAACGGATGGAGGGGGACCCGGTTTTGCGAAGGCGGACCCGGCAAGCCGAAGTCAGGCTCGAGGCTATGCGCAGGGGGGCGGCTGGCCTTTAAGTATTAACTCAAGGGCTGACCCCAGAGCTCCCGCGAGGACTTTGAGCTTTTGGACCTCGGATGCGGGGAAGTGGTGTTGCTCTGGACGCAATCGACCGACGACTTCGATGACCCGTCGCTCATCCGGTACGACATTCTCGTGGATGGCAACCTCGAACATTCGGTGGTGGGCGTTGACTCGATCCGCTTCTTCGTGCAGCCGACTTGGCTCACTGTCTTCGATATCTACGCGGTGGACACGTCTGGGAACCAGAGCCGAAACGCCACGCTGGATGCCAATCTCGACGGCTGCCCCTAAGTCGGCCGTAAGCGGCAGGGCGGCGGCCCGGGCTCGCACGGTGAGTCCTTGTCGGGTGAGCGCTGCCAGAACCTCTTTGGCGACCGGGCTCGGGAGGGCCTCTTCCCTCCGAGCCCTGCCTCTCCGCGGAGGTTCATATCGTGGTGCGAAGAGGAGGTTTGCTGGAGGTAAGCGTATCGGGAGTTCGTGGAAAGGGAAGTGAGGGAGGGGATGGAAACCAACCCGTGGGAAGGGTTGGTGGGACAAGTCCTGATTGGCAGCGAATCCTTCGTGGAAAGCCTCAAGGAATACTTCAGGGGAGATCCGCGGGAGCAGCGGGAACCTAGGGTCTTTCGGAGAGGTGGGGGTTGGAAGGACATTGTCAAGGCCGTGGAATCGGTCAAGAAGGAGAAGTGGGAGGACCTTTGCGATCGGCACGGCGATTGGGGCAGGGAATTGGCGCCGTATGTGGCGCGGGGGGAAGGGGGATGAGGGTGGTCAAGCAGATCATCTATCAGCACAAGAGCAAAAACTAGCCACGCATCATGAAAAGCAAGCTCCTCGCCGAGTTTTTCGGCACCTTCTGGCTCACCTTCGGCGGCTGCGGCAGCGCGGTGCTTGCGGCGAAGTTCCTCGCGACTGAAGGCTCCACGCCGATCAATCTCGGCATCGGTCTGGTCGGCGTCTCGCTGGCCTTTGGGCTTACGGTGCTGACGATGGCCTATGCCATCGGGCACGTCTCGGGCTGTCACCTGAGGCCTCGGCCTGACGCTGATCCACCTCATCGGCATCCCGGTCACCAACCTGTCGGTCAGTGAAGGCAACGAAGAATAGCATTGCGTTGGCAAAGCTTTGGCTGGTTTGATCGGCGCCGTGCCGTCCACTCCGGCGTTGCAACAGCCGCCTCGACGTCCGCGGACAAGCGGGTTTGAGGAGAATGAGGTGCGGGGCGGTCTGCCGCCGATTCTGCTCGCCTGCGTCTGGAGCCTGGGCATTGCCCTCTTGGTGGTGCGATACGGGTTTGGACCGAAGGGAGCGTGGGGCGACATACTGGACCTGGCGGCCATGCTACTCGTTCTGGCCTGCTTGGCGGACCGCATCCTCCTCCTGCGTCATGCCCCCCGCATCTGGCCGGTGTTGCGAAGCCGCAAATACGAGTTCGTGCTGCTGGCCCTGCTGGTGGCCGCGCTGGGAGGGGTGCTGGTGGGGGATGAGTGGGTGCAGGATCTGATGCGCCACCTGGCCCTGGACAGCCGGCTGCGTCTGGGCATCGAGGCATGCGAGCTCTTCCTGCTGGCCAGCATTGTCGTTCAATCCCTGCGATATCAGCAGAACATCTTCGTCCGTGGTTTGCGACCCGAATGGATCCTGATCGGTTCGTTCGCGCTATTGATCCTGATCGGTTCGCTCCTGTTGCTGCTGCCCAGGTGTGCCTCCGACCCCCAAAAGCCCTTGGCGCCCGTGGATGCCGTGTTCACGTCCACGAGCGCGGTTTGTGTTACCGGACTGGTGGTCCGGGACACGGGCAAGGATTTCACGGTGCTGGGCCAGTTCATCATCCTTCTGCTGTTCCAAACCGGCGGCTTGGGGATCATCACCTTCGTCGCGTTCATCGCCGTCACCTCGTCCGGCTCGCTTCCATTGGCAAACTCCGTGGCGCTCAGGAACCTGCTCAGCGCGACCAGCCTCGCCGAACTCAAGCGTCATGTCCGGTTGATTGTGGCGTTCACGTTGTTGGTTGAATTCGCGGGGGCGGCCGTCATTTTTTCCAGTCTGCCCGCGAACGACGTCCCGGTGCGGGCGGCCTGCTGGAGCCTGTTTCATTCGGTGTCGGCCTTCTGCAATGCGGGCTTTGCGCTGCAGGCGGACAGCCTGGTGGGTTATCGGGACAATGTCGGGATTTGTCTGGCCGTCATGGCGCTGATCATCCTGGGTGGGCTTGGGTTTTTGGTGCTCAACGACGTTGCGCGGGTGCAGGTCAGCCGTTTGCCCCTGGTCCGGATGATCCCCGCTGTGCGCCGGTACAACCGCCGCCTGCCCGTGCAGCGCCTGTCCTTGCAGTCCAGGCTGTCGTTCGTGGTCACGGCATTGCTGCTTGTGGTCGGGTTTGTTGGTTTTTGGATCCTGGAAGGCAGCACCGGAGAGGTTGGGGAAACCTGGGGTGCGCGGTTCTGGGCGGCGGCGTTCCAGTCTGTGACCAGTCGCACGGCCGGCTTCAACACGGTGGATATCGGCCACCTGCAGCTCACCACGCTGCTGCTGGTCATGGCGTTGATGGTCATCGGAGCCTGCCCGGTGTCCACCGGGGGCGGCATCAAGACCGTCACCTTTGGCGTGCTGGTCCTTGCGCTGCGGGCGCTGCTCCTCGGGCGGGATCGCGTGGAGGTGTTTGGGCGGGCCTTGCCACAGAAAGTTGTCTTCGCCACCCTGAGCGTCACCCTGCTCTACGTTGCGGCAGGCTGGGCCGGGACCTTTGCGCTCGCCTTCTTCGACCCGCAGGCGCCGTTGCATGCGCAAAGCTTCGAGGTCATTTCAGCGCTGAGCACAGTGGGTTTGTCCACCGGCATCACGGCGCAACTCAGCACTGGAAGCAAACTGGTCCTGTGCCTGTTGATGTTCGTGGGAAGGGTCGGTCCGCTGTCCCTGGTCCTCTGCGTGTTCCGGTCAGGCTCGAGTGTCCCTTACCGTTTCCCGGATGAGAATGTCGTGGTGGGTTAGCAGGCCAGCCCAAGCATGGCCGCCGAGGGGATGAAACGGAAGGTTACAAGGTGTGAGAGGAAGAGGACCGCCTCCTGACGTCGGCGGCTACTTGCGGTTGGTTGCTTGAACGCGCTGTTGGCAGTGAATCATCATCAGGCGAATTTATGAGATATGCGGTAATTGGACTGGGCGATTTTGGACGGGCCGTGGCCTTGGGCCTGGCGCGAGCGGGCGCGGAGGTCATTGCCATCGACAAGAAGATGGACCGGCTTGACGCGGTCAAGGAGGAGGTGGCCCTGGCCGTGCAACTGGATTCGACCCATCGCGAGGCTCTCCAGGCGCAGGGGATCAAGGATGTCGATTTCCTCGTGGCGGCGATTGGCCAGAATTTCGAGGCCCAGATCCTCACCGTGGTTCATGCCAAGAAATTCGGCATCCCCAACGTGATCGCGCGGGCAAGCACCGAGGATCATCGTCGCGTGTTGGAAGCGGTGGGGGCGGACCAGGTGTTTTATCCTGAGGAGGAAGCGGCCAGGAACATTGTTCAGCGGCTGACGCTCTCCAAGATCAAGAACTACTTCGAGTTGGCGGAAGGATTCAGCCTGGTCGAGGTGAAGGCGCCCGCGAAGGCGGTGGGCAAGACGCTGCGGGAACTGAACCTGCGCAACCAATTCCGCATCAACATCGTCGGAATCAAGCATTTTGAGGCGGGTCCTGATGCCACGCCGGTCCTCACCAGCTTTGATCCGGTTCCCTCGCCGGATCACATCATCCAGGAGCAGGATGTCCTGGCCCTGGTGGGCAGCGTTCTGGACTTGGCGAATTTTTTGGGGTCCGAATAGGGTCCCTGGTTGGTCGGATTGGCGGATGGTGAGGGTTGCATTGGGATTGCCCCTTTGGCTGAAGTGCTCAAGCACCACGGCTACCACACCTCCGCCTTTGGCAAATGGCATAACACCCCCGCCACCGAAACCACCGAGATCGGCCCCAAGGAGCGCTGGCCCAACGGCTACGGCCTTGAATACTTCTGAGGCTTCCTCATCGAGCAATACAGTGCCCGCAGCGCCGAGCCGGTCCCGGCGGGCCAACACAGGATCGAAGTCGTGACCGCCATCGCCGGTTCACAGATTGGCGGGGGTGTTCCTTGCCTGGGGCGCATGCCTTCCCGGGCCTCGTCGGCCCTGGCGTTCGCCGACCAGGACGGCGCCCCAGATGCGCAGGCGTTCGAAGCCGATCAGCAGGACGCCCACGGACAGGAGGGCGATGAGCAGGCCGAAGAAGCCCAGCGCCGCGCGTTGCGTGTGGCACGTCCAGGCAAACTGGCCCACGCAGAGGATGGCCACGAAGAGAAGGGTTGGCTTGCGCCCGATGTATTGGACCATGAACACGCCCAGGGGGGCGCCCAGCGCGACGATGGGCGAGGCGGCCAGCCAGTTCTCGAACGTGCCTGGCTGCAGTCCGGTGGAGAGGTTCTTGACGGCCACGCCGAGCAGCGAGTTGAAGGCCATGATGAGGACGGAGGTGGGGATGGCGATCTTGAGGTCCGCGCGGCACAGAAGCACAAGCGCGGCGTAGAGGACCATGTCGATGCCCACGCCAGTCACCGCCACCACGGTCGCCCCCGAGAGCAGCCCCAGGACGAGGCCCAGTCGGAAATCCCAGCGCTCGTCGAACTCCGTCATGCCCTCGTGCCCGGCGATTTCGCCGAGGCGATAGAGGTGCAGGATGCCGAAGCTGCACCAGACCACGGCGAAGGTGAGCTTGATCCAGAGTTCGGGGATCCAGGGAGCCACGAGGAAGATGCCCAGGGGTGTGCCCACCAGCGACCCGCACACGGCGCCTTGAAGTGTGGACCAGGCCAGGGGCTGGCGCCGTGCCAGGATGAAGATGCTGGCACTGGTCATGCCGATGGACTGGACGGCAAAGCTGAAGTCCCGGCCCAGGCTGGCCGGCATGTCCAGGAGCAGGACGAGGATGGGAAAGCCGACGGTGCCGCCGCCCATCGGCGTGGCCCCGGCCACGTAGCTGCCCAGCGACATGGTCAGCGCGATGGGCCAGTGCGCCTTGACCACCTCCCAGCGGCTCTGCCCGAAGACCAGCCACGACCAGGCGCCATAGAAGCCCGCCAGCCATACGTACCAGATCCAAAGATGACGGCGCGGCGTCGCATGCAGGTGCACGGGGCCGTTGGGCGGGGACGAAGGCAATGCCATGCAACGTATCTTGGCCGCGCGCGGGTCATAACGGAAATGCAATTTTGCTATGGGAACCATGCCGGGTCGGCATTACAAATGGGCCCATGGACATCCGGTCGTTGCGCTACTTCCAGGCGGTGGCGGAGGAGTTGAGCTTTTCCAAGGCTTCCCGAAGGCTGCGCATCGCCCAGCCCGCCCTGAGCCGGACGGTCCAGGGCCTGGAACTGGAGTTGGGCGTGGTCCTGTTGCAACGGAATCGCCGCCTGGTAGCGCTCACGCCGGCGGGGGCGGCGCTGCTCAGGGACCTGGGACTCCTGCTGGAACGGATGGAGGAGATGGCGAAGCGGGTTCGCCGCACCGCGGTGGGGGAGGAGGGGGAACTGCGCCTGGGCTACATTGGCCCGCCCACCCAGGTGTTTCTCGGACGCGTGCTGGCCGAGTTTCGCCGGCGCCATCCGCGCGTCCATCTCGTCTTGGAGGAGCGCACTCCGGAACGCGTTTGCGAAATGGTGGCCCGCGGTCGCCTGGACGCGGGCTTGACCCGCCCGGTCCGTTCCGGACCGGCCCTGGGATTGTCCTCGCGCCTACTGCGACGCGAACCGCTCTGGGCGGCGCTGATGGATTCCCATCCGTGGGCGGCCCGGGCATCTGTCTCCTGGGCCATGCTGGCCCGCGAGCCCTTGATCGTCCTGTCCCGGCGGGAAGGAGTGGGCTTGCATGATGAGATTCTGGAGGGTTGCCGGCGCGCCGGGTTCGCCCCGCGATTCGCGCACACGCCGAGCGTGATCGGAACGGTGCTCGCCTACGTGGAGTCGGGGGAGGGCGTGGGTGTCATTCCGGACAGTGTTGCCGTGCTGGGCACAGGAAGGCCGTTGTCCTTCCGCCCGTTGGTGCCGCGTCGGAGTGTGGAATTGGTCATGGTGTGGTCCGAGGATCACGCGAATCCCGCCGCGGCCGCCTTTCGGGTCTCGATGCTGGAATGGATTCAGGCCCATCGCCCCTGGACACGGGTGTGAGCGCGTGGGGAGTGGGAGGCCGGAGGTTGGGCTTTGCGCCTGGCTTGGGCTCATCTCCGATACCCATGAACCGGGCCAGTGGACGTATTCGTCAAGGGCCCCTCACCCCTGCCCTCTCCCAGCGGGAGAGGGAGACCCGTCCTCTCCGCGGAGAAAGGCCCCTGCGCTCATCCCAATCACCCAACTCGGCTCGCCGTTCCCTCTCCCGTTGGGAGAGGGTCAGGGTGAGGGGCCTTAACATCGTACGGTGCATGGTCTCGATGCGCGTCCAACCGCAACTGGAGGTGAGGGTCATCCATGAACCGTTGGTTGCCACGGGACACGTAGCCACCTCCCGTGAGGGGGTGGATGGCCACGTCATCCAGTCCGACTGAGTTCACCGCCTCCTCCCACCTGTTGTGCGGGATGGCTACGTGGCCACTCGTGTTCCTGCTCGTGCACCGTTGCGGATCGGTTCGATGGGGACCGCCTCCTGACGTCGGCGGCTACTTCGCGGCTACCTGTCGGTCCCGGGATACACGCGGTTCCAGTCTCTCTTCATATCGACCACAGTCCAGCCCCGTTGCGGGGCTTCGTCGAGGCCTCGCTTGAGCTGGCCGATGTGGGACTCCCGGTCGTAGGCGAACTCGCGTTCGGCGTCGGTGTGATGAATGAGCAGGCCGAGGCGTGCCCCCTCGCCGGCCGTGGTCCACTCGAGCATCTGGAAGTCGCCGTCGGAATTGCCGGCCGCGAAGATGGGACGGCGTCCGATGTGGGTCTGGATGCCGACGGGCTTGCCTTCCTTGTCGTCGATGAAGGTGAGTTCCGGAAGTCGGACCAGGCTGGGCCGTCCGTTTTGCACCTCGTATTTCGTCTTGATGCTGGACCCGACGACCTGTTCGGGCGGGATGCCATACACCCGCTCGGTCCAGGGGCGCATGAACTCGATGCCCCCGCCGGAAACGATGTAGGTCTTGAAGCCGTTGGCGCGCAGGTAGGCCAGCAGCTCGAGCATGGGTTGAAAGACCATTTCGGTGTGGAGCTTCCCGGTCTTGGGATGTTTCGCGGTCGAGATCCAATCCGTGACGATCTCTTCAAACTCCCCGGTGGTCATCCCGGCATGGGTGGCCGCGACGATTTCCAGGAGCCCTTTTTCGCCGGAGGCGGCCACGCCCTTCATGTCGCCCTTGAGCAGCGAGGCGAAGGGTTCCTTGGTCTTCCATTCAGGATGTTGCGAGGCGAGCACCGTGACGCGGTGAAAGGCGAACAGCAACTGAAAGTAGGCCGGCTGTTCGCTCCAGAGCGTGCCGTCATTGTCGAACGCGGCAATGCGCTCGGCGGCGGGCACGAAGTCGGGAGAGCCTGGGCGGGTCACCTTGGCGACGAACTCGACGATGGCCTTCTTGGTGGCCGACTCATTCCAGGAGGGGAGCGGGTCGGCGGCGAAGGTGGGGAGGGAAGTCAGGGTCGCCATGCCGAGCACCACCGCGGCAAGAGCAGTTCGTATGCGAATGGGGTTCGAGCGAGGGGACTCAGCCTTCATGTAGTACCCCTTCGTATGTGCCCTGTTTGAAACTCACGACCCAGCATGCGCCCTTGGGGGTTCTGTGTGAAGAAAACTTTGCGCTAATGGGTTTGCAGAATTCTTCAATTTCACGCAGTTTGGTCGTTGCCATGGTTCATCGTCCCCATTCGCGTTTCATTGAATGTGAAGGCTCCCCATGAACCGGGGACTGGCTAAAGCCAGAACTACAAACGTAGCCGCCCACGTTTGTAGTTCTGGCGGGCGGCTGCGGGGCGACTGCGGGTTGGTGCAATCCGGTTCACTCGCGCGACGTCCCCACCGCGACGAGTTGCCCGCGCGTTCGGAAGAGCAGAGTGCCCTGGGCGATGGCGGGAGTGGCCAGGGCCGTTTCGCCAAGCTGGTTGGTGGCGGTGACGGAGAAGTGGTTGGCGGCAGGCACGACAAATACCTCACCCAACTCACTGGTGATGTAGAGGTGCCGACCGTCGGAAACGGGCGATGCGGTGAAGCCCTGGCCAGCACTGAGGCGTTCCTCATATTGCACATCGCCTGTGGCGGCGGCGAAGCAGGTCAGGATGCCGTTGTCCGCGCAGCCCCACAAATAATCCCCAACCAGGACGGGTGTCTGCATGTAGTTACCCTTCCGGGCGTGGGCCCAGGCGATGTGCGCATTGGTGGCGCCGGGATCAGCCGGGGTGATGTCGCCCCTGGCCCCGATGCGAAGGGCGCGCATGGGACGAAACCGCCCATGGGCGCTGGTCTGGTAGATCAGACCGTGCCGAAGGGAGACCAACGGCGTGGGCACGGGAATGTCGCCACCGCCGGACAACGTCCATATCTCCTCGCCCGATTGGACATCGTAACCCGCGATCTGGTGCCATCCATTGACCGCGATGAAAGTCTTTTCCCCTGGGGCGGCCACGATGGCGGGGGTGCTCCAGGAGGGCACGTCCTGCCGTGGCGTCTTCCACAGTTCGCGTCCGTCCTCCACCGCCAGGGCCATGAGAAAGGAGTTGGTCTGCACGTCGCACTGCACGATGACCGTGCCCTGATGAAGCACCGGCGAGCTGGCGAAGCCCCACTGGGCGGAAGGCACTTTGAAGTAGCCCGCATCCATTGGGCCCAGGTCCTTTCGCCAGAGCAAGGTGCCGTTGGTGTCGAAGCAGAAGAGTCCTTCGGACCCGAAGAGAGCGACGATGTGGCGTCCGTCGGTGGCGGGCGTGGAATTGCAGTGGGTGGCCTTGGAGTGGCGTTGCACCCTTGGGACCGCTTCCAGGCCGAGTGTGTTCCAGAGAATACGTCCGTCGTTCAGATCCAGACAGAGGAGCCGCCAGGCATGCGGTTCGGATTCATCGACCGAAGCAATGTCGCCATAGAGGCCCACCTTCAACTCGGCCTGGCCGGGCTTGACGGCCGTGGCCAGGTAGAGCTTGTCCCCCCAGGCAACGGGACTGGAATGGGCCAGACCGGGCACGGGGGTTCTCCAGCGGATGCTGTCTCCAGTCTCGAGATCCCAATGGACAGGTAGAGGGTGCGTGTCATCGACGCCGGAGGCACGGGGTCCCCGGAATTGTGACCACTCCGCAGCGTTCACGAAGGCCGGGACGAGAAAAAGCAGCAGGGTAAGCATGGGCTGGCGCATGGGGGCCAGTATAGGCTCCATCCGGATGATGTCGATGGCGGTGGGCGGTGGGCGGTGCTGGCCTGCAGCGAATCGCCTAAAACCGGAACCCGTCACGACGAGCTAGATAAGGAAGAAACACCAACGACCACGACTGTGCGATGGCCCCTCACCCCAACCCTCTCCCGGGGGGAGAGGGAGCAGCATGCCCGGTGGAGGGTACGGGTTCAGATCGAAAGTCTTTCTCCGCGCGGAAGCCGATCCTCCCTCTCTCCCCGGGAGAGGGTTGGGGTGAGGGGCCTTTGAATTCGTCGTGCAAGATTGCATGCCCGTAACTCCAGCACGTTTCACAAGGAGTTTCTTAAGAGGCGGAACGACGAACGCGTTGCGCAGCGAGGCTCTGAAGCACCCCTTTCAAAGCGTAAGGAAGGCACGTAGCCGCCGACGTCAGGAGGCGGAAGTCGTGGTTGGATGGATACCTCAAACCGCCTCGTGATCCCGCACTGCGGGACGGCTGCTTTTTTCAACGGGCCGTTCAGCTGCGGGGGTGTGGTGGGCTTGGGGCCAGCCTGGGCAGGGGCTGGCGATGCTCGATCTGGGTCTGCAGGTGCTCGCGCAACTCGGGCAAGTGCGTGTAGAGCATGAGAAAGTCTGCCTGGTCAATGCGCAGCAACTTCACGGGCGACGCGGCCACGGCGGTGGCGGGGCGCGTGCCCTGGTTGAAGGCGGCGCCTTCCCCGAAGTATTCGTGCACCCCGAGACGACGCAACAGGAGGCGCCCGTGGTCGGGATGTTCCAGGAATGTCTCCACCTCCCCATGGGTGATGAGATAGATGCAATCAGCCGGATCGCCCTGGCGGAAAATCGTCTGCCCGGCCTCCCATGCGGCCGGAGTCAGGCGCGCCTGCTGGGCCCGATTCTGGCGAAGGCGCGCACGCAGATAGAGCCCGATGGCGGCGCACACCAGGAGAGGGCTGCCCATGAGAAACCCCGACATGGTGTAGGGGGTGGAATGCAGCTCATACAGCACCGCCAGGGCGAGCCCGCCCAGGGTGAGGATGCCCGCCCAGCGCATCTGGCGCTCGAACCATGCCTGGGTGACGGGCGGGGCAGCCTTGCTCATGGCGTCTGGTTGCTTTCTTCCCGGGCGGCTTCCTCCGCCTCGATCAACGCCTCCTCCTCCGCGGCGCGGCCGGGATGGGATGCGACGTGACACTCCAGGCAGGTGGTTTCCCCGCGCAGGACCTTGTCCACGACGTTCTCGTGCAAGGCGACCTCGTGAAAGATCTGGGCCTGGCCGTGGCAGTCCAGGCAGATGGTGTAGCGATAGGGGCGCCGCATGCGGATGGGTTCCTTGAACGTGCCGGTGACATTTTTCCAGACATGCCCCACGCCGGCCTTCTTGGCCTCGATGTTGCCCAGGAACCCGTAGTCGCTGTGGCAGCGGTAACACTGGTCGTGCTGAATGTAACGCTGCTTGAAGTGAACGGCGGCGAGCAGGTCGCTCTCCGGGTCGGTCATGTTTTCGACGAACTCGCCCATCACATGGCAGGATCCGCAGAAGTTGACACTTTTGGACTGCTCGATGCCGACCGCCCCGCTCAGCAGCAGCACCGGCAGGGGCAGCACACAGACGCCCAGCAGCAGCATCCATCGGGTGGAGGCTTCGTTCATGCGCTGGCGGCGCCAGGCCAGGTTGTAGATGACCAGGGCGCCCGACGCGACCGCCAACGCCAGGCTGGCGTGCTTGGCCCATTGATGGGCGATGTCTTCCGGCGGGGCGAAGTGGTTCGCGGCGGACTGGGCCGTCAGGGGGGACGGGAGACAGAAGCTCAAGAGAAGAAGCAACCCCCAGAGTTGGAATCCTTTCCGAATGAAGTGCGCCCGCCTCGCCATGGCGCGATGACATCGGATCGACGGGGGGCAGTCAACCTATTTTGCGGTTGCTTGGACAAGATGGGCTGGAAGTGCGGTGGGTGTGTTGTGTGGAGGGAAGCCAGGTCGAGTGCATGCCACCGGTTCGTAGTTCTGGCTTTAGCCAGTCCCCGGTTCATGGGAAGGGTGGATGCGCCCAAGCCTGGCGCACGCAGCTTGAGCCATGAACCGAGCTCCCGTCCTTTTTGCCACCGCGCGGAGGAAGCCTGCCTCCTCAGACCCTTGACCCCGGGGTGCCTTGCTGTTCCCTCTCCCTCGATGGAGGGTCAGCCCACTTGGCCGGTTGTTTCCCCCTTTACGGTGGCATGCCTTCCACCCATCAAGGAAGTTCCTTGTCCCTTGCCCGCCGGATGTGGAGGAACTGGTCGTCACGATTGTTCCGCGCGGCCAGCACGAGGCGTCCCTCGGCGAGGATGAACAAGGTGGAGACGTTGAGACTGTCTTCATCGGGGAGGCCGAGCACTTCAAAGTGCCCCAGAAACACATCCTGGTCTTCCGTGTCGATCCGGCCACGGTAGAGTGACAGGTGCGGACGCGGATCGCTGCTCCAGTGTTGACGAACCAGGGGTGTGTGGAGGCCCGGCTGGATGATCGCTCGTCGTGTCCCTCGATCATCGACCTTCAGAGCCTGGGTGGTGACGCCGTCAGACACCATCGGAGTGGGATCTTCGATGACCAGGGGATGGCCAACCTTCTCCGGAGCGATGCGCCAGAGGGAGGTTTCCGCCTGGCCCTTGATGGGGGAGGAGCCGATGACGGCGTCGTCGTTGAGGAGTTTGGCCGCTTCAGGTGCGGCAGAGCGGGCTCGCCCGCCAAAACGATCCAGGCCAAAGAGGGCGTTCCAACGGACGTTCACCTCCGGGTCGTGCAGAGCCTTGGTCAACGCCGGCACCACGAGGTCCGCATTTCCACCGATATGAGCGACGGTTGTCACGGCGCGCCAGCGGGTCTGGTGGTTTGTGTGGTGGAAATCCTCGATCAACACGGGCAGGGCGGCTTGCGCATGCTTGCCCATGTGCCCCAGTGCCGTGGCGGCGTTTTCCCGGGAAGAGGGTGAGATGTCGGCCTCGTAGATGCGGATGAGTTCGGGCACGGCGCCGGCGGCGTTCGTGCCCAGCAGGCGGAAGGCGTACGCCGCTTCCTCATGCCACCAGGAAGCGGAGATGGAACGACGTTCGGTCCAGCCAAATTTCCGGGCAAGGGCCAGGGGAGTGCGCATCCAGCTCGGATAATCCCGGGTCCGCAGTCGTTCGAGCAGGATGGGGATCCCATTGGTGCCGATCTGGCGGAGCGCTTCATCGGCTGCCTTCCAGCCCGGCGAGTTGTAGGGTGGAATAGCGGCGGACGAGGCGACGTGGTGGTCGAGCCATTGGGTAAGGGGCACGCCCTCGAAGATCGGTTCAGCCGGCCGGGAGGAACGCCAGACCAGACAAGCAAGGAGAACTAACAGCACCATGATAGGGACGAGCCTGAATAGGCTCCTCCTCCGCGGCTTGCCTGAAATGGGAGGGTGCGCCTGGTGACTTGAGGTGGGCGCAGGCATGCAGACATGATTCCTGAATGGCAGGTGTGATGCACGCCTTATTCCCCGGGGTCGGCGACCGGACATTCAGAGATCGCAGAGTAGGGCAGAGGGCCGCAGAGGGGACGTTGGGGGAGGCAGGCCGGGAACGGGCCATGAACCACGCACAGTCCCAACCGCCTAAAGCACGGACCCCGAAGGGGGCTGGATGGGATAGAAACGTTCGGTACCACGGCTATGCAAAGGCCCCTCACCCCGCCCTCTCCCGGGGGGAGAGGGAGCCGCAGGCCTCGTGGGGAGGACGGGTACCAATCAGAGGTCTTTCTCCACGCGCAAGACGGTGTTCCCTCTCCCGCCGGGAGAGGGTCAGGGTGAGGGGCCTTCGAATGTGTCGTGCCATCGAGCCAGCCCTTAGCTCCAGCACGATCCACATCGAGTTTCTTAAGAAGCGGAACGACAAACCCTGACCGCCTGAAGGCGGAACTACGAACCCGGGCCTCTCGTTCTTGGTTCCGCCTTCGGAGGGATGGGGCTGCGCTGCCTTACCGCGTCCCAGGCCGAAGCAATTCCACCAGTGTGACAGAGTTGGGCATGAGCGTGCGTTGCAGGGTCCAGGTGGCCGGATCGATGAGGCCCGACGCGGATTCGGTCAGCTCCGCCTTCGAGCGATCATGCCAGACGTTGCCGCGGGTGCCGTCCACGACCCATTCCTTCCATGTGCCGCCCGCCAGGATCTTCGGTACGTTGTCGATCTGCAGATCCACGTTACGACGCAGACCATAGCGGTCGCGGAAGTTGACCAGCACCACGGCCAGCCGGCCGCGGGCTTCGTCCCAGGCGGCCACGGCCGACACATCCTCGTCGCCTCCCGTGACCGGCACCCAGCGTCCGCTCAGCCCGTTGAAGAGGCGCGCCATGTTGTAGGAGGCCTTGGGCACGTTGCCGCCCATGAGGAGGCTGTAGTCGCCGCGGAAACGGTCGTCGCCCTGTTTCACATAGAAGAAGCAGGGACGATCAATGCCGGCTGGGATGAAGGCGCGGGTCACGGTGTTGGCGCACCAGGCGGCGCCGAGTTCGTGGTCCTGCGGACGGTCCTGCCACCATGCCTCGTTCCATTCCGTGACCATGAACGACTGCACGCTCTGGCGGATGCGGGGAAGATCCTCCATGTAGGATCGGAACGCCTCGGCTTCGCGTTTCACCGTCTCGGGCGGCTGGAAGTATTCGTGCCAGCTGACAAAGTCCAGGGGCAGCCCCTGCTGTTCGCACCAGAGCATGAGTCCGCGCGCAAATCCGCGTCCGTGAAAGCAGTGTCCGCAATCCTCGTGCTCGAAGGGGCCGCTGGCCAGGGCGGGTCCGCCGAACTTGGCCTTGGGATCGGCGCGCAGGACGCCTCGCACGGTGGCCTGGTAGAGCTTGCAGTAGGCCTCGAACCGGCGCACCACCTCAGGATCCGTCGCGTCCTTGCCCAGGGCACGCGAGTAAAGCAGTCCAAACTCCTCGGTTCCCTTGTCCTCGGGACCCGGCTTGAGCCACCCCGTGTTGACCTCGTTCCAGACCTCCCAGAAGGGAGCGCGTCGGTCTCGATCCACGGCCCGATTGGCGGCCTCGTAGCATAGGGTTTCCCAGAGTTGGTAATCCTTCGGGGCGCTCTGCCGTTCGTGGTTGGGCACGGCATCCAGCACCTGGGGCATGTAGGAGACACAGAGGATGGCGTCAGCGCCGATCTGATGCAGGAAATCCAGGCGCCGATCGAAGTCGGTCCAATCATACACCAGCGATCCGTCCTCGCGGGCCTTGAGGACCTGGGTGAAGATGTTGTCCATGCGGAACCACTTGAACCCGCCCTCCTTCAGCTTGCGTGCGGTGGCCTCCTCGTAGTCGGCCATCCCGCCGCCCTGGCTGAGTCCGATCAGTCCATCGGGCACGGGGCCTTGGACATTGGCGGCATCGACCACGAGCGGGAGCCGATCCAGCGCGCGCGGGCGGTCCACGATGACCCATTTGGCTTCGCTGAATCTATCGCCGCCCTGCACCTTGCCATACACCTGCATGACCACTCGCACCTGCCTGCCCGGGGTGGCGTTGGTGCTGAGCATCACCAGGGCGGGATGATCATTGTCGAAGCGGGCTGCAAGTTGGCCGTTCAGCCAGACCTCCCCGCCGTCGCCGCAACTGAGCCGCATGCCCACGGGCATTCCCTGGGAGGCCTTGTCATCGATGGTGGCGGGAATCTCCAGGTCGCCCACCAGCCACCGGAACCGGTCGTCATTCGGCCAGGCGTCGCCGGGCTGGATGGATGCGCCCCATGAGAAGGTGTCCGGAACCTGGGCTTGGCGCTGGTCGCCCGCGGAGTGCACATGCCAGACGTCGGCGTGGAGCGAAAGAGGGAGAGCCGGAACCAAGGACAACCATCCCAGAACCAAAAGGCGTTGGTGCATAGGCCGGGGAGCATGCGGGCATCGGTGGGGGAGGTCAATCGGGCTTGCGTCCGAGATATGTAGCCGCCGAGGGGTGGAGGCGGAGCATGACACTGTGCACCACGCAGGAGACCGCCTCCTGACGTCGGCGGCTACTGACTTCGCGCAAGCACTTCCGTCTTCAGGCCGCCTGAGCCGGGGGCTTCCCATGAACCCGTCCTGGGGGTTTGCGTCACGCACGTGTGACAAACTGCGCGTTCGATTTTCATGGCTATTCAACCGGTCATCCTTTAGAAAAATGGCATCCATGAAAACGTCGTATTCCGTCTTGAGGACGTCCTTGCTCAGCGTGGTATGTCTCTTCTGGGTCCCAACCGTGGTGTGGGGTCAATTGGAGGGATTCAGCGTGACCAACGCTTTTGGCAATTTGAGTTTCAACCAGCCGCTGTGTCTGCAGACGCCGCCGGGGGAAACCAATCGGCTGTTTGTCTTGGAGAAGCCGGGTATGATCGCGGTGATCACCAACCTGGCCTCGCCCAACCGCACGGTCTTCATGGATTTGACCGCCCAGGTGGATCCCAACGGCGAGGGCGGGCTGCTGGGGCTGGCGTTTCACCCGGGCTACAGCAGCAACGGGACGTTCTTTTGCTACTACACCACCCGGGGTGGATTCCGGGATCGACTGGCTCGCTTCCAGGTTTCACCCACCGACCCCAACCAGGCGCCGACCAACAGTCAGGTGGTCCTGATCGACCAGGTGGATGAAGCTTCCAACCACAACGGCGGCTCCCTGCACTTCGGCCCCGACGGCTACCTTTACCTGTCGATGGGCGATGAAGGCGGTGGCAACGACGCCTACGCGAACAGCCAGCGTCTCGACAAGGACTTCTTCGCCGGGATCATCCGGATCGACGTGGACATGAAACCGGGCAGCCTCCCGCCCAACCCGCATCCGAGCATCGCGTTGCCGGTCCAGTATGCGATTCCGGCCGACAACCCTTACATTGGGTTCACTGAATTCAATGGCATGCCGCTCAACACGCAAAACCTGCGCACGGAATTCTGGGCGGTCGGCCTGCGCAACCCATGGCGCATGTCGTTCGACCGTGAAACCGGCAGGCTTTATGTGGGCGATGTGGGTCAGGGGCTGCGCGAGGAGATCGACGTCATCGAGCCGGGCGGCAATTACGGGTGGGCCTATCGGGAAGGCCTCGCTGCGCGTCCGGGCTCGCCCACGCCGCCGGCGGAGTTCAGTGCGATTGATCCCATCCAGGATTATGGCCGGGAAGCCGGTCCCACCGGCGGCACTTCGGTCACGGGAGGCGTGGTCTATCGGGGCAGCGAGATCCCCTCGCTATACGGTTACTACGTGTTTGCGGATTATAACAGCGGCAACATCTGGGCGCTTTACCACGATGGGACCAATACCATTCCCTACCAGCGGATCGCCGGGGAGGGTGGGATTGCCGGCTTCGGCGAGGACCCGCGCAACGGGGACGTCCTGATGGCCGACCTGGGCAACGGCCCGATCCGGCGCCTGGTTCACGCTGAAACGTCGGCGTTGTTTGTGGACGTGGTGCAGGCCGGAGCGACCTGGAGTTACCTCGACGATGGTTCCGACCAAATGACGGCCTGGCGCGAACCCGCCTTTGACGACTCCGCCTGGCCGGCCGGGCCGGCCGAACTGGGAAACGGCGACAACGACGAGGCGACCCCGATCAACATCGGGCCGATCGGTGACCGCTTTCACACCCTCTACTTTCGCCATGCCTTCGAGGTGCCCGATCCGTCGATTTACAGCAGCCTGGTGGTGGACCTGCTGCGCGACGATGGCGGCGTGGTGTATCTGAACGGGCAGGAGGTGTTCCGCAGCAACATGCCCGGCGGCACCATCACCGCGGATACCTTCGCCAGCTCCGTGACGGCCAACGCCGACGAGACCACCTACTTCAGCATGGGGGTGGATCCCGCGCTGCTCGTCCCCGGAACCAACGTCCTGGCGGTGGAGATCCACCAGTCCGACGCGGGCAGCAGCGACATCAGCTTCAACCTGCGGCTTAGCGGGGCGGTTGACCCCGAACTGAGCATTGCCGACGAGGGGGCTACCGTGGTGCTGAGCTGGCCCGCTCCGGCTCCTGGATTCATCCTGCAGAACACCGAGGTGCTCGGGTCTGATTCCTGGGATGCGACGGGGTTGCCGGTGGTCCGCGAGGGGATGTTCAACAAGGTGACCTATGTGAAGGATTCGGAGACGCGCTTCTTCCGCCTCGAGAGGGTCCAGCCGCTGGTCATCACCGCGGGGCCCACCCCGCAGGCGGTGAACGGGGGGACCGACGTCACCTTCAGCGTGCTGGCCACGGGCAACCTGCCCCTGCAGTATCAATGGTTGTTTGAGGGTGAACCCCTGGTGGGCGAGACCGCCTCGACACTGCTGCTGACCAATGTGGCGGCTGCGCAAAGCGGCGTGTATCGGGTGGAGATCACCGACGCGGCGGGGCAGACCGCCGCCGCGGAGGCGACGCTGTCCGTGCTGGAACCGGCGAGTTTTGTGATGCATCCCCAAAGCCTCACCGTGATGGTCGGGGAGGATGCCACCTTCACCGTGACCAGCGCCGGCACACTGCCCATGGGCTATCGTTGGCGGCGTGATTTCGCCACGCTGACGGGCTACGCCACCAACTCCCACACGACCAGCATCACGCTCACCAACGTCCAGCTTTCGGATAGCGGCCTCGAAATGACTGTCGTGCTGACCAACGCCGTCACCACCATCCCCGGCATCCTCAGCCAGGCCGCGGTCCTGACGGTGATCGACGGGGCGGGCGGTGGAGAAGAAGATGGCGACGGCGCGAAGCCGGCGACCCCATAAGGCCCTCCGCTCTGCGGCCCTCTGCGCTTCTTTGCGTTCGCTGCGTTGAAAAAAGAGTGCGTGGGGATCACCCAGTGCGTTGACCCAGTGGCGCCGGGCGCCTGGATGGCGCGGGTTTCTCCCAACGCAGAGAACGCAAAGACGCGCGGAGGGCCGCAGAGGGGAGACTTTGCCGGTGTCTTAGATCAATTCCCGGATGGGCTGGACGCCGGCATCGACCAGGTATTGCGGACGGCCCTGGTTGTCCTGGACCGTGGCAGTGCGGACGTCGATTCCGATGTTGTGGTAGAGCGTGGCGAAGATTTCCTGGAAGGTGACGGGGCGCTCAGCGACATCCGCGCCCAGGCGATCGGTGGCCCCGATGACCTGACCGGTGCGCATCCCGCCTCCGGCCAGCAGCGCGAAGTTGGCCCGGGGCCAATGGTCGCGGCTGTTGAGTCGGTTCAGCTTGGGCGTGCGGCCGAATTCGCCCCAGACCACCACGGACACGTCGCGGTCCAGACCGCGTTCGTGCAGGTCGGTGACCAGCGCGGACAATCCCTGGTCCAGCAGCGGAAACTCCTCCCGCGAGCGGGGGAAGTTCATGCCATCCCCGCCATGCCAGTCCCATCGGCTGTAGTTGAGCGAAACCACCCGGGCGCCCGCCTGAACGAGGCGACGGGCGACCAGGAAGTTCCGGATCATCTTGGGGGCGCCGTCCCGCTGGTACTTGGGATCGTTCTGGCCGTAGCGCTCCAGGATGTGGGGAGATTCCTTGGACAGATCAAGGGCATCCAGCAGACCAGTGCCGGATAGGATGTCCATGGCCTGCTGGTGGAACACATCCAGGCTTTTCATGGCTCCGGTGGTGTCGGCTTCCCGACGGAATCGGTCGAAGGAACTGAGGAGCTGATCGCGGTCCCGCAGGCGTTCCAGGCTGATACCCTGCAGCGCCATGTCGGTGGCGCGTGCATGCGGGTCCTTCCCGACCAGTTGGATCGGGTCATGAGACGGGCCGAGAAACGTGGCCGTGCCCGCTTCTCCCCAGGTGCGGTTGCCGGTGGGATACATGAGGGAGACATTGGCGGGCACGCCCGGGCGGCTGCCCTGGAGCTTGGAGACCATCGACCCCAGCATGGGCCAGCCTCCCTGCGGCGCGCGGTCGCGGCGCTTGCGGCCGGTCATGCATTGGTGGCAATCGTGAAGTCCATCCGAGTCGGCCAGCGAGCGGATGATCGCGAACTTGTCCATCATCTTGGCCATGCGCGGGAAGAGTTCGCAGATCCGGATGCCGGGCACGTTGGTGCCGGTGGGACGAAACTCCCCGCGCACCTCGGTCGGGGCGTCCGGCTTCATGTCGAACATGTCGAGGTGGGAGGGGCCGCCGGGGAGGTACACGTTGATGATGGCCTTGTGAGAGGCGCCTGTCCCGGCGCGGGCCTCAAGCTGCAGCAGTTGGGCCAGGGAAAGGCCGCCGGCAGCCATGCCGCCGATCTTGATGAAGTGCCGCCTCGAGATGCCGTCACAGTGGCTGCGATTGGTGTCGCGATGTCCAAAGAGGGTCAACATGGCCGGGTCCTTTCGACCCCGGACCATACCAGAAACGGGCGTCCTGCCAAACCTTAATGTTGGGTGCCCTCCACGAAGTTTGCGGCTCCCTTTCCCGCCGGGAGGGCAGGGGTGAGGGGCCTTTGATCGGGTGCGATGCAGGGTGCTCTCGTCGTCCATGCTTCACCGTGTGTCGCAATTCACGGTGCAGCCTTCGTTCCCCAGCAGGGCCGTTGACAAAGTCCGCGGGTCGAAGCGTTGTCGCCCCTCGACAGGCCGGCTTCATCTTGCTCTAACGCTTACTCTTACTCTTACTCTTACTCCTACTCTGCGGAGGCGAGTAAGTGTAAGCGTAAGAGTAGGAGCAAGAACCTGTGCTACAGGAGCCCGTGCCGACTTTGTCAACAGCCCTTCGTTCCCCAGCAGCAACTGCGGAAATGTCATGGACAAGCGGTCGGCTTTCTGACAAGACACAGCGACATCACCCCATGAAACGACGAACCTTCATCCGCACCTCCGTGGCCGGATCTCTTCTGGCCGGCACCGCCACGCTCCCCACCGCCTCGGCCCAGAATGCCGGGGGCGCCCAGCAGATCCTGGAACTTCGCCGCTACGAACTGAAGACGGCGGACCAAAGGGCGTTGGTGGACGATTACCTTCAAAAGGCCTATGTGCCGGCCGTGAATCGGATCGGCATCAAGCCGGTCGGCGTGTTTTACGAGATGCCCGAAGCCAATGACCTGTCGGTCTATCGCCTCACGCCCTTCGCTTCCCTGGAGCAGTTTTCCTCGATTCGACAGGTATTGGCCGAGGACGAGACGTTTCACAGCGCGGCGCTTCCGTTCTTCACCACGGAGAAGGGGAGCCCGGCTTATGCCCGCATCGACACCACGCTGATGCGTGCCTTCAGCGGGTCTCCGAAGGTGAAGGTGCCGCGAGAAGGGGACCGGATTTTTGAAATGCGCACCTACGAGAGCCACGATGAACTCAAGTCCTACCTCAAGGTGGAGATGTTCAACGAGGCGGAGCTGGAGATCTTCCGAAAGGTCAAGTTGGACGGGGTGTTCTACGGGGAGGTGCTGGCCGGTGGAACGATGCCGCGCCTGACCTACATGCTGGCTTACAAGGACAAGGCGGAGCGGGAAGCCAACTGGAAGGCCTTCCTCGAGCACCCGGACTGGAACACGCTGAAGGCGGAGGAACGCTACAAGGACACGGTCTCGAAGATCACCGCGACGTTCCTGCGGCCAGCTCTCTACTCGCAGATTTAGAACGGCAAACGGCGCGCGGCTCTCCAGAGCCGCAGCGGATGGGATGGCATCTTGGGGGGGAG
>Ga0302046_10001588_pt1 | contig 21295 bp, 15 predicted proteins | sample RVTome_11_FD_200261 | JGI IMG/M metagenome (GOLD analysis project Ga0302046, IMG submission 200261) | Soil microbial communities from uranium-contaminated site in the Upper Colorado River Basin, Wyoming, United States - RVT147D111 (version 2) ...
AATGTGCCTTCATAAGCTCAGATTCCCTCTTCTCAAGCTCAGAATGTGCCTTCATAAGCTCAGAATGTGCCTTCATAAGCTCAGATTCCCTCTTCTCAAGCTCAGAATGTGCCTTCATAAGCTCAGAATGTGCCTTCATAAGCTCAGATTCCCTCTTCTCAAGCTCAGAATGTGCCTTCATAAGCTCAGATTCCCTCTTCTCAAGCTCAGAATGTGCCTTCATAAGCTCAGATTCCCTCTTCTCAAGCTCAGAATCTTTTTTCTCAAGCTTAGCGTTTATTTTCAACAATTCAGGTTCTTTCTTCTCAAGCTCAGAATTCTTTTTCTCAAGATCTATTTTGTATTGCTTAACTACATCATCAAAATTTTTAATTTCAGAATTTTTTTGTTCTAATGTTTTTTCTAAATCCTTTGCATAGATCTCTCGCTCATTTGCAATTTCATGTAATTTTATTATATGCTTTGTTCCTTCATCAAAAACTTGGTTTAATTTTGATGCAGCTGATCTGGTTGCATATATATAGCCTAGTCCTCTGCCTTTTCTAATATTTGTTGGATATATTTGTGTAACAAAACCATTTTTTCTCAAGTATTGTGATAATGATAAACCAGTATTGTTAGAATCCCCATCAAATTCATGATATTCAATTGCAAGAAATTTAATTTTTTTCAAATCTTTTTCATCTAACGAATAAATAATATCATATTCTGCACCTTCACAATCTATTTTGAGAAAATCAACATTGCCAATTTCTTTAATTATTTTTTTTATGCTCTTTGCAGGAACCTGAATACTATCTTCATATTTTTCTACAAAAGGTCTTTCAAGAAAAATAACACTATTGCTTCCGGGAGTATTTTTAAAACGATGTAATGTTAAAGTATTGTTATCTTTCCAGACCGCAAATTTTTCAGCCTTTATTTGGTCTTCTGCTTTAGATTCTTTAATATTTTTTAACAGAAATTCATAGCTTTCTGGATCAGGTTCAAAAGCAAAAATTTCCGCCTTGGGCCATTTTTCATGAGCCCATAAACTAAATGAACCTATCAAAGCACCAATGTCTAAAACTGTTTTAACTTTTCTAGGATCAATTTCAAACCAATCTGGCAAATACACTAAATCATCAAATACTTCTCTAATTGTTTCCTTTTCGTCTATGGTTTCTTTTCGTAGGTGAACAGGGCGCAATAACACAAATTAAAATTTCGTAGATATTAATGGTATTGTAAATTTTTTTGTTTTTTAATAAAAAATATAGGTTCAGTTTGATTTGTAGCACAATTTTTGGTAATTACAGTAATTTGTATTAATTGATATAATCAAATTCCTTTAAAGTATCGTGCATTATCTCAGTCATTAATTTTTGTTCATCATCTGACATATTTTCTTTCCATTTTCCCGGGCTTGCACTTCTTACCACTTTTCCTTTACCCTTTGAATCTGATGAGATGTTCTTAAAACTAAACTCATCAATAATCTTTTTCAATTCTTTTTCAGATATTTCCACATCAATGAATTTATACAAATCACTTGTAATATGATAAGTATCTTTTAACAAATTTTCATATTGTAGTAAATAACGTAATTCTTTTGGCTGGGAATCAAAGGTTTGTTTTAAAATTCTAATTTGTTTCACCCAAGACTTTGCATGAAATTTGATAAATCCCAATCGTTTTTGTTTTGGTAAAGAAAAAACCCCATTTCTTGTTCCCCATGCCTCTTTTTGTAAAGAATCAATTTTAGAGTCGATCACATCTCTTCCATCTCGAATTAAAATTATTATTTTTGAATTAGGAAAACATTCTGCAAGAATATCTGCTGCGAAGCTTCCGTTAGGTTCTTTAATGATTATTTTATGATTAAGATCCTTAATTTGGGCGAAAATTCTATTTAGTATTAGTTTTCTGAGATAGAACTTCCAAGTATTCTTGTATGCTGTTGAAAAAAAATAATTTGGCTCATTTTTAAAGAGATCAATATTTTTGAAAACCTTTTCAGTTAGCATGAATGGTGCAAGTACACCTAAATGCATTCCAATTAAAGGCTCATCCATTAATTTGGTATTGTAACTTAACAATTGTCCAGCTAACCAAGATGTACCACTTCGTGCATATGAAAATAACCAAACTAGATTTTTTTCTAAACAATCTTCTTCTTCTACACTTAGTTCTTTTGGCTTTGGAAGTATAAAATTTCCAGGAAAGTCAAAATTATCTGGCGTGTTTGGATCTACTTCAGATATCTTTACTTGGTTTGGTTCAAGCAATTTAAAACTACATTTTGCGTTAATTGGAGTTTCATTATTGATTCGATAACATATTTGAATTGACTCTGAATCAACAGGTGTTTCAAAAATTATTTCTATTGTTTTTTTGTTTCCAGAGAAATCGTTTAACCACTGAATTTTTCTGCCTATTTCCTTGTTGTTTTTATTAAAAATTATTGCAGAAAAATAACCACAAAATTGCTTACCTTCAAAACCTTGAACCTCTGTTATGACTTTGTATTTCTTTCCTGATTGAATTTTAATTGTATTAGACGCACCAGTATATTGTTGATCAGAATTTAATTTGATTTCTATCATGTGAATTTTAAACCAGCATAATCCACTTATTTTTCATTAAAAAACATAAGGTGATACAAATATGAAAGAATACCTTAGACATTGACTAATTTTCGTTTACTCTGCTGATGTCCTACATAAACACCGTTGATGATAACCCCATATTTTGGAGGTTTGTAAAGTTCATGGATGGTTTTTTTAATTTTATTCTGTACAAGTTCATTTTTTACAAAAAAAGCGTTTATGCCATTACTATCACAACCAACCAAAGTATAACCTTTGGAAAGTCCTAATTTCACTAGTGCTAAAAGACTAGCTCCAAAATAATTAGTTCTTTTATCCCATTTTCCATGCGAATCATAAGGAACAGTTTTACTTTCAGTTGGAGGATAGCATGCATTATACTCTATTGATATCACTCTAGGAAAATAATCTTTAACAGCTTTCCAAACCCAATAATCATTAAAATCAACGTCAATTGAAAGTAAATCAAAATTTTTGGGCACATTATATTTTTTAAATAAATAATTAATATTTTCTGCAGTTACAAATTCTTTTTTATGTACTTTTTATTTTGTTTTTTATCATCCATCATCAAACCTCTCCAACCTTTTTCTTCTAAAAGATACCTCGTGTTACAAACCATCCCATCTTTCACACCAAATTCAACAAAAAATTTATTTGTAGTGCTAATTTGTGAAAAAATAAAATCAATGATTCCATCCTCCCCATTTTGAGAAAAAATCTTCTTTTCAAAAAAATTTATGTTAAATTCCTTTTTCATTTGTTCGAATTGGGGGGATTCTTTTGGATTAAGGATTGTTGGTAATTCTTCAAGAGTAATTTCATTGCGTTTAATTTTTTTACGATAATACACAATCGCATCTAATTCGGGCTCTCTGTTTAGTTTTTTTAAATATATTTCACGAATTTTGATCTTTACAGGATCGGTCTGTATTAAATTGAAAATCTTAGAATCCAATTTTGTTACAAAATAATGAAATAAAATATTTACACATAACCATGTACAACTCCATCAAACACCTTAATTTTTTCATCTTCACTAGTAGCCATAAAAGTAGAGATTTCTTCCACACGAGAAAATCCTGCAGCTTCCATCATTTTTACAAAGCACTTTAGATTTGGCCTCCAGTAACTCCAAAATCCACCTCTTTCTTTTTCATGTTCTTCTCCTACAAAATAAGCAACTGGAAATTCATCATATTTTGAATTTTTAATAACTAGAGTACAAATTATTGCTTTTTCCTTTGTTACTGATTTTATCTTTCGTAAGGCAGTAAAAATGTCGCTTACATGAATCAGCACATTACTGCAAAAAACAATATCAAACTTGCCAAAACTTTCATCTAAATCAAAAAGATCCTTTGTAACAAACTCTACATTTGTATTCATTAATTCATTAGCTGCTTCCCTAACCAAATTACGTTTGTAGTCTAACCCAACAACCTTGGCCCCCCTTCTAGCAAACTCGAACGAAAAATAACCTGCAGCAGGACCAATTTCTAAAACCGTTTTCCCAGTTAAATCATCTGGAATTTTATAATTTTCTAGGTATTTACTCATATCCCAAACACCCTTCAGTTTAGTTCCATCAGGAAAAGTTAAGGTGTGATATGAGTTCCCAGTTCTTTTTGCTTCTTCAATTATCTCCTTCGCATTCATTAAAATCGAGATTTTTATAACATTATTAAATGTAAATTATTCTTTCTGCTTAACCAGTTCCTTATATTGTTCAATTATTTCGTTTGGTGGACCTATGTTTATCATCTTTCCATTATGAAGCAGTAAAACCCTATCACACAGTTGCGGGAGAGTTGACAAATTATGTGTTGAATAAAGTATTGTTCTCCCTTTTTCCTTTAAGGAAAGGAACATTTTGTAACTTTTTTTTCTAAATGCTAGATCACCAACTGATAAAATTTCATCAACAAGAAGTATTTCTGGATCAATCTGAACGGCAGTTGAAAAGGCTAGCCTTGCCTTCATACCTGATGAGTAGTACTTGAATTTCATCTCTGAAAATTCTTGCAATTCTGCAAGCTCGATAATTTTTTCAACTTTTTGGGAAATTTCAGACTTTGATAACCCATAAAGCATTCCAGATAAAATGATATTTTCACTTGCCACAAGCTCATTATGAAATCCAGTGCCAATATGCAACATAGGTGCAAGGCGACCATTTACACTAACTTTGCCTTTATCGGGAAGATAGATTCCAGCAATGATTCTAAGAAGTGTAGTTTTTCCACTACCGTTCATACCAATTATTCCAAGCATCTCCCCCCTTGGAACATTAAATGAAATGTTATCAAGAGCTACTAGTTTTCTTGCGTTTTTATCCTGATAGTAATTTCTTAAAAACTGAACAACCCCATGAGGTTTGGTCAATCCGAATCTTTTTGTAACATTTTCAACTAATACATCAGCTTGCATTTCACACCTTCTCCAATATTTTTTTCTCAAAATGTTGAAAAACTGCAAAACTTACAATAAGAATTCCAAAAATAATTGCTGAAGTGTACAACCAATCTTCTAACGGAGGAATTTCTCCAAAAACGATCTTATGAGAAATTTCAATTAGTTGACCCAATGGATTTATCCTTTGAATATCTAAAATTAGTTCACTTGCGTCATCAAGATACCAAAAAATTGGAGAAAGGAAAAACATGGCAGTCATAAAAACTCCCCACAACGGCTGAATGTCTCTAGCATAAGCATAAACTATTGAAAGCAAATAGGAGATTCCTAAAATCAAAAAAAGCAACAGAATCAGAACTATGGGAAGAAATAGAATTGTAGCTGTTGGAATGAAGCCTACAAATGGCATTAACCCAAAAAAGACTGCAACCTCAACGATTAACAAGATTGCAGAGGTAGTTGTTGCTGTAACCGGGAATAATTCTCGTTTAATATTAAGTGAATTCAGTATGGTTCCATTCTCTCTGAGACTTATCATACCTCCCTGTGTGCCTCTAACAAATGCATGGTAAAGTATGATGCCTATTAACAAGTAAATTGCAAAATTCTCTTTTGTTGAAACCCTAATACCTGTAAATACAATATACAATAACACAAACAGCAACATTGGTTCAATAGCTGTCCACAAAAGACCAAGATACGTACCTCGGAATCGTATCTTGATGCTCATCCAAGCAAATTGCAAAATCAGGTTACGTTTTTCCCACAAATTTATCAAAGGTAAAGACGCCAAAAAATTTCGCCGTTGATCGTGACTTTATTAACCTTATTAGGCTTACCTTACAATTCACTCATAAATACCTAAAAATTTGATTTTTTACTATGATCGCAAATTTCATTTTTCGAATTTATTTAGTTAGAGTATTCAAATTTTTTAATTTTTTATATGATTTTGCACGAATTTCGGATCAGTGTTCATACCTTCATACTCCATGATCATATTTTTAACATAGTACTATTATTACAGTAACAATTGAGCATGGGGCAAAGTAAGAGATTAAAGAGTATATGTGGCACATCAGTATTATTTGTAGCTCTATTTACAGGCATTTTATCAATTTCAGGTTTTTCTTCTCCATCAAATGAAATTATTGATGATTCGATTCAAGAATTTACTTTTGGTCTGGTTCAATTATCATCTGCAACTCATGAAACTGGTCATCCTTCCGGTTCACTTAGTAATGTTACCCCTGCAGATGGGGCTGATGTTAATTCAGGTCAAATCGAAGGTGATGCAACAATTGATAACAATCCTGGCGATGGTGATCTAGGAGCAGCCACAATTCGTGTTGAGCTTAGAGATTTTACAAGTTCTGTAGTAACTTCTGCTTCCCAAGCTTCGACAGGAATTCTTGATGGTGCTAGTGAAACTTTCAATGGTTGGAATCTTGGAACCATAGATTCACTTACACTTGCAGATGGTGATTATGACATTGTTTTGGTGTATGAATGGAATCTATCTGTAGACCTTGCTACATCAAGTTTCACTGTTGACACAGTTGTTGGAGTCCCAGGAACACCATCTGCTACAGAACTTGCTGATGGTTTCATTAACGCTGCTGAGGAAGCTGCCGGTTTCAGTGTTTCAGTTGATGTTTCAGATGCCAACTTTGCAGCTGGTGACACAGTTGAACTCTTACAAGGCGGTGTAAGTTTTGCCATACCAAAAGTTCATACACTTACTGCTGGTGATCTAACAATCGGTTCTATCTCATTTACAGTTAGTACAGGTGACCTTGGCGCTGATGGCGCAAAATCTCTTACCGCACAATCAGATGATACAGCTGGAAACAGTGAAACCAGCACAGCAAACAACTTTACACTAGATACTCAACTTGGAATCCCAGGAACACCATCTGCTACAGAACTTGCTGATGGTTTCATTAACGCTGCTGAGGAAGCTGCCGGTTTCAGTGTTTCAGTTGATGTTTCAGATGCCAACTTTGCAGTTGGCGATACTGTAGAATTATTGCTTGGCGGAGCAAGCTTTACCGTAGCAAAGGTTGTTACACTAGATGCCGATGATCTAACAGCAGACTCTATCTCATTTACAGTTAGTACAGGTGACCTTGGCGCTGATGGCGCAAAACCTCTTACCGCACAATCAGATGATACAGCTGGAAACAGTGAAACCAGCACAGCAAACAACTTTACACTAGATACTCAACTTGGTATACCTGGCGCACCTGGTGTTGCTGAAGCAAGTGATGGTTTCATCAATATCAACGAAGATGCAGATAATTACGATGCAACTGTTGATGTTTCAGATGCCAACTTTGCAGCTGGTGACACAGTTGAACTCTTACAAGGCGGTGTAAGTTTTGCCATACCAAAAGTTCATACACTTACTGCTAGTGATCTAACAGCCGGTTCTATTACATTTACAATTTTATCTGGAGAATTACCAGCACCATCCTTAGCAGGAGATTCACATACTCTTTCTGCAAAAGCAGATGATGCAGCACTAAATACTGAAACAGGTGCAGAAACTACATTTACCGTAGACCTTATGGCACCAACCGCGACACTAGCTCTTACTGGTGTTGTTACTGCCAACCCTGACACTTTGATTAATGATGCTGAAGATGGTGGAACAGTAACAGCTACTACTACCTATGATGAACGTATGAAATTATCTACTTCACCAGGAACTCAATTTACTCCAGATTTGACTAGTGATGTTGGTCTCGTCGCTGGACATACATTAGCTGCTTCTACAGCTTCTTGGAATGCTGAAGATGAGACAACAACTTTCTCAGTATATGTTGCGAATTTCATAGTAGATGATATTGGTGTTGAACATGATGACGTTGATGTAGCTGTTGGAGGAGCAACCGATCTTGCAGGAAATGACGATGTTGATGATTCAATAATGGATGGATTTGATGTTGATACACTAAACCCACAAATTGCACTTGCAACACTTACAATTTTATCTAATAATGCTAGAACAGATCTTGCAACAGCTGGTGATACAATTACAATATCATTTACTGCAACTGAAGATCTATCAGCTCCACAAGCGGGAGACGTAACTATTCAAGGAGAAGCTGACAATGATGTTGGTACCGGTGTTACAGTAATTGATACAACTCCTGAAGATAGCGTTCTTGAAGCAACTCTCCTAGTAGATGCTTCTGATACAGAGGGTGTTACCAATTTCTCTATACAATGCCGTGATTTGGCAGGAAACCTATGTGATCCTGATCAAACTACACCTAATGTTCCAGAACTTGCAACTAACTTGCTCACCACAGATGCAAGTGAAGTAATAATTGACAATACTGCACCTAATGCCGGAACACTGGAAATTGTTGGGACTACAACAGGTAGCGATACAGCTAATCTCAGAACATTAACACGAGATGTACAGCTAACATTTGATTGTGATGATTCAAATCCTGACGCCATTGATAAAAATGGTGCCCTTGACAGTTCTAAAGTTGCAGGATGTGCTGAGGCTAATGTTTCATTTGATGGTACTGTAGGAAATTTTGCAGGATTTGCAGACATTACAGCTGATGCAACAAATGATGTAGAATTAACTGCAGAGCATGGAATAAAAACCGTTATGGTACAATATAGAGACTTTGTACTAAATACCGACGATACTATCTCCAGACACAGTGATACCATTAATCTAGATGCATTCTTTGATAGTGTGGATGTTAATGGTTCCAGTGATGAAACAGGAGAATGGGAAGATCATGAATTCACTGTAAGTGGATTGATCGTTCATCCACAGTTTGCAGTTGATGCTGACCAAGTTCTAATTGATTTCGACTATGTAGTAGATCCAACAGCAACCTTTGATTTTCCGGATGGATTTGTATTCCCTGACGCACTACAGATTGTTTCACTAACTCCAGTGGCTCCAGAAAATGATCTTGATCCTGCAACTGGAACTGATACCTATGAATTTTCTGCTACATCACAATACCCAAGACCTTCTCGTGACACAACCGATACAGGTGATCATACTCACACACCAGAAGCAACCCTAGTAGATTCAGCTAGTAGTGAAGAAGGTACTATAACTGCAATTACTGAAACAATAAGTGAGGATGGAACAACTGAAGTTGATTCATTGACAGCATTTAATGCAGTAGTACTTGAACGTCCAACAGAAATAATTCTTGAACCTATAGTTGATCCCTTTGCATCAAACTTTTTCTCAGTAAGAGGTATCTTACAAGATATTAACTTCCCAACTCCAATTCCATTACCAGACAGATTGATCGCATTTGATGGTAATGGTGCTGACTCTCCGCCATTATTGAATGACTTGGATGATGTAACAACATCAACAGGTGTTACAATTGAGGATTCAGATGGAATTGAAATAACTGCTGACAATATTGCACATCTAAAGCAACCAACTGGTTCCGGAGACAGTGGTGCAACAATACAAACTCCATCTCTACCAGGATTTGTCTCAATAACCTTTGTTAATATGGAATTGAAACAAATAGTTCTTGAAGTTACAGACGGCTCAATCCCACCAAATTCCTTTTTGGTAGAAGCTGATGGCGTTTCAGATGCTCCATTTAGTTTACCGTTAAGTGATCCTGATGGAATTTCAAAAGTTGAAGTTAAAGAAGTAAGAGACCTCACTCAGGAAGATCTATTTGCAGATCCTCCAGTTGGAGCACCAGTAATTCCAGGAGCAACTGTAGATATTAGCAATATACGAACCACCACATTTGAACTTGAAGAAATTAACAACATTAATTTCCCAACTGCTGGCACCGTAACTTCTATACTAAAAGATGAGGGTTTGTTCTTCTCTCAAGGCCAAGCTCAATCAACTGAAGGACAAGACTTGGAAGTTAATGCAAGATTTGATCAAAGTGAAACTGATCCAGACTATCTGGGTTCTGTAGATAATGACTTGTATAATGTCGAATTTTCAAATACAGCAGGAATTGGAGGAACAGCTACAGTTTTAGCCGATAATGGTAAAGGAATTGCTTCACTTCTCTGTGCTGCAGGTGATGATGTAGACGGGGATGCAATATGTGACAGTTGGGAAACAACTGGCGTTCCATATGTAGTTGCAGGTCAAGTTCGCTACTTACCATTACCTGGAGCCTCTACCACTCAAAAAGATGTCTTTGTTGAGATTGATTATATGGATGATGGAACCAATATTAGAATTCCAGATCCCCAAACTCTTACAGATGTTGCTACGGCTTTTTCCCCAACTGCTACCATTCACTTTGAGTTGGATGAAGCGGTTCCATTCAGAACAAACACAAACGTCTGGCTAGACTTTAATCCAGATCCACTAAGTGACTTTAATGATATCAAACTTACCTACTTTGGTACTCCAGAAATTCATTCAACAATTACTGGAATTAGTACACAAACAAACACAGTAACACAAACCAACACAAGTCCTAACGAATGGCAATTAACAATTACTGGTCTTTCAATTACAACCCCTCTTGATCCAAGAACTGGTGATGATACAAGAGGACAGATCATCTTACAAGCAAGACTCAATACTAATGTATCCACCGATATTACAGTTGGACCAAGCACACCTTCCATGCCAAGAACTTTTGAGGCAAACGGTTTCTTCCACTTACAACCAAATGTTGCCTATATTGTTCCTACTGGAAATCCAAACATCAAGATTATGAGTATTGTTATTGATTATTCAACAATACATGCATTTGGAAATGACGGAGTACATCTAGCACAATCTCTTGAAACCATAACAATCCCAATTACACTTGCCAGTCCTACAGCCAGCTTTGTTGATTTTAATGGTGGAGTTGCTGGAATTCAACAAGAAACACAGCCATCATATCCACGCATTACATCGAACTTGGAATTTGCTTATTCACAAGTTTGGAGGTATATTCTATGGGCTAATAGCTTTGGTGGACCCTCAGGGCAAGCAGAGGATGGTGGAAATGATGCTATTGTAACCCTTGGTCAAGGATTCAGTTTAGCACCAACTGGTCAGCCAGGAGGTAATGTTGTTGAACAATCAGGCACTTTGGCTCATGAATTGGGTCACTTGCTAGGACTACGTCATGGAGGACCAGGAAAATCGGTTTCTGACGCGTCAATCTCATTTGCTGATTCAACAGTTAACTGTAAACCACTCTATCCAAGTGTAATGTCTTATTCAAGACAATTAAATTCATTCTTGGGTTCAGATTGGGTTCTTTCATTCTCAGATGGTTCCCATGGTGGAAATCCTATTGATCCAATTGGGGAAAACACTGCCTTTGGTGGTTTAAGGGAAACATCACTTGATGAAAATTCTCCTCTTCCGGGTTCCCAAGTTGCTATTGTTTGGGGAACGCCTACTTCATCCGGTGATACATCCATTAGTGGATTATCAGATGGTTCTAATTCAACTCCAACAGGAACACTTGATTGGAATGGTGATGGAATCATTTCATCATCTGTATCTGCAGATATTAACAACTTTGGAATATCTGGATGCCTAGCATCTGGTCCAACATCAACACCATACTATGACTATGATGATCTTGCAAACTTGGATTATAATTTCCGTGATCACCCGAGTGGTCAATTCGATGGAATTACAATACTAACTTCAGATATTGATCCAAATCAGCGATGGCAATCAATTCTTAACAAAGGAACCTTTGATGGTTTAGAGGATCCTCCTGCTGAAGACGGCAGTGAAATTATAAAAGCAGGTTCAGGAGTACCAATTAAAGTTGACATTAGAAACGACCAAGGCGAAATACTAGAACTACCAGCAGGATTTGGTCATGTCTTTGTTAGTATGGATCCTGATTCAACAACCAATGGAAATGATCCAAGAACAGACTGGGTTCAGATAACAGATAACCAAGAAGGTGGAGAACTAATGCGTTGGGTGCAAGAGAAAGGAGTCTTGGAATTAGTTTGGAAGACACCAAAGAATTCAGCTGACTTTGGATTTGCGTCTAACGCATTTAGTATTGAAGGAACATGGTACATCAGAGTAGTCTTATTTGATCCGGATAATCCAGATGATGATCCTGATAGGCCTCTGGCTGGAAAACCAAATGATGCTACAAGTGACTTCTTGATTGATAACGTACTTCCACACATTCCAGATGTTGTAAAGGACAAAGCAACGATGCAAATCACTATAACGAAAGGTGCACCTAGTGGAGAAACTACAGTAAGTGATCCTATAATTGATCCCATCATTGCATTCGTTAACTCGGAAGAAGCAACCGGAAATATTCATTCACAATCAGCAAGTGTTATAAGACAAGACCTAGATGATGCAAAGAAACTGTTTGCAGTATCTGATCCAATGGCATGCAGCGAATTGGAAGCAATAAGCGATACTGTTACAAACATACAGGAGAAAAAGATAGATCCAAGCACAAGATCATCATTATTGGAACAGCTGGCACAGGCTGAAACTGACAAGGGCTGTTAGCCAATTTCAAGCCTTTTTTGCATAAAACTGACCCATCTAATTACTATGCAATACAGTGTATTTCAAACTGTTTTTTTAATTGCACAGCATAATAGTACTGTGCTTGAGACAAAAGCTTATCAGACAATAATACCTTCATATAATATTGAAAACCTAGGAGAATAACAAAATGAATAATTATTTTAATTTCAAAAATTTTTCCAAAACAACCAAAATAATTTTCTTCCTTTCATTATTTGTGATTTCGTTTACAGCTTTTGAAATAGTAACGTTGGATGCGCATCATGGTACCGTTACTAAATCATTTGGAGCAGGAACAAACATAATTTCGTTTAGAGATATTAGCAACACAGATCCTACCACCTCAACTATTGAGGGAGTTGTAAATGCTGGTCAAGATATAGAAATTACAGTTACTGACGTTGATGCGGATCTAGATACTACTGTTGCCGATGTAGTTCTTTCAAGTGCCACTTCAACTACCAGTGGAACAACTTTTGCAACAACAACACTTACAGAAACTGATGTTAATTCAGGAATTTTTACTGGAACTATAACCCTTAGTAGTAGCACAACATCCGGTAGTACCCTGCAAGCAGGTACATTTGATGAGTTTAGTTTGTTTTATGAACCACATGAACTAAGCAGTACATCTGAACAAGAATTCCAAGAAGAAGGCAGTTCTCTTGGTTGGCCACGAGCTCAAGCAAGTGTACAGTTAAGCTCAGGAGGCGATGTAACAATATCAGATTTTGAAATTGATGATAATGAATTAGTCAATTTATGTTTCAGACCAGTAACACATGCTGCAGAAATTTTATTTTCAAATGGAGCTGCTCAAACTCTTGGAACAGACATGCAAGTTACAATTTCTTATGCAAATGGTGTTTTCCTTTCAGGCGATAATCCTGCGTTACTAAAGATGTACTACAGAGAACCAGGTCAAGGATTTGAAATAGTACGCGACAACTTTAATTCACTGGGTCTTAACACCGGAGCTAAAACTATCACTAGTGTTCCTGATCAAGCTGTATTCATTGGTGATGTAACAGAAGGACAATTTGTTTTAGGATTTGAAACTGGTTGTGGTGGAGGTGGAGGTGGAGGACTAGTACGTCCAAGCCTTGTAGTTAACGTATTAGTAGGAGCTGGAATTTTTGCTAGTGGTGGAGGTGCTGATTTTTCTGCCCCAACAGCATCTTTGGGATCATTTGCTACAAACAAAAACTTTGAGATGCCAGACGAAATCAGAACAATTGTAGAAAACCACAACCCATCAGTACCCATAAAACCAATTGACCCAACACTTTTCGAAGGCTTTGACTTTCCCCTAACAATAAACTACAATCCATACAACGGCTATCCGCTTGGTGGGTATGAAAACACGCTTGAGACAAACTACATCAAGGTAGGAACGCCAACAACTCTGACATTCACATTCTACGAACAAACAGAGATTCAGCATTTCTCATTTTACACTAATCTTTACGGAACATTAACAGCAATTCATCAAAGTGACACCCAATTCCTATACAACAAAGACAAACCAATCGAAATTATTGATCCCCATGAACTATTTACTGACGTTAACATTACTGTCAATGAGCTAAACGGTACAAAAAAACAAGTAGTTCTTGAATTCACACCAACAAAGCCAACAGAAGTAAATGATTTCATTGTCAGAGCGTGGGATCCAAATCTTCATTCAATGGATATGATTGTCAGAGACGCCTACCAAATAATATCAAATGAGGAACCACTCTTTGAAGAAAATGTTCCACAACCAGAGATTGAACAACTGCAATCAACACACGTTCCAATCTGGATTAAAAATAATGCAGCATGGTGGTCACAAGAATTAATTGACGATTCTGATTTTGTTGCAGGAATTGAATACCTAATTCAAAACAAGATAATTAGTATTCATGATAACCAAGTTATAGCAGATTCAAATTATCAACAAATTCCTGAATGGATTAAAAACAATGCAGGCTGGTGGTCTGAAAACCTAATAACAGAAAAAGAGTTCATTGACGGTCTACAATGGCTTATTAGCAATGGTATAATACAGGTGAGTAAAACATGAAACTTTCAAAAACAAAACTAACCATCTCTATATTTGCTCTAGTAGGATTGCTAGCACTAAGCCCATCCTTTGCAAATCAAGCATCTGCAACTCACTTATCAGATGAACTAACTTGGCAATTAGTAGTATTGTCATCAAACCCAGCGTGTAGCAATTACGATTACCAGGCTTTAAACAAGTATGACGTAATAACGGAAAAATATTTTGAGCTGTACCAGTTTGCAAATCAAAAATATGATCCAAAATGTTTTCCAATGAAAAACTATCTTGATTTCTACACCAGTCCAGATGATCTGGATTTACTTATCATTGTCTTAGATTCAAACTTGGGACAAGATGAATTACACAAAAGAAAAATGGGCGGACTATACACTCATGCAGGAGTTGGCAAGTTCTCAAACCATGCAATAATAATGTGCGATTGTCCAAACTTTTACTATTCAGATCCAGTCTGGATACTAACACACGAGCTCTCTCACTTTATCTTGTACTATTTAGAATATGATTATTCAATTATTGAGGGACTTGTTCATGCTTATGACGAAAAGTACGACAAATGTAGACAGTCATACACCGAAGATTGTGCTGATGTAATCACAAAGATTAGAGTAGAGGAGATGGCCTATTCATTTAATGCAGTACCGCCATACGAGCCAGCAATTGGTGCAAATGCACTAACACCGGATAAAAAAATATCATCCAATATAGTTGAATTAAACAAGGTCATCACAAAGTGGTGGCTTGATGGAAAAATCAACGAGGCAGACTATTCTAATGTCTTAGGATTCTTAAAACCAGAAGAAAGTTTTGAAAACAAAGACAGCACCAAGGTTCTTTTCAAGGATGATCCAATAGACAAAAACATTGTAACGTGGCACGATGCACTAGGCCAAACACCAGCACTTGATACAACAGAATTATTAACAAAAATTCCAAACTTTTTAAAATCTGATGCTGAACGAGTCTTCAAAGATATAGATATCAGCGGTTTACCTGACTGGTTTAAACAAACTGCACAGTGGTGGGTTGATGGGCAAATCACCGACGAAGAATTTATCACAAACGTTGAATATTTGCAAAAATCAGGCGTAATCAGACCTCGATAGACATTTCAGTAAATCTTGAATAGGGTTGAATTATTCTATTTAGTAAATTGCAGACTAACAAAGAGAATAACACAAACGACCCAAACAGAATCGCAAAAGTAGCAGAAATGCTTGGATTAATGGAAGAGTCACAAAAAAACAAAGAATGGATTTTCCAGCATCTAAAACAAAAACGAATTAAAAATCCCGCAAAAAGAACAATGAACAGTTACCAAATTCTTAATATGTTATCAGATACAGCACTTGAAGAACTCCATAAAACTTTGGCAGCTAAAGATGTTGATGAGTTTGCTGATATCAATTCTCTTACTAAAACATACCATTGGTTTTTCACAGATATTGTGGCAGGTTCTAATCCAAATATTGTAACCATAGAGCAAGCAAGAAAGGTTGTTGTCTTAAATCAACTAATAGAAAGAACTGAAACATTCAAGCATCATGATAAAGATTCCACAGTAATTTTACCAACAGGTGATGGAATGGCAATTGGTTTTAAAGATAGTCCAGAATATCCACTTCGATTAGCAATTCAATTACATAAGGAACTAAACAAGTATAACAATACAAGGACAGGAAAAGAAAAACTTCTCTTACGAATCGGAATTGACACTGGACCAGTCTATGTTGTAAAGGATCTTACCGGCAAGGACAACGTTTGGGGTCCTGGAATTATTATGACAAGGCGTGTCATGGATTTGGCAGGTGACATGAACATCTTTTCTTCATCAAGATATGCAGAGGATGTAAGATCATTGTCCCCAGAATACAAAGAGATAATGCATCCAATTGGGGATTATTCCATAAAACACGGAGAATCTCTACATCTTTACAATATTTATGGAGAAAATTTTGGCAACAAGCTTGCACCAAAAAACAAAAAGATCACAAAAACTCATGAATCATTTGAACAAGAGCTTGAAAGAAAGGTTGCTTTCATCTTCAATACCATAGATGTAAGGCTAGAAGTTGAAGATCCAAAAACAATGCTAACTCACCATACATGGATTTGGAATCTGATTAACGTGTCTGACACTCCACGAGATCAAATATTTTACTATCTTGATGGTGATTCACCAAAAGACTTTCCTGACATGCATGTGAGAGTAACAGATGAGGAAGAAAACGAGCTTGAAATTCTAAGTCTGAGTGAAAACAAACCAACTCACAAAGAATTTAATGTGCAGATGAAAAAACCAATCAAACCAAAACAAAGAAACAGATTTTTAAAAATAGAATATGACTGGGAAGAACCAGAACGAAACTTTTTCTACAAAATTCCAACAGACTGTAAAAGATTCACATACGAGTTTTTCGCACCAAAAGGAGTTGAGGTAAAAAACCGTGTACTGAAAGTTGATACAGAGCTTGGTTACAAATGGGTTGCAGATCCTCCACCAACTATCAAATATCTAAAAGAAGGTACAAAAATAACTTGGGAAGGAACGAATCTAAAGGCTTTTGATGCCTACAAATTTGAATGGTAGATAAATTCAAGATTTAAAAAATGACTAAAAAAAAATTGCTAGTTTTTGGTGTAAGCGGGCTTACTGGTTACAAGATTGCCAAAACAGCTGTTAACAAATATGATGTTTTTGGAACATACAATGAAAGAAAAACCGAATTACCAAACTGTAATATATCAAAATTAGATATTACAAATCAAACAGAACTTGAAAAATTATTTTCTGATGTAAAACCAAACATTGTAATTAATACCACCGCATTACATAATGTAGATTTTTGTGAAGAAAATCATGAACAAGCAACTTTGATCAACTCAAAAGCAGTAAGCAATTTACATGATAACTCTGAAAAACATGATGCAAAATTTGTACATATTTCCACAGATTACGTTTTTGATGGAAAAAAAACTGAACCCTACACAGAAAAAGATATTCCAAACCCAATTAGTTTCTATGGTGAATCAAAGCTACAAGGAGAAAACTCACTACAAAACTCAGATCACATAATTATAAGACCAAGTGTAGTTTATGGCTGGACACCATTAGAACTAGCTGGTACGGTATCTAGCTCAGGAAAACCGATGAATTTTGCAATGTGGCTACTAACAAAATTAAACAAAAAAGAATCTTTGAAAATAGTTACAGACCAATTTGCCACAGCAACTTTAGCAGACACTCTAGCAGAATCAGCAATAAAAATAGCTGAATCGAACGGTTCTGGAATTTATCATGTATCAGGTCTTTCTTGTGAGAGCAGATTTGAATTTAGTAAAAAACTTGCAAAAGAATTTGGTTATGACGAAAATCAAATTCAACCAACAGATTCATCACAATTCAAACAAAAAGCAAAAAGACCTACATATTCTTGTCTTGATTGTAATAAAGCAATGAAAGAATTTAGTTTAAATCTTCTCAAAACTGAAGATGCATTAAAAATTATGAAAGAACAAGTAGAAAAAGAGGCTCCATATCTTATATCAAAATAATTATCTGTTTTACAAAAACTTTGAAACACATTTATCATCTAGCTTATGATGAATCCTATGCCATTTACATTCAAAAAATTATCAATTCCAGAAGTAATTCTAGTGGAAGCAAAATCATTTCCAGATGAACGGGGTTTTTTTCTTGAAAGTTTTAAAGAATCCTCCTTTATAACAAATGGAATTAACACAAAATTTGTTCAAGATAATTTTTCACACTCAGCTAAAGGTGTTTTGCGAGGATTACATTATCAAAAAGATCCAAAAGCTCAAGCAAAGCTAGTTACTGCGTTAAGGGGAGAAATTTTTGATGTGGCAGTTGATATTCGTAAAGGTTCACCAACATATGGAAAATGGGTAGGTGAAACTCTTTCAGAACAAAATCATAGGCTACTTTTTGTTCCAGAGGGATTTGCACACGGATTTTTGGTTCTGAGTGATGAAGCCGATGTTCTTTACAAGGTAAATCAAGAATATTCACCAGAACACGAACGGGGAATTATCTGGAATGATCCTGATGTAAATATCAAATGGCCTCTAGAAAATCCATTAATCAAAGAAATAGATGCCAACCAGCCACTCTTAAAAAACGCCGACAACAATTTTTCATATCATTAAAAAACATCATCAATTAAATAGCAAAACTCAAAGCTCCCAAACATGCAAGTTTTAGTAACTGGTGGAGGAGGATATATTGGATCTGTACTTGTTCCACGACTACTCAAAGAAGAATACAAGGTCAAAGTGCTTGATAGATTCTTTTTTGGAAAAGAAACACTCAATTCAGTTTTAAAAAATAAAAATCTAAAATTAATTCAAGACGATATCAGGTGGTTTGATCCAAAAATTCTAAAAAACGTCGACGTTGTAATGGATTTGGCCGCATTATCAAATGATCCAAGTGGTGAGCTAAACCCACAAAAAACATTTGAGATTAATTATAAGGGAAGAGAAAGAGTTGCAAAGCTCAGCAAAAAAGCAGGTGTAAAACGGTACATTCTTGCATCTAGTTGTAGCATCTATGGTTTTAGAGATAGAATGCTAGATGAAAAATCACCAATCAATCCCTTGACTACTTATGCTAAAGCAAATAGAAGCGCAGAAATTGCTGCACAAAAACTTTCAGACAATAAATTTACAACTACGATGCTAAGATTCGCAACAGTTTTTGGTCTTTCACCAAGAATGAGGTTTGATTTGGCGGTAAACGGAATGGTTTTAGGTTTTTTCAAAAATAAACAAATTCCCATAATGAGAAATGGAAAACAATGGCGACCTTTCATTCATGTAAAAGATGTTGCAGAAGCTTATGTCAAAACAATTCAAGCTCAAAAAGACATGATTAACGGAGAAATCTTTAATGTAGGTTCGGATGATCAGAACCTTCAGATTCTTCCACTAGCGAAACAGGTTGCAAAGGCTATTGGTGTTCCATTCAAGAAAAATTGGTATGGAGATCCTGATTCACGTTCATATAGAATTAATTTTAAAAAATTTAAAAATATTCTGGGATTCAAGACAAAATTTGATATTTCCTATGGAGCTAAAGAAACTTACAGTGCTCTTAAGAAAGGAACAACTACCGATTCAATAAAAACAAAAACAGTTGAATGGTACAAATATTTACTAGAGTCAAAAAAGATTTTAGACTCCATTTCAATTAAGAACAAAATTTTATGAATTTTTTGTATTAATCCCAATTCACAGATACAATTGATTTTATAGAAGATATTGAAAGGTTGTGAAAGATGAAGGGAATAATACTACACGGTGGTCACGGTACTAGATTAAGACCATTAACTCATACTGGACCAAAACAATTACTTCCTATTGCAAATAAACCAATGTCACAATATCCATTAGAAGATTTGAAAAAAGCTGGAATAACAGATATTGGAATTATCATTGGAGATGTTTATCCAGAAAAAGTAAAAGAATACTATGGAGATGGAAAAAACTTTGGTGTAAACATTTCTTATATTTTTCAAGATCAACCAAAAGGAATTGCACATGCAATTTATCTTTGCAAAGAATTCATAGGCGATGAACGATTTGTTGTATATCTGGGTGACAATATTCTACGCAAAGATTTAATTGATTATAAAAAGAAATTTGATTCTTCAAATGCTGATGCAGTGATTTTATTATGTGAAGTTGATGATCCTTCACGCTTTGGAATAGCAGAACTTGATTCAAAAAATAAAAACCAGATTGCTAAAATTATCGAAAAGCCAAAAAATACTTCCTCAAATCTAGCTGTGATTGGCGTATATTTTTTAACTCCAAAAATTTTTGATATAATAAAAAAATTAAAACCTTCCTGGAGAAATGAATTAGAAATTACTGAAGCGCTACAAATGTTGATGAATGAGGGAAACAAAATTGAATATGATGTTGTTACTGGCTGGTGGAAAGATACAGGAACGCCAGAAGATATTCTTCATGCAAATCGTCTTGTTTTAGATAGCATAGGAAAGGAAAACCAATTTGTAATTAGTAAGGATGCAAAAATTCAAGAAAATATTGCGATTGGAAAAAATTCTACCATCTCAAGAGATTCATTTGTAAAAGGACCTACGATCATTGGTGAAAACTGTGTTATAGGTCCTTCAGCTAGAATTGGGCCATATGTTAGCATAGGTGATAATTCTAAAGTAAAAAACTGTGATATTGAAAATTCAATTCTAATGGACAACACAACAATTAGTTCTAAAATACACATCAAGGATAGCATCATCGCAAACGGCTCAAAAATAGAAGATAATGAGGAACCAAAAAAGCACCAATTTCTTTTAGGAGAGAGGTCGCAGGTTAAACTATGAAGCTTGTTTGTATTCCAGCATATAATGAAGAAAAAACTATAGGAGAAATTGTAGAAAAAAGCCTACAATATGCAGACAAGGTAATTGTATGTAATGATGGTTCCACAGATAAAACAGTTGAAAGAGCAAAAGAAAAAGGTGCAGTAATAATTAATCACAAAAAAAATGCAGGATATGGAGCTGCAATTATTACTCTATTTGAAGAGGCAAGAAATCAAAATGCAGAAAAAGAGTTCATTGACGGTATACAATGGCTTATTAGCAATGGCATAATCAAGGTGGTTGAAACTTGAGATTTTCAAAGTCAAACCTAGTTTTAACTATATTTACTCTAGTTGGGTTACTGGCA